>Ga0335082_10008168_pt1 | contig 11366 bp, 10 predicted proteins | sample Lox_Sample_41_FD_206718 | JGI IMG/M metagenome (GOLD analysis project Ga0335082, IMG submission 206718) | Soil microbial communities from Loxahatchee National Wildlife Refuge, Florida, United States - Lox_Sample_4.1 | ecosystem: Environmental > Terrestrial > Soil > Wetlands | place: USA... | reverse complement strand
CGTTGCCAGCGCACCAGCGCCTCAAAGCCGGAAATGATTCCCGTGTCCAGCCGGACAATCGGTTGGTAGTGAATCCGGAATTGTTCGTCTTCGACAGCTTTGCGCAGGTCGGTTTCGAGGTCCAGTTGTTGGACCGCCTTGGTGTGCATCTCCTGGTCGAAGAACTCGCACTGCCCTCTGCCCAGGGTTTTGGCGCGGTACATGGCGATGTCGGCGTCGCGCAGCAGATCCTCCGCCTTTTCGTGAGGTGTGGTGCTGAGCGCAATCCCGATGCTGGCCGAGGTGAACATCTGCCGTCTCTCCACAATCAGGGGAGCCGCCAGGGCATCCTGAATCCGCCTTGCCACCCGCATGGCGTCTTTCGGGTCTTCAATGGCGCCGATCAGAATGGTGAATTCATCTCCACCCATCCTGGCCAACACTTCGCCGGCACCGGCAGACTGGCTGTCGCTATCCGTGGGACGGGAGAGGGCGTCCTCAAATCTCAGACAACTTCGCAGACGCCGTCCGATCTCGATAATCAGGTCGTCGCCAACCGCATGGCCCATGGTGTCGTTGAAAACCTTGAAACCATCGATGTCGACAAACAGCACGGCGAACCTGTAGCCGGGATTCTTGGCGGCCCGCTCGAAAGCCCGGCGTAAACGGTTCAGGAACAGCCGGCGGTTGGGCAGATCAGTGAGAGCGTCATGCAAGGCGTTGTGTTCCAGCTTCTCTTCTGCCTTCTTACGCTCGGTGATGTCGCGGTTCACAATCACCAGCTTGTCCGCTTCCCCTGCGGATTTCGAACCACGCTGGCTGTGGACTCCAGTACCAACCACCGACCATCCTTGTGCCGGATACGGTATTCCAAGCGCGCCCCCATGCCGGTGCGCCGGGCGATGTCCGCTGCTTCCCTCACTTTAGCTTGATCGTCGGGATGAATCTGTTGTAACCCAGAGGTCGCCGCCAGTTCCTTGCGCGTGTATCCCAGCACCTTTTCGTACGCGGGACTGTTGTAAAGACGCTTTCCGGTCATATCCACGACAGCAATCATGTCGGCCGCGTTCTCGCTGATCAGGTGGAAGAGTTCCTCGCTCCGGGTGAGGTGCCGCTTTAACCACCGCATGCGCAGTTCTTGGTAAACCACGAACAGGGGCGCCAGCCATAGCAACCAGATGACGTTGCGCGTCGCCGGTCCACCGGGGAGAGATTGCACGGTCGCAGTTTCGCGGCGCCAGATTAGGTGCACCGACAAGGTAATGACAATCGCCAGGAACGACACCACGAGGTGGGAGTGCTGGCACATCCAGCTGCAGACCAGCCGGGAAGGTTTTCTATTCTGGGTGGAACGAGGACTGGTGACCTCGGATGCCGGTTGAGGCGTTGCCCCCTTAGGACCCTTGTGGTCTTCTGGACTTCTGTCAGACACTTGTCCTCCCGTAGACACTCCACCCCTATTACCTATCGAGAGTCTGGACGGGCAGCATTAGCCCCTTCGGGACAGCGTTCTATCGTTGGTAACTTGATGCGAAACCGATGTCAGATTGACCCGCGGGAAAGGCGAGTTTCAACTTCAGTAGATCGTGTACCCCGGGGCAGGGTTGCGCAGGTTGGGTTTGGAGGCGGTCAGCAACAGCGCGCCGGTCCGCTTGAATGCCCGCAGGTCATCCAGACTGCGGAAGGACTTGGTCTGATAATCGTCAGGAGTCGGAGTGTCATCGGGAATTTGCCGCGCCTCGACCTGTTCGAAGGCGTGCTTCTTCAGCAACTCCACGTACTCTGCACTCGACCGCACCTGCACCGGCACCTTCAGCTTGTCTACCCACTGCAGCGAGTAGGGGTTGTCCTTATAGAGATTGATCAGGATGAACAGACGCCCATGCGGGGCGAGGACGCGAAATAACTCAGCCAGGGCACAGTCCTGGTCTGCGTAATAGTAAAACGACTCGACCGAGAGCACTTTGTCGAAGAAATTCTCTTCCCAGGGTATCTGTTGCGCCGAACCCCAGACGTAGAGAATGTTGTCAAAGTCTTTCGAGGCAGTGCGGGCCCGCCGGATCATCTCATCCGACACGTCCAACCCCACGACCTGCCCAAAACCCTCCGGTCCGTCGGCCACACAGCGGGCCAGCAACCGCGTAGCCCAGCCTGAACCGCAACCCAGGTCGAGCACCCGCTCTCCGGGTCGCAGATCCATCAGCCGAATGGTCTTCTCGGTGATATCGAGATGATGATGCTCCATCTTCTCGCCCTCACCGGCTTCAGCCCAGCGGTTGAATTCGAGTTGAAGGCGCTCATCGGGATTTTGGGATGGGTGCGGCATACTAGTCCGCTATGGGCGCTCGCCTTTCTTACTGGCACTTACTTCTTACCACGAGGAGTGTGATCGCGGAACATTCGGCTGATCTCTTTCTGTCCCATGTGGTCGAAGTCTCCTGGCACCGAGATCTGACCTGCCAGGAAACCGATCCGCTGCACCTCAGACCCAGTTGGGGCATCCAACGCGATTACCTTTACCACGGGCTTGCCATCCTTGGCAATGACGAACCCCTCTCCCTTCGACGCGTCCTCGACAAGTTTTGCAAGGTGTAGACTGGCTTCGTCGATGTCGACCGTCTTCATGGAATGTTATGAAACTAGTTTATCGGACTTCGAGGATGTGAGTGCAAGATCACGCGCCGACGGATAGGCACCGGTGGCTTACTGAAGACAACAATGGGCACGAAGGTCCACAAGGTCATCTGGGTTGAGATTCTTGGTGGTCCTTCGTGTCCTTTGTGGTTAATTTTGGACACTACAGCCGAAGTGTTCAGTACGTAAACGACTGCAGCCGCGTCAGATCTGGCGTTACGATCACGTACCCCGCCCGCTTGCTGGGATGCAGTGCCATGTACGCGGGGCTGGCCGGAAGGCTCAGATTGTTGACCGATTCCAGAAAGTTACCCTGCTCGTCGAATATCTGGATGCTGCTGCCGGTCGGCGCAGTACTGGAAAACTCCTGGCCTACCAGAAACACCTTGTGGATCGGGTCAAACTGGACATCCCCGCCGCTCTGGGCCTGGCTGGTCGCGCCGGGAAGCTTGACGATGATACCCGTCTGTTTTGCCAGGTCGTAAAATTCCACGCTGAAGTCAATTTCGGTGGTCGTACAGGCAATCCCACGGACCGGATCCACCGCAATTCCATTGATGAACCCAAATCCCAGCCCGGTGAACTCGCTCTGTTCCCCGGTAGTCAGGTCCACGGTGAGGATCTCCGGCGAACACAATGGACAGCCATTGCTGGCTCCCATCACCGCCTGGTTGGTGTTGCTGTTGTAGGCCATTACCGGGGAATCATTGAAAGAAAAAAGTGGATCATTCAGCACGATGCGCGGCCCGAAGGTGTTCGCGGCCACATTGGTACTGAAAACAAACGATTGGTTGTTGCCTCCATTTTCAAAGGCGAAGACCGCCGTGTTGGGAGATGACTGGCTCACGCCCAGGCTCGCGATAATTTCGTCCTTCGCCAGTGGTGGCGTCCAGCGGCCGGTAAAGCGGTCGCCGTTCAGCGGGCGTATGGTGCCGTAGAGCCGCCTGTCCACGAAGAGGTTCGAAACGTGTTCAAATTCCACCAGTCCGGTGCTGCCCGCAAAAATGCCCAGGGTGACGAAATCATCCTTGCTCTCATCCAGCTCTTTGATGACTTTCAGAATCTTCCCGGTCTTCTGGTCGAAGGTCTCAATCGCGACGTTGTGCTTGCCGTTGCCCAGGGTCAGGGCTTCGCTCAGCACTCCTTCCGTTCCAGTTTGATCGATGTCGTAACCGAGGATGAAGCCTCCCAAGGCTGTGTGAACGAAAATATCCCCTGCGCCAGGTGCAGCCGGCTGAGATTCGCGGCGGTCGGAACCTGCCGCGATGCGAGGAATGGCCAGGCACACCAGCAAGAGTACAGTGTTAATGCGCATTGACGCCCCAATCGTCAGCATACGTTTTCCTTTCCAGAGGCTTTTGGTCGAAGTCGGTCCATCCGCCGGACCAACAGAACCGCTAAACTTTAGCGAACCTGCGTCTCGCCGTGTCAGGCCCCTGTAAGAGATTTGTCAAGATTTTGTCTCGGCACTTGTCAGCTCGAAGGCCGCCACCGGCCAGGAAAAGACGGCACAGCCCATCTTGTGCTACATTTCCCGCTCATGGCTTCGCAGCCGCAGCCGCCACAGGCCCCGGAACCCGAGGTGCTTTACTGTCCTCACTGTGCGGTGGAGGTGGCGGACCCGTTGATCTGCGGCGACTGTTCTGCCGTGATCTGCCGCCGCTGCGGCACTCCCCTTGAATCCCCCGACGAACTGGGCATCGGATAGTCCATGGAACCCGCCACTGCTACCCCGCGCCCTGCCAGCAAAGCTGGCGATCAACCCAGCTTGATTCGCGGCCTGTCGTTACTGGATTCGGTGCTGCTCCTGGTCAGCGGGATCGTGGGATCGTCCATTTTTCTGACCGCCAAGGACATTGCGGGACCGCTGCCCCAGCCGCTTTTATTTCTCGGCGTCTGGGTGCTCGGTGGCGTGATTTCCCTCTTCGGCTGTGTGGCCTTCGCCGAACTGGGCTCGATGTTCCCGGATTCCGGCGGACAGTACGTCTATCTGCGCGAGGCCTACGGCGATCTGATCGCCTTTCTCTATGGGTGGATGCTGTTTGCTGTGGCCAACGGCGGCACCATCGCTGCTCTGGCGGTGGCTTCCGCCGCCTACATGGGACAGATCGTTCCCTTCATCTCGCAGGACCACGTTGTGCTGTCGCTTCTCGGCCTCACCTTGACCCGCACCCATGTGGTCGGGCTGCTCCTCATCCTGCTGCTCACCGCTGTCAACGTCCTCGGATTGCGCTGGGGGGCCCTGCTGCAAAACGTCTCCACTTGGACGAAGTTCGCCGCCATGGCCGCATTCGTGCTCCTGGGGTTTGCCATCGGCAAGGGAAGCTGGTCCAACTTCAGTCCACATGGCGTCGGCCTGACCCTGGGACTCGGCCCCGGACAGTTCATCTCGGCCATGGGAGTCGGTCTGATCGCCGTATTCTGGGCCTACGACGGATGGGTGTACATCACCTGGGTGGCCGGCGAAGTCAAGGAACCGCGCCGCAATGTGCCGTTGGCCATGGTCCTGGGCATCGTCGTGGTCGGGATCATCTACATCGCCATGAACCTGACCTACGTTTATGCCATGCCGTTAAGCGAGGTCGCCAAACATGAGACCATCGCCCACGCCGCTGCCTCGGCTCTCTTTTCTCCGGGAGCGGCGGTATGGCTCTCCGCGACCATCGCCGTCTCGTGTTTCAGCGCGGCGGCTACATGCACACTCTCTGGAGCGCGAGTCTACCTCGCGATGGCCCAGGATGGGGTCTTCTTCCGCCGCATGGCGGTGGTTCACCCCAAGTGGCGTACCCCGGCATTCAGCCTGATTGGCCAAGGGATATGGGCGGCATTCTTGACGGTCAGCGGACGCTACGACCAGCTTTACACCTACGTCATCTACGGCATGGTGCTGTCGTACACCCTGACGGTGATCGGTCTCTTTATTTTGCGCTGGAAGCGTCCGGAGGCTCCGCGCCCCTACCGCTGCACCGGTTATCCCTGGCTGCCGGCGATTTATGTGCTAGTAGGATCGGCCTGGACATTGAACACCATCATCACGCGACCGGCCGAAGCCTTCTGGGGAACCGCCATTGTCCTGATTGGCGTGCCTGGTTACTTGTACTGGAAGAGAAGTAAGCGAGGGGCGAAAGCTTAACTCATCTCGCCAGGATCCAACCAACCCTGCTCCGTATACCAGTCACCCACCACCTTCTGCACCATGGCCTTCCATTGCGGGGCTGGCACCATGTCTTTAAGGGCCGCCACCGGCACGTCCGGCAAATGGCTTGTCTGCTGCTTCTTCGGTCGGCCAATCTCCTGAATGTACGCGGGAGGCCCCACCAGCAACCCAACTCGCTGGCGCGGTTTGCTTCTCCGGATCTGCTCGGTGGCCACCACCGCCTCGTTGGAGTTCTCCGGGAGCGCCAGCAGCACCAGATCGTAGGCGATGTTCCTCCAGAAGGATGCCGCTTCCACCAGGCCATTTGCGGTATGCACTTCCACTTCGTGGTTCCTGAGGATGCCTGCGCGCAGGTTGAGCTTGCGCGCATTTTCGTCGACCAACAGGATTCTGCGATGGTCTTTGTATAGATGCCTCATGACCTGCCTCGATACGACGTGCACTGCACAGTTGAGGTGAAACCGGGAGTCCGCCAGCATGCTCAGGCTCCCGGAGTTTCCACGTGGTAAAAAACCATCTTGCTTGCACCTCAAGGATAGAAAATCTTGTTTTCGGGCAGGTTTCGGTTCTGTTAAGTGTTTGTAAAATTCTGCGCCCATTTGCCTCTTGCTGTGGACAGTGCCCTTGCCGATAGAGCACGCAACTTCCGGGCGCGCCGCGCATCCCATTGCTGCAGGGAGGGGAGTGCGCCTTTTCCTTATGAGACTTGCTTTCGTACTGTTCGCTCTTAGTCTGGCCGGATTGCCTCTCCAGATGCTTGCCGCTGAGCGGCCGGACGTCTGCACGCGTGTTCCGGTTCTGGTCGAATTGTTCACCTCCGAGGGCTGCTCCAGTTGCCCACCAGCGGATGTATTTTTGCAGGCTCTTGACCAGCAAATCGTGCCCGGCACGCAGGCGATCGTGCTGAGCGAGCATGTGGACTATTGGAACCACCTGGGCTGGCGGGATCCCTATTCTTCCCGTTTCTACAGCGACCGGCAGAGCGCCTATGCGCGGCGCTTCGGACTAGACGGCCCCTACACACCGCAGATGGTCATCGACGGAGAGAAGGAAGTCGTGGGCAGCGATCGGGAACAGGCCGGCAAGGCGTTTACCCAGGTTGTGAATGCGCTAAAGGTTTCCGTGCGCCTCTCTGGGATCGCCTACAACTCCGACGGCACCTTGCACGCCCACCTCGAAACCGCCGTCCTGCCCGCATCCCACAAACCGGCCGAAGCCTATGTGGTGGTGGCGCTGAACCGGGCACAATCGCAGGTTTCACACGGTGAAAATGCCGGACGCTCTCTGGCGCACGTGGCCGTGGCCCTGAACATGACCGGGGTTGGGAGTATCCACCCTGGCCAGGCGATCTCCCAAGAGGTCCGGCTGAAATTGAAACCGGGTCTTGATCCTGCTAACCTGCGCGTTGTGGCGTTCGTCCAGGAGGCCCAACAGGGCCAGGTTCTGGGCGCTACCGCCGAGTTGGTCCGGCGCTGATCTATTTAAAGGTAAATTCCAGTTTGCTGGGCTGTCCTGCCGCCACCGTCACCTTCTGACTCTGGGTGCCAAGCTTCTCATGCCAGGCGGTGATCGTGTAGGTGCCGGGCGGTAGGTTCTTTAGATCGAAGTTCCCGTCCTTATCGGTCACCGCAAAAAAAGGATGCTTGAAAACCGCGATGTATCCCCGCATCCAGGGATGAATGTTACATTTCACCGGAATGGCGATCTCTTCGCGGGCGAAGCTCTCTTCGATCGGCACGCCTGGCGGCTGTGTCTTGTTCCACTCCCGGTTGTTCACAGGCATGGGGTGGATGTTGTGCGAAGTAGCATCGTCATTCTTGATCTCCAACTTCTGGTTGGCCTGCAGTGCCATCACCCGTGGTTGATAGACACATCCCTTCTGCTCCAGCACGGCCGGCGGAGGGTCGCCTTCTGGCGGGGCTCCATTCAAGCCGTCCGCCACATAAACCACAACGTTCTCCAACCCGCCGCCCCCACCCACTACGACATCCTGGGTGAACGCAGGGGTGGCATGAGCTTTGGCACAGTTGGGATCGAAGGACATGTCAATGCGGGAGGGGTGAGGTGCAATTCCCTTGAATTTCACGGTACCGCTGACAGAGGCGGTGTTCTGCGCAGAGCTGCCCGGCATTCCTGCAGACAAAAACCCGGCAACGACAATAAAAACTGGCAGGTATTTTTTCATACTCAGCGAGTCCTTTCGGCCAGAATGAGCTGCAAACTATGACTAATTCGGATTCGGTCCACCGCGCGCCACGGTGGACCCTTTCGCCGCGGAGCGTAGCGCAGCGATGTAATGCACGATGTCCCAGATCTGATCCGGTTTCATGGCATCGGTGAACGACGGCATCGGCGTTCCATCCAGTCCAGTCGTGAGATCACGAAAGATGCCCCGGTCCGAATCGCCGCACTTCAAGCGCGTTCCACTGGTCAGATCAAAGGGAGTGATGGGATAGCCCTTGGAGTCGGTCAACGTCGCGGCCGACGGCCCGTTGCCACGTCCTTCTTTTCCGTGACACGCCCAGCAGTTCATGCTCTGAAAAAGCTCCGCTCCCCGCTGTACGCTCTCCTTCGACGTCGGTGGTTCCGGTGGTATCTCGATCGGCGCAGCCGGCTGCTCTTCGCGAAATTTCGGGGAAAAACTCTTGATGTAGGCGACCAGGTCTACTCGTTCCTGTCGAGTCAGAGGTTTCCAGGAAGGCATTCCGCTGGCATGAATGCCGCGGGTGATGGTGTCATACAGATCGCTGTCCAACGGCAGACTCCCGCTGGGAGTGGACCTGCATTTGAAGGTCGCGGCGGTGAAGTCGCGTGGCTTGGGATCGAGGTAGGGAGCGTTCTCCCCTCGCCCGTCGCCATAGGGTCCGTGACAGAAGATGCAGTACCGTTCATACGAAGCGCGGCCGCGTTTGGCGTTGCCCGTTAACTTGCCAACATGGCTTTCCTGCGCCAGGCTGGAAGTAGCGGACACCAGCAGCACCAGGATCGTCGCGTTGCTGGCGCGAACCGCACAACGGATGAAAAACCGCCGACCCGCCGAAGCGCCGCCATTAGCCTTCATATGTGTTCCTCACATCTCACTGGATGCCTCGTACAACCTTATGAGGAGACAAAGAAGGCGCTTGTCACACGGAGGTTAACGTTCAGTCATTTTCTTGTAAACCTCATTTACGAAACCTTCGCTTTTTCCCCTACCGTAAATCCCCTAGGAGAGCGCAATTATTTTGGCGGCTGATGACGGCCACTTCTCGTAGTGGCGAAAAGAATTCGAAGTGCTATACTGCCGCCCCGGGTAACTCCATGACAAAGCTAGACATAACAAATCGCAAATTCTGTCTTCTCGGTTATGCCGTCCTCTTCTTCTGCCTGGCTTGCACGCTTGGCAGTGTGTATGCGAGCGCGCAGGAGATCGCGCCCGGTTCGCTCGACGCCATGCGCTGGCGATTGATCGGGCCCTTCCGTGCCGGCAGGGTCAGCGCCGTCAGTGGAGTTCCAACGCAGCCGAACGTCTTCTATATCGGCACGCCGGGCGGAGGTGTGTGGAAGACCGAGGATGCCGGCCGAGTGTGGAAGCCCATTTTTGACCAGGAGCACGTGGCGTCCATCGGGTCAGTCATGGTCTCACCGTCCAACCCAAATATTGTCTACGTCGGCACCGGCGAGCAGACTCAGGGCAATGGCGTCTACAAGTCCACTGATGCTGGGGCGACCTGGCAAAACTTCGGACTTGGGGATACGCACACCATTCCCGCGATATTCGTCGATCCGCGCAACCCTGACATCGTTCTCCTTGGCGCTCTCGGGGACATCACGTCCGGCCCGCAACGCGGCATTTATAAATCCACCAACGGCGGCAAGATGTGGGAGAAAGTGCTGTTTAGAGACGCCGAGACCGGGGTGGTGAATCTGCAGGCGGACCCGGACAACCCCAATGTCTTGTACGCTGCGCTGTGGCGCCGTCCGGTGGATTTCTTTGCCCCCAGAGAAAAGACCAAGCCCGAGCAGGATGCTTTCATCTATAAGTCGACTGACGAGGGCAGCACCTGGACTCAGGTGGAAGGCAAAGGCCTTCCCAGCGAACCCATGAGCCGGCTTGGTCTGGCGGTAGCCCAAGGCACTCACGGCATGCGCGTTTACGCGGATGCCAAGCAGGGCCTATTCCGATCCGACGATGGCGGCGCTACCTGGCAGCGCAGCACGACCGACCCGCGCATCTTCAGCAGCGGCTACATCACCGGGGTGACGGTTGACCCGAAGAATGCGGACATTCTGTATGTCGAGCAGACTTCTTTCTATCGCTCCACTGACGGTGGACGCACTTTCGAAGCCTGGCAGGGCGCTCCCAGCGGGGATGACTATCAGAATTTCTGGATCAATCCCCTCGATCCTCATTACATGATTGCCGGCGTGGATCAGGGCGCTGTTGTGAGCGTGAACGGCGGCAACACCTGGAGTTCCTGGTACAACCAGCCGACCGGCCAGTTTTACCACGTCAGCACCGACAACCAGGTTCCCTATCATGTTTTCGGCGCCCAGCAGGACAGTGGCACCGCCGGGGTTCCCAGTCGAAGTGACTTCGGACAGATCAGCTATCGCGATTGGGCGCCCATCGGCGGTTTCGAATTCTCTTACATCACTCCCGACCCGCTCAATCCGAACTACATCTATACCGGCGGCTGGTACGGAAGCGTGCTGCGCTTTGATCGGACTACAAAGCAAATCACCCATCTCTTTGTTCGCACTCCGAAGTACCGCACTTCGAACATGGTGCCAATCTACTTCTCGCCGCAGGATTCGCACACGCTCTACATCGGGGCACAGTACGTCCTGACTTCGAAAGACGGCGGAGTTTCCTGGAAGGAGGTCAGCCCTGACCTCACCCAGAGACCCGAACCCAGCAACAAGCCAGACAAAGAAGAGAAGAAACCCGACCCGCGCTTCGCCGTCATTACGACAATGTCCCTTTCGCCGGTCAAAACCGGAGTCGTCTGGGTGGGCACGGGAAATGGCATGATCCAGGTCACAAGAGACGCGAAGAACTGGAGCAACGTGACCATCCCCGGCCTGCCGGAACGTGCCATGATGACGATTGTCGAAGCCTCACGCCACGACGCCGCGACTGCCTATGCCACCGTCCAGGTGCGCATGGACCTGCATCCCTACATCTACCGCACCCACGACTTCGGCCAGCACTGGGAGGCGATTACCGCGGGCCTGCCCGGCACCGGCACGGCGCGAGTTGTCCGTGAGGACCCAGTGCGCAAGGGGATGCTCTTTGCCGGCACCACCAATGGCATCTACGTTTCGTTCGATGACGGCAGCCACTGGCAGAGCCTGCAGCTCAACCTTCCCACGTCCCCTGTGACTGACATCGACGTGCACGAGAACGATCTCGCAATTTCTACGTTCGGTCGCGGTTTGTGGATCCTCGACGACATTACGCCGCTGCGTCAGTTTGACTCGAAGTTGCTCCAGGCCGATGCGACCCTGTTGCCTCCCGCCCCGACCGTCCGCACTCGCTGGGACATGGATCAGGACACCCCTCTGCCGCCGGGCACTCCGGTGGGTGAGAATCCACCCGACGGCGCCATCGTCG
>Ga0335082_10008167_pt1 | contig 11366 bp, 9 predicted proteins | sample Lox_Sample_41_FD_206718 | JGI IMG/M metagenome (GOLD analysis project Ga0335082, IMG submission 206718) | Soil microbial communities from Loxahatchee National Wildlife Refuge, Florida, United States - Lox_Sample_4.1 | ecosystem: Environmental > Terrestrial > Soil > Wetlands | place: USA: Florida... | reverse complement strand
CGAGACCGTGCCCGACTGGGTGATCCAGCGCGCGGGCGAGATCGTCATGGCCGACCTCACGCCTCAGGCGCTGCAGACGCGCATGCAGCGCGGCGACATCTACCCTGCTGAGCGGGCCGAGCGCGCGCTGGGCAACTTCTTCCGCCCCGGCAACCTGATCGCGCTGCGCGAGCTGGCGCTGCGCCAGGTGGCCTCGGCGGTGGACCGCAGCCTGGAGTCCTACATCGAGCGCGAACACGACCAGCGCAAGGCTGGAGTGCGCGAGCGCATCGCCGTGTGCATCAGCTCCAACCCGGCGGCGCAGTACCTGATCGCGCGCGGCGCCCGCATGAGTCACGCTCTGGACGCCGAGTTCTACGTGGTTTACGTGGACGTCGCTGCCGATTCCAGCGACGAGAACAGGCAGACCCTGGCCGAGAACATCCGCTTCGCCGAGAACCTGGGCGCGACGGTGGTGCGGCTGGACAGCGGCGACGTCGCCAAGCGGGTGGCCGAGTTCGTGCGCGACAAGCACATCACCCAGGTGGTCTTCGGCCGCTCCGCCCGCAAGGGCTGGCACCGCTACCTCTACCTCTCCGCCATCCACAAGTTCCTGCGCGACGCACCCGCGGTGGACGTCCATATCGTCACCCAGGAACCCAAGTGAGCGCTCGATGAGCGAGCCCCGGCGCATCCTGGTGGTGGACGACGAGCCCCAGATCACGCGCGTGCTGCGCACCAGCCTCTCCTCCCAGGGCTACGACATCCGCGTGGCCAACGACGGCGAGGCCGCGCTGGAGATCCTGAAGGACTGGAACCCGGACCTGGTCATCACCGACCTCTCCATGCCGCGCATGGACGGGCTGGAGCTCTGCCGGCGCCTGCGCGCCAAGTCGCAGATGCCCATCCTGGTGCTCTCGGTGCGCGGCGAGGAGCGCACCAAGGTGCAGGCGCTGGATGCCGGCGCCGACGATTACGTCACCAAGCCCTTCGGGATGAACGAACTGCTGGCGCGGGTGCGGGCGAGCTTCCGCCGCGCCCCGGCGGAGGAAGAGGCCGCGGGCGGCGTGGTCCAGGCGGGCGACTTCCGCATCGATCTCGACGCCCACACCGTCACGGTGCGCAAGCGCCCGGTGCGGCTCACGCCCAAGGAGTTCGACCTGCTGGTCCACCTGGCCCGCCACCCCGGCAAGGTGGTGACCCACCGCGCCCTGCTGGCTGCGGTGTGGGGCCCGAACAGCGTAGAACAGCCCGAGTACCTGCGCGTCTTCGTGGGGCAGTTGCGGCGCAAGGTCGAGCCCGATCCTGCCAACCCCCGCTACCTCCTCACCGAGCCCTGGGTGGGCTACCGCTTCCAGCCCGGAGGCCACCCCTGAAGAGCGCCGTGCGACTTCGCCCGCTCAAGACTGGGCGCCGGGGCTCTCCCGCGTTCCTTGCAGTTGCGGAGCCGCCGGAAACCGCTCCAGCGCGGCGAGGCGGACCCGCATCTCGCGCAGCTCCCGGTCGGTGAGCTTCGCGGCGCAGCCGGAGACGATGCGGCGTCCCAGGTCCAGCAGTACTTCATGGTAGGAGCGGTCCGGGGTCGTTCCGGCGATGTCATCCAGAGCGCGCAGCATCCTCAGGCTGACCGCGACATCGGTTTGCGCGTACAGGCGGATCTGCTCGAAGGCGGCGTCCACCAGCCGGTCGAAGGTCGGCCACTGCAGGGTGACGCGGCTGACTCCGGGTGGATCGTAAAGCACCGGCTCGGGTGGCTCGCGCGCGGCAAAGCGGACCAGGACCCGGCTCAACTGGTCCACGCAGGTGATGGCCGTGCTCGGATCGTTGACCGCCGGCGAGATGGCCTTCAAGGCGATGTCCACGATCTGCAGGACGCCAAACTCCACATCCTGCTGCAAGGTTCTTGCGGGCCCGAGGTCGAAGGCGCTGAGGAACTCCGCCCGGTTCTCTGGAGACAAGCGGCTTTCCTTCGAGACCTTCAGCAGCGGGACGCCGGCCGGGACGAATTGGCCGACTCGGCGCAGCACCAGCACTTCCATCCGATAGGCCTTGGCCAGACCCAGGAGTCGCTGGAGGTCGACGAAGCGGACGTAGCCGGAGCTTGTGCTGGGAATCTCGGCTTGCCACGTGGGGCGCTGGGCGGAACCGACCTCCGCCCGCCGGCCCACCTGGTGCGGCGATGGCATCAGCTCGTCGATGATGGTCTCGGTCTCCGAGGCGATCCGATCCAGGATGTGGTTGACGCTGATGGCGTGCGAGATGTGATGGATGAAGAAGAGTAACCAGCCGACGCAGGCCAGCACCAGCAGCATGGCCCCCAAGACCGTGGCCACGGGCGCGAAAGGCTGGGGATGCTGGCGCGCCGCCGGCAGGGCCGCCATGCAGTAGGAAAAAGTCCCCAGAAATATGCCCAGCGTCCACTGCGTCACGCGGTCCCGGGTGAAGCTGACGATGATACGCGGGGAGAACTGCATGGAGGCCAGCGTCAGCGTCATCAGCAGGATGGCGAAGACGATTGAAACCACCGTCATGATGGAGGCGGCGATGCCTCCGAGGATCACCTGCGCCACCTGCGGATCGGCATGCGAGGGGAAGAGCGCGTGCGGGACCCAGTCGCTGAGGGCGGGAAAGGACTCTTCCAACTCCGACAACAGGGCGCCGGTGCAGCCCAGGGCCAAGGCGATGGTCAGCGGGCGGACCAGGAACCCGCCGCGCAGACTGTACATGGCGCGACGCAGAGATACGCGACCCGTTGTCAGAAAGTCTCCTCCACGACGGCCGCCCGAAAAAGGCAGGAAGTCCCGCTTTCCCCGTCCTTGGCGCGGGAAGTATAACCCCGGCAAGGAAGATGCGAGACGGCAAGCGTTGCGCGCCCGGCCCGTCTTTACGAATTCTTTACAGAGTCCTTACCCCACCTTTACTGCGCTTCGGCTGCAATACGAGCAGGAGATGCTCCGTGAGGCGAGGCAAGCACCTCTTCGCGGGACAGCGGTACAACCATGAATTCCTTCCTGACGTCGATCGTTCTGATCTCGATCATGGTGCTCGCGTTGGTCTTCATGGGCTGGTTTCTCTTCGGATTGCTCGGGGAAAGGCAGCGCTCCGTCGCCGACCGCAAGTCTGCGCTGGGCAAGATCCAGCGCCGGGGGATGCCATGACCCGGTCCCTGGGTTTGCGGGAGCTGGGGAAGTATCTGGGCCGGCTTCTGCGCGCCACGACCCAGCGCAAACAGAGTGAGCTCGTCCAGACCGGCGACTTCCGCATCGATCTGGAGAGCCATCGGGTGACCGTTCGTGACCACGAGGTGCGCCTGAGTCCGGAAGAGTTCGACCTGCTGGTATTCCTGTTGGGGCACCCCAAGAGGGTGGTGACCCCGCGCACGCAGTTGCGCACGCGCTGGGGCGGGCAGCAGACGCAGCACGCCGGGTTCCTGCGCGTGCTGCTGAGCCTGCGCAATAAGCTGGGCGTGGCGGACGACGGAACGCATTACATCCGGACCGAGCCCTGGGTCTTTTACCGCTTCGCTCCCCGCGCGACGTGAAGGAATCGTCTGCATGGAAGGAATCGTCATCGCCGGACTTCTACTGCTGGCCTGCTCGCAGCGGCAACGCATCATGTCCGCCGTGAAAGGTGAAGAGGGCCCCGCTTCCTAGCTATCGATCACGACACTCCAACGAGATCTTCGCGCGCCGACGCGCAGGACTGGAAAGGTTCGGACGCACTATGAAATCGGGAAAACGTGAGAACAGGTTCGCGGCGGTGTGCGGGGCGATGCTTCTCGCCGCATGCGGCTTGATCGCGACCCAGGGGACTGCCTGGGCCCAGAGCGCGGGCCAGGGAGAGAGCATGACTGCCGGGGCTGCGCCCGGCGGCTCCGAAGTGAAGACCAGCTCGGATGCCGCCGCCCGCGACCACGCCGAGATCCTCAAGGAACTCGAGCAGATGCGCGCCCGCATCCAGGAACTGGAGGCCCAACTGCAGCGGCAGTCCGGAGGCGCCGCCAGTGGCTCCGCGACGACGGCGCTCGCGTCTCCCTCGTACTCCACCAGCGCGACGGCAGCGGTGACCCCGCAGGAGGGCAGCCAGCCGGGTGCACCGGCGAGCTCCGCCAAGCCCGCCAAGTCGGAGCCCTTTGCCTGGGCCGACTGGAGTTGGCTGAACGGCAACCCGCGCATCAAGGAAGTGCCCTTTGACACCAAGTTCTTCACCCCCGAGATCCGCGCCGACGCCGACTACATCTACGACTTCAACCATCCCAGCGACAACACCATCGGCGGCTCCAGCGAGGTCTTCCGCGCCAACGAGGTGCAGGTCACGCAACTGGGCGTGGGCGGTGACTTCCATTACGACCACGTGCGCGCCCGCCTGATGACCCAGTTCGGCATGTATTCGGTGACGACGCCGCGCAACGATGCCAGCCCCGCGCGCGGGCAGTGGGACCTGGCCGACGCCTACCGCTACGTCTCGGAGGCTTACGGCGGCTACCATTTCGACGCCCTGCACGGCATCAACGTGGACGCCGGCATCTTCATGTCCTACGTGGGCCTGTTCAGCTACTACAACTTCGACAACTGGGCCTACCAGCCGTCCTACGTCTCGTCCAACACACCCTGGTTCTTCAACGGCGTGCGGGTGCAGATCTATCCCACGGACAAACTGAAGATCGAACCCTGGTTCACCAACGGCTGGCAGTCCTACGGCAAATTCAACAAGCGCCCGGGCATCGGGATGCAGATCCTGTACCGTCCGACCAAGAACTGGTCGATCCTGGGCAACCAGTACATGCTCGGCCGGGACGCTCTGGGCGTGACCGGACGCACCCGCTTCCACACCGACGACAGCATCCAGTACAAGTATTACGAAAATCCCGGGGCCTCCTGGGTGAGCAAGGCGGCGGCCTCGCTGACCATTGACCTCGGCTGCGAGAGCGGCGGGGGGGTCGCCTGCTTCGGGCACAAGCCGGGGATCCCGCGGCAGACCTTCATGGGGTTCATGTTCTATAACCGGCTGTGGCTGCACCGGGACCTGTTCGGCCTGACCATCGGCGGGGGCGCCATCGACAATCCCGGCCGCTACCTGGTGCTGCTGCCGCCCATCAACGGAGCGACCGCGGCTTCGGGCACGCCCTACTTCACCGAGAACCCGGGCGATTCGTTCCGCGCCTGGGATGTGTCGACCACCTTCGACTACATGCCCAGCCAGTACATCACCTTCCGCTGGGAGTACAACCATCGCGCGACGAACGTGCCCTACTGGTCGGGTGGCGGCGGGATCACGCCGCCGGGTGGCAACACCGGCGCCCCGGGTTCGGTGGTGCCCGGCTTCACGCCCGACCTGCGCAAGCGCGAGAACCGGCTGAACATGTCCATCCTGGTCATGTTCTGAGCCTGGAAGAGGTTAGGAGGACTGCCATGTTCGATCTGATCTTCGTCGCCGTGACGCTGGCTTTCTTCGCGGCCGCCATCGGTTACGTCCGCTTCTGTGACAAGGTGCGCTGAGGTGAGCCATGCACACTGAAACTCTGCTGATCCTCGCGGTCTGCGTGCTGCTGATGGTCTATCTCGGCTACGCGCTGCTGCGCCCGGAGAGGTTCTAGCCATGACCGCCAACGGATGGTTCCAGATCGCGCTCTTCTTCGTGGTGATCCTGGCGGTGACCAAGCCCCTGGGCGTCTTCATGGCGCGCGTCTTCGAGCGCCAGCGCACCTTCCTGGATCCTGTCCTGCGCCCGCTGGAGCGCCTGCTCTACCGCCTCACCGGCGTGGACGAGTACCACGAGATGCGCTGGACCGAGTACGCGGCCTCCATGCTGTTGTTCAGCTTGGTCTCCATGCTGCTGCTGTACCTGATGATGCGCCTGCAGGGATATCTACCCTTCAACCGGCAGCATCTGGGGGCGGTGGACCCGGCCCTGGCCTTCAACACCGCGGCCTCCTTCACCACCAACACCAACTGGCAGAACTACTCGGGCGAGTCCACCATGAGCTACCTGACGCAGATGGCGGGGCTCGCCTACCACAACTTCATGTCGGCGGCGGTGGGCATCGCGCTGGCCATCGCCTTCATCCGCGGCATCGCCCGCCGCCAGCGCGCCACCCTCGGCAACTTCTGGGTGGACATGACCCGTGCCGCGCTCTGGGTGCTGCTCCCGATCTGCCTGGTGGGAGCGCTGCTGCTGGTCTCGCAGGGCGTGGTGCAGAACCTGCGCCCCTACGACAGCGCGAAGATCGTCGAGCCGCAGCGCGTGCAGACCACCGCCCCGGACGGCAAGCCGGCCACCACGACCGTCACCGAGCAGGCGATCGCGCAAGGCCCCGTGGCCTCGCAGGAGATCATCAAGGAATTGGGCACCAACGGTGGCGGCTTCTTCAACGCCAACAGCGCCCATCCCTTCGAGAATCCCACCCCCTTCTCCAACTTCCTGGAGATGGTGGCCATCTTCGCCATCTCCTCCGGCTTGACCTACACCCTGGGTCGCATGACGGGCTCGCCGCGCCACGGCTGGGCGGTGTGGTCGGCCATGGCGGTGCTCTTCCTGGCCGGGGTGCTGACCGCCTACTGGGCCGAAGCCCAGGGCAACCCCTTGCTCAAGGGCGTAGACCAGCGCGTGAGCGCGGCCCAGTCCGGCGGCAACATGGAGGGCAAGGAGGTCCGCTTCGGCATCGCCAATACCGCGCTGTGGGCCACCATCACCACCGACGCCAGTTGCGGCGCCATCAACGGCTGGCACGACTCCTTCACTCCCCTGGGCGGCATGGTCCCGCTGGTCAACATGATGCTCAGCGAGGTGATCTTCGGCGGCGTGGGCGCGGGCATGTACGGCATGCTCATCTACATCGTGCTGGCCGTCTTCATCGCCGGCCTCATGGTGGGCCGCACCCCCGAGTACCTGGGCAAGAAGATCGAGGCCTACGACGTCAAGATGGCCATGCTGGTGGTGCTGGTCTTCCCGCTGGTGATCCTGATCTTCGCGGCCATCTCTGCGGTCAGGCCCTTCGGCACCTCCAGCATCCTGAACCCCGGGCCCCACGGCCTTACCGAGATCCTCTATTCCTTCACCTCGCAGGCGGCTAACAACGGCTCCGCCTTCGCGGGGCTGGCCACCAATACGCTCTGGTACAACACGGCGGGCGGCGTGACCATGCTGGTGGGCCGCTTCCTGATGATCATCCCCATGCTGGCCCTGGCCGGCAACCTGGCAAAGAAGAAGGCGGTGCCGCCCTCGCTGGGAACCTTCCCGGTGACCACGCCGCTGTTCGCCATGCTGCTGGTCTCGGTGATCCTGATCGTGGGCGCTTTGACCTTCTTCCCGGCGCTCAGCCTGGGACCCATCCTGGAACACCTGCTGATGCGCGCAGGCCACACCTTCTGAGGCAGACCATGGCTACGACACGCAAATCGAAAAAGGCGGTTTGGGAGTGGGGCATCGTGCGCCGCGCCGTCGGGGACTCCTTCCGCAAGCTCAACCCGCGCGCCATGATGCGCAACCCGGTGATGTTCGTGGTGGAGGTAGGCAGCGTGATCACCACGTTGCTGCTCTTGCGCGCCCCCCGCGAGCTGTTTGGCTTCAACCTGCAGATCACGCTGTGGCTGTGGTTCACGGTGCTGTTCGCCAACTTCGCCGAGGCCATGGCCGAGGGCCGCGGCAAGGCCCAGGCCGACGCTCTGCGCAAGACTCGCTCCGAGACCATGGCCAAGCGCCTGCTCCCTGACGGCTCGACCGAGAGCGTGCCCAGCCCCAAGCTGCGCGCCGACGACCGGGTGCTGGTCGCCGCCGGTGAATTCATCCCCGGCGACGGCGAGATCATCGAGGGCGTGGCCTCCGTGGACGAATCCGCCATCACCGGCGAGTCCGCGCCCGTCATCCGCGAGGCCGGCGGCGATCGCTCGGCGGTCACCGGCGGCACCCGCGTGCTCTCCGACTGGATCAAGGTGCGCATCACCTCCAATCCCGGCGAGACCTTCCTCGATCGCATGATCGCGCTGGTGGAAGGCGCGCAGCGCCAGCGGACCCCCAACGAGATCGCGCTCAACATCCTGCTGGCGGGCCTGACCATCATCTTCCTGCTGGCGGTGGTGACGCTGCAGCCCTTCGCCATCTACGCCGGCTCCCCGCAGACGGTCTTCGTGCTGGTCTCGCTGCTGGTGTGCCTGATCCCGACCACCATCGGCGGGCTGCTCTCCGCCATCGGCATCGCCGGCATGGACCGGCTCATCCAGCACAACGTGCTGGCGATGTCGGGGCGCGCGGTGGAGGCCGCGGGCGACGTCAACACCCTGCTGCTCGACAAGACCGGGACCATCACCCTGGGCAACCGCCAGGCGGCGGAGTTCCTGCCCGCGCCCGGCGTGAGCGAGGCTGAACTCGCCGACGCCGCGCAACTTTCTTCGCTGGCGGACGAGACGCCCGAGGGCCGCTCCATCGTCGTGCTGGCCAAAGAGAAGTACGGCCTGCGCGGGCGCGAGCTGGCCTCGCACGAAGCCAGCTTCGTGCCCTTCAGCGCCCAGACGCGCATGTCGGGAGTGAACCTGAACGGACGCGAGATCCGCAAGGGCGCCGCCGACGCCATCGCCGCCTACCTGGCGCGCGAGAACACGGCCGTGCCCAAGGAGCTGGAGCAGCGCATCGAGGAGATCGCGCGCTCCGGCGGCACTCCCCTGGTGGTGGCGGAAAAGCGCCGCGCCCTGGGCGTCATCCACCTGAAGGACATCGTGAAGGGCGGCATGCGCGACCGCTTCCGGCAACTGCGCGCCATGGGCATCCGCACCGTGATGATCACCGGCGACAATCCCCTGACCGCGGCCGCCATCGCGCGCGAGGCCGGCGTGGACGACTTCCTCGCCCAGGCCACCCCCAAGGACAAGATGGACCTGATCAAGCGCGAGCAAGGCGACGGCAAGCTGGTGGCCATGACCGGCGACGGCACCAACGACGCCCCCGCCCTGGCCCAGGCCGACGTGGGCGTGGCCATGAACACCGGCACCCAGGCCGCCAAGGAGGCCGGCAACATGGTGGACCTGGATTCCAATCCCACCAAGCTCATCGAGGTGGTGGAGATCGGCAAGCAGCTCCTGATGACGCGGGGCGCGCTCACCACCTTCTCCATCGCCAACGATGTGGCCAAGTACTTCGCCATCATCCCCGCCATGTTCGCCGGGACTTTTCCCGTGCTGCAGGCGTTGAACATCATGCGTCTGAAGACGCCGGGCTCGGCCATCCTTTCGGCGGTGATCTTCAATGCGCTGATCATCATCGCGCTCATCCCGCTGGCGCTGCGCGGCGTGAAGTACACGCCCAAGAGTGCCGCGGCCCTGCTGCGCAACAACCTGCTCCTCTACGGCGTGGGTGGCGTGATCGCCCCGTTCGTCGGCATCAAGCTCATCGATATGCTCATCACGCGCGTGGGGCTGGCCTAGGAGGCTCAGCATGAAGAAGAATCTCATCACCGCGGTGCTCATGACGCTGGTCACCACCGTCCTGCTCGGGCTGGTCTATCCTCTGTTGGTCACGGGGCTGGCGCAACTGTTCTTCCACGACAAGGCCAATGGCCAGCTCGTCCGCAAGGGCGGCGTCGTGGTGGGATCGCACCTCATCGCGCAGCCCTTCTCCCAGCCCGGCTACTTCCATCCCCGGCCCTCGGTTGCGGGAGCGAATGGCTACGACGCCACCGCCTCCTCGGGCAGCAACCTGGGTCCGACCAACCAGAAGCTCATCGACCGGGTCAACGGCGACGTGGCCGCGCTGCAGGCGGAGAACCCGGGCAAGCCGGTTCCCATCGATCTGGTGGCCACCTCGGGCTCCGGGCTGGATCCGGACGTCACCCCGGCAGGCGCCGAATTCCAGGTGGCGCGCGTGGCCAAGGCCCGGGGCATCCCGGAGGACGAATTGCGAAAACTGGTGGCGGAGCACACCGCAGGCCGGCAATTCGGGCTCTTCGGCGAGGCCCGCGTCAACGTCCTGGAACTCAACCTGGCGCTGGACGAGAAGTATCCGCCTGGAAAAACATCCGGCCAGAAATAGTGCGCTTGCAAGCGGCATGGACCACACCGCGCGGCGGCGTTGCGGTGTCTATTGGCCGCTCTGCTGCAGCAGCTTGGCGACCAGCCCCGTCCACCCGGTCTGATGGCTGGCGCCCAACCCGCTGCCGTCGTCGCCGTGGAAATACTCGTAGAAGAGGATGAGGTCGCGCCAGTGCGGGTCGTCCTGGAACTTGGCGGACCGCCCGTACACCGGGCGGCGCCCCTGGCTATCGCGCAGGAACAGCCGGGTGAGGCGGCGTGAGAGTTCCGCTGCCACTTCCCAAAGGTTCATCTGCTTGCCCGAGCCGGTGGGGAACTCCACCTGGAATTCCGGCCCCAGCACGTGGTGGAACTTCTGCAGCGATTCCACGATGAGATAGTTGACCGGGAACCAGACCGGGCCGCGCCAGTTGGAGTTGCCGCCGAAGAGCCCGCTGGGAGACTCTGCCGGCGCGTAGGTCACCGCGCTCTCGCTGCCGTCCAGGCGCAGGGAGTAGGGATGCTCGCGGTGGAAGCGGGAGAGCGAGCGGATGCCGTAAGGGGAGAGGAACTCGTTCTCGTCCAGCATGACCTTCAGCACCTGGCGTAGGCGTTCGGGGTTGACGATGGCCATCATGCGCCGTCCGGTCGCGCCCGGCTCCATGCAGGCGCAGCCCTTGACCAGGTGCGGGCGGTGCTGCATGAACCACTGCAGGCGGGTGCGAAAGCCGCGCAGGCGTTGCAGCAGCTCGTCCTCGAACGACTCCACCGCGAACAGCGGGATCAGGCCCACCATGGAGCGCACCTTGAGCGGGAAGTGGGTGCCGTCGGGGAAGCGCAGCACGTCGTAGTAGAAGCCGTCCTCGGGATCGAACAGCTCGATGCCCTCCCTTCCGATGTTGTTCATGGCGTCGGCGATGTAAACGAAGTGCTCGCCGAATTTGGTGGCCACGTCCTCGTAGGTGGGATCGTGGCGCGCCAGCTCCAGCGCGATGCCCAGCATGTTCAGGGTGTACATGGCCATCCAACTGGTGCCGTCGGACTGGTCCAGGCGGCCGCCGTTGGGCAGCGCCTGGCTGCGGTCGAAGACGCCGATGTTGTCCAGCCCCAGAAAACCGCCCTCGAAGATATTGGTGCCTTCCACGTCCTTGCGGTTCACCCACCAGGTGAAGTTGAGCAGCAGCTTGTGGAAGACACGCTCCAGGAACTCGAAGTCGGCGCGGCCGCGGCGCTTCTGCTCGATCTTGTAGACGCGCAGCGCCGCCCAGGCGTGCACCGGCGGGTTGACGTCGCCCAGCGCCCACTCGTACGCCGGCAACTGCCCACTGGGATGCATGTACCACTCGCGCAGCAGCAGCACCAGTTGCTCCTTGGCGAAGTCGGGATCGA
>Ga0335082_10008166_pt1 | contig 11367 bp, 9 predicted proteins | sample Lox_Sample_41_FD_206718 | JGI IMG/M metagenome (GOLD analysis project Ga0335082, IMG submission 206718) | Soil microbial communities from Loxahatchee National Wildlife Refuge, Florida, United States - Lox_Sample_4.1 | ecosystem: Environmental > Terrestrial > Soil > Wetlands | place: USA: Florida... | reverse complement strand
GCCCTCCACCAGGCCGTTCCCGCCCACGGGGATGTACTCCCCATCCTGGTAGACCATGGGGGAGAGCCGGCCGGTCTGGAAGCCCCGCTGCGACTGGGCGCCGCCGCTCTTGAAGCGGGCGACGATGGGGGGGAGGCCGGCCTCGCCCGCCGGCACCAGGGCGCCGATGCGCAGGCGCGTGGCGAGCACGGTCGAGTCGCCGAGCGGGAGGAACCCGCGCGTCTCGGGGAGGACCCGGAAGTAGGCGTAGCCGAACCCGCCCAGGTGGAAGCCCTCCTGGACCGCCAGGGAGAGCCAGTACCCGGCGCGGGTGTTGATGGGATCGTCGCGCTGGTCGAAGACGAACCGCTGCTCCAGGTAGGAGAGCAGGCAGATGTCCCCCTGGCAGTTCTGGAGCTGGGGGCCGTTCGGGTCGGTGAGGTCGATGCCGCCGATCACGTGGGAGAGCTGGTACACCTCCAGGTTGTAGGAGGGGATGAAGGTGAAGCGCCGGGTCACCCGCCAGGGCGTGGAGAGGCGGACCCGCTCGGCCCAGTAGTCGTAGCCCTGCTCCAGGCTGCGCTCCACCTCGAGCCGGACGGTGAAGTCGATCTTGGAGGTGATCGCCCGCGGCTGGGTGAACTCGGCCGAGGCGAGCATCACCGGCCCCTGCTTCGGCGGCGTGGTGAGGAGCCAGGCGTACCCGCCGCGGAGCTCGAGCTGGAGCCGGCGCAGGTCGCCGTAGAAGTTCCGGTCGGTGGAGGAGATGGTCCCGTTCACGTCGACGCGGGTGTTCGCCTCGAGCCCCACGCCCGGGCCCATCCGCAGGGTGTGGAAGGGGGCCTCTCGCACCACCACCAGCACCGGGATGATCCCCCGCTGCGGATCGGGGGTGCCGCGCGTCACCCGCACCCCGCCGAAGACGCCCATGTCGTAGACCCGCCCCTGCGCCTTGGCCAGGGCGTCGTCCTCGAACCACCCCCCGGGCTTGATCTCGAGCCCGGCCTGCTCCTTGATCCGCTCGCGCGACACCGCCGCCGAGCCGGCCACCAGGATGGGCCCGAAGCGGAAGCGGGGGCCGGGGTGGATCCGGTAGCGCACGTCGGCGGCGTGGTCCTCGGGGAGGACGTGAGCCTCCTGATCCACCTCCGCCGTGGCCCAGCCGGTGTTCCGCAGGACGTCCTTCAGCCGGTCGCGGGTGGCGTCGTAGGCGCTCTCGGTGAAGACGTCGTGGGCCTTGATGGGGAGCTTGTCCAGCTTGGCGCGGGCCTCGGGCGCCTCCTCGTCCCACTCCAGATCGACCCGGCGGACCAGGACCGGCAGCCCCTCCTCCACGCGGAAGACGACCTTCACCGCCCCCTCGCGCACCGGCAGGACCTCGGCCGCCGCGACCTTGGTCTGGTAGTAGCCGCGCTCCCGGTAGAAGGCCACGATCCGCCGCCGGTCCTCGTCCAGCGCGTCCGTGTCGAGCCGGTAGGTGACCGGCTCGCTCGCCAGGTGCTCCAGGCTGAAGACGATGGGGCCGAAGATGGGGAAGCGGGGCGACAGCTCCGTGACCTGGGTGCCGAGCTTCTCCAGGAGCTCGCCGGGCGAGAAGCGGTTCACGCCGGGGAGCTCGAGCTTCACCACCAGGGGTGGCTCGGCGGCGCCCTCCCGGCGGGGCGCCGGGGTGGTCTCCCAGGCGCCGCCCGCCGGCGCGCCCTCCCCGGGCCCCGTCCCGGCCGCCGGGGGCCCGGCGGCCGAGGCCGGCGCGGGAGGCGCCGGCTCCCCCTCGGCCAGGGCCGGCCCGCCCGCGGCGGCGCCGAGGAGCAGGAGCAGGGCAGCCGGCCCGATCCCCCGGCGCGCACCGCGGGAGAGCGGCCTGGAGGGCGGCTTGGCCACGGCGGGATGATGGCATCTTCCGGCCCGGGCGCCGAGCGAATCCCGCCCGCCGCGATTGGGGGTTTCCGGAGCGTGACGGCCAGGGCGCCGCGCGGGCGCGCGGTCCCCGGACGACCGGGGCTCAGGCCGGCGACGAGAGGAGGAGCGCGAGGTGCCGCTCCTCCCACGCCCGGGCTCGCGCGTGGTCGGGGTAGGCGCGCTCGCGGCGGCGGAAGTCCGGACCGTGGACGATCCGCCGGCCGCTCGCCTCGCGCGCCGGGATCGCCTGGTGGAGCATCTCGTGGAAGACCACCGCCGCCACGTAGAAGGCCGGCACCTCCTCGCGGTCGAGGGTGGGATGGATCCGGATGAGCCGCGCGTCCTGGACGTACACGCCGGTCTTCACCGTCCGGCGCCGGCGCCCGAGCCGCACCGGCCCCCAGCCGATCCGCGCCGCGATCTCCCCCCCGAACTGCTCCTCGTTGAGCCGGTCGAAGATCGCCTGCAGGTCGTGGACCCGGCCGCGCGGCTGGACCCGGTCCAGCCGGGGGGCGGAGATCCGGGCGCGGTGCTGGCGGACGAAGGCGTCGATCCGGCTCCCCGCCGCCCGCCGCCGTCCCGCCCCGCGCCCCGGGCCGGCGAAGCAGGCGAGGGCGGAGACCACCTCCTCCGGCGCCTCGAGGAACATGTGGTGGACGCGGTAGTGGATCTCGCCCCGGCGGCGGCGGAACGAGATCATGGTGGAGCGGTTGTCGTGGACGGTGAGCCGGACCCGCTCGGAGAGGTGACCGGAGAGCAGGTCGGCGAGGCGGTGCGCCGCCGAGACCCGGGCCTCGCGCACGGGGCGGAAGAGACCGAGCTGCCGGTTCGACTCCGCGGATCGCAAGCGGTCGCGATCCTACGGAAGGGGAGGTGCGCCCATCAAGGCCCGCTCCCCGCCTCGGCCTCCTCCTCGCCGAGGAGCCGCTCCACGCGGCCCGGCTCGACGCGGAGGAGGAGCACCTTCTCCTGGCTGTAGACCACCGCCCCGGGGCCCGCCCCCTTGGGCTTCCGCACGTGCTTCGCCCGGGTGTAGGCGACCTCGGCCTGCGGGGCGCCGCGCGCGTCCGAGAAGTGGAGCGCCAGGTGGGCGGCGTCGAGGAGCGTGTCCTGGTCGGGCGCCTTGCCCCGGTCGAGGCGGACCACCACGTGCGCGCCGGCCAGGCCGCGGGCGTGGAGCCAGAGGTCGTTCCCCTTCGCGATCCGGAGGGTGAGCGCGTCGTTCTCCGCCGCGCCCCGCCCCACCAGGATGGCGAGGCCGGCGAGCGAGCGGAAGGTCCGGTGCGGCGGGGCCGGCTCCTCCTTGCGCCGGCGGCCGGGCGCGGGGGCCGGGCGCGGGCCTGCCCCCAGCCGCCGCGCCTCCCGCTCGAGCCGGGCGAGCGCCTCCGGGGCGGCCCCGTCCACCTCGGCGAGGAGCTCTCGCAGCCGCTCCCCGCGGACCCGGACCTCCACCTCGCGCGCCGCCACCCGGGCGGCGCTCTCCGCGATCCGCCGGTAGCGGCGGTAGTACCGCTCCATGTTGCCCTGGGGGCCGAGCGCCGGATCGAGCGCCACCCGCACCTCCCGCGGGCCCTCCTCGGTCCACTCGGTGACCGCCACCTCCCGGGCCCCGCGCTTCACCAGGCGGAGGTTGGCCTTCAGGAGGTCGGCCAGCCGGCGGTCGGCCTCGGCGGCCGGGACGCGCTCCGCCTCGGCGGCGAGCTTCACCAGGGCGCGCCCGGCCCGGGCGAGCGCCGCCCGCAGCGGCTCTCGCAGCCGGCGCCGCCCCTCGGCGAGGAGCCGCTCCTCCTCGCGGAGCCGGTAGGCGCGCTCGACGGCGGCGGAGAGCGGGAAGGGCGCGCTCGCCTCCGGGACCAGCCGCCGGCGCTCCGGGGCCACCTCGGAGGCGGGCGGCGGGGCGGGGGGCTGGTAGGGCTGGCCGGGGAGGAGCGGGCGGCGCCGGGAGAGGTTCCTCCCGGCGCTCGCCTGGATGACGCCGTCGGGACCGACCAGGAAGAGGTTGCCGTGGCGGCCGGTGAGCTCGGCCACCAGCCTGACCGGCCCCCGGGCGCGCTCGAAGGCGAGCGCCACGACCCGGTCGCCGGGGAGCGCGCTCACCCCCGCCAGCCGCGCGCCGTCGAGCTCGCGGCGGAGGAGCGCCTGGAAGGGAAACGGCCGCTCCGGCTGGGGCGGGCGCGCGGCGACGACGTGGAGCCGGGTCAGGTCGGGCTCGGCCGAGACCAGGAGGAGGGCCTCCCCGTCGCGACCGCGCAGCTCCAGGGTGAGGGCCCGCTCGGCGTGGACGCGCACCTGCTCCACCCGCGCGCCCGAGAGGGGCGCGAGCTCCTTCACGACGGCGTCGAGCTCGCGCGCGGAGAGGGACACGCTGGGTGGGGCCGGAAAAAGCAGCGGCCGCCCGGAGGCGGCCGCGGCGCTGCGCTGGGAACGGAGCCCGCGCTACTTCTTCTTGCCCTTCTTGGCGACCTTCTTCTTGGCGGGCTTCTTCGCAGCGGCCTTCTTCTTCGCAGCCATGTGTTCCCTCCTCGGAACGTCCATTCGATGTCCATGGACACTCAGGAATGGACAAGTGCCACGGAGGTTAGCGCGCTCGGATCACGGCCGTCAAGGAAGCGACACACGTTCTTTTCGTGCGCGAGCGCGCCCGCACCCGGATGGATCGCGCCGCGGCGGGCCGCCCTCCCGGGCTTATTTCACGCTTCGTGATGCCAGCCGGCCCGCGGAGGTGCCCGCGATCAGTCGAGCAGCGCGGCGCCGATCACGCCCGCGTCGTCGCCGAGCGCGGCGCGCTCGACGGTGAGCCCGCGAAGGGCGGAGCGGGAGACCGCCTCGTCGAAGGCCTGCGAGACCAGCTCGGAGAGGCGCGGCGCCCCGAGCAGCACGCCGCCGCCCAGGATCACCCGGTCCGGGTTCAGGAGCGTGACCAGGTTGGCGATCGCGGTCCCGAGCAGCTCGCTCACCTCCGCCCAGAGCGCCACCGCGTAGGGGTCGCTCGCCCGGCAGGCCTCGTCCACCAGGCTGGCGTTCACCCGCGAGAGGTCCCCGCCCGCCCGCTCCGCGACCAGGGTGCGGGCGCCGGCGGCGATCTCCTCCCGCACCCGGGCGGCCACGTTCATGCCCGAGGTGTACGCCTCCAGGCAGCCCCACTGCCCGCAGCCGCAGCGGCGGACCTGGGTCTCCGGGCGCGCCGGCCGGACCTTCACGTGCCCGATCTCCCCGGCCACGCCGCTCGCCCCCTCGTGGAGCTTGCCGCCCAGGATGAGCCCGCCGCCCACCCCCGAGCCGACGAAGACCAGCACCACGTGGTCGAGCCCCCGGGCCGCCCCGAAGCGCTTCTCCCCCCAGGCCGCCACCGAGAGGTCGTTGGCGATCCGGACCGGCGCCCCCAGCGCCGCGCCGAGGAGCTGGCCGAGCGGCACGTCCCGCCACCCGAGGTTGGGGGCGTTCAGCACCACGCCGGTGCTCCCCAGCACCTGCCCGGCCACGCCCACCCCCACCCGCCCCGCCGGCCCGGCCGGCAGCCGCGCCGCCTCCCCCGCGCGGGCGACCGCCTGCCGGATCACCTGCACCACCTTCTCCGGGGAGCGGTCGCGGACCGGCTCCTTGTGCGAGGCGACGATGGCGCCGGACTCGGCGTCCACCACCGCCGCCCGCGCGTTGGTGCCGCCCAGGTCCACCCCCACGGAGAGGGGCGCCATCTCAGGCTCCCACCTCGCGGAGGATCTCGTCGACCCGCCCGCGCACCAGCGCCTCCAGCTCGCGGAGCCGCTCGGGGGTCCGCGCCTCGAAGCGGAGCACCAGCAGCGGCTGGGTGTTCGAGGCCCGGACCAGGCCCCACCCGTCGGGGAAGACCACCCGCACCCCGTCCACGGTGACGGTGTCGTAGCGGGCCTTGAACCAGGCCTGTGCGCGGCGCACCACCTCGAACTTCTTGTCCTCCGGGCAGTCGACCCGGAGCTCGGGGGTGGAGTAGGTCCTGGGCACGTCGGCGAGGAGCGCCGAGAGGGGCTGGTCGGTGCGCGAGAGCAGCTCGAGGAGCCGCGCCGACGAGTAGATGCCGTCGTCGAAGCCGAACCACCGGTTGGCGAAGAAGATGTGGCCGCTCATCTCCCCGGCGAGGAGGGCGTGCTCCTCCTTCATCTTCGCCTTGATCAGGCTGTGCCCCGCCTTCCACATGATGGGCCGCCCGCCGCGGCGGGCGATGTCGTCGTAGAGGGTGAAGGAGCACTTCACCTCCCCGACGATCGCCGCCCCCGGCTCCTCGGCGAGGAGCGCGCGGGAGAAGAGGATCATGATCTGGTCGCCCCAGAGCACGCTCCCCCGCTCGTCCACCGCCCCCACGCGGTCCGCGTCCCCGTCGTAGGCGATCCCCACGTCCGCCTTCACCTCGAGCACCTTCCGCTTGAGGGCCTCGAGGTTCTGCTCCACGGTCGGATCGGGGTGGTGGTTCGGGAAGCGGCCGTCCATCTCCAGGAAGAGCGGGATCACCTCCAGCCCCAGCGACTCGAAGAGCGGGACCGCCACCACCCCGCCGGTCCCGTTCCCCGCGTCCACCACCACCCGGAGCTTGCGCCCGCCGAGGCGGAGGTTCCCCTGCACGTGCGCCCGGTAGGGCGCCACCACGTCGGTGGGCGTGACCGCGCCCTGCCCGGTGGCGAACCTGCCCGACTCGGCCAGGCGGCGCAGGGCCTGGATCTCCTCGCCGTGGAAGGTGGCGGAGCCGAGCCCGACCTTGAGGCCGTTGTACTCCGGCGGGTTGTGCGACCCCGTGATCATGCAGATGCCCTGCACGTCCAGGGTGTGGGCGGCGAAGTAGGTGAGCGGGGTGGGCACCACCCCGAGGTCCGCCACGTCCACGCCGGTCGAGGCGAGCGCCTCGATCATCGCCCTCGCGAAGCGCGGGCCGGAGAGGCGGCAGTCCCGCCCCACCGCCGCCCGCCGCCCGCCGGCCTCGCGGATGCGGGTCCCGAGCGCCTTGCCCACCAGGGAGACCGCCTCCTCGGTGAGGTCCTGGTCCACCAGCCCGCGGATGTCGTACTCGCGGAAGATCGTCCCGGAGAGCCTGGGCATGAATTTCTCCTAGAGGAGCTCGTCGCGCCCCTGGCGAGAGAGCTCCTCGACCGCCTTGCGGACGTCCTGGGCGCGGTCGCGCCGGCAGACCAGGATCGCGTCGCCCGAGTCCACCACGATCACGTCGTCGAGCCCGATCACCGCCACCGGCCGATCCTTCCCCGCCAGGACCACGTTGTTGCGACCGTCGATCACCAGGGCGTCGCCCTCCGCGACGTTGCCCACGTGATCGGTCTCCCGCACGTCGGAGAGGGCGGCGAAGCTGCCCACGTCGCTCCAGCCGAAGTCGGCCGGCACCACGGCGATCCGCTGGCTCTTCTCCATCACCCCGTAGTCGATGGAGATCGAGGGGCACTCGGGGAAGACCCGCTTCAGCGTCCGCGGGTAGGCGGGCGTCCCCAGGGCGCGCTGGATCACCTGGAGCAGCTCGCCCAGCACCGGCATGGCCCGGCCGATCTCCTCCAGGATCACGTCGGCGCGGAAGACGAAGATCCCCGAGTTCCAGAGGTAGCTGCCGTCGGCCAGGTAGCGGGCGGCGGTCACCACGTCGGGCTTCTCCACGAACCGCTCCACCTTGTGGGGGTGGAAGCGCCCCTTGCCCCGGGCGCGCGCCGCCACCCGCGCCCCCACCTTCAGGTAGCCGTAGCCGGTCTCGGGGCGGGAGGGCTGGATGCCGATGGTGGCGATCGCCCCCCCCTCGGCGAGCTGGGCGGCCGCGGCGAGCGCGTCCCGGAAGGCGTCCGGCCGGGCGATGTGGTGATCGGCCGGGAGCATGGCGATGATGCCCTTCGGGTCGCGGGCCGCGACGTGGAGCGCCGCCAGGCCCACGCAGGGGGCGGTGTTCCGGGCGCAGGGCTCGACGATGAAGTTGTCGTGCGGGAGCTGGGGGACCATCCGGCGCGCGGCGGCGGCGTGCTGCGGGCCGCAAACCACGTAGGTCCGCTGCGGGCGGGCGAGCGGGGGGAGGCGACCGACGGTGGCCGCCAGCAGGGGAGCGTCCCCGGCCAGGGGGAGGAACTGCTTCGGCCGGGTCCGGCGCGAGAGCGGCCAGAACCGGGTCCCCGAGCCGCCCGCCATGACCACCGGGTAGATCCTCACGATGCCCTCCACAGGGAGAGGAGCTCGGCGAGGACCCGCCCCGTCGCGCCCCAGATCACGTCCGGTCCCACCGCGTAGTAGTGCACGTCGACCCGCATCCCGTAAGCCTCGCGCGGCTCGACCCGATGCGCGCCGGGGCGCGCGAGCGCCGCGAGGGGAACGAGCAGGATCTCCGCCACCTCGCCGGGCGCGGCCGCGTAGGGATAGGGATAAGGCACCGAAGCCACCCACGGCGTCAAGCGGAACGCCGACTGGAGCACCAGGGTCTCGGAGAGCCGCCCCATCACCTCGGCGCGGGCGGGATCGAGGGCCACCTCCTCCTGCGCCTCGCGCAGGGCGGCCGCCAGGCTGTCCTCCCCCGGATCGATCCGGCCGCCGGGGAAGGCGACCTGGCTGGCGTGCCGGCGGAGCTCGGCCCGGCGCCGGGTGAGGAGCACGTGGACCTCGCCGTCCCGGAGGAGGAGCGGGACGAGGACCGCCGCGGGCGTGAAGCCGCCGGCGGGGAGGTGGGCCGGGGCGATCCGGTCCACCGGGGCGATCCCGGGCGTGCGCGCCCGGAGCGCCGCCGCCAGGTCCTCCAGGGTCATGGCCCGGCGTGGATCGCGGGGGCGGCCGGGGCGGGGGCCTCGTCGCCGGCGGGCAGGACGCCGTTGGCGATCAGGACCGCGATCGCGAACCCGGCCAGCAGCCGCCAGACGACGAAGAGGTAGGTGGTGCGGGTGCGGAGCCAGCCGAGGAGCCAGTCGATCACCAGGTACCCGACCCCCGCGGCCACCGCCGTGCCGAGGAGCGTGGCCTGGGTCCAGCCCGGCGCGCCCCGGAGGAGCGGCACGGTCTTCCAGAGCTTGTAGGCGCCCGCCCCGAGGATGATGGGAACGGACAGGAGGAAGCTGAAGCGCGCCGCCGCCTCGCGCTTCAGCCCGAGGAGCATGCCGGCGGTGATGGTGGTCCCGGAGCGGGAGGAGCCGGGCACCAGCGCCAGCGCCTGGGCGCAGCCGACCAGGAGCGCGTCCCGGGCGCCGACGTCCTCCACGGAGCGGACGTGCTTGGCGAGCCGCTCGGCGAGGAGGAGCACCAGGCCGAGCACCACCAGCGAGCCGGCGATCACCCAGTTGCCCAGGGCCTCGATCTGGCGCTCGAGCAGCTTGCCCGCCACCGCCGCCGGGATCGTGCCGAGCACGATGTACCAGCCGAGGCGCGACTCGGCGGTCTCGAGCGGCCGTCCCCGGGCCAGGGAGCGGAGGCCGGCGGCGAGGAGCGTGGCCAGCTCCACCCGGAAGTAGACCAGCACCGCCAGGGTCGTGCCGGACTGGATGATGGTGGCGAAGGCGCGGAAGCGATCGTCGGAGAGGGAGTGGCCGAGGAGCTCCCCGAAGACCAGGAGGTGCGCCGTGGAGGAGACGGGCAGGAACTCGGTGAGCGCCTGGACCAGCCCGAGGAACGCGGCGGAGAGGAGGCTCATCCCTAGTAGCGGTAGTGATCGGGCTTGAACGGCCCACCGGGCGGGACGCCGAGGTAGGCGGCCTGCTTCCTGGTGAGCTTGGTGAGGCGCGCCCCGATCTTCTCGAGGTGCAGGGCGGCCACCTTCTCGTCCAGGTGCTTGGGGAGGGTGTAGACCTCCTTCTCGTAGCGGTCCCGGTTCACCGCCAGCTCGATCTGGGCCAGGGTCTGGTTGGTGAAGGAGCTCGACATCACGAAGGAGGGGTGGCCGGTGGCGCAGCCGAGGTTGAGGAGCCGCCCCTCGGCGAGCACCAGCACCCGGTGGCCGTCCGGGAAGACGAAGGCGTCGTACTGGGGCTTCACGTTGACCCGGGTGGTCGCCTTCTTCAGGCCGGCCATGTCGATCTCGTTGTCGAAGTGGCCGATGTTGCCGACGATGGCGCAGTCCTTCATCGCCCGCATGTGCTCGACGGTGATGACGTCGAGGTTGCCGGTGGCCGTGACGAACACGTCCGCCTCCCCCACCACGTCCTCCACCCGCACCACCTGGTAGCCCTCCATCGAGGCCTGGAGCGCGTTGATGGGGTCGATCTCGGTCACCACCACCCGCGCCCCCTGCCCGCGGAGGGCCTGGGCGCAGCCCTTCCCCACGTCGCCGTAGCCGCAGACCACGCAGAGCTTCCCGGCGAGCATCACATCGCTGGCCCGGTTCAGGCCGTCGACCAGGGAGTGGCGGCAGCCGTAGAGGTTGTCGAACTTGGACTTGGTCACCGAGTCGTTGACGTTGATGGCGGGGAAGAGGAGCGTCCCCGCCTTCTGCATCTCGTAGAGCCGGTGGACGCCGGTGGTGGTCTCCTCCGTGACCCCGGCGCAGTCCTTGGCCACCCGCGTCCAGCGCTTCGCGTCCCGCTTCAGCTCGCGCGCCAGCAGCCGGAGGATGACCGCGTACTCCTCCGGATCGGAGGGGCGCGGGGCGGGGACCTTGCCCGCCCGCTCGAACTCCACCCCCTTGTGGATGAGGAGGGTGGCGTCGCCGCCGTCGTCCACGATCTGGGTCGGCCCCTTGCCGTCGCCGAAGTCGAGGGCCCGCTCGGTGCACTCCCAGTACTCGACGAGCGTCTCGCCCTTCCAGGCGAAGACCGGCACGCCCCGGGGCTCCTCCGGGCTCCCCCCGCGCCCCACCACCACCGCGGCCGCGGCGTGGTCCTGGGTGGAGAAGATGTTGCAGCTCGCCCAGCGCACCTCGGCGCCCAGGTCGACCAGGGTCTCGATGAGGACCGCGGTCTGGACGGTCATGTGCAGCGAGCCGGTGATCCGCTGGCCGGCGAGGGGCCGGGCCTTCCCGAACTCCTCCCGCACGGCCATCAGGCCGGGCATCTCCTTCTCGGCGAGCTCGATCTCCTTGCGGCCCCAATCGGCCAGGGCCAGGTCCTTCACCTGGTGCTCGAGGGCTGCGGGGGTCGGCGCCGCCCGGGGGGCGGCCTTCTTCTTCGCGATCGAGACGGCCATGTCCTTCCTCTCCTTGGTCTGACGGCTCGTTAGTTCCGTGCAGGGCGCTCGCCCGTGCAGACGACCAGGCCCGGTCCCCTCGCCCCCGGCTCCGGCGGCAGGGCGCGCGCACCCACGGCGGCCAGCCCCGCCTCGCGCAGGGCGGCGGCGAGCGCGGCCGGGTCGAACCCGGGCTCCACCTGGCCCATCCGGCGCCGGAGCTCCTCGTCGGCGTGCCGGGCGGCGTCCAGCACCACCAGCCGGCCGCCCGGCCGGAGGATCCGGGCCGCCTCCCGGAGCACGGAGGTGGGCTCCTCGAGGTAGGCGAGGACCAGCACCAGGAGGGCGGCGTCGCAGCGCCCGGTCTCCAGCGGGAGGGCGGCGAGGTCGGCCTCG
>Ga0335082_10008165_pt1 | contig 11367 bp, 8 predicted proteins | sample Lox_Sample_41_FD_206718 | JGI IMG/M metagenome (GOLD analysis project Ga0335082, IMG submission 206718) | Soil microbial communities from Loxahatchee National Wildlife Refuge, Florida, United States - Lox_Sample_4.1 | ecosystem: Environmental > Terrestrial > Soil > Wetlands | place: USA: Florida... | reverse complement strand
CGCCCGCGAGCGTGCCCGAGTTGCGGTTCAGCGTGAGATAGTCGAGGCCGACATCGAGCATGAACTGCAGGCGTTCGCCGACCTCTTTGAACACCCGCTCGGCAATCATGCGATCGCGTTCGCTCAGGTCGACGGTACGGAAGAACTCCGCGCAATCGCCGATCGACAGCTCGCCGACCTCGTAGATGTTCTTGCCGCCGATCGTGACCGCAAGCGAAGCCGGGCGCAGTCGCGCGCCGTTGCAGGTGGGGCACGGCACGAGCCGCATGTAGCCCTCGATCACCTCACGGGCGCGGTCGGATTCGGATTCCGTGTGCCGGCGCTCCACCCACGGGATGACGCCTTCGTAGCGCGTCGCGTACGAACGCTGACGGCCGTAACGATTCTTGTAGCGGACCGTCACCTGCTTGTCGCCCGTGCCGAAGAGGACGACCTTCTTCGCGGCGGCCTTCAACTTCTTCCACGGCGTGTCGGAGGAGAAGCCGTATTCGTTGCCGACCGCGACGAGCACGCGCTTGAAGTACTCGCCCCGGAATCCCGACCACGGTTGGATCGCGCCTTCGTCGATCGAGAGGTCGTCGTCGGCGATCACCAACTCCGGGTCGACTTGGAAGCGCGTGCCCAACCCGTCGCATGCCTCGCACGCGCCGTACGGCGAGTTGAACGAGAAGTTGCGGGGTGCGAGCTCCTCGAACGACAGCCCGCAGTGCGTACACGCGAGGTGCTCCGAGAACGTGAGCGTCTCCGATTCGTCGCCCTCGCGCTCCACGATCTCGACTTCCGCCACGCCCTCGGCGAGCTTGAGCGCGGTTTCCAACGAGTCGGTCAGTCGCCGCTCGATCCCGGCCCGCCGCACCAGCCGGTCGACCACGACTTCGATCGTGTGTTGTTCATACCGTTCGAGGTTCAGCTTCGCGGGCAGGTCGACGAGCTCGCCGTCGACGCGCGCGCGTGTGAAGCCTTGACCCGCCAGCTCGTCGAGCAGCGCGTGGTACTCGCCCTTACGGCCGCGCACCACCGGCGCGAGCACCTGGAAGCGCGTGCCCTCGGCGAGCTGCAACACGCGATCGACGATCTGCTGCGGGGTTTGCCGGGTGATCAGCCGGCCGCAGTTCGGACAGTGCGGCACGCCGATGCGCGCGTACAGGAGGCGGAGGTAGTCGTAGATCTCGGTGATCGTGCCGACCGTCGAGCGCGGGTTCCGGGACGCCGATTTCTGGTCGATCGAGATCGCGGGCGACAAGCCTTCGATGAAGTCGACGTCGGGCTTGTCCATCTGCCCGAGGAATTGCCGGGCGTACGCCGACAACGACTCGACGTAGCGCCGTTGTCCCTCGGCGTAGATCGTGTCGAAGGCCAGTGACGACTTGCCCGAACCGGAAAGACCCGTGAACACGATGAGGCGATCGCGCGGAAGCTCGAGATCGACGTTCTTGAGGTTGTGCTCACGCGCCCCTCGAACGGTGATCACGTCGCTCATCGGAGCCAGCCTAGCGAGTTCCGGGCCGCACAGCGAACACACGTTCGTGGCTGCGTAGCAGTACGATTTGTTCCGTTATGCGCACTCGAGCCATCGGGCGCACTCTGGTGTGGCGGCTCGTTGCGGGCGCGTTCGCGGGCACGATCGCCGTCGCCGCGACGATGTTCGCGTTGAGCTGGCGCGTCGACCACGACGTCGCCGTGCTGATCACGCCGGGGACGAACGACGTCGCGGCACCCGTGATCGCGCACGACATGCCGGGATACCGAATCCAGGCCGGCGCCGGACACGACGGCCAGGCCGTCTATGCCCTCGCCCGTGAACCCATGCACCTGCACAACGCGGGCCAGTTCGTCGACCGGCCGCGTTACCGCACGCAACGCATCCTGCTCCCCGTCCTCGCGTGGATGGTGCACCCTCAGGGCGGCGGCCGCGGGCTCGCGGTTGCGCAGTGGGCCGTCGTCGCGCTCGGAGTATTCCTCACCGGTCTGGGCGCGGGCGCGCTCGCGTTCGCCCTGGGCGCGTCCGCGGACGCGTCGCGCCGTCTTGCCCTCCTCGCGCCGCTGCTGCCCGCATCGTGGGTGTGCCTCGGGCTCTCCGTGCCGGACCAGCTCGCGCTCGGCCTCGCAATGGTCGCGCTCACACTCGACACGCAACGCCGGCACCGCTCCGCGGTTGCGTGCGCGGTGCTCGCGGTGCTCGCCAAGGAGACGCTCCTCGTGCTGCTCCTCGGCTGGGTGGTCGCGCGCGGCCGCGCCACGTTCGTCCGTTTGTTCGCGGTGCCCGCCGCGGTTGCGTTCACGTGGTGGCTGACGCTGCGCTTCGTCGTGTTCCCGCACGATCACGCGCACATCTTCGAGATCGCCGTGATCCAAGGGACGTACAGCACGCTGCGCGATCTCGTCACCGGCACGGCGCCCCTCGCCGGCACGGTCCTCGTGGTCTCGATCGGCGGTGCACTCGTCGCGGTCGTGCGGCGCGGCCTCTCGTCGCCGCTGGGCTGGGCAATCGCGCTGCAGCTCGCCTTCACCGCACTGTTGAGCGAGACGATCCTCGGCGGTGTCTGGAACGACCCGCGCGCGACGGGACCACTGCTCCTGCTCGGCATCGTTGCGCTCACGATCCCGTGCCAACCGTCACCCGACCTCGCGGAGCTCCCGCTTGAGCTCGTGAATCTCGTCGCGTAGGCGCGCCGCTTCCTCGAACCGAAGATCGCGAGCCGCGTCCTGCATCTCGTCGGTGAGCGTCTGAATCAACCGTGCGAGCTCATCGCGCGGGACGTCGAGCCGATCCGCGACCGACGGCCGCGAGCGTCCGCGACTCCCCCGCCCGCGCCCGCGCCCGCTCGACGTCTCGTCGCCTTCGCGCACGCGAATCATCTCGAGAATGTCGGTGACTTTCTTGCGTACCGTCTGCGGATCGATGCCGTTCGCCTCGTTGTACGCAAGCTGCTTCTGGCGGCGCCGCATGGTCTCGCTGATGGCGTGCCGCATCGAGTCGGTCATCTGATCGGCATACATGATCACCTGCCCGTCGACGTTTCGCGCCGCACGCCCGATGGTCTGGATCAGCGACGTCGAGCTCCGGAGAAAGCCTTCCTTGTCGGCGTCGAGGATCGCGACGAGCGACACCTCGGGCAGGTCGAGACCCTCTCGCAACAGATTGATACCGACCAGCACGTCGAACTCGCCGAGTCGCAACGCGCGCAGGATCTCGACCCGCTCCAGCGTGTCGATCTCGGAGTGCAGGTACCGGACACGAATACCGAGCTCGAGCAGATAGTCGGTGAGATCCTCCGACATCTTCTTCGTGAGCGTCGTGACGAGCACGCGCGCGTCGGCTTCGGTGCGCGCCTTGATCTCCGCGACCAGGTCGTCGATCTGGCCCTTCGTGGGCTTCACGATGATCTCGGGATCGATGAGCCCGGTCGGCCGCACGACCTGCTCGACGACCTGCGTCGACACCTCGCGTTCGTACGCGCCCGGCGTCGCCGACATGAACAGCACCTGATTCACGCGCTCGGTGAATTCGTCGAACCGCAACGGCCGGTTGTCCATCGCGGACGGCAGGCGGAAGCCGTGCGCGACGAGCGTGTCCTTGCGCGACCGGTCGCCTTCGAACTGACCGTGCAACTGCGGGATCGCGACGTGCGACTCGTCGATCACGCACAGCCAGTCGTCGGGGAAATAGTCGAGCAAGGTGTACGGCGGCTGGTGCCGCACCCGGCCGTCGAGGTGCATCGAGTAATTCTCGACGCCCGCGCAGCTGCCGACCTCGCGCAGCATCTCCAGGTCGTAGTTCGTGCGCATCCGCAGCCGCTGCGCTTCGAGCAGCTTGCCGGCGCCCTCGAGCTCGGCGAGACGCTCCTTCAACTCCTCCTCGATGCCCGCGATCGCCTGCGCGAGGCGCTCTTCGTCGGTGACGTAGTGCGACGCGGGGAAGAGCGCGAGCCCGTCGAGCTCCTCGACGATCTCCCCGGTCATCGGATCGACGGTCGAGATGCGCTCCACCTCGTCGCCGAACAGCGAGATGCGGATCGCCCGTTCCTCGTAGGCCGGGAACACTTCGATCGTGTCGCCCCGCACACGGAACTTGTTCCGCGCGAACGCGAAGTCGTTGCGCTCGTACTGCAAGTCGACGAGCCGGCGCAGGATGTCGCGCTGGTCCTTCGTGTCGCCCACGTTCAACATCAGGAGCTGCTTGCCGTACTGCTCGGGCGAGCCGAGGCCGTAGATCGCCGAGACCGACGCCACGATGATCACGTCGCGGCGAGTGAGCAGCGCGCTCGTGGCCGAGTGGCGCAGCCGGTCGATCTCGTCGTTGATCGAGCTGTCCTTTTCGATGTACGTGTCGCTCGACGGGATGTACGCCTCGGGCTGGTAGTAGTCGTAGTAACTGACGAAGTACTCGACCCGATTCTTCGGGAACAGCTCGCGGAACTCCGCCGCGAGCTGCGCGGCGAGCGACTTGTTGGGCGCGAGCACGAGCGTGGGCCGCTGCGCGTTCGCAATGACGTTGGCGATCGTGAAGCTCTTGCCCGAGCCCGTGATGCCGAGCAACGTCTGGAAGCGGGCGCCGCCGTCGAGGCCGCGGCCGAGCGCGGCAATCGCCTCGGGCTGGTCGCCCGCGGGCGCCAGATCGGTCACGAGCTCGAAGGCAGGCATGTCCGGTCGAGCGTACAGAGGGGGTGTGACATTTCCTCTCTGTCGCCCTCGCTACGGCCGGGTAGCCCGGCCGCTTCACGCTTTCATTGGTCGACTCCGGCTCCGCCTCCCCTTCGGCCGGCTGCGCACTACGCCTCCTCGGGACTCCGGCGAGCTCATTCCCCTTCGCTGCGTTCGCCGCTCGGTGCCGGTGTTGGCAGCGCCTTGATCGCGGCCCAGACCTCGGCGACCCGCGCCTCCAGCGCGGCGAGGTCGCCGGAGTTGTCGACGATCCACGTCGCGACCTTCCGCCGCTCGTCGTCGCTCGCCTGCAACGCGATGCGGCGCTCGGCATCGTCGCGCGGGACCCCGCGTTGCTCCAGCCGCGCGAGCCGCGCGTCGAGCGGCGCCTCGACGACGATCACGGCCGCGTAGTTATCGCCGCGCAACTTCTCGGTGAGCAGGGGAACGTCGTGGACCACGACCGCGTCGGGTGGAGCCGCCGCCACTCGACGCAGGAACTCCTCGCCGATCGCGGGATGGGTGATCGCCTCGAGATCGTGGCGCGTTTCCTCGTCGACGAACGCCTTCGCCGCGAGTGCCGGCCGGTCGAGCGAGCCGTCGGACTGCAGGATGTCGGCACCGAAGCGCTCGACCAGCTTCGCCAGCGCGGGCTGTCCCGGCGCGACGACATCGCGCGCGATCACGTCCGCATCGATCACGACCGCGCCGCGCCGGGCGAGCAATTCAGCGACGGTCGATTTGCCCGATCCGATCCCGCCCGTCAGTCCGATCATCAACATTTCGGCGCATCCTAGATCTGGGAATCGGGTGGTGTCTTTGGGCGAATACGCACTCAGGGTACGCTTTGACCTGCCGAGAGAGTCCGTAGAAGCCGGACCATCTCCATCGGGAAAGCCCAGATCCGGCGGTGAGGGAGTCGTGACAAGCTCGACGGCGGTCCGCGCCAAGACCCGATCGCCCAGCGCGCCGACGGGGATCCGTGCAGTGGCCGCCTCGCTCACTGCGTCGTCGGGCGACGCCGGCACCCGGCTCGAGCATCGCCTCGTCCTTTTGATCGTCGTGACGCGGTGGGTCACGGTCGTCGCGGGGGTCTTGATCGGCCTCCTGAACCTCCACAGCGAGAACGCCGGCCATTTCTTCCCCGCGGCAATCGTGCTCCTCATCTTCAGCGGGATCGCCAGCTACGAGCAGATGCGCAGCTCGTCGCTGCGGCTCGTGCAGGTGCTGACCATGATCGAGCTCGTGCTGACCGTCGGCGCGATCAGCGTGACGGGCGCCTTCAAGAGCCCGTTCATCCTGACGCCGATCACCCCGCTCTTGCTGGCCGGCTACGTGTGGGGCCGGCGCGCCACCGTGGGCACTGCGGTCGCAGGCGGGATCGCGGCCTTCGCGACGATCTTCATCCAGTCCGTCGACGCAGCCGACCAGCGCCAAGCCGGCCAGATCGCGGTGGTCTACCTCCTCTGCGGGGCGCTCGGGGCGTTCAGCCGCAACCTCGTTGTCGAGGTGGAGGCCCAGCGAGCGGCCGCGATCGACCAGGCCACCCAGATGGCAACGGCCAACGAGCTGCTGGTGTCGCTGCACCGCCTCGCCCAGACGCTGCCGGCCTCGTTCGACCTCGGCGAGGTCGTCGAGTCGATCCGTCGCCGCCACGAGCTTCACCGACGATGATGCGGTCGGGTCGCATACGCAGCGAGTTGCGAACGAGCTCGCGGATCTTGATCTCACCGATGCCTTCGATGTTCGGCGGCCGCGACTCCATCGAGCAGACGTGCTGCTGGAGCAGCTTGAGCTCCTTCGCGTCTTCGATCGTGACGATGCGCTCGTCGTTCGGGATGAACGCCGACAGCACGTTCAGCAGCGTCGTCTTGCCGGTGCCGGTACCACCCGACACCACGACATTGAGCCGACCACGCACGCACGCGTCGATGAAGTGCGCGACCTGCGGCGTGACGCTGCCGAACGAGATGAGGTCGCCGATCGTGTACGGGTCCTTCGAGAACTTTCGGATCGTGAGGTAGGGACCGCCGATCGCGACCGGGTGCACGACCGCGTTCACACGGGAGCCGTCGGGCAGACGGGCGTCGACCATCGGCGAGCCCTCGTCGATACGCCGGCCGACCTGGCCGACGATCTTGTCGATCGTGCGCCGGAGATGGCCTTCGTCGACGAACTCGACATCAGTGCGCTCGATCTTGCCGCGCCGCTCGATGTACACGTCCTTCGGACCATTGCACATGACCTCGGTGATGCCGGGGTCGTGCAGGAAGCGGTCGATCGGCCCGTAGCCGATCGTGTCGTCGGTGACGTCCAGCACGAGCTGGGCGCGCTCGGCGGCCGAGAGGGCGATCTTCTCGTCGACGAGCGCCTTGTTGACGTGCTCGTGCACGAGGCGCCGCAGCTCGTGCTCACTGACGCGCTCGTCGGCGAGCATGGGGCCGACCTGTTCGATGACGAACTGGTGCACACGCTGGCGCAAGTCTTCGAGCTGCGCGGTTCGCGTGACACCGCCCGACTTCGAGAGGTCCTGCCACCGTGAGTACTGCTGCGACATGATCGCTTCCTCCTACCGAGTCCCGCGGCTCAACGCCAGCGTCGTCGGCGGTCTTCGGGCTCGGGCTCTGACTTCGGAGCTGGTGTTGCGTTCGGAGCCGGTTGCAGGAGGAACGTCTCCGCGACAGAACGCAGCGCGAGCGCTGCGGGTGCACGTGGTTTGTCGATGACCACCGGAACACCTCGGTTCACAGCTTGCGGAACCGAGATATCGGACGGGATGCGGTATTCGGCGGTGACGCCGAGCGCGCGCTCCACATCGCTCACGTCGAGATGCACGCGCGCGTTGGCGCGGTTCAACACGAGGTGCAACTTGCCGCCGGCGAGCGAGAGCAGGTCGAGGGTCTGGATGCCGACCTTCAAGTTCTTGATGCTCGGGATGTCCATGCTCGCGACGAGCAAGACGCTGTCGGACTCCTCGATGAGCGCGAGCACGGTGTTGTCGAAGTGTGGCGGCATGTCGACGACGATGTAGTCGAACATGCGGCGCAGCATCTTCACGATGCCGACCATCGCCTGCGGCGTGATCTTGTCGGCCGCAGCCGGCTCGACGGGCGCGCACAACACTCGCAGCGACGATGCCTCGTGCGTCGCGAGCAGGCCCTCCATGAGCTGCTCGTCTGCGTTGTCGATCGCCAGCGCGGCGTCGGTGGTGGTGTGCAGCGGCGGGATGCCGAGCAACACCGCGACGTCGCCGAACTGCAGGTCGGCGTCGACGAGGGCAACCCGTCCCTTCGCCTCGGTCGCGAGCACGGTCGCGAGGTTCGTCGCGACCACGCTCTTGCCGACGCCACCCTTGGTCGAGAAGGCCACGACGACCTTGCCGAGTTGCGTCGGTCCGGCGGCCGCGGCCGCGGCCCGGTTCGCGATCGCCTCGAGCGCTTCACCGACGCGTTCGATCGCTTGGCGAATCTGCGCCTCACCCGCGTCGATCGCCACCGCGTCGCGCACACCGGCGCGCAACGCGGCCTGGAGCAACGGCAACGTCAACTCCTCGGCAAGCATCACGACGCCGACGTCGGGGAACGCGCGCGTCACGTGCTGCACCGCGTCGAAGCCCCGGTCGTTCGCCAAGCTCGCACCGAACAACACAACCGCGGGTTCGCCCGGGACGAGGTCGTGCATGACCTCGTCGACAGTCGTCACCGGCGCGGCAGTGATGCCCGCGAGCTCGAGCGTCATTCTCGTGCGCAGCCGCTCGTCCGGTTCGAGCGCGAGCACCCGGTAACGGTGCGGCGCCGGCCGGCCGGTCGGACTGATCTCTCCCATCACGCTGCGTTCACCTGCTCTCGGCGGTAGCTCAGTGCGTGTTGTTCTTGATCTGCGCCAGGACCGATTGCACTTCCGTCAACGGCTGGTCGAACAGGTTCACGGCCTCGACGACTTCGACCGGCGTCTGGAACTGGCTCTTGTTGAACGAGGTCGGGTTCAGCGTCAGGTAGACGCTGCCGATCTGCGACGCCTGAATGAGCTCTTCGGCTTGCCGCGGGTTGGCCTCGAACGTGATCAACGAGCGACTCGTGTTCGTGTTCGTGGTCGTCGGTGTCGTCTCCGAGACGGTTTGCGGCGCGAGCGTCTGCGATCCCACGCTGATGATCTTCAAGCCCGGCAACAGGAACGCCGTCGTGCGCACGCCCTTGCCGTTCGGGTTGGTCGGGTCGGTCAGCACGCCCGTGAACAGCGCGTTCACCGAGTCACCCGGGTGCAACATGCCGGCCACCGCGTGCGTGTCGTCGACGCTCAGCGTCACGGCTTCGTAGTTCCTTTGCTTGTCGGTGGTCTGGTCGGTCTGGAGTTGACCGGCGAGACCGCTCGCGACTTGACCTTGGCTCACGAAGTCGTCACTCGTCAGCGGCACACCGTTCGCGATGTCGTGGCTCGCGACGAGGTTCTTGTACGGCGTCTTCGCGGGATCGACGTTGGCGTCGGTCGCGGGGATCGCGGAATCGGGCACGTTCTTCTTCAAGAACTGCACCTTGGCGATCTGACCCGCCTTCAGCGCGCTGGCGTAGCTCGTGTTGGCGGGGATTCCCTTCCCTGCGACCAACACGGAGACCAACGTGTAGGGCTTCTTCGCTTCGTTTCTTTGGTTCTGGGTGTATTTCCGGACCAAAACGACAGCGAGCGCAGCAAGAACAACTGCCGCGACCGCGGTAAACACTCGCCAATTTCGCACCCCAGCCCCCTCGACCAGCCCACGCAGAGCCTCCCTCCTTGGAGACTCTTACCAGAAGCCACAGTCTGCCCTATTCCGACCAATCAGGACAAGACGTAGAACGCGGACCGTGCACGTTTTGGGGCCCAATCGCGGCGGAGCGCGCGATCCGTAGTTGACAGGAGACGGCACGCGGCAACTTCATCCACACAGGCAACGCCAGCCGTTCGCGATTTGATTCGGACGGCCCACGCGCCCGCGCGAGGGAATTATGCGGGCGTTTCGGGCGTCTCGGACGGGTCGGGAAGCGGGTCGGCGGGCGCATCCACGGCGGCCGCTTCGGGGGCTTCCGGGGACGCGTCCACGAGCGGCTCTGCGCCTTCGGGGGGCGCGCCCTCGGGAGGCGCGCCTTCGCCGGCCGCGCCCTCGGCGTAGTCGGGGCCGATGTAGTTGCCCTGCTCGTCGTAGGCGTGCTCGCCGTAGAACTCCCGGTACTCGGCCGCGACCTCGCCGCCTTCGGCGGCCTGCTTGATCGAAAGCGAGATCCGCCGCCGCTCGAGGTCGATGTCGATGATCTTCACCCAGAGCTCTTCACCGGGCGTGACGACCTGTTCGGGCGCCTCCACGTGGTGGCCGGCCATCTCGGAGATGTGCACCAGACCTTCGATGCCTTCGCCGACCTGGACGAACGCGCCGAACGGCACGAGCTTGGTGACCCGGCCGTAGACGAGCTCGCCGACCTGGTGGCTGGTGGCGAATTCCTGCCAGGGGTCCTGTTGGGTGGCCTTGAGCGACAGCGAGATCCGTTCGCGGGACAGGTCGACGTCGAGGACCTGCACGGTGACCTCGTCGCCCACTTGCACGACCGACGACGGGTGGTCGACGTGCTTCCACGACAGCTCGGAGACGTGGACGAGACCGTCCATGCCGCCGAGGTCGACGAACGCACCGAAGTTCACGACCGACGACACCACACCCTGGCGGATCTCGCCGGGCTTCAGGTTCGCGAGGAATTCGTCGCGCTGCTCGCGCTGGGTCTCTTCGAGATAGGCGCGCCGTGAGAGCACGACGTTGTTGCGGTTCTTGTCGAGCTCGATGATCTTGCAGTCGAGCACGCGACCGACGAACGGGTGCAGGTCGCGAACGCGGCGCAGGTCGACGAGCGAGGCGGGCAGGAAGCCCCGCAGCCCGATGTCGATGATGAGGCCGCCCTTCACGACCTCGATGACCGGTCCGGAGACGACTTCGTCGTTGTCCTTCTTCTGCTCGATGGTGCCCCAGGCGCGCTCGTACTGGGCGCGCTTCTTCGACAGGATCAGGCGGCCGTCCTTGTCCTCTTTTTGGAGGACCAGCGCTTCGATCTCCTCCCCCAGCGACACGACCTCGTTCGGGTCGACGTCGTTGCGGATCGAGAGCTCCTTCGAGGGGATGACCCCCTCCGACTTGTAGCCGATGTCGAGGAGCACCTCGTCGGAGTCGATCTTCACGACCTTGCCGTGGACGAGGTCGCCGTCGTCGAAGGCCACGATCGTGGCGTCGATGGCGTCTTCCAACGACATGCCGTCGAGGTCGTCGACGACAATGTCGTCGCTTCCCATTTCCTCCTCCGCCGGGGCGGAGGTCTCGGCGGTCGCGTCCGTCGTGGGCGCGGTCGCGTCCGGTTCCTGGTCCAACACTCGTTGCCTGCTTTGTCGATGGGCTGATGCGCCCGCTGGGTGGTTCCCGGGAGGGCTTTTTTTGCGCGCGCACATCGCCGCTCCGGCGGAGCGGCGGGCCAAGGCTACAGGTCGTCCGGCACCGGGGAAACCCCGGTGACGGAGCGCGTTGCGGGCCGACGCGCGAGCAACAAGTGCTCGGGTGCATCGAGGTTCGGCGGTGTGCGGGCATAGCGCCCGGGATGGATGCCGTAGACGCCGTCGACGGTGAGTCCGGCCCGGGCCGCGAGCAGGCGCAGCTCGCGCGGTGTGTAGCAAGTCGTCCAGAGATCGAAGGTGCGTTCGGCGCCCCCGGGT
>Ga0335082_10008164_pt1 | contig 11367 bp, 15 predicted proteins | sample Lox_Sample_41_FD_206718 | JGI IMG/M metagenome (GOLD analysis project Ga0335082, IMG submission 206718) | Soil microbial communities from Loxahatchee National Wildlife Refuge, Florida, United States - Lox_Sample_4.1 | ecosystem: Environmental > Terrestrial > Soil > Wetlands | place: USA... | reverse complement strand
CGTGACGCCGATCGCCGCGAGCGCGTCGCGGAACGCGCCCGCGCCGAGGTCGAGGAAGAACTGGTCGCGCTTGCCGCAGTCGATGTAGATCGCGCGGAGGCCGCGCAGCGCGTCGGCGTGCCGCCCGGCCATCCGCACGGGGTCCCACGCGACCCAGCGCTCCCAGACGTCGGGGCGGAGCCTGCCGGACGACGGCTCGAAGGGCAGCTCGACCGAGCCGTCCGCGTTCGCCGAGTAGCAGGCCGCCATCGCCCACGTGTTGAGCAGCGGGAAGTCCGTCCCCTTCGTGAACGCGGGCCGCGACCGGAAGTCGGCCCAGAACTTGTCGAACGAGCCTTCGTAGCCGTCCCGCAGCGCGCGCGCCGCGTCTCGGAAGTCCGGCAGGTAGCAGAGCTCGAAGAGCGCGTCGCCGGCGTGCGTCGCGAGCGCGCCGAACAGGTCGGGCCGCAGCATCGGCGTCACCATCGCGCCGTAGCCGCCGCTCGACTTCCCGGAGACGCCGCGGTGCGCCGGCGCGTCGAGCGTCCGGTAGTGCGCGTCGACGAACGGGACGATCTCGTTGCAGACGTACGTGTGGTAGTTCCCGACCGCAGGGGAGTCGAGGAACTGCGAGCCGCCGTACGACGTCCACGCGTCGAGGAAGACGACGAGCGCCGGCGGGCAGCCCTCCTCCGCGAAGAGCCTGTCGACGAGCTCCGGCACCGTCGGCCGGAACGCCGACCGGTTCGACCACATGTCCACCTGCCCCGTGTGGCCCTGGAGGAGGTAGATCGCCGGGAACCGCCGCTCCGGCTCCGCGTCGTACGCCGGCGGCACGTAGACCAGCAGCGGGCGGACGTGCGGGTCGCCGAGCGCGTTGCCGCGCAGCGCCGTGCTCTCGACCTCGTGCTCGTCGATCCGTCCGACCGGCTCGCGGGACCAGGGCTCCATCGCGCCGGATTCTCCCACCGGTCCGGCCTCCCGCGCGGCTACAGTCGCTCCCGTGCGGGCACGTTTCCTTCTGTTCCTCCTCCCGGTGGCGCTCCTCGTCGCGGGCTGCGGCCGCGGCAGCACGGCGCCGTACACGGCGGCGGCGACCGCGCCGTGCCTGAAGTCGAAGGGCTTCACGAAGGTGACGACCGATCCCGACAAGGTCGGCTTCATCGCGGGCTTCGCCGACAACGGCGGCGTCTTCGCGGTCGCTCCGGGCTCGAAGAACACCGTCACGATCGCCTTCGCCGGCGACACCGCGGGCGCGCGGCCGACGGAGCAGGCGTTCCGGGCCCACGCGAGCGCGTTCTACAAGAAGCACATGTCCGACATCATGCAGTCGAAGCGGAACGCCGTCCTCGTCTGGACGACGTCCCCGACGCAGGACCAGATCGACACCGCCATCGGCTGCCTCGCGAGCTGAAGCCCTCGGGATAGACTCCGGCCATGGCCGAATACGGGACGATGCGGGTGAAGAGCGGCCTCGCCGAGATGCTCAAGGGCGGGGTGATCATGGACGTCGTCGACGCGGACCAGGCGAAGATCGCCGAGGCGTCGGGAGCGGTCGCGGTGATGGCGCTCGAGCGCGTCCCCGCCGACATCCGCCGGGACGGCGGCGTCGCGCGGATGTCCGACCCGGAGAAGATCCGGGAGATCCAGGAGGCCGTCACGATCCCGGTGATGGCGAAGTGCCGGATCGGCCACTTCGCCGAGGCGCAGATCCTCGAGGCGCTCGAGATCGACTACATCGACGAGTCCGAGGTATTGACGCCCGCCGACCTGGAGCACCACGTCGACAAGTGGCGCTTCACGGTCCCGTTCGTCTGCGGCGCGACGAACCTCGGCGAGGCGCTGCGGCGAATCGCGGAGGGCGCGGCGATGATCCGCACGAAGGGCGAGGCCGGGACGGGCGACATCGTCAACGCCGTCACCCACATGCGGTCGGTCTTCGGGCACATCCGGAAGCTCGGCTCGCTCGCCGAAGAGGAGCTCTACACCGAGGCGAAGAAGCTGCAGGCGCCGCTCGAGCTCGTGCGCTGGGTCGCCGAGCACGGCCGCCTGCCGGTCGTGACGTTCACCGCGGGCGGGATCGCGACGCCGGCGGACGCGGCGCTCTGCATGCAGCTCGGCGCGGACGGCGTCTTCGTCGGCTCGGGGATCTTCAAGTCCGGCGACCCGGAGCGGCGCGCGAAGGCGATCGTCGAGGCGACGACGCACTTCAACGACGCGGAGATCCTCGCCCGCGTCTCCGCCGGCCTCGGCGAGCCGATGGTCGGCATCTCGACGGCAACGCTCGATCCGAGCGAGCTGCTCGAGTCGCGCGGCTGGTAGCCCTTCCGTCCGGCCCGCGGTTCAGGATCCCGGGCGATGGAGGCGGCAGGCAAGCCGGTCTGGACCACCGCGTCGTACCTGCTCTACACGGGCGGGCTCGTCGTGCTCGGCGCCGCGGTCGCGGCGCTCTCGTACCTCTCGGGCCAGTACGGCTCGTTCGCGTACTCGCTGTGGGCGCTCCTCGTCTTCGCGGTGCTGCACGGGCTCGCGGAGGGGAACCGGGCGCTGGGCCGCTGGATGCCCGCGGGGATCTTCGGGTTCACCGCGGTGATCGCGTTCGGTGCGTTCGTCGGCGCGCTCTGGACGTGGTTCGGGTGGCTCTCGAAGTCGTTCGACCAGTTCTCGTTCGGCCGGCTCCTGCTCGAGCTGCTCGTGCTGATCGCGGCCGGCAACGCCGCGCACCGGTTCAAGTTCCCCTTCATCGTCGCGATCAGCGTCTTCGTCGGCTGGTTCTTCGCGATCGACCTGCTGACGAGCGGCGGCAACTGGACGGCGTGGGTGACGCTCTTCGTCGGCTTCCTCTACTTCCTCGTCGGGAGCGCCAGCGACTCGCCGTCCGCGTTCTGGTACCACCTCGCGGCGGGCCTCCTGATCGGCGGCTCGCTCGTCTACTGGTGGCACTCGAGCACGTTCGACTGGATCCTCGTCGCGTTCTTCTCGCTCGTCTACATCGGCGTCGCGCACGGCTCGAAGCGCTCGAGCTGGGCGGTGCTCGGGACGCTCGGGCTGCTCGCGGTGACGACGCACTTCTCCGACAAGTGGTCGGGGAACCACGTCTCGCCGTCGCCCGAGGCGGTGTCGGCGCTGCGCGGCTGGGTGCCGCCGCTCGTGTTCGCCGTGTTCGGCTTCGTGCTCGTCGGGATCGGCGTCGCGTTCAGCCGCTCGCGCGACGGCCGGCCGACGGCCATGTAGCGCGCAACTACACTTCGCGCCGTGGAGAAGCCGCTCCGGATCGGCGTTCTGGCGCTGCAGGGGAACTTCCGCGAGCACGCGGCCGTGCTGCGGCGCCTCGGCGCGGACCCGGTCGAGATCCGGCTCCCGGAGCAGCTCGAGGGGCTCGACGGCCTCGTCATCCCGGGCGGCGAGTCGACGACGATCGGGCGGCTGATGCGGCTCTACGGCGTCGACGAGGCGCTCGAGCGGTTCGGCGCGCCGATCTTCGGGACGTGCGCCGGGATGATCATGCTCGACCGCGACCACCTCGGCCTCGGCGACTTCCGCGTCCGCCGCAACGCGTTCGGCCGGCAGGTCCGGAGCTTCGAGGCCGATCTCGACGTGGACGGGGTCGACGGCGGCCCGGTGCGCGCCGTGTTCATCCGCGCGCCGTGGATCGAGGACGCGGGACCGGGCGTCGAGATCCTCGCCGAGGTGGACGGGCACGCGGTGCTCGCGCGCGACGGGCGGCTGCTCGTCGCCGCGTTCCATCCCGAGCTGACCGACGACACGCGGATCCACGAGCTGTTCGTGAACCAGGTGAGGGAGGCGCACATTGTCCGGACATAGCAAGTGGTCGTCGATCAAGCACAAGAAGGGCGCCGCCGACGCGAAGCGCGGCAAGCTCTTCTCGAAGCTGACGCGCGCGATCATCGTCGCGGCGCGCGACGGCGGCCCGGACCCGAGCGCGAACCTCGCGCTGCAGAACGCGGTCGAGAAGGCGCGCTCGTACTCCATGCCGAAGGACAACATCGACCGCGCGATCGCGAAGGGCTCGGGCGCCGACGCCGACCAGAGCCAGTTCGAGACCGTCGTCTACGAGGGCTACGGCCCGAGCGGCGTCGCGGTCATCGTCGAGGCGCTCACCGACAACCGCAACCGCACCGCGAGCGAGGTCCGCCACACGTTCTCGAAGAACGACGGCAACCTCGGCGGCTCCGGCGCCGTCGCGTGGCTCTTCGAGCGGCGCGGTCTCGTGACGCTCGACGCCGACGGCGTCGACGAGGACGAGCTGACGCTCGCAGCCGCCGAGGGCGGGGCGGAGGACGTCGCGCGCGACGGCTCGATCTTCCAGGTCACCTCCGCGCCCGAGGATCTCTCCGCGGTGCGCGAGGCGATCGAGGGCGCGGGCTTCGCGATCGGCTCCGCCGAGCTGACGATGGTCGCGAAGACGACGGTCGAGGTCGCCGACGAGGGCGACGCGAAGAAGATCATCCGCCTGATCGAGGAGCTCGAGGACAACGACGACGTCCAGGAGGTCTTCGCGAACTTCGACATCCCCGAGCGGGTGCTCGAAGCCGTCGCAGGGTAGGACGCCGGCGTCGCGGCGCCACACTTCCGCCACGCCTCCGTATCGGGGCCAGGCTCCGTGCCGTAATGCGCGCAGCTCCGTCACGGCCAAGGGGCGAACCTCCGTTCGACCTGCGCCGTCCGACGAGGGGCCTACCGTGTCGGCGTGAAGGTCGTCGGCATCGACCCGGGGACGGCTGCGTGCGGGTACGGGATCGTCCAAGAAAGCGGAGGGCGCCTCAAGGCTTTGGGCCACGGGTCGTGGTCCACCCCCGCAGACGAGGCGCCGGAGCGGCGCCTGCGGACGATCTTCGAGGGCGTGGCGGGGCTCATCGCGGAGCACGCGCCGGATGCGGTCGCCCTCGAGGAGTCCTACGTCGGCGCCGACGCCCGCATCGCGCTCTCCGTCGGACAGGCGCGAGGCGTCGTGCTCGTCGCGGCCGCGCTCGCCGACGTGCCCTGCGCCGAGTACGCGCCGTCGCGGGTGAAGCAGGCGGTGTGCGGCTACGGCCGCGCCGAGAAGGCGCAGGTGCAGCGGATGGTGAAGGCGATCCTCGGGCTGAAGACGATCCCGACGCCGAACCACGCCGCCGACGCGCTCGCGGTCGCGATCTGCCACGCGCTCGCGCCGCCGCTCCTGAGGATGACCGGCTGATGGTGACGGCGTGATCGCGCGGCTCCGCGGCACGCCGGTCGGCTCGACGCCGGACGGGCTCGTGATCGACGTCGGCGGCGTCGGCTACCTCGTCGCCGCGACGCCGTCCGCCGTTCGCCGCGCCGACGGCGCGGACGAGGTCGTCGTCGAGACGTACCTCCACGTCCGCGAGGACACGATGCAGCTCTACGGCTTCGCCGACCGCGCCGAGCGCGAGCTCTTCGTCCAGCTGTTGACGGTGAACGGCGTGGGCCCGAAGGTCGCGCTCGCGATCGTCTCCGGCTCGCCGGCCGCCGAGCTGCGCCGCGCGATCGTCCGCGAGGACACGGCGCGCTTCATGGCGATCCCCGGCATCGGCAAGAAGACCGCCGAGCGGATCGTGCTCGAGCTGAAGGAGAAGCTCGGCGCGCCGGAGCTCGCCGCGGGTGCGCCGAGCGGCGACGCTCACGTCGTCGCGCGCGACGCGCTCGTCGAGCTCGGCTACTCGCTCGGCGACGCGGAGCGCGCGCTCGCCGACACCGACCCGGAGCTCCCGCCGGAGGATCGCGTCCGCCTCGCGTTGAAGAAGGCGGCATGAGCACGCAGTTCCTGGCGCCCGCGCTCCGCGAGGACGAGGAGGAGCTCGACCTGAGCCTCCGCCCGCGCAGCCTCGACGACTTCGTCGGGCAGGAGCGCGTGAAGGAGCAGCTCGGGATCGCGCTCACCGCGGCGAAGGCGCGCGGCGAGGCGCTCGACCACGTCCTCCTCGTCGGCCCGCCGGGGCTCGGCAAGACGAGCCTCGCGTACATCGTCCGCGAGGAGCTCGGCGTCGGCATCCGCGCCGTCGCCGGCCCCGCGCTCGAGCGGAAGGACGTCGCGGCGATCCTCACGTCGATCGAGGAGCGCGACGTCGTCTTCGTCGACGAGATCCACCGGCTGAGCCGCGCCGCGGAGGAGATCCTCTACCCGGCGCTCGAGGACTTCCGGCTCGACATCGTGATGGGGCAGGGCGCAGCGGCGCGCACGCTCACGCTCGACCTGCCGCCGTTCACGCTCGTCGGCGCGACGACGCGCACCGGCCTCCTGACGTCGCCGCTCCGCGACCGGTTCGGGATGACGTTCCGGCTCGACTACTACGACCCCGGCCAGCTCGCGGCGATCGTGCGCCGCTCCGCGCGCATCCTCGCCGTCGAGATCGCGGGCGACGCGGCGGACGAGATCGCCGGCCGTGCGCGCGGCACGCCGCGGATCGCGAACCGGATCCTGCGCCGCGTCCGCGACGTCGCGCAGGTCCGCCACCAGGGCTCGATCACGACGCCGATCGCGCGCGAGGCGCTCGACCTGCTCGAGGTCGACGAGGCCGGGCTCGAGCGGATCGACCGCGACCTGCTGCGCACGATCGTCGAGAAGTTCGACGGCGGCCCGGTCGGACTCTCGACGCTCGCCGTCTCGCTCGGCGAGGAGCCGGACACGATCGAGGACGTCTACGAGCCGTACCTCCTCCAGCTCGGCTTCATCCAGCGCACCCCGCGCGGCCGCACGATCACGAAGCTCGGCCGCGCCCACGTCGGCCCGGCAGCGGCCGACCCGGACCGCAGGCTCTTCTAGCTAGGCTCGGGTCGTGCCCGAGCTCTGGACTCCCGTCGTCGAGGGGCCGCACGAGGCGTTCGTCGAGCGGCTCCTGCGCACCATCGCGGCGTTCGCGGCCGACGCGGGGATCGAGAAGCCGTTCGTCGAGATCGAGCTCTTCGACAGCTCGCACTTCGTCCTCGACCGGATCGAGCCCGACCCGGGCTTCGGGATGGTGACGATCTACGTCGTCGACGACCGAGAGGACACGCCGGACGCGCTCATCATCCCGATCGGCTCCATCCGCCGCATCGAGCTGCGGAAGGCGCCCGAGGGGAAGAGCCGCTTCGGGTTCAGCGTCCCCGCGACGTAGACGAGCCACGGCGCGACGACGAGCGCCATCACGTCGAACCACACGTAGCCGCTCGCGACGCCGCTCGGCGGGTTGCCGTCCGGGACGCCGAGCCCGGGCAGCGTCGGCGCCCAGCGCCACGTCCCGATCCTCGTCCCGTACAGCTCGAGCGCCGCGACGACGAGGAACACGCCGGCGTACGCCGCCCGCGCGCGCGACCGCCAGAGGAACACGCACAGCAGCGGCACGCCGACCGCGCCCGCGACGTCCGCGTGCGGCAGCACCGTCAGCCCGGCGATCCCCCAGCCGACCGCGCCGGCCGCGGCCGCGCCGACCAACAGCCGCGGCGCGACAACGCGCACGAGCGCGAGTCCCGACAGGTAGACGATCCCGTGCGCCGGCGGGATGAAGAGCGGCAGGTTGTGCAGCCGGTAGTGGTAGACGCCCCAGACGAGCGAGCCCGTCACCTCGCCGACCGTTGCGAACGCGACGACGCCGAGCGCCTGCGCGCGCGCGAGCGGCGCGAGCGGCACGAGCGCCGCGACGAGCACCGCGCACGTTGCGAGCCCGAGTGCGACCTGCCCGCCGCGGCCGACCTGCGTGTCCGCCGCCAAGAGCATGGCGAGATACGCCGGCCCGGCGAGCGCGTACCAGCGCGGGACGGTCATCGCCGGTACTGCACCTCCTTCCAGCTCGGCGTCGGCAGCAGCTCGAGCAGGGCGCGCCCGCCGTCCGGGTCGCGGTAGGCGAACTCGGCGGCGCCGTCGTCCCAGCCGACCTCGAGCAGCCCTTCCTTCACGCGGTGGTCGAGCCATGCGCCGCGGAACACGAGCTTCTTCAGCCAGTAGACGAGCGACTCGCCGTCGACGAGGGAGATCTCGCCCCAGTGGCGAACGAGGTACCGGCCGAGCGCGCTGCGGGGCTCTGCGATGGCGTCCCGCTCGACGAGCTCGACCAGGTCGGCCGTCTCGTCGTCGTCGAGCTCGTTCCCTGCAAGGAGGCCGAGCTTGACGGCGGCTGCCGTCACACGCTGCTCGAAGTCGAAGGCGTTGAACCCGAAGCGGTAGCCGAGGAACTCGACGACGTAGTCGTCGCCGGACGTGTAGTTCGCCGCGGCATCCACAGCCCGAAGCGTAACCGGCGGCTACATTGGCGCCGTGCGCTCGCGCTCGGCCCGAATCGCGGTGGCGCTCGGCGTCATCCTCGTCCTCGTCGTCCTCACCGCCTGGATCATGGGCTGGCCGGTGGAGAAGGCGGTCTATCTCGCCCCGGTGATCGTCGTCGCCGGCGCGGCCGTCGTCGGCCTCTGCATCCTCTGGGGGAAGGTCGCCGTGCAGTCGCTCCGGGAGAGCCGCCGCCCGCGTCTCGTGCTCGCGCTCTGGATCGGGGGACTCGCGCTCCTCGTCCTGCTCACGATCCTCGGCGTGAAGCTTCCCCGGGGCGAGTGACACTCGTTCGAGTGGTGGAGTGGCCCGCCGACGGGGCCGATACGATCCCCGAGCTGCGGCGGTTCGATGTCCCGGAGGTAGGGAGATGAAGAGAATCGCCTTCGCCGCAGCGGTTGTCCTGGCGTTGGCCGTCGTGGTTGCGGCGCCTGCGGGTGCCCACCGGAGTGCGACGCCGACAGTGCCGGGCGCCTGGTGCGGGGGATCGTTGTGGAAGTTGATGACCCTCAGCGACACCGGCAAGTCCGCGGTGAACCTGAACATGGCGGGAACGTCCATCGCCGCCCTCGCGAAGCTGACGCCGCCCGCGAAGATCCTCGCGTCGCGCAACACGTCCTTCGTAAAGCAGACGTGGTCGATGACCGTCGTGATCGAGCGCTATCGCGTGCAGTCGAACGGGGAGATTGCGCTCGAGCTGTTCGACGTCCCGACGCAGACGTACATGAATGCGTACATGCCGAACCCGAAGTGCCTCTCGTCGAAGACGCGCGACCGCGCCCAGATCCTCGCGGCCCGCTCGACCTTCACGAAGGTCTGCCCGGCTCCCCAGGGGACCTGGCAGCCGCTCGGCGCGACGGTTCAGCTCGGAGGCGTCGGCTTCTGGAACCCGGTCAAGACGACCCTCGGTGCGCTCTCGAACGGCGCCGAGCTTCGGCCGGTCACGTACTTCAACCTCCTGCAGGGATGCGGGAAGTTCTGACGCGAGACGGGAGGACGCCGGGCCGCCGCTCGGCGTTCTCCCTGCTCGCGATCCTGATCGCGTGCGCGGTCCCGGCGGCAGCCGGCGCGCGCAGCGCCGACACCGGGATGCTCACCGTCTGCAACGCGTCCGGTGCGCGACCGGCGACGGGGACGTTCACGATCACGCTGACGACGGTCGCGTCGGCGGGCGGAACGACCACGCTGGGCCTCTCCGCAGGGACGTGCACCGGGATGCTCTTCTATCCGACAGGTGTCGGTGTGACCGTGACGCAGAGCGCGTCGGCCGGCAACAAGGTCACCGCGATCACGCTCACCCCGACGAAGGGCAAGCAGGGCACGTCGAGCGTCCTCGTGTCGAGCAACCCGGGAGCCGGCGCCGCGAACGTCACCATCGGATCGGGGGACGCGACGCTCACATTCGTCATGAACGGGCCGGCGGGCGCGGCGAGAGCGTGCAAGGTCCCGAACGTCTTCGGGCTCGCCCTCGCGGCTGCGAAGACCGCCATTCGCAAGGCGAACTGCACCGTCGGCGCGGTGCGCAAGGTCCACTCGAACCTCTACTACCCGGGCCGCGTGTACAGCCAGAGCCCGCCTCGCGGCACGGTGCTCGGGCCGCGCGGCACGGTCGGCCTCACCGTCAGCCTCGGTCGCGCCTAGGCAGCGAGCGCACGCGGGAGGGCGTCGAGCAGCCGCTCGACGTCCTCCCGGCTCGTGTAGCCCGCGACCGAGATCCGGAGCAGGTCCTTCGCGGGCCGCATCGCGGGGATCTCGACGCGGTACTCGTCGAAGAGGCGCTGTGACAGCGCCTCGCCGTCGACGCCGTCCGGCAGGCGCACGCTCGCCATCTGCGCGACGAGCTCCGGCGCGGCGATCGGCTCCGTCCCGAGCAGCTCCGAGAGCTCGGTGCGCGCCTCGGCGGCGAGCGCTCGACTTCGCGCCGTGACCGCGTCCCAGTCGCGGTCGCGCTGGAAGTCGATCGCCGCCGGCACCGCGAGGTACGCGGCCTCGTCGCGCGTTCCCTGCCGCGTCGTCCGCGAGAGGAACGTCGACGGCTCGGCGTTCCCCCAGCTGACGATCGCGCCGCCGACGCGCTCCTGCCGCTCGGGCGCCGCGTGGAGGAAGCCGGAGCCCTTCGGCGCGCAGAGCCACTTGTTGCAGGCGCCGGCGTAGAAGTCCGCGCCGAGCGCGCCGAGGTCGAGCGGCAGCTGCGCGACCGCGTGCGCGCCGTCGACGATCGTCACGAGGCCCTCCGCGCGCGCACGCGCGACGACCGCCTCCGCGGGAAGGCGGAGCGCGGTCGCCGACGTGAGATGCGAGAGGAAGACGACGCGCGTCCGCTCGGTCCGCAGCGCGAAGATCGCGTCGACGACCTCGTCCTCGCTCTCCACCGGCAGCGCGAGCTCGGCACGGACGACGCGCGCGCCGGTGTCGGCGCAGATCCGGTCCCACGTGAGGTCGCAGGCGCCGTACTCGAGGTCCGTCGTCAGGATCTCGTCGCCGGGACGGAGGTCGAGCGAGCGCGCCGCGATGTTCACGCCGGTCGACGCGTTCTGCACGAACGCGACGTCGCCGGCCTCCGCGCCGAGGTACGCGGCGAGCGCCGCGCGCGCCTCCTCGAGGAGCTCGGGCAGCTTCCGGACGATGAAGTCGACCGGCTCGCGCTCGAGCTCGACCTGCCGCGCCTGGTAGCGCTCGAAGACCGGCCGCGGGCACGCGCCGAACGTGCCGTGGCTCAGGAACGTCACCGACGGGTCGAGCAGGAACTCCTCGCGGAGCTCGGTGGCGGTCGGCGGCATCCGCGCAGTCTAGGATGGCGCGGGTGGGCGAGCAGGCGGTCGACGCGGCCGAGTTCGGGAGGACGGAGCAGCCGCAGCCGCGGTCGCGCGGCCCGTGGCGGCGCGCGGCGCGGCGGTACGTCCGGCGGCCGCTCGGCGTCGTCGCGCTCGCCGTACTGCTCGTGATCGTCCTCGCGGGACTGTTCGGCGAGCGGCTCGCGCACTACCAGGTGAACTTCGTCGACCTGCAGCACTTGAACGAGGCGACCGCACCGACGCTCGCCGGCCGGCACTGGTTCGGCACGGACTACCTCGGGCGCGACCTCTTCAGCCAGATCATGTACGGGCTTCACACGTCGATCCGCG
>Ga0335082_10008163_pt1 | contig 11368 bp, 8 predicted proteins | sample Lox_Sample_41_FD_206718 | JGI IMG/M metagenome (GOLD analysis project Ga0335082, IMG submission 206718) | Soil microbial communities from Loxahatchee National Wildlife Refuge, Florida, United States - Lox_Sample_4.1 | ecosystem: Environmental > Terrestrial > Soil > Wetlands | place: USA: Florida... | reverse complement strand
CACGGCGCGGCTCGACACCGTCGACAAGGAAGGGAAGCCCGTGGTCCAGCGCGTCACCACGACGCCGGGACGCATGCTGCTCTCGGAGATCCTGCCGCGACATCCCAATGTGAGCTTCGATCTCATCAATCGCCTGCTCACCAAGAAGGAGATCAGCAACCTCATCGACCACGTCTACCGCCACTGCGGGCAGAAGGAGACGGTGATCTTCTGCGACCGCCTCATGACGCTGGGCTTCACCCATGCCTGCCGCGCGGGCATCTCCTTCGGCAAGGACGACCTCATCATCCCGCCGGCGAAGGAGAAGCTCGTCGCCGACGCGCACGAGAAGGTGAAGGAGTACGAGCAGCAGTATCTCGACGGCCTCATCACCCAGGGCGAGAAGTACAACAAGGTCGTCGACGTCTGGTCGAGCTGCACCGAGAAGGTCGCGGACGAGATGATGAAGGTCGTCAAGGCGGTGAAGCCCGGCGAGCCCATCAACTCCGTCTGGATGATGTCCGACAGCGGCGCCCGCGGCTCGGCGGCGCAGATCAAGCAGCTCGCGGGCATGCGCGGCTTGATGGCGAAGCCCTCCGGCGAGATCATCGAGACGCCGATCATCTCGAACTTCAAGGAAGGCCTGACCGTGCTCGAGTACTTCAACTCGACGCACGGCGCGCGCAAGGGCTTGGCCGACACCGCGCTCAAGACCGCGAACTCGGGCTACTTGACGCGGCGCCTGGTCGACGTCGCGCAGGACGCCATCATCACCGAGGAGGACTGCGGCACGAGCCGCGGCCTCACCATGCGAGCGGTGGTCGAGGGCGGCGAGGTGATCGCTCCGCTCTCCGACCGCATCCTCGGCCGCTCCGCGGCCGTCGACGTGGTCGACCCGATGAGCGGCGATCTCCTGGTGAAGGCCGGCGACCTCGTGGACGAGGAGGCGGTGGAGCGCATCGAGCGCTCCGGCATCGATTCCGTGATGATCCGCTCGGTCCTCACCTGCGAGAACCGCTTCGGCGTCTGCGCGAAGTGCTACGGGCGCGATCTCGCTCGCGGCACCATGGTCAACATCGGCGAGGCCGTGGGCGTGATCGCCGCGCAGTCGATCGGCGAGCCTGGAACCCAGCTCACCATGCGCACCTTCCACATCGGCGGCGCGGTGCAACGCGGCGCCGAGCAGTCGCAGGTCGAGGCGGCTTTCGACGCCAAGCTCAAGATCCGCAACCGCAACGTGGTCGTGAACTCCGGCAAGGTTCCGATCGTGATGGGCCGTAACTGCGAGGTCGTCCTCCTCGACGAGGCCGGCCGCGAGCGCGCGCGCCATCGCGTTCCCTACGGCGCGCGTCTCCTCGCGGACGACGGCACCAAGGTGACGAAGGGCCAGAAGCTCGCGGAGTGGGATCCCTACACGATCCCGATCATCACGGAGCGCGACGGCGTCGCTCATTACGTCGACCTCATCGAGAGCGTCTCGGTGCGCGAGGTAGTGGACGAGGCGACCGGCATCTCATCCAAGGTCGTGATCGACTGGAAGCAGCAGCCCCGCGGCAACGACCTGAAGCCGCGGATCGTGCTGCACGACAAGTCAGGCCGCGCGCTCATCCTCGCGAACGGGCTCGAGGCGCGCTACTTCATGTCGGTGGATGCGATCCTCTCGGTCGAGAACGGCGCCGAGGTAAAGGCCGGCGACGTACTCGCGCGTATCCCGAGGGAGTCCTCGAAGACCCGCGACATCACCGGCGGTCTGCCGCGCGTCGCCGAGCTCTTCGAGGCGCGCAAGCCCAAGGACTTCGCGATCATCAGCGAGGTCGACGGCCGCGTCGAGTTCGGCAAGGACTACAAGACGAAGCGCCGCATCCTCGTGGTGCCGAGCGAGGAGGGCAGGGAGCCCGTCGAGTACCTGATCCCCAAGGGCAAGCACATCAGCGTGCAGGAAGGGGATTTCGTGACCAAGGGCGACCTGCTGATGGATGGCAACCCCGTGCCGCACGACATCCTGCGCGTGCTCGGCGTCGAGGCGCTCGCGTCATATCTCATCAACGAGATCCAGGAGGTCTATCGCCTCCAGGGCGTGCGCATCAACGACAAGCACATCGAGGTGATCGTCCGGCAGATGCTGCAGAAGGTCGAGATCGAGGAGGCCGGCGACAGCACTTTCCTCGTGGGCGAGCAGATCGACCGCGCGGAGTTCGAGGAGGAGAACGCCAAGGTGGAGCGCGAGGGCGGCAAGCCCGCGATCGCGCACCCGGTGCTGCAGGGCATCACCAAGGCGAGCCTGCAGACGAACTCCTTCATCTCCGCGGCCTCGTTCCAGGAGACGACCCGCGTGCTCACCGAGGCGGCCGTCTCCGGGCGGATCGACGGGCTCTCCGGCCTCAAGGAGAACGTCATCGTGGGCCGGCTCATCCCCGCCGGTACCGGCAGCGTCATGGCGCGCTGGCGCCAGCTCGCCGCCGAGCGCGACCGGGAGCTCGCGGCGCTCGCCGCCGCCGAGAGCCCGGGCGCACCCCCCGCGATCGAGGCCGGTCAGAAGATAGCCTGACCCGCCGACGGATCGAGACCCGCAGGCCGGCCCAAGGGCCGGCCTGCGGCGTTTTCGGCCTGGCGCTAGGTCACGCGAGATCGAATCGGTCGAGGTTCATCACCTTGTTCCACGCCGCCACGAAGTCCTGCACGAACTTCTCCTCGGCGTCCGCGGACGCATGGACCTCCGCAAGGGCGCGCAACTGCGAGTTCGAGCCGAAGATGAGGTCGACCCGCGTCCCGGTCCATTTGAGCTCGCCGGTCTTCCGGTCGCGCCCCTCATAGACGCCCTCGGAGCCGGGCGCCGGCTGCCACTGCGTGCGCATGTCGAGAAGGTTGATGAAGAAGTCGTTCGTCAGCGTCTCCAACCGCTTGGTGAATACACCGTGCGGGGATTTTCCGGCATTCGCTCCGAGAACGCGCAGGCCGCCCACGAGGACCGTCATCTCCGGCGCAGTCAGCGTAAGCAATTGCGCCCGATCGACCAAGTGCTCCTCGGCCGACAGGCGCTGCCTGCCGCTGAGATAGTTGCGGAAGCCGTCAGCGACCGGCTCGAGCGGTGCGAAGGAGGCGACGTCGGTCTGCTCTTGCGATGCATCCATGCGCCCTGGCGTGAAGGGGACCCTGACATCGTAGCCGGCTGCCTTCGCCGCCTTCTCGACCGCCGCGCAGCCGCCTAGAACGATCAAGTCGGCAAGCGAGACCCTCTTTCCGCCAGACCGAGCGGCGTTGAACTCATTTTGAATCTTCTCGAGCGTCTGCAGCACCTCCCTGAGGCGAGCCGGCTGGTTCGCCTCCCAGTCCTTCTGCGGCGCGAGCCGAATGCGAGCGCCGTTGGCGCCGCCGCGCTTGTCGGAACCGCGGAAGGACGCGGCCGACGCCCAGGCGGTCGAGACGAGCTGGGAGACGGAGAGTCCCGATCCCAAAATCGTCGTCTTGAGCGCGGCGATCTCCTGCTCTCCGATCAGCGGATGATTGACGATGGGGATCGGGTCTTGCCACGGGAGCTGCTCCTTCGGAACGAGCGGTCCGAGATATCGCGCGATCGGTCCCATGTCGCGGTGCGTCAGCTTGAACCAGGCCCGCGCAAAGGCGTCCGCGAGCTCGTCCGGATGCTCATAGAAGCGCCGCGAGATCTTCTCGTAGCTCGGATCGACCCGTAGTGAGAGGTCGGTCGTCAGCATGGTCGGCACGTGCCGCTTCGAGGGGTCGTGGGCGTCCGGTATCGTCTCGGCGGCGCCTTTCGCCTGCCACTGATAGGCGCCGGCCGGGCTCTTGGTCAGCTCCCAATCGTTGTTGAAGAGATTGTCGAGGAAAGCGTTGCCCCACTTCGTCGGCGTATTCGTCCAGGTGACTTCGGGCCCGCCCGTGATGGCGTCGCCGCCTTTCCCCGTGCGGAATCTGCTCTTCCAGCCGAGGCCCTGCTCCTCTATGGGGGCGGCTTCCGGCTCCGGTCCCACCAGCGAGGGATCGCCAGCGCCATGGGTCTTGCCGAAACTGTGGCCCCCGGCGATCAGAGCGACGGTTTCCTCGTCGTTCATCGCCATGCGGCCGAACGTCTCGCGAATGTCCTTGGCTGCCGCCAGCGGATCGGGCTTGCCGTTCGGTCCTTCCGGGTTCACGTAGATAAGGCCCATCTGCACGGCGGCGAGCGGATTCTGGAGGTCGCGGTCGCCGCTGTAGCGCTCGTCTGCGAGCCATTTGCCCTCAGGCCCCCAGAAAACAGACTCATCTGGCTCCCAGACGTCCTCGCGCCCGCCGCCGAAGCCGAACGTCTTGAAACCCATGGATTCGAGGGCGACGTTGCCCGCGAGGATCAACAGGTCGGCCCAAGAGATTTTCCGGCCGTATTTCTGCTTGATCGGCCACAGCAGCCGGCGCGCCTTGTCGAGGTTCGCGTTGTCCGGCCAGCTATTGAGCGGCGCGAAGCGCTGCTGGCCGGCTCCGGCACCCCCGCGCCCGTCGCCGACCCGATAGGTGCCTGCGCTGTGCCACGCCATCCGGATGAAGAGCGGTCCGTAGTGGCCGAAATCCGCCGGCCACCAATCCTGGGAATCCGTCATCAAGGCGTGCAGGTCCTTGATCACGGCATTGAGGTCTAAGCTTTTGAATTCCTTGGCATAGTCGAATGACTTGCCCATCGGGCTGGAATGCGGGGAGTTCTGGTGGAGAACCCGCAGGTTCGGCTGGTTCGGCCACCAGTCGCGGTTCGTGTGTGTGCGGGCTCCGCCCGTAACCGGGCACTTGCCGTCATTTGCCATGTTGCCTCCAATGGTGGGCCCGCGCTCGCGGGGTTGCTCTTATTTCAAATAATTCCAATTCTCGAAAAATCACCCAGCCTTGAGGGCAGCGACGCATCGCCGCATCGCGCGGCGTCGCCCTCTGCCTGTGATCCCAAACGAAGGGTGCCTCCGTCGTCATCGCCCGGTCTGAGCTTGTCACCCCGACAAGAAACCGCTCCCGGCGCCCCTCTGGCGGGACTAGGCTCCCTTCAGCACTGCCGCAGGAGTCTTCCGATGACCGCCGCCATCGCCCGCAAGGTCAGGGCTAAGGCCGTCACAACCCTGGCGGAAGCTCGGATCGCTCCGCTCCCGCCGGGCCGGCGCTCGGCGGAGCTCTTCACCCATGGGAGTCTCGAGGCGCGCTTCTACGCTCCCCGAGGCAGCGACCCGCAGACCCCGCATACCCGCGACGAGGTCTATGTCGTGGTCTCGGGCAAGGGCCAGTTCTTCCGCGATGGCACGCGCACGCCGTTCGGTCCCGGTGACCTGATCTTCGTTGCGGCCGGCGCCGAGCATCGCTTCGAGAATTTCACGGACGACCTCGAGGTCTGGGTCATGTTCTACGGTCCAGAGGGCGGCGAAACGCAGGCGGCCTGACCTCCCCCAAAAGTACCGGTCCCCGATGCGGAAACCGCCGAACTTCCCTGCGATTCCGGGGCCTTCCAGCGTCAATAGCGCTTGACCGGGTGGGAGGCCGTCATTAGTATCCGCGCACCTTGAAGAAGGGGGGCTGGCGGTAGCAGGCCATCCTAAACGCAGCCCAGTAATCAAGGTCGATGGCACAGCACCGCTGCGAGGCGGCGCATCATCCGGTGGGATTTTCCCAGAGCGTCGCGGCGGCGGTGCGATAGGCACCTCGCTCGGCGCTGTCGTTTGAACGAGGTCGCGAAGCGATGCCGACGATCAACCAGCTCATCCGCAGCCCGCGGCGTCCGCAGGCCGCGCGCAACAAGGTGCCGGCGCTGCAGTCGAGCCCGCAGAAGCGCGGCGTCTGCACGCGCGTCTACATCACGACGCCGAAGAAGCCGAACTCGGCGCTGCGCAAGGTCGCGCGCGTGCGGCTCACCAACGGCTTCGAGGTCACGAGCTACATCCCCGGCATCGGGCACAATCTGCAGGAGCACTCGGTCGTCATGATCCGCGGCGGGCGCGTGAAGGATCTCCCCGGCGTTCGCTACCACATCATCCGCGGCACGCTCGACACGCAGGGCGTGAAGGACCGCCAGCAGCGCCGCTCGAAGTACGGCGCCAAGCGGCCGAAGTAAGGAGAAGGGCGAGCCATGTCGCGTCGTCGCGCTGCGATCAAGCGGGAAGTACTTCCGGACGCCAAGTTCGGCGATCCCGTCGTGACCAAGTTCATGAACTGCCTCATGTACGAGGGCAAGAAGTCCGTCACCGAGGGCATCGTCTACGGCGCCTTCGAGCGCATCGCCAAGCGCTCGGGCCAGGATCCGATCCGCGTCTTCCACGACGCACTCACCAACGTGCGCCCCGCGGTAGAGGTGCGCTCGCGCCGCGTCGGCGGCGCCACATATCAGGTGCCGGTCGAGGTGCGTCCCGACCGCGGCCAGGCGCTCGCGATCCGCTGGCTCATCGGCGCCGCGCGCGACCGCTCCGAGCACACGATGCAGGAAAGACTTTCGGGGGAACTGCTCGACGCCGCGAACAATCGCGGCTCCGCCGTCAAGAAGCGGGAAGACACCCACCGCATGGCCGACGCGAACAAGGCCTTCTCTCACTATCGCTGGTAAGGCCTCGCGCCCAGCCCCGGAGCTCTCCCCATGCCACGCACCACGCCCCTCGACCGCTACCGAAACATCGGCATCATGGCCCACATCGATGCCGGCAAGACGACCACCACCGAGCGGATCCTCTATTACACCGGTCGCGCCTACAAGATCGGCGAGGTCCATGAGGGCACCGCGACCATGGACTGGATGGAGCAGGAGCGCGAGCGCGGCATCACCATCACCTCGGCCGCGACCACCTGCTTCTGGCACGACCATCGCATCAACATCATCGACACGCCCGGCCACGTCGACTTCACCATCGAGGTCGAGCGCTCGCTCCGCGTCCTCGACGGCGCCGTCACCGTCTTCGACGGGGTCGCCGGCGTCGAGCCGCAATCCGAGACCGTCTGGCGCCAGGCCGACAAGTACGGCGTGCCGCGCATCTGCTTCGTCAACAAGATGGACCGGATGGGCGCGAACTTCGACCGCTGCGTCGAGATGATCAAGGATCGCCTCGGCGCGGTGCCGCTGATTTGCCAGTTCCCGATCGGGCTCGAGAGCGACTTCGTCGGCGTCGTCGATCTCATCAACATGAAGGAGCTGCGCTGGCTCGACGAGACGCTCGGCGCCAAATACGAGACCCTCGACGTCTCCGACGCGCTCCGGCCCAAGGCGGAGGAGCTGCGCGCGAAGCTCGTGGAGGCCGCGGTCGAGCAGGACGACGCCGCCCTCGAGGCCTATTTGGGCGGCGAGGAGCCCAGCGTCGAGACGCTCAAGAAGTGCATCCGCAAGGGCACGATCTCCTACGCCTTCGTCCCGATCTTCTGCGGCGCCGCCTTCAAGAACAAGGGCGTGCAGCCGCTGCTCGACGCCGTCGTCGACTTCCTCCCGGCGCCGACGGACGTGGCGGCGGTCGAGGGGACGCGGCCCGGCAAGGACGAGAAGGTCGTGCGCAAGTGCTCGGACGACGAGCCCTTCTCCGGCCTCGCCTTCAAGATCATGACGGATCCCTTCGTGGGCTCGCTCACCTTCGTGCGCATTTATTCGGGCGTGCTGACCGCTGGCTCCCAGGCACTCAATTCCGTCAAGGACCAGCGCGAGCGCATCGGCCGCATGCTGCAGATGCACGCGAACCATCGCGAAGACATCAAGGAGGCGCGCGCCGGCGACATCGTGGCGCTCGCGGGCCTCAAGAACACCACCACCGGCGACACGCTCTGCGACCCCAGCGACGCCGTGGTGCTCGAGAAGATGGAGTTCCCCGATCCCGTCATCGAGATCGCGGTCGAGCCCAAGACCAAGGCGGATCAGGAGAAGATGGGCCAGGCGCTGGCCCGGCTCGCGACCGAGGACCCGTCCTTCCGCGTCGCCGTCGACCACGAGAGCGGGCAGACCATCATCAAGGGGATGGGCGAGCTCCACCTCGAGATCATCGTCGACCGCATGAAGCGCGAGTTCAAGGTCGAGGCCAATGTGGGCGCGCCGCAGGTCGCGTATCGCGAGACCATCTCGCGCGCCGCCGATGTCGACTACACGCACAAGAAGCAGACCGGCGGCTCAGGCCAGTTCGCGCGGGTCAAGATCCGCTTCGAGCCGCTGCCCCCGGGCTCGGGGTATCAGTTCGAGAACGACGTCGTCGGCGGCAACGTGCCCAAGGAATATATCCCCGGTGTCGAGAAGGGTCTCAAGGGCTCGCTCGACAGCGGCGTGCTCGCGGGCTTCCCCGTGATCGACTTCAAGGCGTCGCTTTACGACGGCGCCTACCACGACGTCGATTCGAGCGCGCTCGCCTTCGAGATCGCGGCGCGCGCGGCCTTCAAGGAAGGCATCGCGAAGGCGGGGCCGAAACTCCTCGAGCCGATCATGCGCGTCGAGGTGGTGACGCCACGCGATTACATGGGCGACGTCATCGGCGACCTCAACAGCCGCCGCGGCCGCATCACTGGCCAGGACCAGCGCGGCAACGCCGAGGTCATCAACGCGATGGTGCCGCTCGCGAACATGTTCGGCTACGTCAACACGCTGCGCTCCATGAGCCAGGGGCGCGCGCAGTACACGATGCATTTCGACCACTACGAGCAGGTGCCACAAGCGGTGGCCGACGAAGTCCGCGCCAAGATGGCGTGAGGCGGCGGCAGCGAGCGGTAGGACAGGAGAGGATCGGAGACTGACCCATGGCGAAGGCGAAATTCGAGCGGACGAAGCCGCACTGCAACATCGGGACGATTGGTCACGTGGACCACGGGAAGACGTCGCTGACGGCGGCGATCACGAAGGTTCTGGCGGAGAGCGGTGGTGCCGTCTACACGGCCTACGACCAGATCGACAAGGCGCCGGAGGAGAAGGCGCGCGGCATCACGATCTCGACGGCGCATGTGGAGTACCAGACGAAGAACCGGCATTACGCGCACGTGGATTGCCCCGGCCATGCCGACTACATCAAGAACATGATCACGGGCGCGGCGCAGATGGATGGCGCGATCCTGGTGGTCTCTGCGGCGGACGGTCCGATGCCGCAGACGCGGGAGCACATTCTGCTGGCGCGCCAGGTAGGCGTCCCCGCGATCGTGGTGTTCCTGAACAAGGTGGACATGGTGGACGATCCCGAGCTTCTGGACCTGGTGGAGCTTGAGGTTCGGGAGCTGCTGTCGAAGTACAACTTCCCCGGGGACCAGATCCCGATCGTTCGGGGGTCAGCGCTGATGGCGCTGGAGGAGAAGCAGAAGGAGCTGGGTCACGACGCGATCCTGAAGCTGATGGATGCGATCGACGCCTACATTCCGCAGCCCAAGCGGGACAAGGACCAGCCCTTCCTGATGCCGATCGAGGACGTGTTCACGATCTCGGGGCGCGGGACGGTGGTGACGGGCCGGGTGGAGCGCGGGATCGTGAAGGTGAACGACGAGGTGGAGATCGTGGGTCTGAAGCCCACGATGAAGACGGTGGTGACGGGGGTTGAGATGTTCCGGAAGCTCCTGGACCAGGGGGAGGCCGGGGACAACATCGGGGCGCTCCTGCGCGGAACGAAGCGCGAGGAGGTGGAGCGGGGCCAGGTGCTTGCCGCCCCCGGCTCGATCACGCCGCACACGAACTTCAAGTGCGAGGCCTATGTGCTGACGAAGGAGGAGGGCGGGCGGCACACGCCGTTCTTCTCGAACTACCGGCCGCAGTTCTACTTCCGGACCACTGATGTGACGGGGACGATCAAGCTGCCGGAGGGGACGGAGATGGTGATGCCCGGGGACAACATCTCGATGGAGGTGGAGCTCATTGCGCCGATCGCGATGGAGAAGGGCCTGCGCTTTGCGATCCGCGAGGGCGGCAAGACCGTCGGCGCCGGCGTCGTCGCCGACATCATTAAATAAGGAGAGGCCTTACGCGGGTTTCGAGGGTTGGCGTGGCGGCTCGAAACGCGCGGAAATAGACGACAAAACAAACCCTTAGGAGTGTAGCTCAATTGGTAGAGCACCGGTCTCCAAAACCGGGGGTTGGGGGTTCGAGCCCCTCCACTCCTGCCACTGCCGCCTTCTGTATTGAGCACTAGCAAGACCAACCCGAGGACGCTATAGTCGCGCCCCTTCAGAGCGACCCCAGACATGGCACGGACCAGCCCCGCAGAATTCTTCCGGCAGGTGCGACAGGAAGTGTCGCGCGTTACCTGGCCGACGCGTAAGGAACTCACGATCACCACGGCGATGGTGTTCGTGATGGCCTTCGTCGTGGCCATCTTCTTCTTCTTCGTGGATTCGATCCTCGCCTACGGCGTCAAGCAAGTGCTGGGGCTCGGAGGCTGAGGTCATGACGAAGCGCTGGTACGTCGCCCACGTCTATTCGGGCTTCGAGAAGAAGGTGGCCCAGGCGATCCGTGAGCAGGCGGAGCAAAAGGGCTTGGCGGACCTGTTCGAGGAGGTGCTGGTTCCGACCGAGGAAGTCGTGGAGGTCAAGCGCGGCGCCAAGGTGAGCTCGGAGCGGAAGTTTTTCCCGGGCTACGTGCTCGTGAAGATGGAGCTCACGGACGAGACCTGGCACCTCGTCAAGAACACCGCGAAGGTCACGGGCTTCCTCGGTGGCGGCGGCCGCGGACGTCCTGTGCCGATGAGCGATGCCGAGGCGATGCACATCAAGCGCCAGGTACAGGAAGGCGTCGAGCGACCGAAGCCCTCGATCACCTTCGAGATCGGCGAGCAGGTGCGCGTCTCTGACGGCCCCTTCACCTCCTTCAACGGCGTGGTGGAGGAAGTGGACGAGGAGAAGGCCCGCATCAAGGTCGCGGTCTCGATCTTCGGACGCGCGACGCCGGTGGAGCTGGAGTACTCGCAGGTGGAGAAGGTTTAAGTGGTTTGGAATCCCACTCCCCGTAGGGGAGAGGGAGCACGAGACGAGTGAATTTCCTCAACTCTGCGGGAGGCACGCCATGCCGCACCGCGGATCCCTCAGCGAACGGAAGGGACGGATATGGCGAAGAAAATAGTGGGCTTCATCAAGCTCGAGGTGCCGGCCGGAAAGGCGAACCCATCGCCGCCGATCGGGCCGGCGCTGGGCCAGCGCGGCCTCAACATCATGGAGTTCTGCAAGGCATTTAATGCTCAGACGCAGGGTCTGGAGCCAGGCATGCCGATCCCCGTGGTGATCACCGCCTACGGCGACCGTAGCTTTACCTTCGTGACGAAGACCCCGCCCGCGAGCTACTTCCTCAAGAAGGCCGCGGGGATCGAGAAGGGCTCTCAGACGCCGAGCAAGGGCTTCGTCGGCAAGGTCACGATGAAGCAGGTGCGCGAGATCGCGGAGAAGAAGATGAAGGACCTCAACGCGAAGGACCTCGAGGGTGCAGCCCGCATGATTGCGGGC
>Ga0335082_10008162_pt1 | contig 11369 bp, 6 predicted proteins | sample Lox_Sample_41_FD_206718 | JGI IMG/M metagenome (GOLD analysis project Ga0335082, IMG submission 206718) | Soil microbial communities from Loxahatchee National Wildlife Refuge, Florida, United States - Lox_Sample_4.1 | ecosystem: Environmental > Terrestrial > Soil > Wetlands | place: USA: Florida... | reverse complement strand
CGAAGACGGCATCGCCGGCATTTCCGACGACAAGCAGCACCTGTGCTTCGCGCTGGCCCTGTGGAACGGCAAGGATCCGATTCTCAAAGAGCGCCTGTTCGGCCTGACCAACAGCGAAGGTAACCACGGCGAGGATGTCAAGGAGTATTACTTCTATCTCGATTCGACACCGACCCACTCGTACATGAAGTATCTCTACAAGTATCCGCAGGCCGCATACCCGTACGCCGATTTGGTGGAGACCAACCGCCGGCGCAACCGCAACGACATGGAGTATGAGCTTCTCGACACCGGCGTCTTCAACGAGGATCGCTACTTCGACGTGTTCGTCGAGTATGCCAAAGCCGGTCCGCAAGACATCCTGGTGAAGATCACCGTAGCCAACCGGGGACCGCAGCCGGCAGAGCTGCACCTCCTACCGACGCTGTGGTTTCGCAACGACTGGTCGGCGTGGATCGCCGAATCCAACCGAGCGGCCGAGAAACCGAACCTCAAGCAGATCAAGGCAGGCGCGGGAACGAGCGCGGTCGCGGCGTCACATCCGCTGCTGGGTGAATTCATCTTTTCCTGCGACGGCGAGGTGCCGCTGCTCTTCACCGAGAACACCACGAACCACGAGCGGCTTTTCCCCGGACGACAAAAGAACGAGAGCCCCTACGTCAAGGACGGCATCAACGACTGCGTGGTACAAGGCAATCAGGGCGCGGTGAATCCCGAAAAACAGGGCACCAAGGTCGCGGCGCACTACCGGGTCAATGTCGGCCCCGGCCGATCGACGACAGTGCGTCTGCGCTTGACCAACAGGCATGTGCCCGTAAATCCCCCCAACCCCCCTTTATCAAAGTGGGGCGAGGGGAGAATTCATGCCAATCCATTCGGCAAGGGTTTTGACGACGTCTTCGCCGACCGGCTTCGTGAAGCCGATGAGTTTTACAAGTCGGTGACGCCGCCATCGGTGACTGAAGACGCGGCCAACGTGATGCGCCAGGCGATTGCCGGCATGCTCTGGAGCAAGCAGTTCTTTTTCTTCGACGGTGACAATTGGCTGGACGAGCACAACTCTAACCCACTGCATACCGGATATCACAACGCCCGCAACTCGGAGTGGTTCCATATGTTCAACGAGGACATCGTCTCCATGCCCGACAAGTGGGAGTATCCCTGGTACGCGGCCTGGGACCTGGCCTTCCACACTTTGCCGCTCTCGATTGTCGACCCCGACTTTGCCAAGGAGCAGATGGATCTGATGCTGCGCGGCGCCTACCTGCATCCCAGCGGCCAGATGCCCGCCTACGAGTGGAACTTCAGCGACGTGAACCCCCCGGTCCACGCCTTCGCGACCCTATTCCTCCACCGCACCGAGCAAGCCCTGCGCGGTGAAGCGGACGTGGACTTTCTCAAGTCGACGTTCAACAAGCTGCTCTTGAACTTCACCTGGTGGGTGAACCGCAAGGACCGCTTCGGCAAAAACGTCTTCGAGGGCGGCTTTCTCGGTCTCGACAACATCGGTGTTTTCGATCGCAGCGCGCCGTTGCCCACCGGCGGCCACCTGGAGCAGGCGGACGGCACCGCGTGGATGGCCCTGTTCAGCCAGAACATGTTGGAACTCGCGGCAGAGATCGCGGCCCATGATCCCACGTACGAGGATATGGTCTTTAAGTTTGCGGAGCATTTCTACTTTATCGCCGCGGCTATGAACAAGACCGGGCAGGACGGCATGTGGGACGAGGAGGACGGCTTCTACTACGACCTCTTGCGATTCCCGGACGGCAGCGCAACGCGGCTCAAAGTGCGCTCCATGGTAGGACTCCTGCCCCTGTGCGCTGCCACGGTGATCGAAAAGCGGCAGCGCGAACGCGTGCCGCGGGCAATGGTCGCGATGCATAGACGCCTGCGCCGGATTCCCGAACTCATGGAGACCATACACCCCACGGGTCCCGGCCACTTTGGCGTGGCCGAGCGCGGGATTATCGCGCTACTCAATCCAGAGCGGCTGCGCCGGATTCTGACGAAGATGCTCGACGAGAACGAGTTTCTGGGCCCGTACGGGATTCGTGCGCTTTCCAAGTTCCACGAAAAGCATCCTTTTGTATTTCACGTTCAGGGGCAGGAGTACCGGGTGGACTATCTGCCGGCCGAATCGAACACCGGCATGTTCGGCGGCAACTCCAACTGGCGCGGGCCGGTCTGGATGCCAGTAAACCTAATGATCATCCGTGCGCTGCTGAACTTCTACGCGTACTACGGTGACAACTTCAAAATCGAATGCCCGACCGGCTCAGGGAGGATGATGAACCTTTTCGAGGTGGCCAAGGAGATCTCGGACCGCCTCGTCGGCACCTTCTTGCGTGATGCGCAGGGCCGGCGGCCTGTCTACGGCGGCACGGAGAAATTCCAGACCGACCCGCACTGGCGCGATCTGATCCTATTTTATGAATACTTCCACGGTGACAACGGCGCCGGGCTCGGTGCGAGTCACCAGACGGGATGGACAGGATTGGTGGCGAAGCTGATCCAGCTTTTCGGATTGCTCGATGCGAAGAAGGTACTTGAGGGTGGCAAGGAAACGGCCTTCGTCCGTGGTAAGCCGGCAGACGTTGCAGCCGACACTGCCGCGAGCCGGGCTGCGCGAAGCCGAGCCAAAAAGCAACCCGCCGGAGCAGAGGTCGAGTGAAGGGTTGAGGGACGAGTGGCCGAAGTGTCGAGTGTTGGGGAGCGGAAGAGCAGTGATCCGTGATCGGTAAACAGTGAACATGAAGGGTGTCGGGTTTCAGGTTTCAGTTGCCAAAATCCTTGCCTGACACCTGACACCCGAAACCAACTGCCACTGGTGCCTGCCTTGTATAAGGAAGTGACGAGAGGGAAGTAAGGAGGGAAGATGTCCGATCCACGCTATCCAGCGCTGTACCAAATCAACACCCGCGTTTGGTTGACCGAGCTGTCTCGTGCTCTGGGCAAGCGTGCGACGCTGGATGACATTCCCGACGCCGAGTTGGATCGACTGGCAGCGCTGGGTTTTGACTGGATCTGGTTCCTGAGCGTGTGGCAGACCGGCCCGGCGGCGCAGGCGGTATCACGCAGCAATGCCGGATGGCGCAAGGAGTTTCAGGAAACGCTGCCGGATCTCAAAGAAGAAGATATCGGCGGCTCAGGGTTCGCCATCCAAAACTACACCGTTCATCGCGATCTCGGCGGCGATGCGGCGCTAGCGCGTTTGCGCCAGCGGCTGCAAAAACACGGACTCAAATTAATGCTCGACTTCGTGCCCAACCACATGGCGCCGGATCACCCGTGGGTCGACGAACACCCGGATTACTTTGTCCATGGCAGCGAAATTGATTTGGCGCGCGCACCGCAAAACTACCGCCGCGTGCAAACCAAAAACGGCCCAGTGGTGCTCGCCTACGGCCGCGACCCGTATTTCGACGGCTGGCCCGATACGCTCCAGCTCAACTACGGCAATCCGGAATTGCACCAGGCGATGATCGGCGAGCTGGAGAGAATCGCCGGGCAGTGCGACGGCGTGCGCTGCGACATGGCGATGCTGGTGCTGCCCGAAGTGTTCGAACGCACTTGGGGGATCCGGGCTGAGTTATTCTGGCCGAAGGCAACGGAGTCAGTGCGGCGCAAACATCCGAACTTCCTGTTCATGGCCGAGGTTTACTGGGATATGGAATGGACGATGCAGCAGCAGGGGTTCGACTACGCTTACGACAAACGACTGTATGATCGGCTACGCGAAGGTCATGCGCGTCCGGTGCGCGAGCATTTTCATGCCGGGCTCGATTACCAGAACAAGCTGGCGCGCTTTTTAGAAAATCACGATGAGCCGCGGGCGGCAGCTACTTTCTCACCGGAAGTTCATGAAGCCGCAGCCGTGATCACGTTTCTGTCGCCGGGGCTGCGTTTTTTTCATCAGGGTCAATTCGAGGGACGCAAGAAACGCATCTCGCCCCATTTAGTTCGCGGGCCGGAAGAGCCGGTCGATGAGCGGGTGAAGAAATTCTACGACCGGCTGCTTGCTGTGCTGCGCCACGGCGTCGTGCGCAGCGGCGACTGGCAGTCGCTCGAATGCGTTCCCGCTTGGGATGGCAACTGGACTTGGGATTGCTTTCTGGTTTTTGCCTGGCAAGGCGCTGGCGAAGAGCGACTGCTGGTGACGGTGAACTATGCGCCGAACCAGAGCCAGTGCCATGTTCGACTGCCGTTTACCGATCTCGGCAACAGCCAGTGGCGGCTCAAGGACTTGCTCGGTGATGCGACGTACGACTGGAATGGCAACGATTTGCAAGCGCGCGGTTTATATCTCGATGAGCATCCCTGGAGCGCGCGGGTTTTTGCGTTGATAAGGGGATGAGGGACGAGAGACGAGGGATGAGTGTCGAGTGTCGAGTGGCGGAAAGGGTCGAGGGACGAGTGTCGAGGGAAAAAGAGGGATAAGGACAAAGTTCTCCGAGAGCGGAATGACAACAAATCCAGCAGATCAAAGCCAGAGAATGACGGGCTGAGTCGAGGTGGCAATGAGTCGGTTGGCCCCGTGCTCGCTTTCATCACGCTCTTTGCCATTCCGGCGGGCTGAGCGGAACTGGACAGCAGGCTGCCGCGACAAAAGGAGGGAGCGCCATGTGAAAATGAAATCGGACTATAAATTTGTGCGTTAGGTTGGTTGGGTTTCAGAATAAATGTCAGAAAAAAACAAGGAGAAATTTATATGTCAAAGGTTCTAACAGTTTCACGGCTCGCTCTATTCTTTATGGTCATGGCGCTAGCAAGCAACGCCGTCGCCGCGGAAAAGGCGACGCCTTCGGGGAAGGTAACGATAGAGAGCAGGTCGATTGCTGCCGGCATTGGAGTAACCTGGGGCGACGGCAAACTGACCTTCAAAGGGAAAACCTACCCGTTCTCCATCGACGGTTTGACACTGGTAGATTTCGGCATCAGCAAAGCGAGCGCTGTTGGGGAGGTATACAATTTAACCGACGCCGCGAAGTTAGCGGGAACTTATGTGGCGGCTGAAGCCGGGATTACCCTGGCGGGGGGCGTGGGCGGTATGGTCTTGCGGAATCAGGACGGGGTGATCATTCGCATGCATTCGGTTTCTAGGGGCGCCAAGCTCCAACTAGGCACCAGTGGACTGACGATCAAGATGAAGTAAAAAGAAGTGAGAGTGTCGAGCGATGAGTGTCGAGGGAAAATGCGGTGTCGAGCGGCGATTGATGAGTGATCTTCCCCTCGACACCCGACCCTCGACACTCACGGGTTCTACCTACAGGAGACAACGGAGAGAACGAAGATGAAGTTAAAAAGAAACTCCGTTTTCTCTGTTAGCTCCTGGTAGACCCCGAAGCTGACCCCTGTGTTGGCTGATTTGCCATTGATTCTAGACCTCGCCCCCCAGCTTGCCCCGTTTCCTCTCATAAGCCGATCCAAACAACGTCCAGGCCGATTTGTGCCGCCGCGTCTCGCTGCCGGTCATCTCCAGTAACGAAGGGAATCCGTGTTCCGGACTCCGCTTGAAACGTTAGGAGAGAAGCAACATGGATAGCGTCCAACGATCTCATGGGTACGATTCCCTGAACGATCTCTTCAGCCCGGCTCAACACCGTCCGACCCACCTCGACCAACTCCCATCGTGTTTGTTCACCCTGCAACCTGCTCAACGTGGCGCCGAAGTCTTCGTCGGACAACTCGCCGTTGCGCTTTCGTCTGCATAACGCTGACATGACTTCTACCGGAGTGATCGCGGACGACAATAAGTCGTGCCGGCGCAACAAAGACACCACCCGCGCGGAACCCTTCTCGCTAACGTATCGCTTGATCAAAGCGCTTGTGTCGAAATAGGCGAATGTCATCGCTCGTCGCGCTCCTCACTGATAGTGTGCGACATGAGCTTGCCCTTCACGCGGATCGGCTTCCAGGTTGGCTTTGGCATAGGTCCCCGTTTCAAAGCCGGTCGCAGTATTCCCTCCGCCTCCAGGCGCCAAATCACTGCCTCTTGATCTTCCTTTGGGTCGAGCGGCTTGATCACTGCAATAGGCTTTCCCCTTTCAGTCAACACGACCTCTTTGCCTTGCTTTACCGCTTTCATCGCCTTGGAGAAATTCTGGTTGGCCTCTCTCAGTCCCATGCGCATATCGACCCCTCCACTATTTGTAGTGATATCACTACATAGCTTACCGTCTTTCCCTTCAAGCATCAAATTGATTGCAAGAACCTGACCCCAAAGACCCCAAAGTGGTTGACCCGCGGGTTTTTGCGTTGACAAGCGGGTGAGGGACGAGAGATGAGTGTCGAGGGAAAGAGAGGGATGAGGATGCTCTCGCGAGAGCCGTCAAAAGGAGGGAAGATGATAGATGTCATTCCGTTGAAAAACCTTCCGTTCATCCTTCGAGAACCTCAGGACGAACGGAAGGCCGGTTGAAGTCATTGGTAATTCTTCCGTTCGTGCTGAGCCTGTCGAAGCATTTTTGGGGTTTTTCAGCAGAATCGATTGTAATGCCTGCCCATGAACCGATGGTTGGTCCCGTAGTGGCCGCAAGCAGCAAATGTGAAATCAAAAACTAATCGCCAGCTGCGCGCCTAAAGCCAAGGCGTTACTGATGGCGCTGCTGCCGCTCGGCCTGATGATGTACTGTAAATCAGGCGTGATTGTGAGCCAGCGCTTTAAGGTGATCTGGTAATTTGCCTCGATCACCGTCTCGGCTGTGGTGTGCGGAACATAGCGGCTGAAGCTGCCGTAAATCACCCCGGCTGAAGCGATGTCGTTGTCGCGGCCGGAAATCGCGCCTTGATAGCTCGAGCCGGCGCCGACGAAATAGGGCATCGTGTTGACACTCGACTTCGGCGCGATGGCGATCTTGCCCCAAACCGTCAGACCTTTCTGGCTGGCGGGACCACCGTCGCGATAAACCATCTGCTGAAACATACCGTAGACGCTGTAGGTGCCGCTCTCCGCGGCCTTGGCGCCGTTCAGGCTAGCGAATCTGTTGCTGTCATAGAAGCCGCCGAAAGTGAACTGCCCCGGTAGCCCTGCGTCACCGGCAGCCTGGTTTAAGAGGTAATTTACCTGCACCACCGAGAGCGCGCCGCGGTTGCCTTGCTGGAGGGAAAAGTCGAGCCCGCCCTTGGCACCTCCGGCAGAGTTTTGATTGGTGTTGAACACGCCGGCCGCAATTTGAAACCTCGGGGTAAGGTTGTAAAGCGCTTGAACACCCCATTCCACCCCGGGTGCGTAAGCCGTAAAGGTCGGGTCGTTTATGCTGAGACTGCCTGGAACTGGATTGATACCGCCACTGAAATATTGATTGAAAACCGGCAGGGAGGCGAAGCTATCCTGAGGCGATAGCCGTCCGACGGCAATCGTGAGCGCAGCGTCGAACAATTGCTGTTGCAAGTAGAGTTCCCCTAGAGTCAGGTTGTTCGTGCCGTTATCCGGAGCGGTATAGGCGCTCTGAATTGCAAAGACGTTGCCGACATATTCCGATGAAAGGCTCTTGCCGGTGGACCAACCACCGCCAATATTGAACAATAGGCCGGGGACTCCGATGAGCTTGTCGAGGTCCCAGCAGATTGCAGCTTGCAACGTTCCACTGTAGGTAAATCCCCGCGACTGGCCGCCGCTTGGATTGCCCATAAGCTGGGTCGAATAGGAAGCGGTCGGTACGATCCCAAATTTATTCAGGTCGGTGCGATACCCCGCCCAGTCTTGGGTCAATGTATCCTGGATATTCAAAATATCGCCGCCGCATTCGAAGTATTGTTTACGGGGATGGGCTGGCGCGGGAGAACGCCCTGACCGTTGTGGCTGAGAGGACGGACTCGTCGGAGGGCTTGTTTGTCCGTGCGCGACCGAAATCCCCCAACCCAACGACAGGGCGAGCAGGAGTCGCAGAAATAATCGCCGCGAACGGTGACAGAGGGCATTTTTCGTTCGTAGTCGCTTCAAGCGTAGTCCCACGTCCAGTGCCTTCCGGACTGCCGAAAAGGCTAATCCACATTGACCATCTAACTGCGAGCCTAGATCGGCTCTTTAATCTGCTGGGGCACATCCTGGTCTTGAGAGCGACGAAACTCAAGTGCCAATTTTTACAGGAGCGAACGGAGAGAACAGAGAAAGTTTTTAAATCTCTGTTTCCTCTGTTGCCTCCTGTGAAAAAGTCACATTGTCCTCCTGCCATACATAGCATTGATCGTAATTACAGTGTAAAGATCAATCTGACGCGCCATCTCCTGACCATCGACAAGCCGAAGCTCACGTTGTCCCGCTAATCGATTCCTAAAAGTGATATTTGGTTCGGTTTGTTTTCGCAGTCATGCGAAACCGAAGTTGTGTGGCTTTTGAATTGTGAGAATTTTCAATCGAATAGCCGAGCTTCTACGGGTACGACTTATGCATTGTTAGATAAAACACATAGGGCATCATGTAAATCAGGCCGACGACGAACCGATTAAGGCGGCAATAACTCTAACCAAAGAGATGTGAAATTTTGCGACCACAAAATTCGAAGCACCGAAACCTATCCTGAGCCTTACCGAAGGATCCGAAATTCGGAAAATTCCAAACGAGCATGGCCCCGGAAGATTGGCGAAAGGAAGCGAAGATATCATGGACATAAACAGAACGAACAGAGAGAAAAAGAAAGCAGTGGAGCCGTCGACTCTAACCCGCTCTTGGCTCGCCAGCGGCGCCGCTGCCGCCCTCGCGTGCACCCTTTTTGCCGGCCCAATTTACGCCGCAGCCGAAGCAAAGCCGTCCACCTCGACGCAGCAGCGGGAGAAGCTCACCATCGCGGCCGAAGAGGCGAAGAAGCCGTGGACCGGCGACCTCGACGGGATGATCCAGCGGGGGTTTATTCGAGTCCTGACCGTCTACAGCAAGACCTTCTATACTGTAGACAAGGGGGTCCAGCGCGGCGCGGCCTACGACGCCGGTACCCTGTTCGTGGAGGATCTGAACAAGAAGCTGGCCAAGGACAACAAGCTGACGCATAAGCATCTCAAGCTGCGGGTGCTGTTCATTCCGCTCGGTCGGGGCGAATTGCTGCCGGCGCTAGCTGCCGGCAAGGGCGACATTGCGATGGCCGGCCTCGGCGTGACCGAAGAGCGCGAGAAGCTGGTTGATTTCTCATCCCCGATAGTTCCCAACGTCAAAGTGGTGGTGGTGTCCGGCCCGGCCTCACCCGCGATATCCAGCGTGGACGATCTGGCGGGCAAGCAGGTCTTCGTTCGCAGGTCCTCAGTCCATTACGAACTTCTGACCGCCCTGAACCGGCGTTTCGCCGCCGAGAAAAAGCCTGCCGTGATCATCAAAGAGGCGCCGGAGGAATTGGAGGACGAGGACCTGCTCGAAATGGTGAACGCGGGACTGATCCCGTTCACCGCTACCGCTGACTTACTAGCAAACTTCTGGAAGCAGGTCTTCCCCAAGATCAAGGTGCATGAGGGAATCGCTTTGCTCACCGGCGCCAACATTGCCTGGGCGATCCGCAACGACAGTCCGCAGCTCAAGGCCGCAACCGACGAATTCGTAGCTCGCCACGCCAAAGGGACGTCGATTGGAAACCAGGTCCTGGCGCGCTATTTCAAGAATGCAAAGTATGTCAAAGACGCTGCCTCGGAAGCCGAGCGCAAGAAATTCCTCGCCCTGGTTCAGTATTTCCAGAAGTACGGGGACAAGTACGACGTGGACTGGTTGCTGATGGCAGCCCAGGGCTATCAGGAATCCCAGCTCAACCAGGCCATCAAGAGTCCGGTGGGCGCCATCGGTGTCATGCAGGTCATGCCCAAAACCGGCAAGGAACTCGGCGTGGGCGACATCACCCAGGCCGAGGCGAACATCAACGCCGGCATCAAGTACATGCGCTTTATGATCGACAAATACTACGAGAAGGAGCCGATGACCAAGCTGGACAAGGCGCTCTTCGCGTTTGCTTCCTACAACGCCGGCCCGGCCGGCGTTGCCAAACTGCGCCAGGAAGCCGCCAAGCGCGGATTGGATCCGAACGTCTGGTTTCACAATGTGGAGTATGTCGCCGCCGAGAAGATCGGTCCAGAGCCGGTGACCTACGTCAGCAACATCTACAAGTACTACATCGCCTACAAGCTTATCATGGAACAAAAGGCGGATCGGGAGGAGGCCGCCGAGAAATTGAAGGGCCAAACCAAAGGGGCTCCTTTAGGTTCCACCAAGTGAGCGACCGGACATGAAATTTTTTGAAATCAACACGGGCTTTGTCCCGCGAAGGTGGAACGGCGCCGCCCGCTGCTTTCTGTCTCTCTGGGTGTGCTGCCTGCTGACCGCAGTTGCCTGGGGGCAGGAGCCGCAGCACGTCCTCAAGCCGCCGGACCGGTCGAGTCCGCGTGCCGCGTTGAAGACGTTTCTCGACTCGGGTGACGCCATCGGCGCCTTTTTGCTCCGGGAATACTTCCCGTCTCCCTCGCGTGCGAAATACGACCACCTGCGCTCGGTGGTGAAAACCATGATTCAAGGTCTGGACTTGAGCAAAGTGTCGCCTGCGGCTCGCGAAAGAGCCGGACGGGGGGCAGCGGCTGACTTGTACGAGACCTTGAGCCGGATCGAGCTTCCGCCGGACGACGCAATCCCCGACGACGGCACCAATGTCAAGCGCTGGGTGATCCCGAACACTGAGATTGCCCTTGAGCGCGTGGCGGAAGGCCCGCGTCAGGGCGAGTTTCTGTTCAGCTCCGAGACCGTGGACAATGCCGACGACTTTTACGAGCGTGTGCGCGCTCTGCCCTACACCCGTTCGGTGCCTGTGGAGAATCTGAAGGAAACCATCATCGGCGGTGGCGGGTGGCTGATTCCATACCGCTGGATTCAAACTCTCCCGGAGGAACTGCGCGTCCCGCTGGCCGGCCAACCGAGGTGGAAGTGGATCGGATTGGTGCTGTTGCTGGGCGTCTTTGCACTGTGCCTGCGCGTGGTGTACCGCCTGTCCCACCGGGGCAGCGAACAGCGCCCATTTCTGCAGGCGCTGGCGCAAGCGGCCTTGCCGGCCTTTTTGCTCCTGGCGACGCCCGGCTTTGCCTATCTGGCGCTCGTGCAGATCAACCTCATCGGCAATGCGGGCAGCGCGATCGAAGTGACGGCGACGCTGATCGAGTACCTGGCCGGCGCCTGGATCTGCTGGCGCCTCGCGCCGGTGATTGCCGAAGCCATCATCGCCTCGCCCAATATCCCCACCGAGAGCATTGACGCGCATCTCATCCGCATTTGCGCGCGGCTGCTGGGCATGGTCGCCGGAGTCGGGCTGCTGGCCGCGGGCGCCGACCGCATCGGGGTGCCTCTGTACGGCGTCGTGGCCGGTCTGGGCGTCGGCGGGTTGGCCATCGCCCTGGCCGCGCAGCCG
>Ga0335082_10008161_pt1 | contig 11369 bp, 10 predicted proteins | sample Lox_Sample_41_FD_206718 | JGI IMG/M metagenome (GOLD analysis project Ga0335082, IMG submission 206718) | Soil microbial communities from Loxahatchee National Wildlife Refuge, Florida, United States - Lox_Sample_4.1 | ecosystem: Environmental > Terrestrial > Soil > Wetlands | place: USA... | reverse complement strand
GCTACCAGACGGGCGCCGTCGTCTGGGGTGAGCCGGGCACGAACGGCCAGCATTCCTTCTATCAGCTCCTCCATCAGGGGACGAAGCTGATCCCGGTCGACCTCATCGGATTCGCGCGGCTGCCGGAACACCTCGGCGATCAGCACGACATGCTGATGGCCAACCTGTTCGCCCAGGCCGAGGCCCTCGCGTTCGGCAGGACGGCGGACGAGCTGCGGGCCGAGGGCGCGCCGGAAGAGACCATCCCGCACCGCGTGTGCGAGGGGAACCGCCCGACCAACGTGATCCTGGTCGACGAGCTGACGCCCCGGTCGCTCGGGACGCTCGTCGCCCTGTACGAGCACAGCGTGTTCACGCAGGGCGTGGTCTGGGGGATCGACTCGTTCGACCAGTGGGGGGTCGAGCTGGGCAAAGCGCTCGCCACCCGGATCGTGCCCGAGCTCGCCGTGGCGCAGGACCCCGATTCGACCCACGATTCCTCGACGAACGCCCTGATCAGCCGGTACCGCCGCCTCCGCGACGCCGGCTCCTCCTCGTAGCCCGAACGGCCTCAACGCCCCCGGCCGAACGGCCGTGCGGCGGCCGGATCGGGTGCTCTACCGTCGAGGAAACGAGAGGAGGGAGCGATGAAACGGACGGTACGTGAGCACATGACACAGGAGGTCGTTTCGGCGACCCCCGGCATGTCCATAAAGGAGGTAGCCCGGCTGCTCGCCGCTGCCGAGGTGAGCGCCCTGCCCGTCGTGGACGAGGAGGGCCGGGTGATCGGTGTGGTCTCCGAGGCGGACCTGCTGCTCAAGGAGGAGCGGCCCGAGGAGCTCCTGCATCACCGCCGGCTCGAGGGTCACGAGGTCCGCGAGGAGCGGGCGAAGCTCGAAGCCCACACGGTCGGGGACGTGATGACGAGTCCGGCCATCACCATCGGGCCCGACGCGATGGTTCGCGAAGCGGCCCGCCTGATGCGGGTGCGCGGCGTGAAGCGGCTTCCGGTCGTCGACGCGCGGGGCGCCCTGGCCGGGATCATCAGCCGCGGCGACATCGTGCGCATCTTCCTGCGCAGCGACGCCGACATCGCGCGGGAGATCGAGCAGGAAGTGTTCCTCAAGACCATGTGGATGGAGCCCGGAACGGTCGCGGTCACTGTTCACGAGGGCGAGGTGCGCCTCACCGGGCAGGTCGAGCGCAAGAGCCTGATCCCGGTCCTGTTGCGGCTCACAGAGACCGTCGACGGCGTGATCGGGGTCCGGAGCCAGGTCACCTACGAGCGCGAGGACGGGAAGGTCGCGGCCATCGACACCCTCCCGCAGTCCGTCCTGCCGCGGTCGCACCGGTACGAGTAACGCGCTCCTGCGTCGGCCCCCGACCCGGCTAGGATGCGGTCGTGAGGCCGATCTTGGTCGTCCAGCCGACCGAGCGCGACGAGGCCAACCTGGCCGACGAGTCCATTCGCTCGCGGTATCGCCTCGTGTCCGGCGACGAGCCGACGCGGGGCGCCGATCCCGCCGACCTCCTTGAGCATCTGGTCGGTCTGGCGCGGACCGAAGAGGTCGACGGCGTGCTCGGGTCCCGGGACCGGAGCATGCACCTCGCAGTCCGGGTGACGGATCGCCTCGGGCTCCCCGGCCCTTCGCCGGCGGCGTTCATGCGGTGTCACGACAAGCTCGAGAGCAGGCGATGGCAGCGGCGGCTCGTGCCGGAGGCGACGCCCGAGTTCGCGGCGCTCGATCCCGACGGCGCGATGGACGGAGGCGCTCCGCCGCTCGACTATCCGTTCTTCCTCAAGCCCATCACCGGGCACCTGTCGCAGCTCGCGTTCCGGATCGAGAACCCATCGCAGCTCGCGTCGGCGCTCGCGCGCGTTCGCGAGCAGATGGACGCCGTCACGTGGTTCGATCGCCGGCTCGAGCCGGGTGCCTACCGGCTGCTGCTCGCCGAGGAGCTGGTGCGCGGCAAGCAGTTCACGTTCGAAGGGTTCATGAAGGACGGGAAGCTGACGACGGTGGGCGTCACCGATTCGATCATGCATCCGAACGGGATCAGCTTCGAGCGCTTCGAGTACCCGACCTTTCTGCCGGGCTCGGTGCAAGCTCGGATGGAGGACGTCGCGGAGCGGCTGATGCGGGGCATCGAGTTCGAGGGGTCGCTGTTCAACGTCGAGTTCTTCCTGACGGCCGACGACCGGCTCTTGATCATCGAGGTGAACGGGCGGATGGCCTCGCAGTTCGGGCCACTGGTTCGCGCGGTCCACGGCGTCTCGACCTTCGAGGTCCAGCTCGAGCTCGTCGCAGGAGGCCGGCCCGAGCTGCCTGTACCGCGCGACGACATGGTCGCGGCGAGCTTCGTCCTGCGTTCGTACGTCCCGGACGCCTTCGTGGAGTCCGTTCCCGATCCGGCGGCGGTGCTGGATCGTTTCCCGCACGCGCAAGTGGAGCTGATGGTGCGCCCCGGCCAGCTCCTGTCCGAGAACGACGACGACATCGCCAGCCACCGATTGGCGCTCGTGGCGCTCGCCGCGCCGACGCGCGAAGCCCTACTGGCCAGGTTCGAGGAGGCGAAGCTGTTGCTCCCGTTCGAGCTCCGATCCGTCGAAACCACGGTCCCCGCACCCGGCGGTTGACCCCTTCGTCGCACCCGGGTAGCGTCGGCGGGGGTCCGACCGGAAAGGGACATGACATGGGATCCGATCTCCAAGAGCTGTACCGGCGCGCGGCGGAGCGCTTCGGTGAACACGTGCAGGCGATCAAGGACGACCAGTGGACGGCGTCGACGCCATGCACCGAGTGGGATGTGCGGGCGCTCGTCGGCCACCTCGTCACCGAGGTGGCGTGGGTGCCGCCGCTCGTCGGCGGCCGGAGCGTCGCCGACGTCGGCGACGAGCTGTCCGGCGATCTGACCGGCGACGACCCCGCGGCGTCGTGGGACCGGTACGCGCAGCCCTCGATCGAGGCCGTCGTCAAACCCGGTGCGATGGACGGGACTGTCCGGCTGACCAAGCGCGAGCTGCCGGCGTCCGAGTACACGACCGAGGTCTTCACCGACCTGCTGATCCACGGGTGGGACCTCGCCCGGGCGATCGGCGCCGACGAGACGCTCGACGCCGAGTCCGTGGACATCGTGTACGAGGCGATGAAGCCGCACGAGGCGGAGCTGAAGGCCTCCGGCGTGTTCGGCGAGATGGTCGTCCCGCCCGAGGGCGCCGACCGCCAGACGCAGCTGCTCGCGGTCTTTGGCCGCGTGGCCTGAACGCGCTCCGAAGATCGAACGACGCAAGAACGCCGAGATCCCCGGGAGGGTGCCCCGGGGATCTCGCGGGTAGTGGTGCTCAGGCCGCCTTCGGCTGCCTGACGGGGCTCTCCACGATGCCCCACGGCGCGCCGTAGGCCGGCAGCCGATCCATGAAGACGCTCGGGTCGAATGCTTCCGGCCCAAGGACGCCGGTGCCCTTCCAGGCTCCCGAGTCCAGCAGCTCCATGGCGATGACCGGGTTGACGGCCGTCTGCCACACCACGGCCTGGACCCCGTACTCCCTCATGCAGGTCTCGTTGTCCGCCACCTGGTAGAGGTAGACCTCACGGGGCTTCCCGTCCTTGGTGCCCTTCACCCACGTTCCGGCGCAGGTCTTGCCGGACATCCTGTCGCCGAGGTACGCGGGGTCGGGCAGGCAGGCCGCGACGACGTCGCGAGGCGCCACCTTGACGCCCTTGACGTCGATCTTTTCCTTCTTGTCGAGGCCGAGCATGTGCAGCGTGTTCAGGACGTCGATGAACTCACGGCCGAGTCCGTACTTGAACGTCACGCGGTCGCAGTCCACCCACCTCGGAACCAGCAGCACCTCCTCGTGCTCGACGTTGACGCACTCGATCGGGCCGATGCCCTCGGGGAAATCGAACATCTCGGGCTCCGAGAAGGTCTCGGTGGTGAACCAGCCCTTGTTCCGCTCCCATACGATCGGCGGGTTCAGGCATTCCTCGATCGTCGTCCAGATGGAGAAGTTCGGGGCGAAGTCGTAGCCCCGCACCTCCAGGTTGGCGCCGTCGCGGATGCCGATCTCGTCGATGGTGTCGAACAGGAACAGCTGCGCGTACCGGGCGAAGATGTCGGCGAGCCCGGGCTCAACGCCCATCCCGACGATTGCGAGCAGCCCCGCGTCCTCCCACTGCTCGGCGCGCGCGAACTGATAGTCGCCCAGCTTGACGCCCGTGTGGTGCCACGGATCCGCAGGGTCGGGCCTGGACAGGGTCATCGCCATGTCCATGTATGTGCACCCGGCCGTGTAGGCAGCGTCGAAGATCGCCTCGTCGAACACCGGGTCGACCGAGTTGTGGATCAGGTCGACCTCGTGCGTACGGGCGAGCGCGACGATCGCCTCACTATCCGAAGCGTCCAGCCGCTCGACCACCATGTTGCGCGGCTTCCCCAGCTTCTCGAACACCTCCTGGGCACGCTCGACGTTGTAGTCGGCGAGCACCATGTGCTCCAGCCAGGGCCGGTCGCGTGCGATCCTGGCGACGGCCTCGCCGACGCCGCCGACCCCCACCAACAGCACTCTCATGTCTCATCTCCTCCTTCGAGCGGTCGATCGCGTCAATGCCGGCTTCCCGCGCCCGCAGGGGTGCGAGGCCGCTCCTCCTTTGTCTCCTCCAGCTTCACCAGATCCTCTTCCGAAATCGTCCCCAGCGCCGCTCCGGGCCGGAGCGTCTCGGCAACCTCGGTCTTCTGCCGGAAGAACTCCGGGTGCAGCGCCCGCCACCAGAACATCAGCGGAATGCCCAGCAGGAGCATCCCGATGCCGATCACGAAGGCCGCGCCCACGCCCTGGAAGGACCCGAACGCGAACCACGGCGGCGAGTAGGAGTTGACCGGGTTCCAGTAGTCGATCGCCGACTTGACGAACACCCACCCGAGGGTGAGCGCGCCAAGCAGCGGCGCGACGCCCATCAGCAGGAAGTTCTTCGTGCTCTTGAACAGGAACTTCCGGAAGTAGACGGGCGCGGCCAGCGCCGTGATCGCGTAGTAGAAGGCGATCGCGAAGCCGAGACCGGAGATCGAGTCCCACAGGATGTTCTCGGACTGGTCGATCAGAACCAGCGCGAAGAACCACACGATGGAGGCGGCGCCGATCCAGAAGGTCGACCACGTCGGGGTCAGGTACTTCGGGTGGATCGTCGCCAGCCCCTTCGGCAGCGCGCCGTGGGCGGCCATCGACAGCGTCGTGCGAGCCGTCGGCAGGATGGTCGTCTGGCAGCACGCGATCGCCGAGGTCATCACCGCGATGACGAGGATCTTGTCCCACGGCGTGCCCATCGCCATCCGGCCCATCGCGGTCAGCACGTCGTCCGGGTTCTTCGACAGGAAGCCGGGCCCGCGGAACGCGGTGGCCGCAAACGTGACCATCAGGTACGTGCCCAGCAGGACGATCGTGGAGACGACCGTCGCGATGCCAGGGGCGCGCGTCTTGTCACGCGTCTCCTCGTTGACGTTGGCGGCGGTGTCCCAGCCCCAGTAGATGAAGAGCGTCACGAGCACGCCGGCCGTGATCTGGTGGATCGACAGGGCAAAGGGGTTCAGCCAGCTCCACGAGGGAACCACCGATCCCGCCGGGTGGGTCGCGTACACCTTGATCAGCGCTATCGCCGAAAACAGCACCAGGGCGATGATCTCGGCGCCGAGCAGGATGAACTGCGTCCGGGCCGAGAGCTCGATACCCATCCACGTGAGCCAGGTCATGACGGCGATGAAGACGCAGCCCAGGATCAGGAGGGCCCAGATGTTGCCGGCGAGGCTGTCCAGGCCGAACAGCATGAACGTGTACTGCGCGGCGATGTAGGCCAGGCTCGGCATCACGACGATGTCGGCGATGACAACGCCCCAGCCGCCCATCCACCCGGCCCACGGGCCCATCGCCCGGCGCACCCACGAGAACGTGGCGCCGCAGTCGGGATCCGAGCGGTTCAGGTAGAAGTAGGCGGAGGCCGTGAACAGCATGGGGACGAACGCCACCAGGATGATCGCGGGCGACGCGACGCCCACGATGACGGCGATCAATCCCAGCGTTGCGGCCAGACTGTAGGCGGGCGCAGTCGAGGAAACCCCGATCACGGTCGCGGAGACGACGCCGAGCGCGCCGGACTTGAGGCCCTTCTCCCCGCCCGCCGGGGAGATGCGGGTATCCATTGGAAACCCCTTTCTTCTTGGCCTCCACAACAGTCCGACCGGGGGAGCCCGGTTGGCAGGGTCGATGGAGCCCCGGCGTGGGGGACCAATGGGTCCCGGGGCGGGACCAGGCGGACGCGCGGGCCTGCTAGATCGCGCCGGTCTCGCGCGCGGCCTGCAGGAAGATGCCGCCCATGACGCGGGCGGCCGTGGGGAACGCGTGGACGGTGTCGGCGAGGACCGCGAGCGGGACCTGGGCGCGGATCGCGAGCGCGGCCTCGTGGATCAGCTCGCCACCGCAAGGGCACGCGGCGAAGGCGCCGATCAGCACCTTGCGCTCCCTGTCCACGATTGCGGTGAGGTGTCCTCGCGAGCCCTCGATGGTCTGACCCTTGCCCGAGGACGCGAAGTCCTTGCTGATCTCGAGTGCGTCGATGCCCTGCTCCCCGGCTTCCTCGACGCTCAGGCCCACGGCGCCGGTCTCGGGATCGGTGAACGTGACCTTGGGAACAGAGCGGAGATCGGCAACCGCCGATCCACCCATCGCCGCGCGAGCGGTCACCAGGCCCTCGTAGTCGGCCAGATGCGTGAACTGCAGGCCCCCCGCCGCGTCGCCGGCGACGAAGAGCCCGTCGGCGGCGCGCAGCTGGCCGTCGAGCTGGGGCACGCCGCGGTCGCCGACCACGCCGCCCGCTTCCTCGAGGCCCAGCTCGCGCAAGTCGGCGCCGCGGCGCCCGACGGCCACCAGCAGCTCCGCGCCCTCGGCGGTGGTGCCGTCCGACAGCTCCAGGATCCGGCCCGAGCCGCCGGTCGCGACCCCCGTGGCGCGAACGCCCGTCCGGACGTCGACGCCCTCTTCCTCGAGCTGCTCGGTGACGGCCTTGGCGGAAAGGGGGTGGTCCCGGCCGAGGATGCGGTCGCTGCCCTCGACGACAACGGTCTTCGTGCCGAAGCGGGCGAACACCTGCGCGAGCTCGACCCCGACGGGGCCGCCGCCGAGCACGACCAGGCTCGAGGGGAGCGCGCGCGTGGACGTAGCGTCCCGGCTGATCCAGTAGCCGGCCTCCGCGAGACCGGGGATGGGAGGGATGAACGGCGACGAGCCGGCCGAGACGATCACGTTGCGCGCCTCGACGGTCACCGGGTCGCCGTCGCTTTCGCGCACCTCGACGGCGCCGCGGCCCCTGATGCGCCCGGTGCCCTTGAGGACGCGGACGTCGGCCGCTTCGAGGTGGCGGACGTGACCGGCGTCGCTTGGGTAGTCGATTCCCTCCCGCGAGATCATCCAGTCTCGCCGGTCCGACGCGTGCTTCCAGGGGACGTCGGCGCCGCCGTGGCGCCGGGAGGCCTGGTCCAGGAGCGTCTTCGAGGGCATGCACGCCCAGAAGGGGCACTCGCCGCCGACCAGGTCGCGTTCGACGAGCGTGACGGTCCCGCCGCGCGCCGCCGCCTCGTACGCGGCCGCCTCGCCTGCCGGGCCGCCGCCGATCACGATCACGTCGTCCATGCCGCCCTCCGTTTCCACCAGCATGTGGCCCGAGAGAACCTGAAGCCGACCCTATAGGCTCGTTCGTTTCGGACGACGATCCACAGGGAGCCGCGTGGCAGCCGACGACGTCCTCGCTTTGATGGATTGGCGCCGCCGCATCTTCGCCCTGTACGAAGACGTGCGCGCCAGGGCCGCGACCAGCGCCCGCGACGCGTGGTGGCACTGGCGCGACGCCAGGGACGAGCTCTTCCGCGAGCACGCCCAGTCGCCGATCCCGGTGAGCGCTCGGGGGGCGTTCGGCGGGCTGGCGTACTTCGAGTTCGACCCGGAGCTCCGCGTTCCCGGCCGGCTGGTCGACCGGCCGGCCGAGCGGATCGAGATCGCGTCGAGCACCGGCGAGCCGATCCGGTTCACACGGGTCGGGGCCTGCGTCTTCGAGCTGGCCGGCGCTGAGCGGAGCCTCGACGCGTACTGGCTCGAATCGTACGGGGGCGGGCTGTTCGTTCCCTTCCGCGACGCGACGGCGGGGCGCGAGAGCTATGGGGCCGGCCGGTACCTGGTCGACACCACGAAGGGCGCAGATCTGGGGCAGGACGGCACCGGCGGGATGGTCCTCGACTTCAACTTCGCGTACAACCCGTCGTGCGCGTACGACCCGCGGTGGTCGTGTCCGCTGGCACCGCCGGCCAATCGCCTGGACGTCGAGATCCGGGCAGGCGAGCGGGTGACGTGAAGGGTGGGGCGGGGCGCGGGCCGCTCGCGTTCGCGAGCCGCCGCGCCCCGCTCCCTTCCGATCCGATCAGCTGCTCGGCGCGGGCTTCGCCAGGTCGCTGACGTTCGACAGGTTGTACTTGGTGGCCGTGTCCTTGGTCACGACGAACACGTTCGTGTCGATCGCCGCGGACGGGGTCAGCACGGTCACGCCCTTCGCCTGCTCGAGCGGCGTCAGCACCTGCAGGTTGTTCTGCGTGTCGCCGCTCACGGCCGCGTTCGGGTCGAGCGCCACGGCCTCGCTCGCCAGGTACTCGGGCTTGATGTCGATCTTGCCGCTGAAGAGCGCGGTGTCGGAGACCTTGCGGCTGCCGAGGCTGAAGTCCCGCTTCACGGTGTAGCCGGCGTTCTCGAGAACCTCGGAGTACATCTCGGCGACGAGCTTGCTCTCCGAGAAGGACGCCGAGACGCCGACCGTCAGGGTCTTGCCCTGCCCGGAGGTCGTCGGCGAGCCGAGCAGGCCGTTCTGCTGGAGAAACGCCTTCGCCACATCGGAGACGTTCTGCTGGTCGATGTCCACCTGCTTGTTGAGCGCCAGCATGCCGGCGGTCGTCAGCTTCGCGTCGACGGCATTGAGCAGACTCTGCACGTCGTCGCTCGCCACCGGCGTGCGGACGACCGCGGTGATGTTGTCCGCGGCTTCCAGATGCTTGTCGTCGTTCAGGACGACGAACGTCGGGTCGTAGACCGACGTCGAGAACAGCTCGCCGACCTGGATGCTGCCGCTCTTGAGCGCCGACACGGTGACGGGCCCCCCGAAGTCGGTCGTCTTGACCTCCTTGAACTGGATTCCGTACACGTTCTTGAGACCGATCGCGCAGAACTTGTTCGTCGCGCAGTCGGGCGGCGCGCCGAACACGAAGGTGCTGGCGAGCGACGGGCCGCTCGCCGCGGGGGAGGTGCTGGAACTGCTGCCGCTGCCCCCACCCGACGAGCACGCCGCGGCCGTGAGCGCCGCGGCGAGCACCGCCGCCCCGAGGGCGAGCTTGCGGTGACTCCGCATGGGTCCTCCTTGGTCGGGGGCCGGCCGGTCCGGCCCGAGACGAGCGGTCACCGTATCAGGCCCCACTCGAAAGATGTGAGCCGAAGCGCTTGGCCCGGAGGGCTACCGGCTCCCGTTGCCGGCGGAGGTCGTCCGCGGAGTGACCGCGCGCTCGACGAGCGCCAGGAGCCCCTCGACCAACAGCGCGAGCGCCGCCACCAGAATCGCGCCGGAGATGGCCTGCGGGTAGTCCTGTTGCGCGTTCCCGTCCACGATGAACCGCCCCAGCCCGCCCCCCGCCACCAGGGCGGCGAGCGTGGCCGTCGCGATCACCTGCAGCGCAGCGGTTCGGATCCCCGCCATCATGAGGGGCGCCGCCAGCGGGATCTCGAGCCGGGTGAGCACCTCGCGTTCGCGCAACCCCATTCCGCGGGCGGCCTCGACCGTGTCCGGGTCCACCGACTGCACGCCCACGTACGTGTTGGTGAGGATGGGCGGGATCGCGAGGAGCGTGAGCGCCACGACGGTCGGCCCGGGGCCGAACGCGATTCCCGGCCATACGTTCACCATGAAGACGAAGACGAGGACGAGCACGGCGAACGAAGGGATCGCCCTGCCGATGTTGGCCGTCGAGACCGCAAGGAACTCGAAGCGCCGGCGATGTCCCACCCAGAGGCCGACCGGGACGGCGATCACCAGCGCGATGGCGAGGGAGACGAGGGACAGCTCGACGTGCTGGACCAGGCGAGCCGAGACGCCCTCCGAGCCCGACCAGTGGGAGGTGATCCAACCGGGCACCCGGGAGAAGGAGTGCATCAGGCCGACTCCGTCGCGACGTCGGCCGTCCTCACCGCCCGCCGCGTCCGGCGATCGCGGCGGCTCCAGGGCATCAGGAGCCGCTGCATCCAGACGACGACGGCGTCGGCGAGGAGCGCCAGGATCACCGAGAGGACGATGCCGACGAGGATCTCCGTCTTGAAGAAGTACCGGTTGAGCCCGTCGAGAATGAAGTAGCCGAGCCCGCCGAAGCCGATGACCGCCCCCACCGTCACGAGCGCGATCGAGCTCACCGTTGCCACTCGGACGCCGGCAACGATCACGGGGAGCGCCAGCGGCATCTCCACTCGCCACAGCAGCTGGCGCTTCGTCATTCCCATTCCGCGCGCCGCGTCCCTCACGTCCGCGGGCACGCTCACGAGCCCGGCGACCACGTTGCGGATGAGGATGAGCAGCGTGTAGCTCACCAGGCCGATCTCCACCGTCCAGACGCTGAGCCCGGTGATCGGGATCAGGAGGACGAACAACGCGAGGCTCGGGACCGTGTAGAGCAGGCCGCTCACGACCGTCACGGGGACGTACACGGCGTGGCGGCGATACGCCCAGATGCCGAGGGGCAGCGAGATCGCGGTCCCCACCGCCACGGCGATCAGTGCGAGCTCGATGTGTTGGATCGTGGCCGACACGATGCTCGGCGTCCCGGGAGGCGTGTTGGCGAAGTTCTCCCGGACCCAGGTCCAGTTGATGAACTCCGCCACGAGGCCGCGCGTCACCGCGCCACCTCGCGCGAGATGTGGTCGAGCGTCAGCACGCCGCGGTCTGTCCCGGTGTCGTCGACGACGCGGATCGCCGTCGCCCCCGCTGCCAGGATCGCGTCGAGGGCCTCGCGAACGGTTGCCCGCGGGTCGACGACGGCGCCGTCGGCGTCCCTCGTCCCGGGCGGGTCGAGCTGCAGGTCGGCCACCAGGATCAGCGACAGGCGCTTGAGCGTTCGCTCGGATCCGACGAAGCGCTTGACGAAGTCGTTCGCCGGCGCCTTGAGGATCTCCTCGGGGGACGCGAGCTGCTCCAGGACGCCGCCGACGTTCAGGATCGCGATGCGGTCGGCCATGATGATGGCCTCGTCCACGTCGTGGGTGACGAACACGATCGTCTTGCGCAGCCGCGCCTGGATGTCGAGGAACTGCTCCTGCAGGC
>Ga0335082_10008160_pt1 | contig 11369 bp, 7 predicted proteins | sample Lox_Sample_41_FD_206718 | JGI IMG/M metagenome (GOLD analysis project Ga0335082, IMG submission 206718) | Soil microbial communities from Loxahatchee National Wildlife Refuge, Florida, United States - Lox_Sample_4.1 | ecosystem: Environmental > Terrestrial > Soil > Wetlands | place: USA: Florida... | reverse complement strand
ACAACCGTTAACTGGTGCTGCGCCTTCGGAAGTCGACTGGTGTCTTCAACGACTCGCGCGTCGCCGCCTTGCAGTTCCACCATCTTGCGAAACTTCTCCAGTGCTTTGCCGGAAGAGATCAGTTGCACGCTGAGTTGCTTTCCTTCGGCAACCGTTTTCGAGGCCTTACCGAGATGCAACATCCATCCCGCAAGTTCGAGACAAAGCTCGCGCAGATCGGCAGGCCCAGCGCCTCTCAAAACGTCAATAACCTCGATCACTTCAAGCGCATTGCCGATCATGTTGCCGAGAGGCTGATCCATGTCGGTGATGAGCGCAATCACCTGCTTGCCCATGCGTTCGCCGGTTTCGACCATTAACTCCGCGAGGAAGGCGGCGTCTTCTTCCTTCTTCATGAACGCGCCGGAGCCGGTCTTCACATCGAGCACAAGCGCATCGATGCCCTCCGCCAGCTTCTTGCTCATGATTGACGCGCAGATCAGATAGGGGCTCTCCACGGTGCCCGTGACATCGCGCAAGGCGTAGAGCTTGCGATCTGCCGGAGCAATTTCGGCAGTTTGCCCGATCATCGCGCAGCCACAGGCCTCCAGCACGCGGCGAAATTCTGCGACCGGCAGGTTCACGTTAAACCCAGGAATCGCCTCGAGTTTGTCGAGAGTTCCGCCGGTATGCCCCAAGCCGCGTCCGCTGATCATCGGCACCGCGACGCCCGCGGCGGCCGCAAGTGGGGCCAGAACGAGCGACGTCTTGTCCCCCACGCCTCCGGTTGAATGCTTGTCGACCTTTCTTGCACGCAACGATGAAAAATCCAGAACTTCGCCGGATCGCAACATCGCATCTGTCAATGCTGCAGTCTCAGGACGTGTCATGCCTCGCAACACCACAGCCATCAGCCAGGCCGCGACCTGATAGTCGGGGATGTCGCCCTTTGTGTGGGCACTTACGAGCCCTTCGATTTCATGTCTGGCGAGTTCGCCGCCGTCGCGCTTCTTACGAATAACGTCGATTGCCCGGAAGGTTGATGGAGCGGCAGGGTTCACTGGAGACGGAATCCTTCCGGTAAGAGTTCGGTGATATGCGCCTGCTTGGGCCCGCTGGAACCTTGAAAATACACGATGGCGTTCGGCCCGAACTCGTAGATCACCTGGCGACACGCGCCGCAGGGAGAGCAGGCGACGCCATGATCATTTGTCACAGCCACGGCTTCGATCTCGATCTTTGGTCCTAGTTCTGCAACTGCGGTGAAGATTGCCGTGCGCTCAGCACAATTCGTCATGCCATACGAAGCGTTTTCCACATTGCAGCCGGAGAATATCTTTCCGTTTTTGAGAAGAATCGCCGCCCCCACATGAAAATTGGAGTAGGGCGCATGCGCATTCTTCATCACTCGGGCGGCGGCTTGCTCCAATTTCTTCCGCACGCTGGAACTCGCAGTTTTGCGAACAGACAACCGGGCACCTCAAGATTGGGTAACGGTATCGCCAGCGAATCGAGCGCCATTGTAAACCCTCGCGACAAGTCTCGACGCTACGGGGCGACCTCGACTCCATTCGCGTTGGTTCAGGGCCTGCCGTACAATTGCAACTCAAGTACGCCAGTAGGCGGCCTGACTGGCGAACACGGGGAAAGCAGCACGATGTCCGGCAATCACGAATCAGCGAAAATCGTACGCGGTGCTGAGAGCCAGATGGCAAGGGTCGATCTCTACCCCGAACAATCAATTGCCTCACTGAATGGAACTCTTCTCCTACCGAATGCCGGCATTCCCTTGGATCTGAACTGGGTGCAGGACATCCGTGTCAACACCAGCGCAGTGGAGCGGCGTACTCAGACCCAGGTAGCGCGCCGCACAGTTAAGAAGGAATGGCAAGCTGCATGGCTGCTCCGCGCGATCACCTGCATGGACCTGACCACCCTCTCAGGCGATGACACCGACGAGCGCGTGCGCCGTCTCTGCGCCAAGGCGCGCTACCCGATCCAGCAGGATATTGTCCAAAAGTTCGGCATTGAAGAACTCGGCATCAAGGTCGCCGCAGTCTGCGTGTATCACACCTTCGTGGAAACGGCATTGCACGCGCTCCAAGGAAGTGGAGTACACGTTGCCGCAGTTTCTACCGGATTCCCCGCCGGCCTGTCTCACCTGGCGGAGCGAGTTGCCGAAATCCGCCGATCCGTCGAAGCGGGCGCCCATGAAATCGATGTTGTGATTACTCGTGCTCACGTCTTTGGCGGACGTTGGCAAGCACTCTACGATGAAGTCGCGGCGTTCAAGCAGGCGTGCGGCGGAGCCCATATGAAAGTGATCCTCGGCTCCGGAGATCTTCTGACCTTGCGCAATGTCGCGCGCGCCAGTGTCGTTGCCATGATGGCGGGCGCGGATTTCATCAAGACATCGACGGGCAAAGAGCCGACCAACGCTACTCTTCCGGTGAGTCTCGTGATGGTCCGCGCGATCCGCGAATATGCGCAGCAGACCGGAATGGCCGTCGGCTTCAAACCAGCTGGCGGCATCCGGACGGCGAAGCAATCGATCGACTGGCTATCCATGATGAAGGAAGAGTTGGGGCCGTCGTGGCTGCGCGCCGAGATGTTCCGCTTTGGCGCGAGCGGGCTATTGGGCGATATTGAGCGGCAACTCGAGCATCATGCAACCGGCAGATACTCTGCCGAGCATCGTCACCCAATCGCGTAGTAACGTTGGAAAAGGATTCGTGTTGAACCAATGAGCATCGCTGAGAAATTCGCAACTATGGAATACGGGCCCGCTCCTGAAGACCCGAAGGATGCGATGTCATGGCTGGAGCGCCACAACCGGCGTTTCGGACTCTTCATTGGCGGCGACTGGCAAGCGCCCGCAGCAGGCGAATATTTCGATACCGTCGACCCTTCGACCGGCGAGACCCTCGCTAGCATCGCTCAGGGTAGTGCTGCTGACATCGATGGGGCAGTCCGTGCCGCGCGCGCGGCTTCTTCGAAATGGCGTCAGCTGACTCCGCATGCTCGCGCCCGCTATCTGTACGCTCTCGCGCGTCTGGTTCAGAAGCATTCGCGACTACTTGCCGTGCTGGAGACCATGGACAACGGCAAGCCGATACGTGAGAGCCGCGACATCGACATTCCCCTGGTCGCGCGACACTTCTACTATCACGCAGGCTGGGCGCAGTTGCTTTCACCGGAATTTCCCGAGCACGAACCCTGCGGCGTTGTCGGGCAGATCATTCCCTGGAATTTTCCATTGCTCATGTTGGCCTGGAAGATCGCACCCGCACTCGCAACTGGAAACACTGTTGTGCTGAAGCCGGCGGAGTTCACTCCGCTAACCGCCCTTGCATTCGCGGAACTCTGCCAGGAGGCGGGCCTCCCTGCCGGAGTGGTGAATATTGTCACCGGAGACGGCACGACTGGCGAAGCATTAGTGAAGCACCCCGATATCGACAAGATCGCGTTCACGGGATCGACGGAGGTCGGCCGCGCGATCCGCGGAGCCACTGCGGCGAGTCCCAAGCGCCTGTCCCTCGAACTGGGCGGAAAGTCTCCCTTCATCATTTTCGAAGATGCCGATCTCGACAGCGCGGTTGAAGGACTTGTCGATGGCATCTGGTTCAATCAGGGGCAGGTATGCTGCGCGGGTTCGCGCCTGCTGATGCAAGAGAGTATTGCCGAGCCGCTGATCTCGAAGATTCGCGATCGGATGAGCACGTTGCGAATCGGGCCACCGCTGGATAAAGCCATCGATATCGGCGCGATCGTCGCACGCGTTCAGTTGGAACGGATCCAGCGCATGGTGGCGCAGGGAGTGGGAGAAGGAGCTACCTGCTGGCAGCCCCCAGTCTCTCTGCCTGCCCGCGGCTTCTACTATCCGCCGACACTTCTGAGCAACGTGCATCCGACGTCCATCGTCGCCCAACAAGAAATTTTCGGCCCTGTGCTCGCGGCGATGACCTTCCGCACTCCGAAAGAGGCCGTTGAACTGGCAAACAACACGGTCTACGGGCTCGCCTCATGTGTGTGGAGCGAGAACATCAACGTCGCTCTGCAAGTGGCGGCGCAACTGAAGGCCGGCGTTGCGTGGGTGAATTGCACAAATTTGTTCGACGCCGCCTGCGGGTTCGGCGGGTATCGCGAGAGCGGGTATGGCCGGGAAGGCGGCCGCGAAGGCCTGCTCGAATACATGCAGCCTAAGTGGCTGCGGCAAGCACCGAAACTTACACAACCAAGCGTGACTCCGGCTCAGCCGCCAGAAGAGCCAGTGCCGAGTGTGCCCGCGATCGACCGCACCGTGAAGCTCTATATCGGCGGCAAGCAGGCGCGCCCTGACTCAGGCTATAGCATGGAGGTCCGCTCAGCGGATGGCCGACTCCTGGGTGAAGCATCGCTCGGAAACCGCAAAGACATTCGCAACGCAGTCGAAGCCGCGCGGAAGGCCGAGAGCTGGGCAAAGAGTACGGCACACAATCGCGCACAAGTTCTATACTACTGCGCTGAAAATCTCGCGCTGCGTCGTGATGAAATCGTTCGCCGCCTCGCGGCCGCGGCTGGAGAAAAGCAAGCGACCGCGGAAATCGAGCTGGGAATCGAGCGCATCTTCTCGTACGCAGCGTGGGCGGACAAATTCGATGGCTCCGTTCACAATCCGCCGTTCCGTAACATCGCCATCGCGATGAACGAACCGATCGGAACCGTAGGCGTCATCTGTCCCGCAGACGCTCCCCTGCTCGGATTCTTGTCGTTGGTTATGCCGCTCTTGGCGGTAGGAAATACTGTGGTCGTGGTTCCTTCGGAGAAATACCCGCTCATCACAGGCGACCTCTATCAGGTCTTCGACACCAGCGATCTGCCCGGCGGTGTTCTGAACATCGTATCCGGCTACGTTTCCCAACTGCTCAAGCCGCTCGCCGAGCACGACGACATCGATGCCATCTGGTGTTACGGCGACGAGGCGACGGTCGCGTCCGCCAAAGCCATGTCCACGGGAAATCTGAAGCAAGTCTGGACCAACGAGGGGCGCGCAATCGATTGGTTCAATCCCAAGATTGCCGAGGGCCGCTGGTTCCTTGAGCACGCGACCCAGGTGAAGAATATCTGGGTCCCCTACGGCGAATAGTTTGGGGGATTGCTTTTCTCCCCGCTCGGGGCTAGCATACCCGCAGTTTTTTTATCCGTCATTGGCCCGGCATCATTTCTCTTTGCAAGTCCACGTTGACCAAGGAGGACCTATGGGCATTGCAGTCTCCCCGCAAATTCATCCGCAGGTTGCGGAGTTTATTGACAAACCACGCCAGATGTTAATCAACGGACGATGGGTGAATGCTGCGTCCGGAAGGACTTTCCCCACCTACAATCCGGCAACCGGAGAAGTTCTCGCTCAGATTGCGGAAGGCGATCGCGAGGACATCAACCAGGCTGTGAAAGCGGCGCGCAACGCTTTCGACAACGGCCCCTGGCGCCGCATGACCGCGTCTGAACGCGGACGGCTGGTCTGGAAGCTCGCCGACCTGCTGGAACAGCACACCGAAGAGTTCGGCTATCTCGAAAGCCTCGACAATGGCAAGCCGCTTACGATTGCCAAGGCGGCCGATGTTCCGCTCGCTGTCGACCTGCTTCGCTATATGGCAGGATGGGCTACCAAGATCGAGGGCAATACGATTCCGCTCTCCGTGCCATATACGCCGGGAGCACGGTATCTTGCCTACACACTGCGCGAACCAGTCGGCGTGGTCGGACAGATTATTCCGTGGAACTTCCCGCTCCTGATGGCCGCATGGAAACTTGGTCCAGCGCTGGCCACGGGTTGCACGGTTGTTCTGAAGCCGGCTGAGCAGACGCCGCTATCGGCGCTGCGCCTCGGTGAGTTGATTATGGAAGCGGGCTTCCCTGAAGGCGTCGTGAACATCGTAGCGGGCTATGGCGAGACAGCAGGCGCCGCACTGGCCGCGCATCCCGACGTGGACAAAGTCGCTTTTACCGGATCAACCGAAGTTGGCAAGTTGATCGTTCATGCAGCCGCCGGCAACCTCAAGAAAGTCTCTCTCGAACTTGGCGGCAAGTCTCCCAACGTCGTTTTCAAAGATGCCGACATGGAGGCTGCCATTCAGGGCTCCGCCAGCGCGATCTTCTTCAATCACGGCCAGTGCTGCTGCGCCGGTTCTCGGCTCTATATCGAGAAGTCTGTGTACGACCAGGTGGTTGAGGGCGTCGCGGAGCAGGCCAAGAAGATTCGAGTGGGATCTGGACTCGAGCCCGACACACAGATGGGGCCGCTGGTTTCGGAAGAACAACTCAACCGCGTCTGCGGATATTTGGAATCAGGATTCTCCGAAGGCGCGAAGGCTGTGGTCGGCGGTCACAAGGCCAGCGACCGCGGATACTTCGTCGAGCCCACAGTGCTGGTGGATACGCGCGACAACATGAAAGTTGTGCAGGAAGAAATCTTCGGGCCAGTCGTGGCGGCCATGCCATTCACCGATCCTGAGGAAATCATCCCGCGCGCCAATGACAGTACGTATGGACTCGCTGCTGCCGTCTGGACGCGCGACATCAGCAAGGCACATCGCATGGCCGAGCAACTGCGTGCCGGAACGGTGTGGATCAACTGCTACAACATCTTCGACGCCGGACTCCCGTTCGGCGGCTACAAACAATCGGGCTGGGGCCGCGAGATGGGGCACGACGTGCTCAATCTCTACACCCAGACCAAAGCGGTTTGTACGCGTATTGCAGCCTGAGACAGGAAAGACGGTGGCTTCGGCCACCGTCTTTCTTTTTTCCAGCGGGATCCCGTCTCTTATCTCTCCATTAACAAGACTTTCTCCGCCTCGTCGATCTCGGTAAGCTTCACCTCGATCACCTCGTTCAACGTGGTTTGTACGTTGCGTCCTACGAAAGACGCCTCCACGGGAATTTCCCGATGTCCGCGGTCGATCAGTACGCACAATTGAACCTTGCGGGGACGACCGTGCGAAAACAGTGCATCTAACGCTGCCCGCGTAGTACGCCCGGTGAACAACACGTCGTCGACCAGCACAATGTTCTTATCTTCAATCTCGAACCCTATCTCTTTCTCCTGCACAACGGGTTTCGGTCCAAGCGTCGACAAGTCGTCGCGGTAAAAAGTTATGTCCAACGTCCCAACTGGAACTTTGGAATCCTCGATCCGCGCAATGATCTTGCCCAGCCGTTCCGCGAGCGGAACGCCGCGCCGCCGGATTCCGACCAGGCCGAGCGCCTCTACTCCTCCATTCTTTTCGACGATCTCGTAGGCGAGTCGCACCAGAGTGCGCTCGATTTCCGATGCAGACATCAGTTGTGCTTTTTGACGCAGGCCAGTCTTACGCAAACCGTTTTTCATTATGAGTTATGCCTCAGGGGCCACGAAGCCGGATTTCAATGTATTCAACGCACTGGCAGAGGTCAAGTGAGACGCCGAACCCTTGGACGGATTGCCGGAGAACTACCGCTTGAGCTTGTCCGCTGGCTCCGTGGACTCGAAGATTTCCGGCGCAAGCGATCCCGGAATGGGGCAGGGTGTCTCAATGGTGCGCGCCAAAGGCGGCTTTCCGTCGCGGATCGAGTCCAACTGAATCGCATCCGGATTCTGGCTTGCGCTGTCGCCTGCGACAATACCAACGCCCTGGTTCCTGCCGAGCGCCTTCGCTCGATAAAGCGCCGCATCCGCCAGCGCGATCGATTCCTCCGCGCAGAGCGACTCGTACGCGTTGCGGCACCAGGGATACGCGGCCCATCCGACGGAGCAGGTCTTCCGCACGACAAGTCCATGGCCCAGATCAAAGGGCTCCGATGACATGACATCGAGCACGCGGCTACAGAATGCCGGCGTTCCCGACGGATCCGTTGAACGGCTCATGATCAGGAACTCTTCCCCGCCCCAGCGCACCAGCACATCCGACTTGCGCACCACGGTCGCAAGACGCTGCGCCACCAACTGCAGCAGACGATCTCCCGCCGGATGCCCATAAAGGTCATTTACTTCTTTGAAGAAGTCCATATCGACCATGATGAATACCAGGTCGCGGTGATCCATTTTGCGGATTCCGCTCCCGCGAGCGCGCTGGTAGTTTCGCAAAACTTGTCCGGCCTCGGCGGTGAGAATCTCCTCCATGTAACGGCGGTTCCAGACACCAGTCAGCACATCTGTGAACGAGATCTCCTGTAGTTCCAAATTCTTCCGCTGCAGTTCGAGACTGTGCCAGCGAAGCGACTGCTCTTTGTTCTCAAGTTCGTCTTTCAAGCGGCACATCTCGTCGAGATTGTGACGCGACAATCGCAAGAGGCTGAGCAATTCCTGATCCAGCAAGTGTTGCTTGAGATACACCAGCACGCCCATGACTAACATCACGGCAACCGTCAGGAACAGCCGATAAGTTCGAATCCGTTGTGGAAGATTTCCTGCGAACTGCGCCCAGGCCATCATCAATGGTGTGCTGAACACGGCCAGCATGGCAAGACGGGCCTTCCAGATCCCGAAGCCGCGAGTCGATTCTTCCTCGGGATGCTGGGCGTCGGCATCGTGCGCGAGGAATGCGATGCGGGCAAACCACGCCATCGACGCCACCAGAGGAACATCGAAAAGGCTCCCCGTGTAGTACATGTGGAGGTCAATGGCCTCGCTGGCCATGAGGGATGCAACGCAATAAAGCAGGGTCGCTCCGAAGAGATGAAAATAGATGCGCCGCCACGGGCCCTGACTTCTTCGCCAAACCAACAGCAGTCCGCCAGCCAGGACCAGTTCCTCGCTCACGTACAGCAGGTCGAAGCTTCTGCCGTAGGCAGCCTCCGAAAGCTGCACGTACTGCCATGGAATTACAACGAAGAGGTAAAGAAACAGCCACCAGGTCAACAGCAACGCAAAATCCAGAGACCCGGCTCGGATGGTCCGATCATCTTGCCGCATGTGCGGTTGGATCGTTACCGCTGCCATCATCGGAACAATGTGGAGAAACAGTATGACGTCCCCCACAAACGGATTCGGCGCTTCGTGTCGCAGGAATACTTCAATGTACGTCCACATCACCTGCGAGACGAGCCACATCGCCAACCCGAGTCCCGCCAATCCCCAGAAAAGGCGGGATTTCTGCGAGGCCGTTCTCACGTTTGCCAGAAATGCAACGGTCGCAATGAACAGGACGATGTTCTGCAAAATGTCGCCAAACCCAGTCAGTGCAAAGCCGCGAGGGACTGCCAGAGACAACACTACATGGACGCACACGAGTGCGCCGATCCACGCCGCCCACTTTCGTCCGTTTTGGAGCGCAGAACTCCCCACGTTACGAATTGTATGTTTGTGAGAACATCCGAAGGGATTACCAAGGTAACTGCAAAACGGGAGGGTCGGAAAACGGAAAAGCACCTTTACTCGAGCGCGTGCCGGAAGTGCTCTACGAAGTGGCAAACGTCCTGATATGAGTTATATAGCGGGACAGCGGCGACGCGGAATGTATCCGGTTCACGCCAATCGCCAACCACTCCTTCTTCTATAAGGCGCATGCATAGATCGCGTCCATGGCGGGTGAGTCGAATCGAGAGCTGCGCGCCCCTTCGGCTGGCTTCTTGAGGGGTCACGATTGAAAACAGCGGAGATTTCATCTCTTGCAAGAGGAATTCCATGTAGGCCGTGAGCGCCTTGCTCTTCGCCCGCAGTTGCTCCATGCCAACTTCCGCAAAAATCTCCATCGAGGCGCGCAAGGGGGCCAGTGCCAGGATCGGAGGGTTGCTCAATTGCCAGCCCTCGGCGCCTGTCATCGGAAGAAAATCCGGTCCCATTTGAAATCGCGTTTTCTCATCGTGTCCCCACCAACCCGCGAAGCGAGGGCCACTCCAAGCCTTCGCGTGACGCTCGTGAACGAAGCAGCCGCCGACACAGCCGGGGCTGCCGTTCAGATATTTGTAGCTGCACCACGCCGCAAAGTCTGGTCCCCAATCGTGAAGGCGAAGCGGAACATTCCCCGCGGCATGGGCCAGGTCGAATGCGACCACGCAGCCTTGGCGGTGGCCCAGCTTCGTGATTCGCTCCATGTCGAACAACTGGCCGGTGACGTAATTCACTCCTCCCAGCAAGACCAGTGCGATCGAATCTCCCTCGCGGTCGATCCGCTCGTCGATGTCCTCGTCGCGTACGCAGAATTCTCCCACACGAGGACCGAGTTCAAGCAGCGACGTGACGGGATCGAAACCGTGAAAACGAATCTGCGACTTGACTGCGTATTGGTCGGACGGAAATGCGCCATGCTCGATCAGAATCTTGTGTCGCTGCCCGGTCGGGCGGTAGAACGACGCCATCATGAGATGGAGGTTCACCGTCAGCGAGTTCATTACGACTACTTCGGCAGGATGCGCTCCAACCAGCGCGGCGGTCTGTTCTGTCAGCAACCGGTGATAGGGCATCCAGGCATTCTTCGCATGAAAGTGCCCTTCGACGCCCTGTTTCGCCCAGTCTTCCAGCTCCTGGTCAATGTAGGATCGAGCGGATTTGGGCTGCAGCCCAAGCGAATGCCCGCACAGATAAATGCAGTCCTCTCCGTTCTTGTTTCTGGGGATGTGAAACCTTTCCCGATAACAGTGCAGCGGATCGCGCGAGTCCATCGCCACTGCAAACTTCTCGCCCGGTTGGAAGGAGAAAGAGCTCACCGTAGCTCCAGCGGGTTCAGGTGACTACGCAGCAGTCTCTCGGCCTTGTTCCAGTCCAGGTCCTCCACTTTCTCAATCCCGTCACAAAGCTCAGTCAACATTTTGTCTTGAATCTGGCCGCGCTCCAGCGCGGTAGTGTACGGAACACGATGAAATGTCACCATCGCGTATTTGGGGATAAAGACGCCAGGATATTTTGACTGCAATGCAAGTTCGATTTTCTTACGAAACAAAAATCGCGGGTCTGCAACACGATCGCGCATTTCCACGAAGTTTTCTACGGCCATGTCGGCGATCGCATCGGTATTCTGCTTGCGGGCTTGTTCAAACTCGCGACAAACCAGACCCCAGTCCGCTCCATGACGATCCAGCAATTCCAGCAAGACCGTGCAATCTTCGAATCCGCAATTGATCCCCTGGCCGAAGAAAGGAACGATCGCATGCGCTGCATCTCCCAAGAGGAGCGCCCGATCTTCGAAGTACCAGGGAGAGCACTTGATCGTAACCATGGCGCCCGTCGGATTCGCAAAGAAGTTCTCGCCCAGGTCCGGCATGACCGTGGTCGCATCGGGGAATCGCGACTCGAAGAACTGATGGACCGCAGCGCGCGTCCTCAGCTCCGCAAAACTATCCGGCCCCTCAAATGGAAGAAAAAGAATGCAGCCAAACGTCCCGTCGACGTTGGGCAACGCGATCAACATGTAGCTGCCACGCGGCCAAATGTG
>Ga0335082_10008159_pt1 | contig 11369 bp, 11 predicted proteins | sample Lox_Sample_41_FD_206718 | JGI IMG/M metagenome (GOLD analysis project Ga0335082, IMG submission 206718) | Soil microbial communities from Loxahatchee National Wildlife Refuge, Florida, United States - Lox_Sample_4.1 | ecosystem: Environmental > Terrestrial > Soil > Wetlands | place: USA... | reverse complement strand
CGCCGGCCGCGCCCCTTGCGGCGGCCGCCGGTGCGGCCGAGGCCGATTTTCTTGGCGAAGGCCGAGCGCTGCGCCGCGTAGTTAGGCGCCACCATCGGATAGTCCGCCGGCAGGCCCCACTTCTGGCGATACTCCTCCGGCGTCAGCCCGTAGGCCGTGCGCAGGTGGCGCTTCAGCATCTTCAGCTTTTTGCCGTCCTCGAGGCAGACGATGTAGTCGTCATGCACGGATTTCTTCACCGGGACGGCCGGAGTCAGGGGTTCGGCCGAGCCGGCCCCCGTCTGCAGACCCGCGAGAGAGGCATGAATGGTCCGGATCACTTCCGGCAGTTGAGTCGTGGCCAGCGAGTTGTTGCTGACATAGGCGGCCGCGACTTCCGAGGTCATGCGCAGCAGTTCTTCGTGAGAAATCTTGTCGGCATCCGGCATTTTCTTTGTCCTTCTCGCTGTACAGGTGAATTCGGGCGCCCACCGAAAGATGAGCGGCGTCCATGACATATTGAGGAAAGGGTGTCAATTCCAAACCATGCTGTCGAGTGGTCACGCTGATCTTGTCTCCAGCAAGCATCGTGCCTCTTCTGCCATTGAATTGCGGGAGACTGCGACAATTCGTCTGGCAAGCCGCCGCGTTCTGCCGGTGCATTGCTTTCCGACACTTGTCCAGCGGTTGCCGACGGCGGATACCTCACAGAAGCGCATTCCTGCCGCAGGAAAAGCGCCGTTGCGGTTCAGAAATCCGCTGCGTTGAAGAGGCCGCCGGCCGTCCATCCCTGCTGGGATTCCGACAGCGTCTTTTTTCTCGCTGCCAGCACGCCGGAAGCAACGTGCGGCCGTCCTGGTTATTTGGGGGGTGGGGTGTTGCCGCCAGCCCATATATGGTGTTTTATCGAGGGTGGCTCCCCGCGATATCCGAGCGCTCTCCATGTCTTTGGCCCATGTCTGAGGAAACGATCGCCATTGCGTCCGACCACGCCGGCTTCGACCTCAAGGGCGCCGTCAAGACGGAACTCGAGGCGATGGGCCACACGGTCCTCGACCTCGGGACGCACGGCCCGGAATCGGTGGATTACCCGGTGTTCGCCGACGCGCTGGCGGCGGCCCTGCGCGACGGCCGCGCCGGGCGCGGCGTGCTCGTCTGCGGCACCGGCATCGGCATCAGCATCGCCGCCAACCGCCATCGCCATGTGCGCGCCGCGCTCTGCCATGATTCCGCGAGTGCGCGGCTGGCGCGCGCCCACAACGATGCCAATGTGCTGGCCCTGGGCGCGCGGCTGATCGGCGTCGAGACGGCCAAGGACTGCGTGCGCGCGTTCTTCGGCACAGCCTTCGAGGGCGGGCGCCACGCCCGCCGCGTCGTCCAACTCAGTTGAAGCAGCCCCGTCCATCAACGCTTCAAGAGAGGATACCCTGCCCATGACACAGCCAGCGATTGCCCCGATGACGGACGGCTTCTTCAGCGCGCACTTGGCTGAGGCCGATCCCGAATTGTACCGGTCGATCACCGAGGAACTGCACCGCCAGCAGGACCAGATCGAGCTGATCGCCTCCGAGAACATCGTCTCCCGAGCGGTGCTGGAGGCGCAGGGCTCGGTGCTCACCAACAAGTACGCCGAGGGCTACCCGGCGAAGCGCTACTATGGCGGCTGCGAGGCCGTGGACGTCGCGGAGGCGCTGGCCATCGAACGGGCGAAGAAGCTGTTCAGCTGCGCCTTCGCCAACGTGCAGCCCCATTCGGGGGCGCAGGCCAACCAGGGCGTGATGCTGGCGCTCTGCCAGCCCGGCGACACCTTCCTCGGCATGTCGCTGGCCCATGGCGGGCACCTGACCCATGGCGCGCCGCCGAGCCTCTCGGGGAAGTGGTTCAAGGCGGTGCAGTACGGCGTGCGGCGCGAGGACGCCCGCATCGACTATGACGAGGTCGAGAAGCTCGCGGCCGAGCACAAGCCGAAGCTCATCATCGCTGGCGGCTCCGCCATTCCGCGCATCATCGATTTCGCGCGCTTCCGCAAGATCGCCGACGGCGTCGGCGCCTATCTCATGGTGGACATGGCCCACTTCGCGGGTCTGGTGGCGGCCGGCGTGCATCCGAGCCCGCTGCCGCACGCCCATGTGGTGACGACCACCACGCACAAAACGCTGCGCGGGCCGCGCGGCGGCATGATCCTCTCGAACGACGAGGAGATCGGGAAGAAGATCAACTCGGCGGTGTTCCCGGGCCTGCAGGGCGGGCCGCTCATGCATGTGATCGCCGCCAAGGCGGTAGCGTTCGGCGAGGCGCTGAAGCCGGAGTTCAAGACCTATGCGCGCACCATCGTGGAGAACGCGCGCACGTTGGCGGCGACGCTGGTCGAGGGCGGGCTTGCCATCGTCACCGGCGGCACCGACACGCACCTGATGCTGGTCGACCTGCGGCCGAAGAAGCTGACGGGCAAGGCGGCGTCCGACAGCCTGGAGCGGGCGGGCATCACCTGCAACAAGAACGGCATCCCCTTCGACCCGGAGAAGCCGACGGTCACCTCGGGCATCCGGCTGGGCACGCCGGCGGTGACCACGCGCGGCTTCGGGCCGGCGGAGTGCCGGCATCTCGGCCAGCTGATCGTGCGGGTGCTCGATGGGCTGGCGGCCAATCCCAACGACAATAGCGCGGCCGAGCAGGCCGTGCGCAAGGACGTGCGCGAGCTGTGCCGGCGTTTCCCGATCTATCAGGGGCTGAAATAACGATAACAGGGATGAGACGGGGAGGGGGCGGTCATGCGTTGTCCGTTCTGCGCGAACGAGGACACCCAGGTTAAGGATTCGCGGCCGACCGACGACAACGCGGCGATCCGACGACGACGGCAATGCCCGAACTGCGGCGCCCGCTTCACGACCTTCGAGCGGGTGCAGCTGCGCGAGCTGACGGTGGTGAAGACCACGGGACAGCGCGAGCCCTTCGACCGCGACAAGCTGCTGCGCTCGATGCAGATCGCGCTGCGCAAGCGGCCGGTCGATCCGGAGCGGCTGGAGCGGGTCGTGAACGGCATCGTGCGGCGGCTCGAAAGCTCGGGCGAGAGCGAGATCCCGACCTCGGTCATCGGCCAGATCGTCATGGATGCGCTGGCCAACCTGGACCAGGTGGCCTATGTCCGCTTCGCCTCGGTCTACCGCAACTTCCGCGAGGCGAAGGACTTCGAGGAGTTCGTTGGCAAGCTCAGCAGCGACGCCGGCTGAGCCTTCGAAGCCGCAGCCGGAGGACTTCGGCAACATGCGGGCGGCGCTGGCGCTGGCCGCGCGCGGGCTCGGCCGGACCTGGCCGAACCCTGCGGTGGGCTGCGTGCTCGTGCGCGAGGGGACGGTGGTGGGGCGCGGCTGGACCCAGCCAGGCGGTCGGCCGCATGCGGAGGTCGAGGCCTTGGGGCGGGCCGGCGAGGGCGCGCGCGGCGCCACCGCCTATGTCTCGCTCGAACCCTGCGCCCATACCGGCAAGACGCCGCCCTGCGCCGATGCGCTGATCGCGGCAGGGATCGCGCGCGTCGTGAGCGCGGTGGAGGACCCGGATCCGCGCGTGGCCGGCGGCGGCCTGGCCCGGCTGCGTGAGGCCGGGATCGCCGTGACGACGGGGGTGTGTGCTGCCGAGGCGAGCGAGCTCAACGCCGGGTTCTTCACGCGCATCAAGCTCGGGCGCCCGCTCGTCAGCCTAAAGCTGGCGACCACGCTTGACGGGCGGATTGCCACGCGCACAGGCGACAGCAAATGGATCACAGATGATGCGGCGCGCCGGCGGGCGCACTTGTTGCGCGCGACGCACGATGCGATCCTCGTGGGGACGGGGACGGCGCTGGCCGACGACCCCGAGTTGACCTGCCGCTTGCCCGGACTGGCGGCGCGCTCGCCCGTGCGGGTGGTGCTGGATCGTGCGCTGCGGCTGCCGGACACGGCGAAGCTCCTGACGACGGCGCGCGCCGTGCCGACTTGGATTGTCACGGCGGCCGGCGGCGATGCGACGCGGCGTGCGGCCGTGGAGCGGGCGGGTGCCGAGATCATCGAGGTGCCGGTATCGTTCGGACAATTGACCTTGCGTGCTGCGCTCTCGGCGCTCGGCGCGCGCGGCGTCACGCGCGTGCTTGCCGAAGGCGGCAGCGCCCTGGCCGCGAGTCTGCTGCGGGACGATCTGGTCGACCGCGTCTACTGGTTCCGCGCTTCGATGGTCATAGGCGGCGACGGCCTGCCGGCGACACAGTCGTTCGGCGTCGAATGGCTGGCAAATGCGAAGCGGTTCCGGCGTGCCGACATGGAAACGCTCGGCCCAGATGCGCTGGAGATCTATGGGCGAGCGTAGGGGCGACCCTGCGTGGTCGCCCTCTTGCCGTCGCACGATAGAAGGGGCGACCGCATGGGGTCGCCGCTCGACGATCGACATTCGACCTGCGGCATTGTAATTGCTGCCGGTGCCTCTAAGTTGGCGGCCATGTTCACAGGCATCATCACCGATCTCGGGCGCGTGCGGGCCGTCGGCCAGGGGGCGATGACACGGCTGGAGATCGAGACCAAGTATCCCGCCGATGGCATCGCCATCGGGGCGTCGATCGCGTGCAACGGCGCATGTCTTTCGGTCGTTGAGCGCGGGCCGGGCTGGTTTGCGGTCGAAGCGTCGGCGGAGACGCTGTCGAAGACGACGCTCGGCCGCTGGCGCGCCGGCACGCCGGTCAATCTCGAGCGGCCGCTGAAGCTGGGCGACGAACTGGGCGGGCATCTCGTGCTCGGCCATGTCGACGGCGTCGGCCGGATCGTCGAGCGGCGGCAGGACGGCGGCAGCATCCGCCTGACGGTCGAGGCGCCGGCCGAGCTGGCGCGCTTCATCGCCGCCAAGGGATCGATCGCCATCGATGGCGTATCGATGACGGTCAACGAGGTCTCCGGGCGACAGTTCGGCGTCAACGTGATTCCGATCACGCAACGCGAAACCAACCTGGGCGGCCTTGCGATGGACATGCCGGTGAACCTGGAAATCGACATGATGGCGCGATACGTTGCGCGCCTCATGGCGAAGGACGCCGAATGAGCGAATCGTCACAGCGAGCGGTGGAATGGCAGACGACTCCCACATCCTGATCGTCGAGGCGCGCTACTATCCGGACATCTCCGACGAGCTGCTGAGCGGCGCGACGGCGGCGCTGAGGGCGGCCGGCGTCACCTTCGACCGCGTCGAGGTGCCCGGCGTGTTCGAGATTCCCGCGGCGATCCGGATGGCGCTCGCCGCGACCGACTCGGCGCCGACGTACGACGGCTATCTCGCGCTCGGTTGCGTGATCAGGGGCGAGACCACGCACTACGACATCGTCGCCAACGAAAGCTCGCGGGCGCTGCAGAGCCTCGTCTGCGAGCATGTGCTGGCGCTCGGCTTCGGCGTGCTGACGGTCGAGAACGAGGCGCAGGCCTGGGCGCGCGCCCGCGTCGCCGAGATGAACAAGGGCGGCGAGGCGGCGCGGGCCTGTCTCGCCATGATCGAGCTGAAGCGGCGCCTGCACGCGGCCGCACGCCGATGACCGCCTCGCGTTCATCCGATCCTGTCCGCAGTCCCGCCATGTCGGCGGCGCGCAGCCGCTCGCGCCTTGCCGCCGTTCAGGCCCTCTATCAGATGGCGGTGACGGAGGCGAGCGGCGAGCAGGTCGTGCGCGAGTTCGTGCGCCATCGGCTCGGGCCCCAGAACGAACCGGAGGGCGGCGCCACGGACCCGGCCTTCTTCACGGAGCTGGTGCGGGGAGTCGAAGCGGCGGGGAGCGAGCTCGACGACATGATCGCGGCGGTGCTGGCCGACGACCACCACGTCGAGCGGCTGGAGACCGTGCTGAAGGTCGTGCTGCGGGCGGGCACGTTCGAGCTGTCGCATCGGCTGGACGTGCCGGCGCGGGTGGCGATCAAGGAATATGTCGACGTGGCCGAGGCCTTCTACGGCAAGAAGGAAACGAAACTCGTGAACGCCGTGCTGGACCGCCTGGCGCGCGCGCTGCGGCCGGAGGAGCTGGAGGAACGTCCCGGTGGCAGCCCGCCGCTTGCCGGATGAGTTCGCGCTGATCGCGCGCTACTTCGCGCCGCTCGCCGCCGGAGCGCCGGGCGCCTTCGATCTCACGGACGACGTCGCGATCGTGGAGGTCGGCGACGGCGAGCAGTTGGTCGTCAAGACCGATGCCATCGTCGGCGGGGTTCACTTCCTGCCGGACGATCCCCCCGATCTGATCGGGCGCAAGCTGCTGCGCGTGAACCTCTCGGACCTGGCGGGCAAGGGCGCGCGGCCGCTCGGCTACCTCATGACGTGTGCGTTTCCGCGCGATCTCGACGAGGCCTGGCTGGCCAAGTACGTCGAGGGATTGGCCGCCGACCAGCGCGAATTCGGCCTCTCGCTGCTGGGCGGCGATACCACGGCGACACCGGGGCCGCTGACGCTGTCGGCGACGGTCTTCGGGGCGATCGGCAAGGGGCGCCTGCCCTGGCGGGGCGCGGCGCGCGCCGGCGATGCGGTGCTGGTGTCCGGCACGCTCGGCGACGGCGCGCTCGGACTCGATGTCCAGCGGCAGGAGTTCCCGGAACTGGATGCGGCCGGCCGCGCCTATCTCGTGGACCGCTACCGGCTGCCGCAGCCGCGCCTGCGGCTCGGGCGGGCGCTCGTCGCCACTGGGTCCGTTCACGCGGCCATGGACATCTCCGACGGCCTGCTCGCCGACCTCGGCCATATCTGTGAAACATCCGGATTGGCCGCCGAGATCGAATGGCCGCAGGTGCCGCTGTCGGAGCCGGCGTCGACGCTGGTGGCGGCCCATCCGCCGTTGCGCGAGCGGGTCGTGGCCGGCGGCGACGACTACGAGCTGCTGTTGACGGTGGCCGCGGACGCCGTGCCGGGGGCGCTGTCAATCGCCCGGCAGGAGGGTGTCGCCCTGTCCGAGATCGGGCGGCTGTCGACCGGCAGCGGCGTCAGAATCCGCGACGTGCAGGGCAACGACATCACGATCGGCCGCACCGGCTTTCGGCACTTCTGAAACGAAAGCCCCCGCGCCATGGGCCGGCGCGGGGGCGGGGCATCGCGAGCGGGACTGGATCAGTCGATGCCCAGGAGATTGTTCACGGCGTCGCGAACGCTCGAGAAGACGTTGCCGTCGTCGTCGGTGATGTCCTTGTTCGAGGCGTTGACCAGCGCGGCATCGGCGTCGTCCTGCGCCTTCTGCGCGGCCGCATCGACGGTCGCGGCGTCGCTCTGCGCTTGGGTGAGCGTAGCCGTATCGGCGTCGAGCTGGTCCTGAGCCGCGTTGATCGCGTTCTGCTCGTCCGTAGTAACCATGCCGTCGGCGTTCGCCTCCGCGGTGACCTTGTCCAGGTTCGCCTGATCCGTGTCCACCGCGGTCTGGGCGTCGGCCACCGCCTGGTCCGCGGTGGCGGCGTCGGCCGCGGCTGCCTTGGCCGCCAGCTCCGCCTCCTTATAGGCGGCGATCTTGCCGACGCGCGAATTGGGATTGGCGTGGGCAAGCGCCGTGTCGGAGGCATGCGCGGCATTCAGCGCGCCCAGGTCGCTGGCGTCGGCATCGTCGTCGGAGTCGGCGCCCTGCGAGTCGGCGTGCTCGGCTTGTTTGTCGTGACCGTTGGCATTGCCATGGCCATTGCCATGGCCGTTCTCGGCGCCGGCCCAGGCCTGGCTGACAACCGGGCTCAAGGTCGAGCTATCGAGGCCGAGCGGCAGGGCCGCGAGCATGAGGCCGGCAATACCGGCGGAGAGCAAGAATGGAAGACGATGGGTCGATCGCATGTGGGTCGGTCCTTGTCTTAAGTGAATGTGGGTCTCTCGCCTCCCCTCGGCCCGCCGTGAGTCGCCAGTGGGGATCATGAGCGACAACGGACGACCCCGGGCGATAGTCCGTGGCATTCCCGTGGCAGCGCAATTTAGTGAGGCCGCGGTTAACCTTAACGGGGGTCAGTGTGCCTGGGTCCAGAAAGGGTGGGTCCGGTCGTCTTACCGCTGGGTTGCGAATAGGTTGCGTGGCCGGGGCGCATCTGGCATTTTCCGCGCCGCTTTCGCACCGCAGCGGGGGGCAGCCGGGGTGCGGCCTGCGCATTTGCGCCCGCCTCCTTCCGAACAAGAGGAACTTATCGTGACGGGTCCACTCTGGATTGTAATCGTTTGCGGCATCATCGCCCTGGGCTACGGCATTTTCCTGATCAGCTCGGTCATGGCGGCCGGCACCGGCACCGACCGCATGCGCGAGATCGCCGCCGCGGTGCAGGAGGGCGCCCGCGCCTACCTCAACCGGCAGTACACGACGATCGGCATCGTCGGCATCATCATGGGCGCGATCCTGTGGTTCTTCCTGCACTGGTATGTGGGCGTCGGCTACTTCATCGGCGCCATCCTGTCGGGCGCCACCGGCTTTGTCGGCATGAACGTCTCCGTGCGGTCGAACGTGCGCACGGCCGAGGCCGCGCGCCAGGGCCTGCAGCCGGCGCTGACCATCGCCTTCAAGGCCGGGGCGGTTACCGGACTGCTCGTGGTCGGGCTCGGGCTCATCGGCGTCGCCGGCTACTATGCCTTCTTGCTCAGCCTGCAACTGGACTCGCGCAGCATCCTGGAGGCGCTGGTCGCCCTCAGCTTCGGCGCCTCGCTGATCTCGATCTTCGCGCGCCTCGGCGGCGGCATCTTCACCAAGGGCGCCGACGTCGGGGCCGATCTCGTGGGCAAGATCGAGGCGGGGATCCCCGAGGACGACCCGCGCAATCCCGCCGTCATCGCGGACAACGTCGGCGACAATGTCGGCGACTGCGCGGGCATGGCGGCCGACCTGTTCGAGACCTATTGCGTCACCATGGTCGCCACCATGCTGCTGGGCCAGATCTTCTTCGCCGATGCGGCACAGCAGCTGACGCTGATGACGCTGCCGCTGCTGATCGGCGGCGTCTGCATCCTCGGCACGGTGCTCGGCACCTTCTTCGTGAAGCTCGGCGCCAGCAACAACATCATGGGCGCGCTCTACAAGGGCCTGATCGTCACGGCGATCGTATCGGCGATCCTGATCGCCGTGATCATCGGCTGGCATATCGGGTTCAGTGCGTCCTTCCAGGCGGAAGGGGTAACCTTCACGGGCGGGCAGCTGTTCGGCTGCGCCATCGTCGGACTGGCGGTGACGGGCCTGCTGGTGTGGATCACCGAGTACTACACCTCGACCGCCTACCGGCCGGTGCGCAGCGTCGCCAAGGCTTCTACGACCGGCCATGCCACGAACATCATCCAGGGGCTCGCGGTCTCGATGGAGGCCTGCGCGCTGCCGGTGATCGTGATCTGCGCCGGTATCATCATCGCCTATGCGCTGGCCGGCCTCTACGGCATCGCGCTAGCGGCCACGACCATGCTGGCGCTCGCGGGCATGGTGGTGGCGCTCGATGCCTACGGTCCCGTCACCGACAATGCCGGCGGCATCGCCGAGATGGCCGACCTGCCGAAGGAGGTACGCAAGACGACCGACGCGCTCGATGCCGTCGGCAACACCACGAAGGCGGTGACCAAGGGCTACGCGATCGGCTCGGCCGCTCTCGCCGCGTTGGTGCTGTTCGCGGCCTATACCTCGGACCTCAAGCATTACTTCCCTGACCTGACCGTCGAGTTCCGCCTGCAGGATCCGTTCGTGGTGATCGGCCTGTTCATCGGCGGCGCGCTGCCGTTCCTGTTCGGCGCGCTCGGCATGATGGCGGTGGGCCGTGCCGCCGGCTCGGTGGTGATCGAGGTGCGCCGGCAGTTCAAGGAGATTCCAGGCATCATGGAGGGCAAGGCCAAGCCGGACTATGGCCGCGCCGTCGACCTGCTGACCAAAGCGGCGATCAAGGAGATGATCATCCCCTCGCTGCTGCCGGTGCTGGCGCCGATCGTGCTCTATGTCGTGATCGCCATCGTGGCGACGCGGGCCGAGGCCTTCACGGCGCTTGGGGCCATGCTGCTGGGCACGATCGTCACCGGCCTGTTCGTCGCCATCCAGATGACGTCCGGCGGCGGCGCTTGGGACAACGCCAAGAAGTATATCGAGGATGGCCACTACGGCGGCAAGGGCTCCGACGCCCACAAGGCGGCCGTGACCGGCGACACCGTCGGCGACCCCTACAAGGACACCGCCGGCCCCGCCGTGAACCCGATGATCAAGATCACGAACATCGTGGCGATCCTGCTGCTGGCGATCCTGGCGTCGATGGCGTAGCGATCTCTCCCGAAAGAGAAACCCCGCGCCGGCGATGCCGACGCGGGGTTTCGGCCGTCGTACAAAGAGACGTCAGTAGCCGGGCGACTTCTGGTCGCCCTTGGTGAACCGGCCGATGTTGCCGAACAGCTGCTGCATCAGCGTGAGCCGCTGGCCGTAGGTCGGCGTGGTGCGGCTGACCGGGTCGATCTCGTAGGCGTCGTCCATGCCGTAGATCTGCACCTTCTGGACGATGTTGGCGTCGTCGAACTTGATGACGAGCACCTGCTGATCGGTGATGTCGGACGGGAAGAAGGCCGTCGTTTCCGTGCGCTTGCTGATGTAGTACCAGGTCTTGTCGCTGAAGGTCGCGACGGTCGAGGGCGTGCCCAGCAGCTGCGCGACCTGGTCCTTCGTCTGGACGCCCGGCTTCACGGCCAGAACGGCGTCGGGATCGAGCAGGTTGCCGCGCTGGTCGATGCGCGGCGAACAGGCCGCAAGCGCTACGGCAGACGCCAACAGCAGCCATCGCAGGCGGGGAGCAGATCGAATTGTCATCCGGCGAGCCCTGTCTTAGACATTCGTGGCACGGGCGACGAATGATGACGGCCGCCGGTGCCCAGGTAGATTCTCATTTCGCCGCTTGGCATGTCAACTTGCGCCGAGGACGAGCGGCAGGACGCGGGTGATGTTCGATCGTTGGTTTGCACGACGGCCGCGCGATGACAGCTCGGAGACTCTGTATGCGCGAATCGTCGCGCAGGCGCGGCGGCCCGAGTTTTATGGGGGCGCCGGCGTGCCGGACAGCCTCGACGGCCGCTTCGAGATGCTGGCGCTGCACCTTTTTCTCGTGCTGCATCGCCTGACGCGCGAGCCCGCCGATCCAGCCTGCGCGGCGCTGGCGCAGGCGCTGGCCGACCGCGCCGCCGCCGACTTCGATGCCAATCTGCGGGAGATGGGGGCCGGCGACCTCGGCGTCGGACGGCGGGTGAAGCGGATGGCGGGGGCGCTCTACGGCCGCATCGCCGCCTACGAGGCCGGCCTCGCCGCCGGCGAGGGGGAACTGCGCCGGGCGATTCGCCGCAATCTGTTCGGGACGGTCGACCCCGGCGACCGGCAGCTGGCCGATATGGCCCGCTATGTGCTGGCGGCGCACGCCCTGCTGGCCGGGCGTTCCGCGGCCGAG
>Ga0335082_10008157_pt1 | contig 11372 bp, 12 predicted proteins | sample Lox_Sample_41_FD_206718 | JGI IMG/M metagenome (GOLD analysis project Ga0335082, IMG submission 206718) | Soil microbial communities from Loxahatchee National Wildlife Refuge, Florida, United States - Lox_Sample_4.1 | ecosystem: Environmental > Terrestrial > Soil > Wetlands | place: USA... | reverse complement strand
GTCGGGCGTGTAATGCACCCAGAGGATGCGCTTCTCGCTGCTCGACTTGATCCAGGGATACTCCCAGACGATCAGGTTCTGGTTGGGCAGCCTCGAGATCACGCGCGGCGGCCCCAGCAGCTCGCGCACGGCCTGGTCCTTCATTCCCTTCTTGATGCCGTAGATGTTCTCCGCCGTCAGGCGCTGCTCCATCCGAACGAGCTTGCCGTCGGTACCGATCACCGCGACATTGCAGATGCGACCGCCCGGGTAGTAGGTGTAATACAGGAACGTGTCGCCCCCGGGCTTCTTCAGCTCCATCGCGGGATTGCCCATCTCCTTGCGCACCTCGGCCTCGGTCTGGCCCGGCGCGACGTCCGGCATGCCCATCGAGGCGCAGCCGGCCGCGAGCACCGCCGCCAGCGCGGCAAACCAACGAATCATGGAGGTCTCCTTCATCTGCGCGAGATTCCGCATGCGGCAAACGCCGGGCGCCGCGAATTATTCCGCCGTCAGGCTACTCGCCTTTGCCGGGATTGGGCGTGAAGTACTTGGCATACTTGTCCGGCACGCCTTTCCAGGCATCGGCGTCGGCCGGCGGCGTGCCCTTGCGCGTGATGTTGGGCCACTTCACGGCGTACTCGGTGTTGAGCTTCAGCCACTTCTCGGCCTTGGCGTCCGAGTCGGGGACGATCGCGGCCGGCGGGCACTCGGGCTCGCACACGCCGCAATCGATGCACTCGTCCGGGTGGATGACGAGCATGTTCTCGCCTTCGTAGAAGCAGTCCACGGGGCACACTTCCACGCAGTCCATGTGCTTGCACTTGATGCAGTCTTCGGTAACGACGTAGGTCATCGCCTTCGGGCCCTGTTTCGAAGGCGCGATTATTGCACCTTCAAGCCTCGACGATGAACCGGAACGCCGCCTGCCGCGCCGCTCCCGCGCGCGACAGCGCCACCACGAGCTCGCGCCGCCAGAGGCCGTCGCGCGCGTCGCCGGGAAAGTACAGCTGCGTCGTCAGCACCGGGCCGTGCGGCGCCTGGACCTTGACGTGGATGTGCCGCGCCCTGCCGGGATAAATTGCAGGAAAGATCGTCTCCAGCCGGAACCGGCCGTTGCGGTCGGAGAACTGGTGACCGCGATACCGGTATCCGGTGCCGTCGTAAAGACCCCGATCGTCGCAATGCCAGAATTCGAGCAGAGCGCCCGCGGCCGGGCGGCAGTCGCGCAAGACCACGTCGCCGTCGAGGGTCAGCCGCTCCGGCGGGCTGTCCGGCTCAAGCAGGCTCGCGCGCTCGGGTGAGCCGGGCAGGAAGTACGGGCCTTCGGTCTGGCCCGGTGTCGCCGCCGCCTGCGGGCCGCAAGCGGGCGTGGGCACGAGCGCCGCCGCCGCCCGGCCGGCGAATGGAAGCGCGACAGCGCCGGCAAGGAACCGGCGCCGGCGGCGATCCGTAAGGCGCGGTCCGGCCTTGCGACCAAGGGCTATCATGCGTTCCGTATCCACATGAGCGCGAGCGTACGCCGCATTCATCCCCTGCCGGTCAGGATCGCGCACTGGATCAATGCGCTCGCCATCCTGCTGATGGTGCTCTCGGGCTGGCGGATTTACAACGCCTCCCCGCTTTTCGGCTTCAGCTTTCCCGACGGCTGGACGCTCGGCGGCTGGCTCGCCGGCGCGCTCCAGTGGCATTTCGCGGCCATGTGGCTCCTGGTCCTGAACGGGATCGCCTACGTTGCCTACGGTCTTGCCAGCGGGCACTTCCGGCGGCGGCTCGCGCCGGTCTCGCCGCGCGCCGCGCTGCGCGACGTCGCGGACGCGCTTCGCCTTCGGCTCAAGCACGCCGACCTCGCGGTCTACAACGCCGCGCAGCGCCTCGCCTACCTGGGCGCGATCGCGCTCGGGGCGCTGATCGTGCTGTCCGGGCTGGTCGTCTGGAAGCCGGTGCAGCTGCACGCGCTCGGCGCGCTGATGGGCGGCTACGAGGGCGCGCGCCTCGTCCACTTCTTCTGCATGTCGGGCCTCGTGCTGTTCGCGATCGTGCACGTCGCGATGGTGGCGGCGGTGCCGCGCACGCTGCCGACCATGATCACGGGCCGGCTCGAGGAGGAGCGATGAGCATGGATCGGAAGTTCGCGCGCCACCGCGGCCCCGCGGTCGCGCAACTCGAACGGCGCCTCTTCCTTCGCCAGAGCCTCTCGCTCGGCGCACTCGCGCTGCTCTCGGGCTGCGCGGTCTCCGACGACGCCCAGGTCGAGCGCGTGCTGTCGGGCATGTCGCGCTGGAACGATCGCGTGCAGGGGTGGCTGTTCAGCCCGTCGCGGCTCGCCCCCGAGTATCCCGAGAGCATGATCACGCGGCCGTTCCCGTTCAACGCCTACTACGGCATCGACGAGGTGCGCACGGTCGACGCCGCGGCCTACCGGCTCTCGGTCGGCGGGCTCGTGCGCGAGAAGCGCGCATGGACGCTCGGCGAGCTGCGCGCGCTGCCGCAGGTCTCACAGGTCACGCGCCACATCTGCGTCGAGGGCTGGAGCGCCATCGGCAAGTGGGGCGGCGTGCGCTTCTCGGACTTCCTGCAGCGCATCGGCGCCGACCTCACGGCGAAGTACGTGGGCTTCAAGTGCTTCGACGACTACTGGACGAGCATCGACATGCCGACCGCGCTGCATCCGCAGACGCAACTGACGCTCTCCTACGCCGACGCCGCGCTGCCGCCCGACTACGGCGCGCCGATCAAGGTTCGCATCCCGACCAAGCTCGGCTTCAAGAACCCGAAGTACGTGGCCGCGATCTTCGTCACCAACACCTATCCCGGCGGCTACTGGGAGGACCAGGGCTACAACTGGTACAGCGGCAGCTAGCGCTGCGCCACGTACGGCAGCATCCGGCTCCGCAGGTCCTCGGGTATGGGCAGCGCGCGCAGCGTCTCGAGCGACATCATCGCCACCTTGTGGCGCGCGCGGAATTTCTCGTCGCCGGCGACGCGGCCGGCCACCTCGAACTCGATCGAGCTGCGCCCGAGCTTCGCGATCGTGAGCTCGAGCTGGAGCCGGTCGCCGAGGTGGCAGGGGCGGAAGAACTCGCAGCCGGTATTGACGATCGGGAAGCCCACGCGGCGCTGCAGGTGCATCTCGTTGAACGTGAAGCCGATCGCCTCGCCGAACCAGTCCTCGACCGCCCCGCTCACCATGTCGAAGAAGTTGACGAAGTAGACGATCCCCGCCGGGTCGCAGTGCGAGAAGCGGATCTTGCGCTCGGTGACGAACGTGCGCGCCATTCAGTCGAGCGGCAGGCCGACGTAGTTCTCCGCCAGCGTGGTCGCCTTCGCCTTCGAGCGCACGACGTACTCGAGCTCGGCGAGCTGCAGCCGGTGATGGAACGGCGTGTCGTCGTGGAACCGGTGCAGCATCGAGGTCATCCACCACGAGAAGTGCTCGGCACGCCAGACGCGCCGCAGCGCCATCGCCGAGTACTGCGCGAGCAGGTCTCCGCGGCCCTCCCGGTAGTGCGCGGCGAGCGCGCGCGCGAGGATGCGCACGTCCGCGACCGCGAGGTTGAGGCCCTTGGCGCCGGTCGGCGGCACGATGTGCGCGGCGTCGCCCGCCAGGTACAGCCGCCCGTACTGCATCGGCTCGACCACGAAGCTGCGCATCGCGACGATGCCCTTCTGGAAGATCGGTCCTTCCTGCAGCGACCAGCCGTCCTCGGTCGCCAGCCGCTGCCGCAGCTCGTCCCAGATCCGCGCGTCGGGCCAGTTCTCGAGCCGGTCCTCGGGCTCGCACTGCACGTACAGCCGCTGGATCTCGGGCGAGCGCGTGCTGACCAGCGCGAATCCGCGCTCGTGGTGCGCGTAGATCAGCTCGTCGGTCGAGGGCGGCGACTGGACCAGGATGCCGAGCCAGCCGAAGGGATACGTGCGCACGAACTCGCTGCGCCGGCGCGACGGGATCGAGGGGCGCGACACGCCGTGGAAGCCGTCGCAGCCGGCGACGTAGTCGCACGCGAGCGCCTGCGGCCCGCCGGCGGCGGCCCGGTAGCGGATCTTCGGCGTCTCGGTGTCGAGGTCCTGCAGCGAGACGTCCTTCACGCCGAACTCGATCGGCGCGCCGGCGTCCAGCCGCGCCTTGACCAGGTCCTTGATCACCTCGTGCTGCGCGTAGACCATGATCGAGCGGCCGTGCGTCAGCGCCGCGAGGTCGACGCGGTGGGTCAGGCCGCCGAAGCGCAGGTAGATGCCATGGTGCACGGCGCCCTCGCGCATCATGCGCTCGCCGACGCCGGTCTCGTTCAGCACGTTGACGGTGCCCTGCTCGAGCACGCCGGCGCGGATCGTGGCCTCGATTTCCTCGCGCGTGCGGGTCTCGAGCACCACGGATTCGACGCCTTCCAGCCGCAGCAGGTGCGCGAGCAGCAGCCCCGCGGGCCCCGCCCCGACGATGCCGACCTGGGTCTTCACAGCCCGAGCAGCCTGGCGGCGTTCTGCTTCATGATCAGCGGCCGCACCTCGGGCTTGATCGGCAGCTTCTCGAACTCGGCGATCCACCGCTCGGGCGCGATCACCGGGTAGTCCGAGCCGAACAGGATGCGGTCCTTCAGCAGCGTGTTCGCGTACTGCACGAGGATCGGCGGGAAGTACTTCGGCGACCAGCCCGAGAGGTCGATGTAGACCTGCGGCTTGTGCGTCGCGACCGAGAGCGCCTCCTCCTGCCAGGGAAACGACGGGTGCGCGAGGACGATCGGCATCTCGGGGAAGTCCGCGGCCACGTCGTCGAGCAGCATCGGGTGCGAATACTTGAGCCGGATCCCGCCGCCGCCCGGCGTTTGCGCGCCGACGCCGGTCTGCCCGGTGTGGAACAGCGCCGGGAGCTTCGCCTCCGCGATGACCTCGTAGAGCGGATACGCGAGGCGGTCGTTCGGATAGAACTCCTGCACCGAGGGATGGAACTTGAACCCGCGCACCTTGTAGTCGCGGATCAGGCGCCTTGCCCTCGCCACGCCCTCGGCGCCGCGGTGGGGATTGATGCTCGCGAACGGGATCGCGACGTCCGCGTTCTTGTGCGCGAGCTCGGCCACCTCCTCGTTCGTGATGCCGCGGCTCGCGCCCTTCTCGCCGTCCACGGTGAAGACGACGAACGCCATCTTCAGCTTGCGGTACATCTCGGCCATCTCGGGCACCGTCTGGTGCTGCGGCGTGTAGCGGAAGTAGTTGCCCATCGCCTGCTGCGACTCGGTGGGCTGGTCACCCATGCGCAGCGCCGATTTCCAGGCGTGGGTGTGGACGTCGATGGCGACGAGCTGCTCGAGGTTCATGGCTTCGCTTTCAGCACCGCGGGCGCGAATGGCTCCGTATACAGCATTTCCACCAGATCGGCGCGGGCGCGCAGCACGGCGCGCTGGTTGATCGAGCCCTTGTCGGTCAGCTCGCCCGAGTCGATCGACGGCGCACGCTCGAGGACCAGCGCGCGCGCGATGCGGTTGGAGCTGCCCGTGCTCCCGGCGGCCAGGCGCTCGAGCGCCTGCCGAATCTTCTCGCGCAGGGCCTCGGCCGACAGCCCCTGGCACGCCGCCGGGTTGGGAAAGACCAGCGCACAGACCTCGTCGCGATCGTGGCCGGCGATGACGCAGTCCTGGACGTACGGGGCGCCGGCGGAATTGAGCCGCGCGCGCAGCGGCCCCACGCTCACCCAGGTGCCGGTGGTGAGCTTGAAGTCCTCGGTCAGCCGCCCGTCGAACTCCAGGCCCTGCGACGGGTCCTGCGGGTCGAGAAAGCGCATCGCGTCGCCGGTGCGGTAGTAGCCCTCCTCGTCGAACGCCTCGCGCGTGAGCTCGGGCTGGCGCCAGTAGCCCGGCGTGATGTTGGGGCCGCGATAGCGGGCCTCGAGCTTGTCGTTGACCGGCGCGAGCTTCATCTCCACCCCGTCCACCGGCAATCCGACCGTGCCCGCGCGCGCCGCGCCCCGGTTGGTGCACATGACGAAGGGCGCGGTCTCGGTCGCGCCGTAGCCGGTGATCCACAGGATGCGCTCGCCGCAGGTCTGCACGGCAAGGTCTTCGTACGCCGTCCATACCGGCTGCGGCAGCACGGCCGCCGCGTACTGCATGAGCCCGAGCCGCCCGAAGAACGTGCGCCGCAGCACCTCGTCCTCGCGCAGGAACGGCAGCAGCGCCTCGTAGCCCCGCGGGACGTTGAAGTAGATGGTGGGGCCGACCTCGCGCAGGTTGCGCACGGTCTTCTCGATCAGGCCGGGCACCGGGCGCCCCTCGTCGATGTACAGCGTGCCGCCGTTGTAGAGCACGATGCCGATGTTGTGGTTGCCGCCCGCCGTGTGGTTCCACGGCAGCCAGTCGACGAGCACCGGCGGCATCTCGGCCAGCAGCGGCAGCGATTGCGCGAGCATCTGCTGGTTCGAGCAGAGCATGCGCTGCGTGTTGATCACGGCCTTGGGCTGGCCGGTCGAGCCCGAGGTGAAGAGCAGCTTCGCCACGGTGTCGGGGCCGGTGCGCGCGTGGGCCTCGGCGACACGCGCGGCCGGCTCGGCCTCGACCAGCGCTCCGTAGACGACTTCGGTGCCGCGCGGAACCGCGTCCGCCACGGCCTTCGCGAAGCGCGCCTCGTCCTGCGCCCACACCAGCCCCGGCGTCGCGAGGTCCATCACGTAGCGCAGCTTGGCGTGGTCGGACGAAAGCAGCGAATACGCGGGCGAGACGGGCGCGCAGGGCACGCCGACGTGCATCGCTCCGAGCAGCAGCAGCAGGTGCTCCAGGCTGTTCTCGGACAGGATCGCGAGCGGCCGCTCGGCCGACAGGCCGCGCGCGAGCAGCGCCGCGCCCACGCGCAGCGCCTTCGCGTGCGCCTCGGCGTAGGTCAGCGTGCGCCAGCCGCCGCTCGCGTCGCGTTGCGCTGCGAGCGCACGCTCCGGAGCCTCGTGCGCCCAGCGCTCGAGCCGCTCGGTGAGGTTGCGCGGATACGGCCCCAGCACGTGCGGCGAGCGCAGGAACGCCGCGCCGTCGTCGCGACGCACGACGGCGGTGTCCGCCGCGCCGAGCGGGACGCGCCGCGGCGGCGCGCTCATCCGGCGAGCTTCTCCAGCAGCCGCAGCATCGTGCGGCGCTCCGCGGCGTTCAGCACGCGCGCGCGCTTGCGGTCCTCGGCCAGCACGCTGCGCTTCATCGCCGCGAGCGTCTTCTCGCCGCGCGGCGTGAGATGCACGCCCCAGGACCGCCCGTCGTTCGGGCGGCGGCGGCGCTCCGCGAGGCCCTGCGCCTCCATCCAGTCGGTCAGCATCATCGCGCCCGAGCGCGCGATGCCGAGCACCTGCCCGAGCGCCGACTGCCCGATGCCGGGATTGGCGCCGACGATGACGAGCGCGGTGAAGCGCGGCGGCGTGATCTCGCGACCGCGCGTCGCGGCGTGGAACGCAAGGAACATGCCGACCTGCGCGCGGCGCAGCGCATAGCCGAGCAGCTCGTCGAGCACGTCGTAGTCGAGCCCCGGCACGCGCGCGATCGGCGCGAGCACGCGCGGGCGCACCGGCGCGGGAAGCCGCGTTTTCATTGACCGGCCAATTGTAATGGTCTATAACATTCCGCGACGGACGACCTCACGGAGGAGGAGATTCCATGACGCAGCGCATCAATCGCCGCCGGTTCAACCAGGCGCTCGCCGCCGCGGGCGTGCTGGGCGCAGTCACGCCCTTCGGCATCCTGCACGCGCAGCCGAAGAAGCTGAAGGTCGGCGTGCTCCTGCCGCTGTCGGGCGTGCAGGCGCTGATCGGCCAGTCGTGCAAGAAGGGCTCCGACCTCGCGCCCGGCGTGCTGCGCGAAGTGCTGGGCGTGGACGTCGAGGTCGTCTACGGCGACACCGAGACCAGCGTCGACACCGCGCGTACGCGCGCGGAGCGCCTGATCGACGAGGGCGCAAACGTGCTCGTGGGCGCCTTCGATTCCGGCCAGACCGCGGCGATCGCGCAGGTGGCCGAGCAACGCGGCGTGCCGCTCGTGGTCAACATCGCGGCGGCGCCGCAGATCACCGAGCAGGGCTACAAGTTCGTGTTCCGCAACTTCCCGACGGCGCCCGAGCTGGTCAAGAACGGCCTCGCGCTGATGGGCGACGTCTTCCGCACCACGCACACGGTGCCGCGCACGGCGGTGTACATGCACGTGAACGACACCTTTGGCCAGGCGATGACCAAGGGCATCGGCTTCCTGATGCCGAAGCTCGACTTCCTGCCGTTCAAGATCGTCGACACCATCGCCTACGACCCGGCGGCGAAGGACCTGACGGTCGAGGTGTCCAAGGCGAAGGCCGCGAACGCCGACTTCCTGATGCTGGTCTCGCGCCTGAACGACGCCATCATCCTGCGCCGCGAGATGATCAAGCAGCGCTGGCACCCGATGGGCATCGTCAGCCCGGGCTGCCCCGGCCTGTACGAGGAGCAGTTCACGAAGTCGCTCGGCAAGTACGCCGAGTACGTGATCGACAACACGGTCTGGTACAACCCGAAGTCCAACATGACCAAGATCGTCGAGCGCGAGTTCAACAAGCACAACCCGAAGGGCCAGCTGCCGTTCCACGGCACCAACGTCGGCTACACCTTCGACGCGTTGATGATCGCGGCGAGCGCGTTCAAGCACGCGGGGTCGACGGACCCGAAGGCGCTGGCCGACGCGATCCGGCAGACCGACATCCCGGTCGCGGGCCGCATGTCGCTCGGCGGGCCGATCAAGTTCAACGCCAAGGGCCAAGTCGAGGGCAACCTCTCGGCTGCGGTGCAGAACCTGCGCGGCAAGCCGACGGTGACGCTGCCCGCGGAGTTCGCCGAGGCGAAGCCGGTCTTCCCCGCGCCCGACTACAAGCGCGGCTGAGCGGGAACGCGCCACAATGGAGGGCCGGCACCGCCGGCCCTTTTTGTTATGTCCTGGGACCTCGTCGCCAACGTCATCATCGCGGGCGTGCTCACGGGCCTCGTCTACGGCCTCATGGCGCTCGGCCTGTCGGTGATCTTCGGCGTGGTGCGCGTGGTCAATTTCGCGCACGGCGAAATGATGGCGGTGGCGATGTACGCCGCGGTGCTGCTGTTCGACCGCTGGGGGCTCGACCCCTTCCTCGCCATGGTCCCGGTCGCCGCCGCGTTCTTCGCGCTGGGCTACCTGCTGCAGGCCGGCCTGATCAATCCCTTCATCACGCGCCCGGAGCATTCGCAGTTCATGCTGCTGGTCGCGGTCGCGATCATCGTCGTCAACGCGCTGCTGATCGCGTTCGGGCCGGACGCGCGCAGCGTGCAGACCGGCTACCAGCTGGAGTCGTTCGCCGCGGGCAAGCTGCTGTTCGACGCCGCGCGCGTGTACGCCGCCGGCGCGGCGGTCGCGGCCGCGGCGCTGCTGTTCGCGTTCTTCCGCTTCACGCTCACCGGCAAGGCGGTGCGCGCCTGCGCCGACAACTACCTCGGCGCGAAGGTCGTCGGGCTGAACGTCAAGCACCTCTACGCCCTCACCTTCGGCCTGGGCGCCGCCTGCGTCGCGGTAGCCGGCTGCGCGCTCTCGGTGCTGCTCGAGGTCACGCCCGCGCTCGGGCCCGGCTACACGCTGCTCGCCTTCGTGATCGTGATCGTGGGCGGGCTGGGCTCGATGAGCGGCGCGCTGGTCGGCGGGGTCCTGATCGGCGCCTCGGAGGCGCTCGCCGGGCTGCTGATCACGCCCTCGGCGAAGAGCATGTTCAGCTTCGGGCTGCTGATCCTGGTGCTGCTGCTGCGCCCGCAGGGGTTGCTGGGGCGCCGCACGTGAACCGGCGGGCCTGGGTCCTGCTCTCGGGGCTGGGCGCGCTGCTGGTCGCCCTGCCCGCGTTCGCCGACAGCTACGTGCTCTCGGTCGCGACGCTGATCCTGTACCTCGCCTTCACCGGGCAGGCCTGGAACGTCATGATGGGGTTCGCGGGCCAGCTCTCGCTCGGGCATGCGCTCTACGTCGGCGTCGGCGCCTACGTGGCGGGGGGCCTGTTCTTCCACTACGGCCTCGGGCCCTGGGCCGGCCTGTGGATCGCCATGCTCGCCTGCGTCGCGATCGGCGCGGTGATCGGCTTCCTCGCCTTCCGCTTCGGCATCTCGGGCGTGTACTTCGCGCTGCTGACGATCGCTTTCGCGGAGTTCACGCGCATCGGCTTCGACCACCTGCGCTGGACCGGCGGGCCCGGCGGCATGTTCCTGAAGGTGGCGCAGCGCGACCAGATCGACCTCGCCCACTTCCGCGGGCCGCCGGAGATGTACTACTACGCGATCCTCGCGATGTGCGCGGGCGCGCTCGCGCTGTGCGCGGCGCTGCTGCGCTCGCGCGCGGGCTACTACTGGCGGGCGATCCGCGAGGACGAGGAGGCCGCGCGCGCGCTCGGCATCGACACCTTCCGCTGGAAAATGGCCGCAGTGATGATCAGCGCCGCCATGACCTCGGTGGCGGGCGTGTTCTACGCCTTCTACTACAACAACCTGTTCCCGGAGCAGGTCTTCCACATCAGCAAGTCGATCGAGATCATCCTCGGGCCGATCATCGGCGGCGTCGGCACCCTGTTCGGGCCCGTGGTCGGCGCGGCGCTGCTCACGCTGCTGGGCGACGGGCTGACCGAGCTCCTCGCCGCCTTCGACTGGGAGGTGCCCGGCGTCAAGCAGGTGTTCTACGGCCTGGTGCTGCTCGTCGTCGTCATCTTCGTGCCCAACGGCCTGTGGCCGCCGCTCGCGCGCAAGCTGGGGCTGCGCCGGTGAGCCTGCTGGAGGTGCGCGGCGTCTCGAAATCCTTCCGCGGACTGAAGGCGGTATCCGACGCCTCGTTCTCTCTGCCCGAGGGCAGCATCAACGCGCTGATCGGCCCGAACGGCGCGGGCAAGACGACGATTTTCAACGTCGTCGCCGGCGTCTACGCGCCCGACGCGGGCGAGGTCCTGTTCGGCGGCCGCGCGATCCACGGGCTGCGCCCGCACCAGGTCTGCGCCGCGGGAATCGGCCGGACGTTCCAGATCGTGAAGCCTTTTTCCGGGCTGAGCGTGCTCGACAACGTCGTGGTCGGTGCCTTGCTCAGGTCCAAAGACGTCCCGGCGGCGAAAGGCTACGCCGCCGAGATCATAGAAAAGCTCGGTCTCGGGGCGAAGCGGGATCTGCCGGCGTCGTCGCTGACGCTGCCCGACCGCAAGCGGCTCGAGGTCGCGCGTGCGCTGGCGACGCGCCCGCGGCTGCTGCTGCTCGACGAGGTCATGGCCGGCCTGCGGCCGACCGAATGCGACCAGATGGTCGAGGTGTTCCGCGAGATCAACCGCGCGCAGGGCCTCACGATCCTGCTCATCGAGCACGTGATGCGCGCGGTGATGGCGCTCGCGCAGCACGTCGGCGTGCTGCACCACGGCGAGGT
>Ga0335082_10008156_pt1 | contig 11373 bp, 12 predicted proteins | sample Lox_Sample_41_FD_206718 | JGI IMG/M metagenome (GOLD analysis project Ga0335082, IMG submission 206718) | Soil microbial communities from Loxahatchee National Wildlife Refuge, Florida, United States - Lox_Sample_4.1 | ecosystem: Environmental > Terrestrial > Soil > Wetlands | place: USA... | reverse complement strand
CGCGCGCGCCGCGGCTTGGGCGTCGAGCACGAGCTCGTTCTTCGGGATCGGCGTCGACATCAGCTGGCACTCTCGCTTCGGCGTCGGGCGAGCGCCGCGCGCGCGTGCTCGCGATCGTCGAACCGCCGCTTCTCGGTCCCCACGACTTGGTAGTCCTCGTGGCCTTTGCCTGCAACGAGAACCACGTCGCCGGGGGCCGCTTTTCGCACGGCGAGATCGATCGCGCGCCCACGGTCGAGCTCGACGAGGTAGCCGCGTCCGGCCGCGACGTCGTCCGTGCGCGGCATCTTCGCGCGCACCGCTTCGACGACCGGCGCCGCGATCGCCGCCGGGTCCTCGGTGCGCGGGTTGTCGCTCGTGACGATCGCCACGTCCGCGCGCGAAGCGACGGCGTCGCCCATCGGCCCGCGCTTGTGCGGATCGCGATCGCCGCCGCACCCGAAGACGCAGATGATCCGGCCCGCGCCGCGCGCGCCTTCGGCGGATCCGGCGCCGCGGATCGCGTCGAGCACGCGCGCGAGCGCGTCGGGCGTGTGGGCGTAGTCGACGAGCACGCTCACGTCGTCGCCCGGCTCCTCGCAACGCTCGAGCCGGCCGGGCGCGCCGCGATCACCGGCGAGCCCCGCGAGCGCCGGCTCGATGTCCAGCGCGAGCGCGTGCACGCACCCGATCGCGACGACGAGGTTCTCGACGTTGTGCGCGCCGACGAGCGGCGACCGAAACGGAAAATCGCCGCGCGGCGTCCGCAGCGTGCCCTCGATCCCGCGCGCCGAGAGCGCGAGCCGCGCCGGCGCGACGTCCGCCTCCGCCCCGACGCGCGCGCTCACGCGGAGCTTCGGCCCGGTGACGCGCTCGACCACGCGCCGCCCGAAATCGTGGTCGACGCAAATCACGGCGGTCCCCGCGCCGTACTCGAGGAAGAGCTTCTCCTTCTCGGCGGCGTACGCCTCCATCGTCCCGTGGAAATCGAGGTGGTCTTGCGTGAGGTTGGTGAGCGCGGCAACGGTGAACCGCACCGCGCGCACGCGACCGGCCGCGATCGCGATCGACGAGACCTCCATCGCCACGGCGGTCGCTCCGTCGCGCTTCATCGCCGCCATGAGGCGCTGGATCTCGTCGGCCTCGGGCGTCGTGTGCTCGGCCGGGACGAGGTGCGCGCCGAATCCGTGCGACACGGTGCCGATGATCCCGCAGCTCGGCTTCCCGCGCGCGGCGTCGATTGCAGTTCGAACGAGGTGGGTCGTCGTCGTCTTGCCGTTCGTGCCGGTGACGCCGACCACCTCGAGAAAAAACGACGGATGCCCGTACACCGCCGCCGCCGCGCGCGCGAGCCCGTCCATCACGTCCGCGACGCGCACCACGGGAAGTCCCGCGTCCGGCACCGCGCCCGCCGCGAGCACCGCGACGGCCCCGCGTTTCCTTGCATCTTGCACGTATTTCGCGCCGTCCGCGCTCGCGCCCTTGCGCGCGACGAACAAATCCCCGGGCTCGACGCGCCGCGAGTCGTGATGAACGCCTCTCACTTCCACCGCGCCGTCGCCTTCGAGCGTCGCGCCGCTCCCGAGCTCGCGGACCAAGTCCCCGAGCTTCAAGCTCATGAGGACTGCTCGAACGAAAGCCGCACGGCGCTTCCCTTCGGCACCACCGTCCCCGCCGCGGGCGTCTGCCGCACGGCGTGCCCGCTGCCTTCGAGCTGCGGCAAGAGGCCGGCGCCGAGCATCGCGCGCACCGCGTCGCGCGCGCCCATGTTGCCGACGTCGGGCACCGGGATGCCGTCCTGCGCGGGCGGCGCCGCTTGCGCGCTCGGCGCGGGCGACGTCGGTCTGTACGCGGCGATCACCTTGTCGGCCGGGTCGTCGCTCCGCGAGACGCTCACCTTCTTCGCGCCGTCGTTCGGCGTGACGCCGAGGTAGCGCAGCGTGCCCTCCGCGACGCGGCGAAACACGGGGCCGGCGAGGTCGCCGCCGTAGTGCCCGATCATCGGCTCGTCGAGGACGACGGCGACGACGATGCGCGGCCGCTCCGCCGGCACGAAGCCGATGAACGACGCGGTGAACTTGTCCTGCGAGTACTTGCCGGTGTCGGGATCGATCTTCTGCGCGGTCGCCGTCTTGCCCGCGACGCGGAAGCCAGGCACAGCGGCCTCGACGCCGGTGCCGCCGTCCTCGGTGACCGCCGTGAGCATCTCCGCCATGAGCTTGGTCACGTGCGCCGGCACGGTCTCGCGACGCACGTGCATCGTCCCTTCGCGCACGACGTCGCCGGTGCTCGTCGTGACGCGCTTCACGAGCAGCGGCTGGAGCAGCCTCCCGCCGTTCGCGATCGACGAGAGCGCCGTCGCGAGCTGCACGGCGGTCACGCTGATGCCCTGACCGAACGACGCGTTCGCCGTCTCCACGTCGAACCACGGCCGCCCGCGCGGCCGGAGCACGCCCGCCGCTTCGCCCGGGAGCGGCAGCCCGGTCGCCTCGCCGAACCCGAACCGCCGGAGCGCCGCGTAGAGCCCCGGCTCGCCGAGACGGAGACCGATCTTCAGCGCGCCGATGTTCGAGCTCTTCGCGAGGATCTGCGTCGGCGTGAGAAAGTCGTTCATGTGCGTGTCGTGGATGACGACGTTGCCGACCTGATACGTGCCGTGCTCGCAGTTGATCGTCTCGGTCGGCGCGAGCACGCCCTGCGCGAACGCGGCCGAGAGCGTGAAGATCTTCATCACCGAGCCCGGCTCGAACCGATCGGTGACGGCGCGATCGCGCCGCGTGTCGGCGTCGGCCTCGGAGTAGTCGTTCGGGTTGTATCCGGGCGTCGACGCGAGCGCGAGGAGCTCGCCCGTGCTCGGATCCATCACGACGACCGCGCCGCCCTTGGTCTCGTACGTGCTCATCGCCGCGTCGAGCTCTTGCTGCGCGAGGTGCTGGATCGCCGAGTCGATCGTGAGCGTCACGTCGTGCCCCGCGAGCGCCTGCTCGTCGACCTGACCCTCCTCGAACAAGAGATGCCCCGTCCGGTCGCGGAGCCCCTGTACCTCTTCGACGCGCCCGCGGAGCTCCTCGTCGAGCGAGAGCTCGAGCCCGTCCTTGCCTTGCCCGTCCGGCGCGACGAACCCGAGCACCGTCCCGAGGAGCTCGCGTCCGGGGTAGTAGCGATGCCCCTCGCCCTCGATCGCGAGCCCGTGGATCGGGCGCGCCTGCTTCTTCGGATCCGACAAGTCGCGGATGGCGGCGGTCTCCTCGCTCGACGCGCGCCGCTTGAGCCACACGAACCGCCGGCGCGTCGCGAGCTTGTCGTAGAGCGCCTTCGAGTCCATCGAGAGCGCCGCGCCGATGCGCACCGACGCGTCTTGCAAGACGACCTTCTGCGGCCCGTCGCCGTCGACCCCGTGGAGCATCTCGGCGACGTCGGCGACGATGCTCGGCACCTCCACGCTCACCGCGAGCGGCTGCCCGTTGCGATCGAAGATGCTCCCGCGCTTCGGCTCGACGTGGAGGCGCCTCTGCCGCTGTTTTTCGGCGAGCTCGCGCCACGCCGCGCCGTCCTCGACCTGCACGCGGTAAGCGCTCGACACGATGACGCCGAGCGAGAGGCCCATGATCCCGCAGAGCACGCCCATTCGAACGCGTATCCAGCGGGCGCGCTTCCCGTCGAGGTTCCTCATGGCCCGTTCTTCGCGACCGGCGCCTGCGCGTGGCCCGCCGCGGGCAGCGTCACGATGCGCTCCGCGGGCGGCGGTTCCATGCCGAGGAGCGTGCGCGAGACGATCTCGACGCGCTCGGGCGTCTCGTAGCTCGCCTTCTCGAGCTCGAGCACGCGCTTCACCTCGCGGAGGTGCGCCTGCTCCGAGCGCGCGCGGCCGAGCTCGTACCCGAGCGCGAGCGTTCGCCCGCGCAGCGCGAGGTGCACGACGAACGCGCACACGCACGCGATGGTCGCGAGCGTCCAGCTCAGCACGAACCAGCGGCTCGAGTCGCGCGCGCTCACGCCGTCACCTTCAGCCGAGCGGCGCGGAGCTTCGCGCTCCCCGCGCGCGGGTTCGCCTCGCGCTCCGCGTCCGTGGCGATCACGGGCTTCTTCGTGAGCGGCTCCCACGTCTCGCGATCCGCGAACGTGTGCTTCACGCGCCGGTCCTCGAGCGAGTGGAAGCTGATGATCGCCGCGACGCCGCCCTTCGCGAGCACGCGCGGCAGCGACGCGAGGAGTCGCTCGAGCTCTCCGAGCTCGTCGTTCAGCACGACGCGCAGCGCCTGGAACGTTCGCGTCGCCGGATCGATCCCGCCGACGCGCATCGGCCCCACGGCGCGCACGATGGCGCGCCGGAGGTCGACCGTGGTCGCGAGCTCGCCGTCGTGCTGCGCGCGCTTGATGCTCCGCGCGATGCGCCGCGAGCGCCGCTCGTCCCCCGCGCGATAAATCACGTCCGCGAGCTCCTCTTCGCGGAGCCGCTCGATCATCTCGAGCGCGGTCTCGCCCTCGCTCGGGTCCATGCGCATGTCGAGCGGCCCTTCGTGGCGGAAGCTCATCCCGCGCGTCGGATCGTCGATCTGCGGCGAGCTCACGCCGAGGTCGGCGCAGAGCCCCGCGACGCGCTCCACGCCCATCGCCGCGAGCCTCTGCTCGACGTCGCCGAACCGCGCGTGCACGAACGTCGCCCGGTCGCCGAACGGCGCGAGCCGCTCGCGCGCGGCCTCGAGCGCCGTCGGATCACGATCGAACGCGATGACGCGCGCCGTCGGCGAGGCTTGCAGGATCGCTTCGGCGTGCCCGCCGCCGCCCACGGTCACGTCGACGTACACGCCCGCGCGCGGCGCGAGCGCAGCGATGGTCTCCGCTTTCAACACGGTCGCGTGAACGAAAGGCATGTGCTCCGTCTCTTCCTCGGCCCACGTCCACTCGGCGGGCTCCACCACGCCGGGCAGCGCGAGCTGCGGCTCGAACATCGCGGGCGACTTGAGCGCGCTCGTCATAGCCCGAGCTCCGCGAGTCGCGCCGCCATCGCCGCGCGCTCCTCGTCATTCGCGATTTCGGTCGACTCGCGCCACGTGTCCTTGTCCCACAGCTCGGCGTAGCGGCCGGCGCCCGCCCAGAGCACGTCCTTCTTGAGTCGCGCGTGGTCGCGCAGCGTCGGCGGCACGAGCACGCGGCCCGAGTCGTCGACCTCGCACTCCATCGCGCCCGAGACGTAGATGCGCCGGAGCTTCTGCACCGCGCGATCGAACTGCGAGAGCTTGCCGATGCGCTCCTCGAAGCTCAGCCACTCCGGCATCGTGTACGCGACGAGGCACGGGTCGAGGCTCGACGTGAGCACCACGCGCTTCTCGCCGATCGACGCGAGCACCTCGCGGTACCGCGCCGGCAGGCTGGTTCGACCCTTCTGGTCGATCGTGTGCTCGTAGCGCCCGCGGAACATCGACTTCGTGCGACCTCAGCTACGCGGGGCTTTGGCACTTCCTGCCACTTCTTCCCACGCAATCTGCACGCTATGGAACCGCGTCCCCGCTGTCAACAATCTCGCTGCGCCAAATGGTGAAAATCGTGGCGTCTTTTGCTCAGCGGTACAAATGAATAGCAGTAGACCGTCCGTTCGGTATTGACGCGCCTCGTCGCGACCCATTGACACGATCGTTCGGATCCGAACATTGAGAGCCATGCGGACCCGCACCGCGCGCAGGCAGCTCGAACGCGAACGGCAGAAGCTCGACGAAGCGAAGCTCAAGCTCGCGTCGCTCGAGCCCGGTTACCGGCGCGACCGCCCGATCGAGGTCAGCTCGGCCTCGCAAATCGAGCCGCACGTACGCGGCATGGTCTGCCCCGTGTGCGACGTCGCGTATCAAGTCGACGAGCACCGCGCGACCGCCCACGGGCGCGTCGTCCGCGCGCGCTGCGCGCGCTGCGGTCGCTCGCCGGACATCCACTTCGTCCTCCGGAGCACCCTCGCGAGCTGAACCGATGACCGAGAAGAACGTCAGCGCCCCCGACTATTGGGAGGCCGCCTACCGCGAGAAGCGCGACGGGTGGGAGCTCGGCGAGCCGACGCCGCCGATCGTGCGCGCGCTCGCGGGGTCGCCCGCGAAGGGGCGCGCGCTCGTCCTCGGCGCGGGCCGCGGGCACGAAGCGCGTGCCGCGGCGAAGGCGGGGTGGAGCGTCGTCGGCGTCGACTTCGCGCCGTCCGCCCGCGCCGAAGCCGAGCGTCTCACGCCGCCCGAGCTCGCCGGACGCATCACGTGGCGCGTCGCGGACCTCTTCGATCTCGCCGGAACCGACGCGGGCGCGTTCGACCTCGTGCTCGAGCACACGACCTTCTGCGCGATCGATCCCGCGCGTCGCGACGAATGGATGCGCGTCGTGAGCGCCGTGCTTCGGCCGGGCGGCACGCTGCTCGGTCTGTTCTACACGCACGGCCGCGAGGGCGGCCCGCCGTACGGGGCGACGCACGACGCCGTCCTTCGCGCGCTCGAACGCGCTGGATTCGAGCTGCTCTCGAGCGAGGTGCCCGCGGACAGCGTCGAGCGCCGCCGCGGCGACGAGCTCCTCGTCACGGCCGTCAGCGGACTTCGCCCAACAGGTGCTTCGCGATGACCATGCGCTGCACCTCGCTCGTGCCCTCGCCGATCTCGCAGATCTTCGCGTCGCGCAGGTGGCGCTCGACGGCGAACTCGCGCGTGTAGCCGTAGCCGCCGTGGACTTGGAGCGACTTGTTGCACGCGCGCGTCGCCGCCTCGCTCGCGAAGAGCTTCGCCATCGAGGCTTCGCGCGAGAACGGGCGGCCGTGATCGGCGAGCCAGGCCGCGCGGTACGTGAGGAGCGCGGCGGCGTCGAGCTCGGTCTTGCAGTCGGCGAGCATCCACTGGATCGCCTGGAAATCGGCGATGGGCTTTCCGAACTGCTTGCGGTCCTTCGCGTAGGAGACCGCCATGTCGAGCGCGCCGAAGCCGAGGCCGAGCGCCATCGCGGCGATCGAGATGCGACCGCGGTCGAGGATCTTCATCGTGTCGATGAAGCCCGCGTCGATCTCGCCGATGCGGTTTTCGTCGGGCACGCGGCAGTTTTCGAAGTGGAGCTCGGCGGTGTCGCTCGAGCGGCAGCCGAGCTTGAGGAGGTGCTTGGATGCGTCGAAACCGGGCGTGCCGTGCTCGACGACGAACGCGGTGATTCCCTTCTGCTTGCTCGCGTTCGGGTTGGTGCGCGCGAGGACGACGCAGAAGCCTCCGACCGAGCCCTGCGTGATGAACATCTTCGTGCCGTTCAAGACCCAGGCGTCGCCGTCGCGGCGCGCGGTGGTCGCGAGGCCTGCCGAGTCGCTCCCGCTCCCGGGCTCGGTGAGCGCCCAGGCGGCGAGCCACTCGCCGCGCGCGGCCTTCGGGAGGTATTTGTTCTTCTGCGCCTCGGTGCCGAACGACAAGATGTGGCCGGTGCCGAGGCCGTTGTGCGACGCGACGGTGAGGGCGAGCGAGCCGTCGACGCGCGCGCACTCTTCCACGCAGATCGCGTAGCTGGTCGTGTCCATCCCCGAGCCGCCGTACTCCTCCGGGATGCGGATGCCGAGCAGGCCGAGCTCGGCGAGCTTCGGCACGAGCTCCTTCGGGAAGCGCTCTTCTTCGTCCCACTTGCGCGCGCGGGGCGCGACCTCGCTCCGGGCGAAGTCGCGCACCGTCTTGCGCAAGAGCTGGTGGTGCTCGGAGAAGTCGAAATCCATCCTCCGAAATCCACTAGCACGAACCGCGTTTACTGGGCGATGCAGACCTTCTTGTCGCCGCTCACCTCGGTGCAGTGGAACCCGTTCGGGCAGCGATCGCCGGTGCCGCAGGTGCGCGAGCAGTAGGTGTCGGCGCCGTTCTTCACGCAGACGCCGGTCGAGCAGTCGGCGCCCTTCGTGCACGGATCGCCCATGTCGCTCGCGGGTTTCGACGTGCTCGCCGAGCCGGCGTCCTGCTTCGCGGGCGGCGAGTAGACGCCCGCGTCGGCGTCGCTGTCGCCCTCGGACGCCTTGGCCTTGGCCGACGCGACGAGCGACGCGAAGACGTCGGCGCGCGTGTAGATGTTGTGCACGTCGGCGCCCTCGCAGCCGGGGCCGCCGCGCGAGACGACGCCGATGAGCTCGCCGCTCGACTCGTCGAGCGCGGGGCCGCCGCTGTCGCCGTTGCACGTCGCCTCGCCCACCTCGAGCTCGGCGGCGGACACGTCGAGGATCTTGACGTGCTCGCGGAGGAGCTTCACGCCGGCCGATCCGTCGTCGCCGGTCTTGCCGAAGCCGACGGCGCGGACGAAGTGGCCCTTCACCGGCGCGGTCTTCGCGATCTTGGGGAACGCGATGCCGGTCACGTCCTGGTCGAGCACGATCGCGGCGATGTCGTGGTCGCAGAGGACGTCGCTGTCCGGCACGAGGACGTACTTGCCGTGCGCGACGAGCTCGGCGGTCTCGGTGTCGTCGCCGACGAGGATGCCGAGGGACTTGGGCGAGCGGTTGCTCGTGATCTGCTTCGTCTTCGACGGGCAGGCGACGCTCTCGCTCGTGACCGAGACGCAGTGGCGCGCGGTGACGACGACGCGCGGCGCGACGAGGGTGCCGGAGCACAGGCCCTCGCCGCCGATGTCGACGCCGACGACGGCAGGATCGCGACCGCGGTCCGAGACGCCGTTGACGATTTCGGTGGTGTCCACCTCGAGGCCGCCCGACGCGTCGGGCGAGCCCTTGGTGGTCGTGATGGACGAGGGGTCGAAGCCGGACGAGCACGCAGCCAGGAGCCCGGCGAGTATCGGAACGATGCGGACGTGAGATCGAGCCATGCGAACCTCCAGGGGAGGCGCGCTTAGCGACGAGCGTGCCGCGCGGATTCGAGGGAATTCCTCGCGGAGCGGGGTGGCCGGGCCGGATCGGGGCCGGCCGCGGGCCAGGCCTGGTAATCTCCGACCGAATGGCTTCGTCCCGCCGACCTTCGAAGAAACCTCCCCGCCGCGAGACGATGGAGGTCGACGCGGCGTGGCTCCTCGACGTGCAGCCTGCGCAGGCGCTCGCGCCGCCGAAGCCGCCGCGCCGCGAGACGATGGAGGTGAAGCTCGAATGGCTCGAGGAGATCACGTCGACGAAGAAGCGCGCGTTGCCGCCGCCGCTGCCGCGCGAGGAGCCGCCCGATCCGCCGCCGTCGCGCCGGTCGAAGCCGCCCCGCGGGAGCAAGCGGCCGCCGCCGCTGCCGCAGCGCGAGACGCGGCGCGTGGTGTCGCACGAGGAGTGGCTGACCGCGCGCATCGCGCTCCTCGCCAAAGAAAAAGCGCTCACGCGGATGTCCGACGAGATCGCGCGCGAGCGGCGCGAGCTCCCCTGGGAGCCGGTGCAGCGCGCGTACGTGTTCGACACGCTCCACGGCCGCGCGACGCTCGGCGAGCTCTTCGGCAAGAAATCGCAGCTCGTCGTCTACCACTTCATGTTCGACCCGACGAAGGCCGCGGCGTGCCGGCACTGCTCGTTCTGGGCCGACAACTTCGACGGGACGCCCGTGCACCTCGCGCACCGCGACGTCGCCTTCGTCGCGGTCTCGCGCGCGCCGCTCACGAAGATCCTCGCGTTCAAGAAGCGGATGGGCTGGAGCTTCGAGTGGGTGTCGTGCGGCGAGGACGGCCAGTTCAACCGCGACTTCAACGCTTCGTTCACGCAGGAAGAGGCGGATCAAGGCGCGTTCTACAACTACAAGAAGCAGCCGGTCGGCGGGCGCGACCGCGAGGCGATCAGTGTATTTTACAAGGATTCGACCGGCGCCATTTTCCACACGTACTCGGCGTACGCGCGCGGGGTCGAGGCCATCAACGGCGCGTACCACGTGCTCGATCTGGTGCCGAAGGGGCGCGACGAGGGCGAGGCCGGGCCGAGCTGGGTCCGGCACCACGACCGCTACGAGTGATCAAAGGACGTGCACGTCGTCGAGGGCGAGCGCGAGGCCCTCGGGTCCGTCGAGCACGTCGAAGAGCGCGGTCACGTCGCTCCACTCGCCTTCGAGCGGGAGGTCGTAGCTCGCGTGCGCCACGCGCGCGCCGTGGGGCGTATCGAACCAGCGGAGCTCGAAGCGCGGGCCGGCGCCGCGGGCGGCCGCCGGCATCGTGACGGCGAACGTCTTTCCGTCCTTGCGCGGGTCGATCCATCCGTAGTTGCGGATGACGCGCACGAGCACCTCGGGCGTCCAGGTCTTCGACGGAAGGAGCAGCGCGAGCGCCTCGGAGGCGCGGCCGCGCGCGAGGAGCGCGACGAAGCGCTCGATGACCTCGCGCACGACCTCGCGCTCGCGGAAGAAGACGGTCATCGTTCGGTGTTGGGGGCCGCGGCGCGCATCACGCGTGCGGGGGAACGTTGTCGCGCACCCACGTGACGATTTGCTCGAGCGTCGTGCCCGGCGTGAAGACGCCCGAGACGCCGGCCGACTTGAGGCGGTCCATGTCGGTCTCCGGGATGATGCCGCCGCCGAAGACCACGACGTCGGTCGCGCCCTTCGCCTTGAGCGCGTCGATCACCGCGGGAAAAAGCGTGTTGTGCGCGCCGCTCATGATCGAGAGGCCCACGCCGTCGACGTCCTCTTGCACCGCGGCGCTCGCGATCATCTCGGGCGTCTGGTGAAGGCCCGTGTAGACGACCTCGAAGCCGGCGTCGCGGAGCGCGCGCGCGACCACCTTCGCGCCGCGGTCGTGCCCGTCGAGGCCGGGGTTGGCGAACACGAAGCGAACGTTGCGAGGCGAACAGCGCCCCCGACTACTTCAAGGACGGCACGGCCGGGAAGTCGCGGCGGCCTTCTCCATCCAGCAGGCATCGTCGAAGACCTCGCGGGGACCTGCCGCGTCGCGCGAGAGCTTGTCGATGACGGCGCGGTCGGCGTCGGGGTCGAGCGGGCGCGCGGCGATGTGCGGGTGCGGGTTCGACTTGTCGAGGACATGGTCGCTGTCGACGAAGACGAGGTGGTAGCCCCACGCGGCGAGCTTCTGCTTCGCGCGGCCGTCGAAGCGGAACGAGAGGTCGGCGATCATGCCGAGGCGGGTCCAGCCGTTGAGGTAGACGATGTGGCGGTCGCGCTGCGCGGCGGGGTAGTCGGGCGTCCAGCTCTCGCCTTGGTTCGAGACGAGGTTTCCGAGCGACGCGAAGATGGGGACGTGGCGGCCGTCTTCGGTGTCGTGGACGACGAGCGGCGAGACGACGTGCGGGTGGTGGAGGATGACCGCGTCGGCGCCAGCGTCGGCCGCGGCGCGCGCGAGGGCGAGCATGGCCGCGGTCTGCGGGGCGTACTCTTCGCCGCCGTGGGCGATGGCGACGACCGCGTCGCACCCTTCGTGGAGGGCGCGCGAGACGGCGCGCGCGACGCGGAGGCGGCCGTCGCGCGTCGGCGGAGCGAGCGCGAGGCGACC
>Ga0335082_10008155_pt1 | contig 11374 bp, 11 predicted proteins | sample Lox_Sample_41_FD_206718 | JGI IMG/M metagenome (GOLD analysis project Ga0335082, IMG submission 206718) | Soil microbial communities from Loxahatchee National Wildlife Refuge, Florida, United States - Lox_Sample_4.1 | ecosystem: Environmental > Terrestrial > Soil > Wetlands | place: USA... | reverse complement strand
CACGGCCACCGCCGACCGGCCGCTCGAGGAGTACCCCATCCCGGGCAACGTCGTGTTCGTGCCGGTGGACGCCATGGGTCGGCCGGGCGAGCCCGGCGGACCCGGGGTCCAGATGGAGGCGTTCGTCGCCGGGACCGAGCCCCGCGGAGCGGACATCGCGCCCCTCGGCGGAAAGTAGGGGCGAGGCGAGACCGCCTGCGGCAGCGGCGGTCGACTCAGCGCGAAGGGCGGTAGTCGGGACAGCGGTCGGCGCCGGGGCCGAAGGTGACCCGCCAGGCCTGCCCGCCCTCGAGCCGCTGGCGGTAGATCGAATACTCGCCGCCGATGTTCGAGGCGAAGGCGAGCTCGGCGCCGTCCGGCGAGTAGACGGGGTCGTAGTTGAGGGCCGGCCAGGAGACGAGCACCCGCTCCTCCCCCGACGCGAGGTCGTGCTCGACGAGGCGGCTCGTGGGATGCATGTGGCCCCGGCTCACGTAGACGACCTTGCGCCCGTCCCGGCTGAAGCGCGGCTCGCATCCGCCGGACATCACCGGGGAGATCCGGCGCACCCTGCCCGTGGCCGCCTCGACGACGTAGATCTGGTGGCCGATCCTGTAGTTCGAGGAGAAGGTGATGGAGCGGCCGTCCGGGCTCCAGTGGGGGTTGCCGAAGATCGTCCCGTCGCCGTGGCGGACGAGCTCACGCACTGCCCCGCTCGCGAGCTCCTGGACGAGCAGGCGCTCGGGGCCGTCGAGGTCCGACAGGAAGGCCAGCTGCCTTCCGTCCGGCGAGACGTCGGCCTGGTACTCGGTCGCGTCGTTCGAGCGGAGGCGCCGGGCTTTCCCGCCTTCGGCCGCCACCTCCCACAGCTGCGGCCGGCCCGTCCGGTCCGAGGTGAACACCACCCGTGCGCCGTCCGGGCTCCAGCGCGGGAGGGTGTCGTTCGCGCGGCCGTCCGTCAGTCGCCGCTCGGTCCCCCCTCCGGCCGGGATCACGTAGAGGTCCGTGTGGGCGCCCACCTCCCGCTCGAACACCAGCTCCCAGCCGGGCGGAGCGCCGCCCGAAGCCGGCGCGACCCGGGGCCTCTCCTTCTTCCCTTCGCAGGCCGCGGAGAGGGCCGCCAGCAGCGAGACCGCGACGAGCGTCGGACGGCGAGGCATGCTCGCGAGCGACCTACTCCTCGGCCGCCGTCGCCTGGCCCAGGGTGCCCTTGGCCTTCGCGACCAGGGTGGCCTTGATGAAGTCGTCGATGTCGCCGTCCAGCACCCGGTCCGGGTTGCCGGTCTCGTGCTTCGTCCGGTGGTCCTTCACCATGCGGTAGGGGTGGAGCACGTAGGAGCGGATCTGGCTTCCGAAGGCGATGTCCTTCTTGGCCGCCTCCACCGCGTCGAGCTTCTCCCGCCGCTTCTGCACCTCGAGCTCGTAGAGGCGGGCCTTCAGGATCTTCATCCCCACCTCGCGGTTGCGGATCTGGCTGCGCTCGTTCTGGCAGGCGACGACGATCCCCGTCGGCAGGTGGGTGATCCGGACCGCGGAGTCCGTCACGTTGACGTGCTGGCCGCCCGCCCCGCTCGAGCGGTAGGTGTCGATCCGAAGATCCTTCTCCTGGACCTCGATGTCGATCGCGTCGTCGATCTCGGGCCAGGCGAAGACCGAGGCGAACGAGGTCTGCCGGCGCGCGTTCGAGTCGAAGGGGCTGATGCGCACCAGCCGGTGCACGCCGGCCTCCGCGGCGAGGTGCCCGTAGGCGTACTCGCCCTGCACCATCACCGTGGCGCTCTTGATCCCCGCCTCCTCGCCGGCCTGGACGTCGGTGAGGTCGCGCTTCAGGCCCCTCCGGTCGCACCACCGCAGGTACATCCGCAGGAGCATCTCCGCCCAGTCCTGGCTGTCGGTGCCGCCGGCGCCGGCGTTGATGGTGAGGATCGCGTTCGCCCGGTCGTGGTCGCCGCCCAGCATCTTCTGGAACTCGGCGGCCTCGGCGGTCGACTCCAGGGTGTCGAGGGCGGCGCCGAGGTCGGCCGCCACGTCCTCCCCGCCCTCCAGCCAGTCGGCCAGGACCTTCGCGTCGTCCTCCTGGCTGCGGAGCCGCTTCAGCAGATCGAGGTCGGTCTCGAGGCGCTTCCGCCGCTGGAGGACCTTCTGGGCCGAGGCCTGGTCGGTCCAGAAGCCGGCCTCGGCCATCCTCTGCTCCAGGCCGTCGAGCTCTCCCCGGAGCCTGGCTTCCTCAAAGATAGCCGCGGATGTCCGCGGCCCTCGCTCGCAGCGACTCGAACCGCTGCCTCAGGTCTGCGCTCAATGGATGACTCCTCGCTGTTTCATTCTATGTGACGCGCCGGCGGTACGTCGCCGCCAGGAGGGCGAGGGCGAGGGCGGAAGAGGCCTGCGCGAAGACGTCCCCGTGGCGGGTGTAGAAGGTCGTCTCCGACACCAGCGGCACCTCCCGCACGAGCACCGTGGTGTCGAAGAGCCGGGTCGGGTCCAGGACCCGGCCCCGCGGGTCCACCACTGCGGTGATGCCGGTGTTCGCGGCCCGGACGAGGTACCTCTCGTTCTCGACCGCGCGGAAGGCCGCCATGGCGAGGTGCTGGTGGGGAGCGGAGGTCGTGCCGTACCAGGCGTCGTTGGTGATGTTCACCAGCAGCTCCGCCCCTCCGGCGGCGAACCGGCGCACGAGGGCCGGGAAGATGGCCTCGTAGCAGATGAAGCCGCCGATCCGGTGGCCGTCCACCACGCCGGTGGCGGCTTCCCGACCGGGTGTGAAGTCCGAAACCTCCTGCACGAGCTTGGCCGCGAAGCGCCCGCCCAGGGTGAAGAAGGGCTGCATCGGCACGTACTCGCCGAAGGGCACGAGTTGGATCTTGTGGTACCGGGCGACGAGCTCCCCCGCGGGATCGAGGAGCTTCGCCCCGACGTAGATCCGGCCCCGTCCGTCCGTCGCCCCCTCCCGGTCGTCGTTGCCGAAGTAGAGGTAGATCCCGTGCCGCCTCACCGTCTCGCGGAGGAGGCTGGCGAGAGCCTCGTCCTCGTCGAACAGGAAGGGCACCGCCGACTCCGGCCAGACCACGAGCCGCGCGCCCTCGGCCGCCGCCTTCTCCGTCAAGTCGACGTGCCGTCCCACGTTCGACCAGGCCTGCTCCGGCACCCACTTCTCCTCCTGCCGGACGCCTCCCTGCACGAGGCCGACCCGGAGACGGCCGGTCTCCGCCACCGGCCGGCTCATCTGCCAGCGGCCCAGAGTCCAGGCCCCGCCCACGAGGAGGACGAGCCCGGCTGCCGCCGCGCGGCGCCTCCCGGCGCGAGGCTCCAGGGCCACGAAGGCCAGGAGCGCGCTCGCGGCGCACACCAGGAACGAGACCCCGTAGACGGCGGTGACCGAGGCGATCTGGACGAACGGCAGCAGGGCGTGCTGGCTGTAGCCGAGCAGCGTCCAGGGAAACGAGAAGAACGTGTGCGTTCGGGCGTACTCGAGGCCCACCCAGAGCGCGGGAGCGCCGAGGAGTCCGGCCGGGCCGAAGGCGGCCGCCAGCCGTCCCGTCCCCCACCCGAAGAGGGCGTGGAAGAGGGAAAAGGCGAGGCACAAGGCGGTCATCACGAGGATGCCGACCGGGAGGGCCATGCCGCCGTACTGCACGACGACGAAGGCCGTCCAGTAGAGGAGGCCCATCGACGAGACGGCGCCCGTCACGTAGCCGAGTCGTGCGGCCCGCCAGCCCGACGTGCCGGGGAGGGCGACGAGGAGGGGCACGAGCGCCGCCCAGGCGACCGCCCCGTGGCCGAACTTCGGGAAGGAGAGGAAGAGGAGCACGCCCGACAGGGCGGCCAGCCCCTCCCGGCGCACTCCGTTCAGCGCACCCCTCCCGTGCGGTAGACCTCTTCCGCGTTGAACGACGAGCGCACGAAGACGCCGGAGTGGACGGTCGGGAAGCCGAGCGTGCGCGCCGCGTCCTCGAACGCCCGGAACGCCTCCGGGAGCACGTAGCGGTGCACCGGCTCGTGCTCGCGCGTCGGGCGCAAGTACTGCCCCAGGGTGACGATGTCGACGCCGGCCGCCCGGAGGTCGGCGAGGACGGAGAGGATCTCGTCGTCGGTCTCGCCGAGGCCCGCCATCAGGCCGCTCTTCGTCGTCTGCCCCGGGCGGATCGCCTTCACCTCAGCGAGGAGCCGGAGGCTCAGGTCGTAGCGGCCCTGGGGGCGCAAGCGCGGGAAGAGGCGGGGCACGGTCTCGATGTTGTGATTGAAGACCTCCGGCCCGGCCGCGAGGACGGCGCGGAGGGCGGCCTCGTCGCCCTGGAAGTCGGGGGTGAGCACCTCGATCCCCGCCGTCGGGAGCGCCCGGCGCACCTCCCGGATCGCCGCCGCGAAGTGGGAGGCCCCGCCGTCGGGGAGGTCGTCGCGGTCGACAGAGGTGAGCACCACGTAGCGCAGACCCATCCGGAGGGCCGCCTCGGCCACGCGCTCCGGCTCGGCGGGGTCGGGGGGCAGCGGGCGAGCCGTGGACACCGAGCAGTACCGGCAGCGACGGGTGCAGCGATCGCCGAGAAGCAGGAAGGTGGCCGTGCCCCGGGTGAAGCACTCGCCGAGGTTGGGGCAACGAGCCTCCTCGCACACCGTGTGGAGCGCCTTCTCCCTCAGCAGGACGCGGACGCCGCGGGCCCCGCGGACGAGCGGGCTCCCCTTGCGGGCCCACTCGGGCAGGCGAGCGGAGGGGAGCGCCCCGGGCGTGGGGGGCGTGGTCACGCTACTGCTTGACGATGTAGGGCTTGAACTTGTCGTCGCGCAGGCGATCCTGCACCGCCTCGGCGTCGGCGCGGTCGCGGTACACGCCGACACGCACGGTAAAGAGGCCGCCACCGGCTGGGGGGACCGCGTAGGCCGGCAGCCCACGGCCCTTGAGGTTCGTCACCACGCCGTCGGCGGTCGCCTTGTCCTTGAACGCGCCGACCTGGATCGCAAAGCCCTTCGCGGAGGAGGCGAGGGGCTTGGGCAGGGCTCCGGCGGCGGCGGGCCGGGGCGCCACCGCCGGCGTGGCCACGGGCCGCGGGGTGGGGAGGGTGGCCGCGGGCGCCGGCGTGGCCGTCGAAGCGACCGCGGGGGTGGCCGGTGGCGCCTTGGTCGCCGCGGGACGGGCGGCGGCCGGGGTGGGCGACGGCCGTGTCGCGGCCGCGGGAGACGGAGCCGGAGTGGCGGACCCCGCGGGACGGTTCTTCTCCAGGCCCTCCTCGGCGCGGTCGGACTCGAGCCTCTGCGGGTAGCTGAAGTTCGCGGGAGCCGGGGTGGCCGTGGCCGGAGACGGCGACTGCTCCGCGACGATGCGCTCCTCGGCGACGGGGCGAGCCTCGGGGACGCTCGCCGGGCCACCCTCCACTCCCCGCCCCACCATGACGCCGGCCAGGAAGCTCAGGATGAGCCCCGCCGCCCCGGCCGTGAAGTAGAAGACCAGCTGCTTGTTGGTGAGCTGGATCTCGTAGTAGTAGTCGTCCTGCGCCAAGTCTTCCTTCCCCCCTCGGGGCGGCCTAACCCACCCCCAGCTTGCGGTACGCCTCCTTGATTATGCCCGAGACCACGGCGATCTCCTGAGCGCCGAGCTTCTCCCGGACCCCGAGCTGGATCGACGCCACCAGCTCGTTCACTCCGGCGAGCATGAGGCGCCGCCGCTCGTCCGCCGGCAGGTCGGCCACGTTTGCCAGCATCTGGTCGTAGTCGGCGCGGCCGTACGGCTTGAGGTCGACCCCGTAGAAGAGCAGCTCGTACTGCCCGGCGATGCGGGCGAGGGCCTCGTCCATGAAGGCGTCGACCTCGTCTCCCATGCGGCCCTGGAGGAAGGAGTAGATCCGGTTCAGCATCTGGTTGAAGCGCTCGACGATGCTCTCCAGGTCCAGCTCCCTCTCCCGGCTCGCGATCCCCTCCTCGCGGGCCGCCGCCTCTCCGGGCTTCCCCCGTCGCACCGCGCCCAGCACCGCGAGCGCCCACAGCACCCGGCAGGTCTCGAGGTTGGTGAGGTAGGACACTTGGCAGATCTGCTCGATCGTGGCCCGGCCGTTGACGTGGGAGAGCACCTCCTGCTCCTCCTCCGTGAGCTCCAGGCGGAGGAGCGCCTCCGTGTTGCCGGTCGGCACCGGCACCGCCTCGATGTCGCCTCCGATGCCGCGGAACACGTGGCTCCAGGCCCGGGTCCGCCGGATCCCCTCCAGGATCAGGCTGTCGGTGGAGAGGTTGAGCGCGACCACGTCGTCCTGGCCGGGCTCGGTCATGACCAGCTCGTACTCGCCCGTCGTCCAGGTGAAGACGTCGAGGAGGATCTCCTTGACGTGGTGCTCGATCGAACCGAGGAGGTCCTCCGGCTCGAGCGCTTCCAGCTCGACGAGGATCGTGCCCAGGCGGCGTCCGGGCGCGATCAGCCGGCTGGCGTCGAGGTACTGGCGGACGGTGATCTTCCCCCGCAGGAGGAGGTCCTCGCCCAGCCGCTCGTCGGGGTTGCCGCTCCGCGCGTACACCACGCGTCCCATGTGCAGGTGGACGCTCTTGGTGACGTCGTTCCGGCGGAAGGTGAGGACACCCGTCTCCCCGCTCCCCAGCACCGACTTCAGGAGCTCGGGGACGGACGTCTCCTCGATCCGCCCCCGGAGAGTGAGGCCCTCGTCCTCCCCGGAGCCCGGCCCGGGCTCGGCCATCCGCTAGCCCTTCTTCTCGCCCATGAGGGCCTTCAGCCAGTCGATCGGGACCGGGAAGATGATGGTGGAGTTCTTCTCCGCCGCGATCTCGACGAGGGTCTGGAGGTAGCGGAGGTGCAGGGAGACCGGTTCCGCGTTGAGCTGGCTCGCGGCGTCGGCGAGCTGCTTGGAGGCCTCGAGCTCGCCCGAGGCGTGGATGATCTTGGCCCTCTTCTCGCGCTCCGACTCGGCCTGCTTGGCCATGGCCCTCTGCATCTCGACAGGCAGGTCGACCGCCTTGACCGCCACCTGGGTGACCTTCACCCCCCACGGATCGGTGTGCTGATCGATGACCTCCTGCAGCCGGAGCGCGAGCCGCTCGCGCTCGGACAGCAGCTCGTCCAGGTGGGCCTGGCCGAGGATGCTGCGGAGCGTGGTCTGCGCCTCCTGGCTCGTGGCGTAGAGGAAGTTCTCGACGGAGATCACCGACTTCAGCGGGTCCATGACCCGGAAGTAGACGACCGCGTTGACCTTGACCGTCACGTTGTCTCGGGTGATCACGTCCTGGGGCGGCACGTCGAGGACCACCGTCCGCAGGCTCACCCGCACCATGCGGTCGATGGGCCAGGCCACGATGACGAGGCCCGGACCCTTCGGCTGGGGGAGCACCTTGCCGAGGCGGAAGATGACGCCGCGCTCGTACTCGTTCAGGACCTTGACCGACAGCAGCAGCCAGAAGACGAAGGCGCCGAGAACGAACATCACCGGTGACATCACGCCCCCTTTCGGACCCTCAACAGGAGCCCCTCGACAGACGCCACTTCCACCGTCTCCCCGCGGGAGACCCGATCCCCCGCCCGGGCCCGCCAGCTCTCGCCCTGTACGATCACCCAGCCCTCGGGGTCGAGGTCGGTCTCGGCCTGGCCGCGGCGGCCCACGAGACCCTCGGCCCCGGTCTGCGGTTGGCGGCGCTGCGCCTGGACGACGAGACGCACGAGGACGACCACGAACGCCGCGAAGGCCAGGACGACCGGGAGGAGCCTCCACGCGTCCACCCGCAGCTCCGGGAGCGACGAGTCGACCAGCATCATCGCGCCGAGCATCATGGCGACGAGACCGCCGATCGTCAACAGGCCGAAGGAGTGGACCTTCACCTCGGCCGCGAAGAGAAAGACGGCGAGCAGCACCAGCAGGACCCCGGCCCAGTTGACGGGGATGATCTGGCTCGCGAAGAGGAAGAGGATGAGGCAGAGGGCGCCGATCACCCCGGGGAAGATGAGGCCGGGGTGGCTGATCTCGGCCCCCAGGCCGGCCAGGGCCCCGAGGAGCAGCAGGAAGAGGATCTCCGGCCGGGCGATGGCGGAGAGGATGGCCTGCCGCCAGTCCATCCGCACGTCTGCCGTCCTCTCGCCGGCCAGCTTCAGGGTCACCTTCGTGCCGTCGAAACGGGTCACCTCCCTGCCGTCGAGCTGCTTCAGCAGGTCGGGCACGTCCTTCGCGATCAGGTCGATGAGCTTCAGGTCGAGGGCCTCCTTCTCGGTGAAGGACTTGCTCTCGACCACCGCCTTCTCGGCCATGTCCACGTTGCGCCCGCGGCGCTCGGCCTTGCCGCGGATGTAGGCGGCCATGGCCGACGTCACCTTCTTCGACATGACCTCGTCCATCTGGCCGAGGCCGGCGACCGGGTGGGCCGCGCCGGTGCTCGTTCCGGGGGACATCGCGGCGAGGTCGGCGACGATCATGATGATGAAGCCGGCCGAGGAGGCCTGGGCTCCCGAAGGGCTCACGAACACCGCGACCGGCGTCCGGCAGTTCAGCATGCGGTCCACGATCTGGCGCATCGAGCTGTCGAGGCCGCCGGGGGTGTCCATCCGGATGACGAGGAGGGGGGCCCCCGCGGCGTCGGCCCGGTCGATGGCCTGCACCACGTGGGCGGCGGTCACCGCTTGCACGACGCCGTCGAGCTCCACCACCGGGATGTCGGCCCCCGAGGGGCCGGGAGAGAGGAAGAGGGCCACGACGGCGGCCGGCAGCCACCTGGCGGGCATGCCTCAACTCTAGGGGCGCGCTCCGCGAGTGTCAACGGAAGGCGGTGGTGGTAGCATGGTACGAAGCTTATGTTTGGCACACTGGGCGGACCCGAGCTCTTTCTGATCTTCGTCGTGGCCCTCATCGTGTTCGGCCCCCGAAAGCTGCCCGAGATCGGCAAGAGCCTCGGCAAGATGATGGCCGAGTTCCGCAAGGCCTCGAACGACTTCCGGAGCACGATCGAGAGCGAGGTCGAGGCCGAGAAGATCCGGGAGTCGATGCGGATCGAGCCCCCGAAGGTCGTGCACGACGCGCCCGCCTACCCGCTCGACGCGCCCGCTGCCACTCCCGCCGCCCCGCCGGTCGAGCCGGCGGCGCCGGAGGCTGCCTCTCCCGAAGACCCGCACCCGGCGGTGCCCGAGACGGTGAGCCGCCAGCCGGTGGCCAACGCGATCGAACCCAAGTAGACTCCGCCGGGCTTCATGGTTCGTCCTCATCCCGACAAGATGACGTTCCTCGAGCACCTCGAGGAGCTGCGCCAGCGCCTCGTGCGCGCGCTCGTCTACCTCGCCCTCGGAACTCTCGTCTGCTGGTTTTTCCGCGAGCAGATCTTCCACTTCCTGACCGACCCGATGCGGAAGGGGGGCCTCAAGGAGGCCTTCATTTTCACCGCCCCCACCGAAGCGTTCATGCTGTACATGAAGATGGCCTTCTTCGTGGGCATCTTCGTGGCCTCCCCGTTCGTGCTCTACGAGATCTGGGCCTTCATCTCGCCCGGCCTCTACAAGCACGAGAAGGCCTGGGCCATCCCCTTCATCGGGATGGGCTCGTTCTTCTTCATCCTGGGCGCGCTCTTCGGCCACTACTTCCTCTTCCCGGTCACGTTTCAGTTCCTGGGCAGCTTCGGCGGGCCGGACATGCGGTTCCTGCCGAAGATCGACGAGTACTGGTCGTTCTACTCGTGGTTCCTGCTCGGCCTGGGGCTGGTCTTCCAGATCCCGGTGATCATCTTCGTCCTCGCCCGGATCGGCCTCGTCGGGCCGCGCCTCCTGCTGCGGGGCTGGAAGTTCGCGATCCTGGGCTCGTTCGTCGTCGCCGCATTCGTCACCCCGACCCCGGACGTGGTGAACCAGACGGCCCTCGCGCTGCCGATGATCGGCCTCTACCTGTTGGGCGTGTTCGTCGCCTGGGCCTTCGGGAAGAAGCGGAAGCGGGACGACGAGTAGCCTTCAGGGCAGGGTGAACCGCACCGTCGCCCCCACGACCGCCTGCTCGCGGCGGGCCTGGCCGGCGTTCAGCTCGATCACGTACGAGGCGCGCCGCATGGGGTTGTAGACCGGGCAGGGATCGCCCTTGCAGGGCGGCACCGACTCCGCCACGTGGACGATCTTCTTCGCTTCGTCCAGCCACAGGATGTCGATCGGAAACCGGCAGTTCTTCATCCAGATCCCGTGGAAGTCCGGGGTCTCGAAGGTGAAGATCATGCCCCGGTCGAGAGGCAGCGAAGGACGGAACATGAGGCCCATCGCCCGGTCCTCGTCGGTCACCATCACTTCGGCCTGGAGCACCTTGCCGGACGGCAGGGCGAGCGGAACGACCGCCGGCGCCGCGGCCCCGGCGGCCGCGGCGGAGAGCAGGGCGGCGGCGAGCGCGAGAGAATGGATGCGAGGGGATTCCATCGATGCCGATCGTACCATCCCGGTCCCGGCGCATACAGGAGCTGCTGGGGCGGCTCGCCTCGCCGAGCGCTTCGGAGCGGGACGCGGCGGTGGCCGGCCTGACCCTCCTCGGCCCCCGCGTCGTCGAGCCGCTCCGGGCCTTCCTTCCCGCCGCCGACCGAGCGGCGCGGCTCGGTGCGGTCGAGATTCTGGCATGCCTCGAGGACCGGGCCTCTCTCCCCCTGCTCCTCGACCTGGCCCGCGATGCCGACGAGGCCGTGGCCCTGCGAGCCCTCGAGGCCGCCGGCGCACGGCCGGACCGGCGCTCCATCCCGGGCCTCACGCCACTGCTCGAGCCGTCGGTGCCATCGCCCCGTCGACGAGCGGCCGCACGTGCGTTGGCCCGCCTCCTGGCGAACGGCCTCGTCGAGGCCCTCGACGAGCTGGCGGCCCGACTCCTCGACGAGAAGGAAGAGACGGGCCTGCGCGTCGCGATCCTCGAGGCCCTTCTCGCCCTCGACCCGCCCTTGTCACCGGCCACGCTGCGGCCGTTGCTGAAGAGGCTCGCCGCTTCCGCCGAGCCGGAAATCGCGGCTGCAGCCGGAGGCCCCCGTCGGGGGTCCGTCGAGGATCGGCTCGTGGCCGACCTGGTCGCGCCGGGCCAGCGGCCCGAGGCCGTCGCGCGGATCAGCTCCGCCCTGGCCCGGCGGGGAGCGCCGGCCATACCCGGGCTGCTGCGGGCCCTGGAGCGGTTGGGCCCTCTCCGGCGCGGGCGGACGGAGGTCGCCTCGCTCCGGGCGAGGGCCGCGATCCACGAGGTGCTCGCGGCCCTCGACAGCCGTGCCGCCCTCTTCGACCTGCGCGAGGCGATCGAGGCCCACCCGCGAGCGGTCATGCCGGCCCTCCTTCGCGCCGCAGGGAGGATCGGGGACGCCTCGATCGTCCCCGCCCTGGCTCGCGCCGCGGCCGGCGACGCCGCCCTCCTCGATCCCTGTGCCCAGGCTCTCGCCGCGATCGTGGCCCGCGAGAAGCTGAAGCGGACCGGCGGGGCCCGGA
>Ga0335082_10008154_pt1 | contig 11375 bp, 6 predicted proteins | sample Lox_Sample_41_FD_206718 | JGI IMG/M metagenome (GOLD analysis project Ga0335082, IMG submission 206718) | Soil microbial communities from Loxahatchee National Wildlife Refuge, Florida, United States - Lox_Sample_4.1 | ecosystem: Environmental > Terrestrial > Soil > Wetlands | place: USA: Florida... | reverse complement strand
CTACGATGACGGCATGCTCGAATACGCACCACAACCGAAACTGACGGAAGAAGCGACGGCGATCATTCGAAGAATCCGGCCCGATGTCCTGTTGAGCGTCGATCCGGGCGAATGGTATGAACGGTGGCACAAGAGCGACCATCGCATGGCGGCGTTCAATACCATCGACGCAGTGCGGGCGGCGGAATTCTGGCTTTATTTTCCGAATCAAAGACTTCAGCAGGGGCTGCAGCCGTATAAAGTCCCCGAATTGTATTTCTTTTACCCCTCACCGCAAGAAGCAAATTATTTCGTCAATATCGACAGTGTCGCCGACCTGAAGTTCGATGCCGCACTGAAGCAAGTCAGCCAGTTTGAGCCGGCGGTGAACAAATACCGTCCCGACTGGGAGTCCAAGGACTATGCAAAAGCGAAAGAAGAACTGCGTGGAGAACAACCGAAGAAGGACGGCCATTATACAGAAGCCTTCCGTTATGCCAACGGCTTCAATCAGTTCTAACGGAATACGGGCGAGTTTAGGAGATGGGTCATGGCGGAGCTAGCGCTGAAAGGCGGGAAGAAGTCCAAACAGAAACCGTTTCCGATTTGGCCGCAGTATGACGAAAGGGAACGCAAGGCGCTAACCGAAGTTCTGGAGAGCCGGATCTGGTGGCGCACGCCGGGCACACGCACGCTGGCATTCGAACAGGAGTTCGCCCAGTTTCACGCCGCGAAGCACGGCATAGCAGTGACGAATGGAACGGCTGCGCTTGAAGTGACGATGTCAGCGCTCGGTATCGGGCCGGGTGATGAGGTCATTGTGCCGGATTTCACGTTCGTCGCAACGGCGAGCGCAGTACTTTACGCGGGCGCGATGCCGGTGATGGTTGACGTATCCGCGGAGACATATTGCCTCGATCCCGACCTCGCCGCGGCGGCCGTCACACCACGAACGAAGGCGATCATTGCCGTGCATATGGGCGGACATCCCGCGGACCTGGATGTGCTCGGCGAGCTGGCGCGAGAGAAAGGGCTCGCGCTGGTTGAAGACAGTTCGCACGCGCACGCGACGGAGTGGAAGGGTAAGCGCATAGGCGCGATTGGCACCGCCGGCACATTCAGCTTCCAGTCGAGCAAGCTCATGACCGCCGGCGAAGGCGGAATCATCATTTCAAACGATGACAAGTTTGAACGCCTGGCGCGAAGCGTACACGACTGCGGACGCATGCCGGGAGGGTGGTTTTACAGCCACTACATCAACGGATCGAATTACCGACTCAGCGAATGGCAAGGGGCGGTGCTAAGCGCGCAGTTGACGCGGCTCGATGAGCAAACGAAGAAGCGCCATGCGAATGCTCGCGTGCTGGACAAGCTTCTCGCTCGGGTTCCCGGCATCACTCCTCAGAAACTCGACCCCCGGTGCACGCGCAACGGCCAATACGCCTATATTTTCCACGTCGACTCGAAGCAGTTTGCTGGCGCCAGCACTGACAAGCTGATTCAAGCAATGAATGCCGAGGGCATTCCGAACCAGGCCAGTTACCCTCCAGTGCACGCACTCGACCTATTTCAGAACGGCGAGTATCGCAAACGGCTCAGTGGCGCACAGGCTACTGAGGCGCACCCGTTTCTGAAGGAGGATTTCCCGGTGACGCGCCGCGCGGCCTGGGAGACGATCTGGATTCCCCAGCCTGCACTGCTCGGAGACGAAGAAGACATGCAGGAGATCGCGGCCGCGTGGGGCAAGATTCAGAAGAACGCGAAAGAACTCATGTGATTCGCATCGAAAAGCGCGACTATGGCGGCTGGCCGAATTCGTATTATCTGACCAACGGCGAGATTGAGTTGGTTGTACTGGCTGACGTTGGCCCAAGAGTGACTCGCTACGCGCTGCCGGGTGGGGAAAACCAGTTTCACGAAGTCGAAGGGCAAGCCGGCGCGTCCGGAGGGGACGAGTTCCGTCTCTACGGAGGGCATCGACTCTGGGTGTGGCCGGAAGTGGAGCGGACGTACTTTCCGGACAACCGCCCCGTGGAAGTGACTGTCACGACCGTGGGCGCGAGGTTCACGGCGCGGGTTGAGTCCGACACGCCTGGCACGGCTCTTCAGAAATCGATGGCTGTTGAGCTGAGCGAAAAGGGAAGTCGCGTGAAACTCGTCCACTCCATCGCCAATCAAGCGGCGGAGCCGACACAGCTTGCTCCGTGGGCACCCACCATGTTGCGCGCCGGAGGCCGGGGAATCTTGCCGTTTCCGCCACGAGCGGCAATGGACAGGGAGCATTTCCAATCGGTTTCGCCTCTCACCCTCTGGTCATTCACAGACTTCACCGATAGCCGCTGGATTATCGGCAAAGATTTTCTCCAGTTGGTGCAACAAGAAGACCCATGCGGCCGTTTTCCCGAGCAGATGAGCGGGCTCTATAATCCGTGGGGCTGGGGAGCCTATGTGCGCTCCGGCGAGGTATTTGTGAAGCGATCCAGGCCGATACCAGGGGCGTCATATCCCGACTATGGCTGCAATTTTGAGCTCTTTACGAACGCTGAGTTTCTTGAATTGGAAACGCTCGGGCCTGTGGCGACCCTACAGCCAGGCGAGGCGGTCGAGCACACCGAACTGTGGTGGCTCTTTTCCGGAATCGGGCCGATCGATGACGACGATTCGATTCGTTCGGAGATCGTTCCTCTGGTTGAGCGGACGGCAACGTCGAGATCGTAAACGGAACGCTACTTACCGTCCCAGACAAAAGTAGCAACAGACTGTTTCCGCAAAGAGTAACTTGCGTATTTTCCATTCCAGGCGATGTTAAACGTCGTCGTCGCACCTCCGCTGTTTAGTACGATCAGCACGAGTGATCCGTCCGGGTTGCGGAAGGCCACATCTTCGAGACTGCCCTGGCCGAATGAATTCGAATCCACGCGAACAGCTCCGGGCTGCACGAATTTGCTGGCGTGCGCCAGGGCGGTGTAATCCACCGTGGGAATTACCTGTGCCGGGGTTACGTCGTGCTTCACCGTCACTACTCCACGGCAGGTATTGCAGCCGCCCAGGTACGGTTCGTGATTCTGGTCGAGAGCAAGATTCCACAAGATCACGCCTTTGGACCAGTTGCGAATGGAATCGATGAGTAGGCGGGCCTGCTGTTCGAGCATGTTTCCTTTCTGCCACTCGCCGCCGGAACATTCTGTCGACCAGATGGGCTTTTCCGGGAACCGGTCGTGCAATTCGGTCTGCGCGGTCACGCTGCCACCGTAGCAATGGATGGCGATACCGTCGGCGAAGTCAGCAGCGCGGGCGTCGCTCAAAACGGTGATGGGGTAAGTGATCAGATCCCAGTTATGGTCAAAGATGAGGATCTTCGTCTTCAGGCCCGCATCACGGAATGAGGGTCCCAGGTTGTCGCGCAAAAATACTGTCTGTTCGATCGCAGTCATGTTCAGGCCGGGATAATTGTTCGGCACGTGCAGAGGTTCGTTCTGCATGGTGATGGCGAAGACGGGGATGCCGGCTTGCTCGTACGCTCTGACGAATTTGACGAAGTAGTTTGCGAGCGGTTGGTAGGCCGTCGGGAGAAGCGATCCCTGAATCATGGATTGAGACGTTTTCATCCAGCCCGGTGGGCTCCAGGGCGTGGCCATGATCTTCGTCTGGGGGTTGATCGTGAGAATCTCCTTCAGGATAGGGATGATGTAGCGCTGGTCGCGCTGAATCGAGAAATGATTTAAGTCGGCGTCACCCTGCCCAGCTGGCATGTCGTCATAGCTGTAGTCGTCGAGGGCAAAGTCGCTCGCGCCCATCGGTTGGCGCAACATGCTGAGCCCAATCCCCTTTCGCGAGTCGAAGAGTTGGACGAGGGCTTCCTTACGTTGCGCCTCGGTCAGTTTGCTCCAGAGCAACCATGCGGATGAATCGGTAAGGGAAGCACCGAATCCATCGATCGATTGGTAGCGGACCGCGTCGTTTATCGAGATTGTGAGTTCCGGCGCGCGCTGCACCCCAAAACTGATTGCCGGCTGTTCTTCGAGAATGGCGCGACGCTCTTCCGAAGATTCTATGACGCGAATCAGCCCGCTTTGCGCGACAGCGGAGCTGGGGGGCAGACTGGTTGCGAGCAAGAGAGTGATGCACTTCCAATGTTTGATCATGATTCTCGATTCTAGCCCCGTTCGGAGCTTCGGGCGCCGCTCAGAAAAAAAATCCTCCTGCCACCCATGCGAATGGCAGGAGGATCGCTATTTTCTTGAGCCGGGATGAACGCACCAGACTCAAGCCTCGACTTGCGGTTAGAAGGTAAACTTCGCGCCGATCTGCAAGACGCGTGCGCCGCCGTTGCCTGTGCCATAGCCGCTGGCAGGTTTGCCCCAATCGGCGCCTTTCGTCACGGTGAAACTCGTCAAGCCTGGACCAGTTCCCGCTTGACTTGGGTAGTCCCATTGTTGAGGCAGGATTGGGTTGCCATCCTGGCCGATGACGTCGTAATGGTTCGTCAAAATGTTCGGGTGGTTAAAGGCGTTGTAGGCCTCAAGGCGCAGCTGGATGTTATAACGCTCTTTGAACGGGATGTTCTTGAAGAGTGAAAGATCCCAATTCTGCATGCCGCCTTCGCGTAGTGTGTCGCGCGTTCCCCGCAGACGATAGTCTGCCACTGGAGGTAGTGCAACGTTTCCAGTACTCCTGTCATAGGTGTAGTAGTAAGGAATAATTCCCCACATGTTGCCACCGTCGACGGCGCCGGATTCAAAACTAAAGGCGTTATTCAAGTCGACGGGAGTGCCGCTCATGGCCTGCACGACGCCGCTCAACTGATAGTTGTCGACGAGATACGAGACCCACTTCGAACCACCAAGGTGTTTCGAGGTGTTTGGCAAGTCGTAGACAAAGTTGGCAGCAAAAACGTGGGTGCGATCCCAATCGGCAACCTTGTAATCGAGCGACTTCGGCGAGAAGGGGTCCTGCCAATCCTGGTCGCCATTCGCGGTGGTCAGGGCCTTCGACCAAGTGTAGACGGCGCCGAAGGTCAATCCCTTTGAGAACCGCCGCTGCAACGAAACCTGCAGGGAGTTGTAGTTGGCGTTCCCATCCCATTGCAGATAGGCGATCTGCCCGTACCCCTTGTAAGGAACAAGCGGTGCATTGGAGTAGGCCATGTGTCCGTAGGCGTACGCTCCGCTGAAATTGAAGCCGGCATCCGAGTAAAACGCCGGAAGCCCCGGTTCAACCTGCGGAAGGCCACCGGTGCACGGATTGCCCGGAGCTGGATTCGCGCAATAGCTGGTGAAGTTCGCAGGATCCTGCGCGGCTCTAGAGAAAGCGGTGCCGTAAGGAATCGAGTTGATGTCGCGGGACGTTACGAGATGCCGAGAGAAATTACCGACGTAGGAAACATCCAACGTCGTTCCCTTGAGGATCTCGTGCTGGATACCCAGGCTATAGGTATAAACGGTGGGAATGTGACCATCGGAGGCTGCGCCAACGATGTTCTTGTCGGCTTGAACTGAAGTGCCGAAAGATGGAGGGTTCGCCGCGAGATCCGCCAGGTTTCCGGAGGACAACTGCGCTGTCTGAACGACGGCGGGGTTGTTGAATACGGTGTTAAAGATCAAATTGCCCTGAACGCGGTCGTGCATCATGCCGAAACCGCCACGCAACACAGTTTTGCCACTCTGGAAAAGGCTGTACGCAAAACCAATACGGGGTTCGGGCATTACGCCACGGGTCTTCCACCCACCTGGAGGGATCTGTCCGTCTGCTGCATACTGCATACCGTTCAGAGGATCGCCAGTTCCGGGGATGATGTTGCCGCTACCGTCGATTTGAACAGCCTGGCTGGGGTCGTAGGCCGCCGGATTAAACAACGCTACTTGGTTCTTGGCGTCGAATTGCGGGGGGATGTAGGCGAAGCGAAGGCCGAAATCAAGAGTCAGGCGCTGCGTGACTTTCCAGGTGTCCTGTCCGTAGAACTCGATCTGGTTATAACGGAAATATCCCGTCGGTCGCGCAGTCGACTGGGCCAGACCGGGATTGCCACTGCTATTGTCGAAGCTACCGAGCAAGGCGCTCGCGAGGGGGTCGCCCAGGATGCAAGTAGTTTCAGCTGGGCAACTTCCACCTGCGGTGGGGCCCGGGCTGAAGTTGAGTTGCCCGTTGACATTGCCCCAAGCAATCTGATCCTTCCGGCTATTCTGGTAGAAAATTCCGAACTTGAGGGTGTGGACACCCTTCACCCATGTCAGGTTGTCGTTGACATTGAGCGTCGTGTTGTACTGATTCCACGGTGTGGCGCCCAGGTACCCGCCTGCGAAGTTGACATTGCTCAAACCGCCGAATCCCAAATCCGGCATCGTGTCGGTTGGATAGAGCAGGGGCAGGGTGATCCCGTTTTTGGCCAGAGAAATATTTCCGTTCACACCTTCCGCGACCGATTCGGTATGACTCGGCCCGACGGACAGCTCATTCACGACGGTGGGTGTGAAGGCGCTCACGAGGTTGACAGAGAGATTCCAGCCCGGGTGATGTTGCACACAGCCTCCCGGGAAGTTGATGGAGGACGAGCAGGCAAAGATGCCGAACGGACCCGGAAAGGGAAGGAACGGGGAGGTGTTTTCATCATGATTGTGAATCCAGCGGGCGAAGACGCGATTGTTCTGATCAATCTGATAATCGACGCGGAGGATGTCCTCGCGACGGGGGTTATTGCCAGACAGTGCCTGCGAGAAGTTGTAATTCTGGCCATCCACGCCGAAGCCACTCGCGTTCGGCATGGGAAACAGATTTAAGATTTTCTGCACGTTCTCAAACACCGCCTGCTGGCCTGGTGTGAGTTGGCTGGGATCAATCTTGTTGTTCGTTATGCCGGGACCGGCGATGACTATCGGCACTCCATTTCCGTCGGTTGACTGCGAGAAATCGCCTTGGCGTTCCAATTCCGTTGGCGTGTAGAACTGCGTCTGGCCACCGATCGGAATGAGTTGCTGATAGAATTCTTGATCCCAAAAAACGAACAGCTTGTTCTTGATGATCGGGCCACCAACGTTATAGCCAATGTAGTTGTAACGGTACAAGGGAGGGTTATTGTCGGGCAGGTGATCAGCCTTATTGAAGGGATCGTTGGCATTCATGCCTTCGTTGCGGTGGAAGAAGCTAGCGCCACCGTGCCACTGGTTGGTGCCGGACTTGGTAACGATGGCGATCTGGCCGCCCGACGCCTTGCCGTACTCCGCCTGGTAATTCGAAGTCAGGATCTTCACCTCTTCGATGGCGTCCGGGTTGATCGTGACGTGCGTGCCGCCATTGTTACCCGTGTCGACGTTCGAAGCGCCGTCCAGGGTGAACTCGTGCGTGTTCGAGCGACCACCATTGAAATTCATCGCATCCAGGCCGCCGGTGCCGGAAGCGTGACCGTCGAAGCTGCTAATGACACCGGGAACGAGCTTCATGTAATCGAGAACGTTTCGGCCATTCATGGCCACGTCCTCGAGTTGCTTGTTACTGATCAGATCGGAGCGCTCGCCGGAATTGGACTGCAGCTGGATTTGGCCCGCATCGGCAGTGACGGTTACGCTCTCGACGGTTGCGCCCATTTGCAGCGTCAGATCGCCGGCGTTGACGTGATCGGCGACGCTCAGGATGACGTTGGACTTCTCAAGCTTCTTGAAGCCCTGGACTTCGACAGAAATTGTGTACTTCCCCGGCGGGAGACTGGTGAAAACGAACTCGCCGCTCGACCCGGATTCGACGATTCGTGTGATTCCCTTGTCCGGCTCGTTCGCGGTGACCTGGGCTCCAGCGACGACGCCTCCGCTTGGATCTTTGACAATTCCGGAAATCGTGCCGGTGGTTACCTGACCTGCAGCGAGCCCTGCGAGCAGCAAGAGACAAACTGCCGCCAGCCCGCTCCAATAAATCATGGAAGTTCTTATGGATTTACTTCGTAGCTGCATACCGCCTCCTGTCGAAAAAACTGCCACCTTGCTGGCGCAAGGTCTTGCGTCAGTCCTCGACCACCCGCGAAAGCCGAAGCGACCGCGAGCCCAATATGCACCTTAGACAAACGATTGTTCTGTGGATCCCACCCCGCGGAATCCGATGTGAGGTTCATTTGGCATCATTCAATATCCCGTTGTCAAGCAGAAGTTTTTTCGCTACATTCAGACAAACGATTGTCTAATCACTGTTTGGTAGGAACCGTGCCCCCAGTCTGGCGCCTAAACGGCTGTGGGACTGTCACTTATCGGGCGCTTGAGATACTCTTATGCCGTCGTTCGAAGATAAATCCAATCCCCTCGAGGCGGGAGCAGCCCAGCCGACTATGGCCCCAGCCAAAAAGAAATCGGCGGCGACTGACCGGCCTGTCAGTTTGAAGATCCTGGCCGATTATCTCGGTTTGTGCCCGGCAACCGTCTCGGTCGTACTGAATAACGTTCCGGGCCGCTCGATTCCCCAAAAAACGCGAGACCGAGTGCGAGAGGCGGCACGCAAGTTCAACTACCAACCGAGCCTACTGGCCCGGTCTCTACGTAATCAGCGCACCTTTACGGTGGGTGTATTGGTGCCGGAGTTGAACGATGGCTACCATACGATGGTCATGGGTGGAATCGGCGACCTTCTCATGCAAGAAGGTTATTTCTACTTCAGTGCTCACCACCGGCACAAACCAGATTTGGTCGAGGAATACCCACGGCTGCTTCTCGGGAGAGGCGCGGAGGGCCTGATCCTGATCGACACGCATGTGCCGCACGAATTCGCGGTGCCTACGGTGGCGATTGCAGGGCATAGGAATTTCAAGGGTGTTACCAATGTGGTCCTGGACCACCGGAGGGCAGCGGAATTGATTCTGCGGCATCTTCACCAGTTGGGACACCGGCACATTGCGTTCATGCGCGGACAGCCGTTCAGTTCCGATTCGCAGACACGGTGGGAAAACTTCGTCGCGGTGGCCAAGGAACTCGATCTACCAATTTTCCCCGAGCTCACCGTGCAACTGGAACGGGATATCTCGTCACCTGAGCTTGGATATCCTGTGGTGCAGACGTTGCTTCAGGCGAAGAAGCACTTCACGGCAATCGTGTCATTCAATGATACGGCGGCGATCGGAGCGATCCGCGCCTTGCGGGATGCGAACTTGCGTGTTCCCGAAGATGTTTCGGTGGTCGGATTTGATGACATCCAGCTTGCGGCGTTCCATACGCCGCGCCTTACGACAATTCGCCAGCCGCTGCGCGAAATGGGAGCGAGTGCCGCCCGCATCCTGCTGCAACGGTTGCAGGGATTCAGGGATTATCCGTCGGAGTTTGCTGTGCCGCCAGAATTGATGATCCGAGAGAGTTCGGGGCCGGTGAACACAAAGCAAAGGCGGCGCACATGAGACGTTGTGATGGCCATCACAAATCTGCAGGCGCTTCGTGCGAAGAACTGTCATTTTTGACAGTTTTCTGACCAAAGTCATCCATTTACTCTTCTAGAGACGCTGTTGCCCGCTTTCGGGCCGTCCTGCGTAGCGAGTTTCGTTTTCGTTGACTAAACAAGTTTGAATTTCAACGGGAACGGGGCGTTGGTGGTGCTTGGGCGGAGCACTGCCACGTTACGCAGGATCGCTCGGCAGCGGGCTTCAGCTTTTCTGTGGTGACCGCTAGGCTTCTTCCGTATCTTGCGTGACGATATGCACGTCGACGGCCGGTGACTCGCGCAGGAAGCGATGAACAACCGACAAATAGAGATATTTGCGCCAATCCCGCAGAGGCGCGCGCCCGAAAACAACTTGGGTGATGTACTTCGATTTTACGAAATCGGCGATCGTATCAGCGACGCTGCGACCCTTCAGCCGGACGATTTGCGCACCCAAGTTCTCGGCAAAGCGCAGATTGGTTTCGAGGATCTGTTTATTTACCTCGCGGGGTCCGATCTCCCGGTGCACGTAGACCACATATAGTTCGGCGTCCATACGCCGGGCCATGCGTGCGGCACGCGCAATGAGGTATTGGCCGGAAGGACTGCCCGAGACGCAGACGGCAATTCTTTCCCGAACGCCCCAGTTCTGCTGGATATCCTTCGCATCCATGTAGGATTCCAGACTGCGATCGACCTGCTCGGCAACCTGGCGAAGTGCCAGCTCTCGAAGGGCGATGAGGTTGCCGCGGCGGAAGAAGTTTTTCAGCGATTGCTCGACCTTTTCCTGGCTGTAGACATCGCCTCGCTTCATGCGGTTCTGGAGCGCCTCGGGAGTCAGGTCCACCATGACGGTTTCGGACGCCGACAGGGGTACCCAATCCGGTACGGTTTCCCGGACGGTGATGCCGGTAATGGCACGCACGGTCGGAGCAATGCTCTCAATGTGCTGGATATTCAGAGTGGAATTCACATCGATTCCAGCGGCCAACAATTCCTGGATGTCTTCGTAGCGCTTGCGGTGCCTGCTGCCCGGAATATTGGTGTGCGCGAGTTCATCGACAAGGACGACTTCGGGATGGCGGAGAAGGATTGCATCGACATCCATTTCTTCGAAGATGGTTCCTTTGTAGTCGAGCTTCTGACGTGGGACTGCTTCCAGCTGCTGGACGAGTTCTTGAATACCTTTGCGGCCGTGCGTTTCGATGATGCCAATCACCACGTCTTCACCGCGACTCTTACGGCGAATTGCCTCGCTCAACATGCTGTAGGTTTTGCCGACCCCCGGCGCATATCCCAGGAACAGTTTGAAGATGCCCCGCGATTTCGGCGCCGGCGAAACAACCTCCAGCCATTCTTCAGGTCTTTTGGGCAAGTGTCGCTTCGCTCCGTTCTGGAAGTTTCGCGCTGAGTTACAATAGTTGAATGTTGCGCCTGGTCGTTGGACGCGGGATCGGCCTAGCCGTTGCCGCCGCCTTGCTCGCTTCTATCACACTGATCTGCAGCCGTGTTGTCCACGTCAACCAGACTACCGTGGCCTTGTTGTTTCTTCTGGCGATTCTAGCAGTTTCTGCCGTTTGGGGCATGATCGTGTCCGCGGTCATGTCTGTCACCGCCATGCTGTTGTTCAACTACTTCTTTCTGCCCCCCGTGCGGACTTTGACCGTGAACGATCCGCAGAACTGGGTGGCATTGTTCGCGTTTCTGTTTACCTCAATTGTGGGGAGCCAGCTCTCCGCGCGCATCCGGAAGGAAGCGGATGCGGCCAACAGCCGCCGCCGTGAGATGGAACGGCTGTACAAATTCAGTCAGAAACTGCTTGGTGAAGGGAACGTCATCCAGCTGATGAATGCCATCCCGAATTTCATTGTGGAGTGCTTCGAGGGTGGCGCAGCGGAGCTGTTCCTGCCGCAAAAGGAGAAGTTTTACCGGTCGGGTTACGGCGCTTCGCAGATCGACGAAGAGCTGCTGAAGAATGCATTCTTGCGGGACGATACGCTGACGGATAGCGT
>Ga0335082_10008153_pt1 | contig 11376 bp, 14 predicted proteins | sample Lox_Sample_41_FD_206718 | JGI IMG/M metagenome (GOLD analysis project Ga0335082, IMG submission 206718) | Soil microbial communities from Loxahatchee National Wildlife Refuge, Florida, United States - Lox_Sample_4.1 | ecosystem: Environmental > Terrestrial > Soil > Wetlands | place: USA... | reverse complement strand
CCTAAATTCTCCGTCGGCGCGGTCCGCTCGGCCCGGCTCGGCTTCGCCGGGCGTTAGCCGGTCGAAGGCGACAGCCGGAACGACTTGTAATCGTTGGCGCGCTCGTCGGCGACGACCGCGAAGAGCTTGGGCCGACCTGCCGAGTTCAGCAGGTACCGGCGCGGCTTGCCGGGGACATTGGTGCCGAAGTAATAGCTGCTCGGGCCGAACGCGGGCGGCCTGACGGCCCAGCGGTCGACCATGCTCGTCCATTCCTCCTCGGCCGCGGGGTCGACCTCGACGGTGTCGAAGCCGTGGTCGCGCGCGTACACGAGCACGTCGGTGACGAAGTCGACTTGATCGCCGTTGTAGCGAGGGTTGTTCCCCGCGGCCGCGTGCGGTCCGCCGGGAAAGAAGAAATTCGGGAAGCCCGCGGTCTGTAGCCCCAGGAACGTCGCGGGGCCGTCGGCCCAATGGTCATTCAACGCAAGCCCGCCGCGGCCGCGAATGCCCATCCGCGTCAGTGCTCCGGTACCGAAGTCGAAGCCCGTCGCCCACACGATGATGTCGAACTCCTGCTCACCGTCGGTCGTCTCGATCCCGGTTGCGGTGATGCGCACGATGGCCGTCTGCGTGAGGTCGACGAGCGCGACGTTCGCGCGGTTGAACGTCTCGTAATAGCCGGTCACGAACGGCGGCCGGTGCTCGCCGAAGCGCTGGTGTTGCGGGATCAGCTTCTCCGCGGTCTCGGGATCCTTCACGATGCTGCGGATCTTGGCCGCGATGAACTCGCACCAGGTTTCGTTGGCGGCCGCATCCATCATCATGTCGGTGTAGTTGCTGGTCAGCTTCGAAAAGCCCGGGCTGTTCCACATGTCTTCGTAGAACGCCTGCCGTTTCTCATCCGAGTCGTCGAACGTCGCGCGGTCGGCCGGCGGGTGCAGGAAGCCGTGCGCCGACGTGTTCAGCGTCTCGCGTATCGATGCGAAGTGCGCGCGGAGCTCGCTCTGCTCCTCGGGCGTGATGGGCGCGTTGTTGAGGGGCGTACACCAGTTGGCCGTGCGCTGGTAGACGGTCAGCGTCGCGACATCGGGCGCAATCGCGGGAACGATCTGCACGCCGCTCGAACCCGTGCCGATGACCGCGACGCGCTTGTTCGTGAAGTCGACCGGAGTCGCCGGCCACAAGCCGGTGTGGTACTGCTCACCGCGGAACCCGTCGCGTCCCGGCACGGCGGGAAAGAACGGCACCGACAGCACCCCCGTCGCGGCAACGAGAAAACGCGCGCGAAACGCGGTGCCGTCGTCGGTGCGCACCGTCCACGTGCTCGCCGCCTCGTCGAATTCGGCCGCCGCCACGCGCGCATCGAACCGCATGTGCCGGCGCAGGTCGAAGCGATCGACCACGTGGTTCAGATACCGCTCGGTCTCCGGTTGCTCGGCGAAATGCTCCTGCCACTCCCACTCGTCGAAGAGCTCCTCGGAAAAGAGATACCCGTACGTGTAACTCTCCGAGTCGAAGCGACAGCCCGGATAACGGTTCCAGTACCAGGTGCCGCCGACGCCGCCCCCGGCTTCGAGGAGTTGCACCGAGAAGCCGGCTTCGCGCGCGCGATACAGCTGATAGATACCCGTGATGCCCGCACCGACGATCAGCACGTCGACGGGTGCAGGAGCGGAAGTGGTCATAGGAGGCGCGAAGTGATCGGGCGGCGCAAAGTTGTACCGACCGGTTAGTCTAACTTCCGTGGCGATCGCGGATCGAAAGTGGTCGGCGCTTCCCGTGCCTTACGCCGTCGAGCTGCCCGATCGCGTGCGCAAGGAGCGCTATTTCGATCCCGATTTCTTCGCGTTGGAGAACGAACGGCTGTGGCCGCGCGTCTGGCAGATGGCGTGCCGGCTCGAAGAGATCCCGCAGCCGCACGACTACGCCTGTTACGAGATCCTCGATCAGTCGATCATCGTGCTGCGCACCGACGACATGGGCGTGCGCGCGTTCCAGAACGCGTGCCGCCACCGCGGCGTGCAGGTCGTCGAGGGTCGTGGAACTTGCGAGAGCGGGTTTGTCTGCCCGTTCCACGGGTGGTGCTACAGCACCGACGGCAAGAACACGTTCATCCCGCGCAAGAAAACCTTCGCCGAGCACAACCTCGCGCCGCACGACATCAACCTCGTGCCGGTGCGCTGCGAGGTGTGGGGCGGCTGCGCCTGGATCAACCTCGACCGCACCGCGCCGCCACTACGCGAGTGCCTCGAGCCGGCCGCCACGATCCTCGACGCGTGGAAGGTCGAGTCGTTGCGCACCGAATGGTGGTACGCCTGTCGGCTGCCCGTGAACTGGAAGCTCGCGGTCGAAGCGTTCGTCGAGGCGTATCACGTGGTGGAAACCCATCCGCAGCTCGTGATCCCGACGCGGTACGGCCGGCGCGACGACGCATCGTTCGATCCGCGCGCGTTCGTCGCGGCCGATCTCCAGTACCTGCGCACGATGAGCGAAGGCATGGGCGGCATGGTGCACGCCGACGACGTGCGTATTGCCGAGGAGCTGCACGACATCGAGTTGCCCGCCGACGCCGAGCTCGCGATCGCAACCTGGAACCGCATGCTCAACGACGCCGTCACCCGCCGGCACCGCGAGCGCGGCGCCGACATGCCCGACCTCAACGAGCTCACCGAGCTGGGCTACAACCGCGAATTCTTTCAGTGCTTCCCGCATTACTTCGTGTTGCCGATGTACAGCAGCGCGTCGTCGTACCGCTTTCGACCGCTCGGTCCGGAGGAGACACTCATGGAGCTCTGGTCGCTCACGCGGTATCCGGAAGGCAGCGCGCGCGAGAAACCGACGCCACCCGAGCCGTGGGAGTGCGACGATCCGCGCTGGCCGCCCATTCCCACCCAGGACTTCTCCAACTTGCCGCGCCAGCAGAAAGGCCTCCACGCGAAAGGCTTCGAGTACATGCGGCTGTCGACGCAGATGGAAGGGCACGTCTCGAACTTCGAGCGAACGATCGACGGCTTCCTCGCCGGTCTTCCGAACGAGAAGCTGCTCCCGGCGCTGCAGTCGGTGAACGTCTATCCCTTCGACCAGCCGATCCTCGACCTCGGATTCTGAAACATGGCCGCGAACTTCGCCGAAGTCGTCGAGGGCATCCGCGCGACGCTCGCGGCGTACACGCAAGCGCTCGACGACGGCCGCACCGACGACGTCGTCGCGACGTTCTGCCCCGACGGCGCGGTCGACATCCCCGGCATGGGATCGCACGAGGGTCACGACGCGCTGCGCGCCGCCTATACGAAGTGGAAACCACGTCGGCCGCAACGTCACCTGGTGCTGAACACGCTCGTGACCGACTGGAACGAACACGCCGCGACGGCGACCAGCGACGTCGTGTTCCTGCTCCAAGGCGACGCGGGTTGGGCGGTTCAGCTCGTCGGCCGCTACCACGACTCGCTGCACTGCGACGATGGCGCGTGGCGCTTCCACCGCCGCACGGCTGAATTCGTATCCGGTTAGCGGGAGCTATTCGTCCAGGAGCTCCGGCTGCGCTTCGACGATCCAGTCGTACAGGGGCTGGAACTGCCGCCACCCGCCCTTCGGACGACCGACCTGTTGCGCGGTCTTCTCCGCTTGGGCGGGATCGATGGGCACGGGCGTACCCGCGGCCTCCGCAAGGAGCTGCGCCTGGCACGTGCGCTCCATCGTGATGAACCACCATGCGGCCTCGTCGACCGACGTCTGGCCGACAGTGAGCAGTCCGTGATTCGAGAGGATCACCGCCTTGTGCCCACCGAGCGCGTGCGCGATCCGTTTGCCCTCCTCGAGATCGAACACGACGCCGGTGTAGTCGTCGAACACGGTGTGGTCGCCGTAGAACGCGCACGCGTCCTGGGTCAGCGGATCGAGCGGCCGGCGCAACGACGACCAGGCTTTGCCGTAGACCGAATGCGCGTGCGCGGCCGCGACGACGTCGGGCCGGGCCGCGTGGATCTGCGAGTGGATCGCGAACGCGGCCTTGTTGAGCGGCCAGTTCCCCTCGACGATCTCGCCGTCGCGGTTGACGAGCAGCAGATCCTTCACACGGATCTGCTTGAAGTTCATGCCGAGCGGATTGACCCAGAAGTGGTCGAGGCGTTCGGGATCGCGCGCCGTGATGTGGCCGGCCGCGCCCTCGTCGAAGCCGAAGTGGCCGAAAAGGCGGAACGCGGCGGCGAGGTGCTGCTTCCGGTACCGACGTTCGTCCTCGACGGCGTCGAATGCGGGGAATTTCGCCGGCAGCCGGTCGGACACCATCGCCGAATCGTACGTCAGCGGAAGAATTCCCGGTGACAGGAATACCCCTGGGGGTATGCTGGTTGGTGGGTGGACACGCCCCTCCGACCCCGGGAGCAACCGTGACGACCCTCGACCTGACCGAAGCAACGTTCGAATCCACCGTCGCCGCCGACGGCATCGTCCTCGTCGACTGGTGGGCGTCGTGGTGCGGCCCGTGCCGGGTGTTCGCGCCGATCTTCGACGCCGCGGCCGACGAGCACGACGACATCGTCTTCGCCAAGGTCGACACCGAGGCCGAGCGCGGCCTGGCCGCGGCGGCGGGGATCATGTCGATCCCGACGCTCATGGCTTTCCGCGACGGCATCCTCGTGTTCTCGCAGCCGGGCGCGCTCCCCGCGCCCGTATTCGCCGACCTCATCGCGCAGCTGCGCGCCCTCGACATGGACGAAGTCCGCCGCGAGCTCGCGCCAGCCACGCAAACGTCGTAAACCGCGGAGGAGAACACCGTGGAGATTCCCGAACCCGTCGTCGATGACGTCCGCAAACGGCTGCGACGCGCGGCCGGCCAAGTGCAGGCCGTGGAGCGCATGCTGGCCGAAGGTCGCGAGTGTCGTGAGGTCGTGATGCAGATCTCCGCCGCGACCAAGGCGCTCGAGCAAGCGGGCTTCAAGCTCGTAGCAGCCGGGCTGACCTATTGCGTCGAACGGCCCGAGGAAGCGGAGGCCGACGGTTACGCGCTCGAAGACGTCGAGCGCATGTTCATGAAGTTGGCGTGACCATGCATGCATTCGCCACCACCCTTTCCGGGCCCGTCCCGGAAGCCGAAGCCGCCGTCCGCGACGCGCTCGGCCGCCGCGGGTTCGGGATCGTCAGCGAGATCGATGTCGCGACGAATCTGAAGAACGCGCTCGGTATCGACCGACCCCCGCTCAAGATCCTGGGCGCGTGCAGTCCGGTGTTCGCGCAGCAGGCGCTCGAGATCGACACCGCCGTCTCGCTGTTCCTGCCGTGCAACGTCGTGCTCGAAGGCATCGACGACGTGACACGAGTGAGCGCCGTCGACCCCCGCGAGATGATGGACGATCCCCGTTTCGTCTCCCTCGCGCAGGATGTCGCGGAGAACCTGCAGGCGGTCATCGACGAGCTCGCAGTCAACGCTCCCGTGCCGTCATGAGGGTGGAGCCTGCTGCGCCGCCGGCCGCGCCCGGTCGTGTATTACCTCGCGCTCTGGGTGCCGCTCGTCCTGGTGCTCGAAGCCACCGTGCCCGACGCGGCATGCTTCTCACCCGCGCCGGCGGGCGGCCACGAGTCGAACCCGATCGCGCGCGTGCAATGATCGACGCGTGACCGCGGCCGCGCCGGACCTGACGACCAACGACAGGTCGGTGCGCGACGAAGTAGTGCACGAAGCCGCGACGATGGTGCTGTACGTCTCGATCGTCGAGATCGCGGAGCTCGCAGCCATCCCCGAGAGCCACTTTGCGACCGGCAGCGTGACGGGTCCGGTCGGTGCCGAGTTGATCGCGCTGCTCTGGGGCACGGCGATGGGACTCGCGCTCGCGCACTGGTTCGCGTTCGGGTTCGCGGCCCGGGGCTTTCGCGGCGAGCGGCACACTCGGCTCGACACTTACGTCGGGCTCGCGCAGGTGGGCGCCGCCGCGTTCGTGGCCGCGATCTCGAGCCTTCCCGCGCTGTTCCTGTCGGACGAGAACGCGCAGGTGCTGACCGGCTACATCCCGGCGGTGCTCGTCGGTGTCGTGAGCTATCTCATCGCGCGCTCGGGCGGTCGCAGTCGAACCGCGTCCGTTGTGTACGGGATCACCGCGCTCGTGCTGGGCTTCGTCGTCGCGTTCGCGAAGAGTCGCCTCGCCGCGCACTGACGCGCGCGTGTCAGTGCTTGGCGTGCATCTGGAACGACGGGAAGTCGAGCGACAGCCCGGTCGAGCTACAGGTGTCGTTGGCCGTGCCGCTCAAGCCGTACAGCTTCTGTAGACCGCTCGTCGGCAACGACAGCGTGCCCGTGGCGTGGAAGCCGAACACGCTGACGTCGTAGTCGGCCGAGCCCGACAGGCTGCCGAGCGTGAACGTGATCGCCGAGCTCGTCGAGGTGTACGTGCCGCTCGCGTCGCCGACGACGTGCACGGTGCCGTTCGCACTGCCCCAGTGCGAAGTGAACGATGCACTGAGCGTCTGGTCGGCGTGCAACGCCCACGTAGTGTCGGTGAACGTCAGCGAGACACCCGGACCCGACGCCGTGATCGTGAGGCCGGGAATCGCCGACGACAACCCGCCGGTGATCTGCTCGGAGTCGAGATTCCATATGCCCGGCAGGCATGTGCCAGTACCGGCACCGTTGCCACCAGGCACGAACTGCGGGATACAGCCCCCCGCGAGGAGCGCCGCCGCGCCGAGCAACGCGAGCCGTCCACCGACCGAACGCATCCAACCGATCACGGTTTCCCCCTTGCCATCCCCATGTGAAGGCGTGTCCGGAGGCTAGCGGTATCACGCACCCGGGCGCGCTCGGCCACCTCGTCGCCACCCCTCGTAGTCGTGACCTCGGTTTGACGACAGAGGCGACGAAACCTGCCGACATACGCTCGTGGGCGTGTACGAGGACCCGCCGATCCCGGGCCTGGCCGATCCCGGCGAACCCGCTGCGGGCGCGACCCCGCCGACGACCGTCTCGTGGCCACCCGTCGCCGCGCCGCCTGTCGGGCCCGCGGTCGAGCCCCCGGTCGCGGAGCCTTCGCCCCCACCACCGGCGCCCTCATACGCCGCGCCCCCACCCGACACGAACCCGCCGCTCGCGCCCCCGCCGTTCGGCACGCCGCCGCCCCGGTCGCGTCACCAAGCGCGACTCACGTTCGTGTTCGTGGTCGTCGCGCTCGTCGCCGGCTTCGGCGTCACGACGCTGATCCTCAACGCAACCGACTCCACGAAGAAGAACGCGGCGTCGACAACGCCCTCGACCGCCGCGCCCGCCCCGACTGCGCCGAGCACGACCGTGCCGACCGATCCGCACGCGAGCGCGCTCTCGCAACTCATCGTGAATCAAGCCGATGTTCCCCTCGGCTACCGCGTCCAGCTCCAACCGGGCGGCAGCGACTTCGTGCGCGGCACGACCCTCGACCTCTGCAACGGCACGTACAAGAGCGAGCGTTCGCGCACGGCGCGGCGTCAGGTCGTGGTGCTCGACGCCCAGGGCAACCAGATGTTCAGCACCGAAGCCGTCCTGTACAAGACGCCCCATGCCGCCGCGCAAGCGTTGAAGGAGCTGCGCGCGGTCGTCGCCAAGTGCCCGAACGGTCCGGTCACGAGCCCCGTCGGCGAGCCCACCGCGGTCACCACGTTCTTCGGCGCGCCCGACACGGCGTGGCCGCACGCGGCGGGCGTCACGCGCGCCGCATTCGACTTCAACGTGACCTCGCAGGGCACGACCGTGCGGTCGACCGCGGTCTACCTCTGGCGCGGCCGTGCCTTGCTCGCGCTGTACTTCCCGTCGTCGCAAGGCGATCAGGTGGCGATCCAGGACCAGACGACGATCCCCAAGATCGACGCGATCTTCGAGACGCGGCTCTCCGCGCTGCCCGTCGTCGACGTCAAATAGCCGTTCGCGCGCGGCGACGGATCAGAACGGGCGGTCGCCCATGATCGACACGCGATCCATGACGCGCCGCTGCGGGAAGTAGTCGGACGACGCGTAGTGCTGGGTCGAGCGGTTGTCCCAGAACGCGACCGTGCCGGGCTCCCAGTGCAGGCGCACTTGCCATTCGGGATGCATGGCCTGCAGGCACAACCGGTCGAGGAGCCATTCGCTCTCGTCGTCGTCGAGCCCGACGATTCGTTCACAGAAGAACGCGTTGACGTAGAGCGTCTTGCGGCCCGTCTCGGGATGCGTGCGCACGACGGGATGCTCCACGCGCGGATACCGCTCCAATGCCTCGGCGCGCTGCTTGGCCGACATGCCGTAGCCGAACACCTGCACGAACGAGTGCACAGCGCGCAGGTCGGCGATCTGGCCTTTGATCTCGTGCGGGAGGTTGTCGTAGGCGCAAGCCATGTCGGCCCAGAGCGTGTCGCCGCCGTGCTCGGGCACCTCGACCGCGCGCAACACCGCGCCCATAGCAGGCTCGACGCGCCACGACACGTCGCTGTGCCAGCCGTTCTCGTTCCCTACGCCGTAGGGATTGGTCCGGTCGTCGCCTTTTTCGAACCGCACGACCTCCGGGGTGTCGCCCTGTTCGAGGAACGGGTGCTGCTCGAGCGCGCCGAAATGCGACGCGAACGCGAGTTGCTGCTCCGACGAGAGCCGCTGGTCGCGGAAGAAGAGCACCTTCCATTCGAGCAGCGCGCGGCGGACCTCCGCGCCGAGCTCGTCGTCGAGCGGTGCGGCGAGGTCGATGCCCCGCACCTCGGCACCGATCACCTCGGTGCACGGTTCGAGCTTGATGCGCGTGTACGGGCGCTCGACCCAGTCGTCGGGCACGCGGCGCAAGACGCGCGGCCCCACTCCCCACGTCAGCGCGCGCGTCATTCCGGTGCGACCCATGGCGCTCACGCTAGGCGCGCGCCGGCCGCGCGGCTAGCTGTTGGACGACGCCGCCGCGAACATCCACACGGCGAACAACACGAGTGAGGCGCAGCCCACCACGATGCCGAAGATCGCCCGCCCGCGGCCGAGCTGGTGCGACCGCTTGATGCGGCCCAGCGCGAACACGCCGAGCACGATCGCGCCGACCGATGTGAACGGGTTCGGGAAGAGCGACAGCAGCCCGAGATAACCGGCCGCGATCGCCCCCAGGTCGCGGTTGACCGGCATCACCCAGTCGAGGCTGTGGTCGGGCGGTGCCGGCGCGGCGTACGGCGCCTGCCACCCGGACGCGCGGTGCTCGGTCCACGTCGCGCCGTCCCAGTAGCGCATCGATTGCGGCGCCGCGGGATCGGGATACCAGCCCGCGGGCGGGTTCGGTGCGGTCTGCATCTCCCATCTCTCGACGCCCGGTCGGGGCCCCTGAAGGGGAGACTCAGCGCTTCAGGCGGATCGGGAGCGCCTTCAGGCCGTTGTTGAGGTTCGAGCGGATGCGCACCGGCTCGCCGATGAGCTCGATCTCGGGGAACGCGGCTAGCAGCTCCTCGAAGAACACCTTGCCCTCGAGCCGGGCGAGGTGCACGCCCAGACAGAAGTGCTCCGCGATCCCGAACGACAGCTGCGGGTTCGGCGACCGACGGATGTCGAACTGCTGCGGGTCGTCGAACACTTCCTCGTCGCGGTTCGCCGACGTGTAGTACATCGCGACCTTGTCGCCCTTGGCGATCTGTACGCCGCGCAGCTCGGTGTCGACCGTCGCGGTGCGGCGGAAGTAGTGCAGCGGGTTCGCGTAGCGCAGGATCTCCTCGATCGCGCCCGGGATCAGTGCCGGATCGGCGCGCAAGGCGGCAAGCTGCTCGGGATGCTGCAAGAGCAGCAACAGTCCCGACGCGAGCATCGTCTTCGTGGTGTCGTTCCCCGCCGTGACGAGCTGCACGAAGAAGCTCGCGAAGTCGGCGTCGGTCATCACATGACCGTTGAAATCGGTCTCGAGGATCAGCGTGGTGAGGTCGGGCAACGGCGGCTCGCTGCGCCGCGCGGCTGCGAACTGCATGGCGTACACGGCCATGTCGATCGTGCTCTGCGAGACGTCGCCGACGTAGTCGGCGTCCTGGCTGCTCGTGTTCATCTCCGCGAGCCGGTGGATCATCGCCAGATCGTCGACGGGGAGGCCCATGAGCTGACCGATCACCCGCGACGGCAGCGACGACGTGACGTCGTGCACGAACTCGACGTCGCCCTGGTCGGCCGCGGCCGCCATGATCTCCCGGCAGATCGCGCGGATCTGCGGTTCCATCTCGGCGATGACCCGCGCCTTGAACCGGGGCGCGATGGGGCGGCGGAAATCGCCGTGGCGCGGTGGATCCATCGCGAGGAGCATGTTGCGCATCATCTCGAGCTGCGCCTCGGCGAGGTTCTCGAGCATCACGCCACGCTCGCTCGCCGAGAAGATCGTGGGCTCGCGGGCGACGTGTACGACGTCGGCGTGCTTCAGCACCGCCCAGTAGCCGGGCTCGTCCTGCATCTCCTGGAAGTAGACCGGCTGCGTGCGTCGCAGCTCGGCCAACGCGGCGTGCGGCGGCCCACCGACGTAGCCATCCGGGTCGTAGAGATCGATCATGAGACCGTCAGTCGACCAACACGTTCGGGCGCGGCAGGCCCAGCTGCTCGCACATCGCGAGATAGAACGCCAGCGTGCCCGCGCCGTCGGCGACACTTTCGACATTGCCGTCGGCGTCGAGATTCAGGTTCACGCCGTACATGTGGAACCACACGCGCGTGTCGTTCTCGATGCACTCGAGCGTGTGCACGGAGCCCGCGGGCTCGTACAGGAACGATCCGGCCCGGTTCACGTAGTCGTACTCCTTGTACTTCCACGCGCCCGATGTCGTGTAGCCCCACACCGGACCGGTGTGCCGGTGGGTCTGCACGGTGAAGCCCTTCTGGAAGACGTTCTCGACGATCCAGAGCCCCTCGCGCTCTTTGACCTGGATGACCTTGAGGAGATTGCCGTCGCCGATGTCGACGAACGGGAGCTCGTCGCCGCCGATGTGCACCGCGGTCGGCGCCGATTCGATCAGAGCCATGATGTACCCCTCAAACTGGTGTGGCCTCGGCGATCCGAGCCTAGGCCGGGCCGGCCGGAGGGGAAAACGCGCCGCATGCTGGAACGCCGTTGGCTCGCGGGCCACGTCACGGTGATCGTCGTCGTCGGCGTCTTCGTCGCGCTCGGCTTCTGGCAACTCGCGCGCGATCGTCACAAGCATCACCTCGTCGCGGCGGCGAAGGCCGCGTACGCAGCGCCGGCATCCGATCTCCTCTCGGCTTCGACGCCCGCGGCCGGTGCGCGCACGCAGGCCACGGGCACGTTCGATCCCGCGCACGAGGTGTTGCTCCGCAATCAGGTGTCGAACGGGAACTACGGCGACGACGTGCTCACGCCGCTGCGGCTCACCGACGGATCCGCGGTGCTCGTCGACCGCGGCTGGATTCCCGATCCGACGGGTGGTCCGTTCGACGCGCCCGTGTCGACG
>Ga0335082_10008152_pt1 | contig 11378 bp, 11 predicted proteins | sample Lox_Sample_41_FD_206718 | JGI IMG/M metagenome (GOLD analysis project Ga0335082, IMG submission 206718) | Soil microbial communities from Loxahatchee National Wildlife Refuge, Florida, United States - Lox_Sample_4.1 | ecosystem: Environmental > Terrestrial > Soil > Wetlands | place: USA... | reverse complement strand
CCTACCAGACGCCGGCCGACTTCCGGCTCGAGCACCGCAGAGTTGAGCTGTTTCACACCGGCAGCGAGCCTCCCAAGAAGCAGCTCAAGGAGTCATTCGGGCAGTTTCTGCGCTTCACTTCTCCCGTGGCCTCGCCCTATCCCGAGAACAACCTGATGAACGCGCGCTGGTTCCCGGCGCGTGGGCACCGCGCAGTGATCGTGCTGCCCCAGTGGAACGCCGACGCCATCAGCCACAACGGACTCTGCCAGATCTTCAACCTGCTAGGCATCTCGGCGCTGCGCATGAGCATGCCGTACCACGACATTCGCCGCCCGCAGGGACTAACCCGCGCGGACTACGCCGTCTCGGCCAACATCGGGCGCACCATTGACTCAGTCCGGCAAGGCATTGCCGACATTCGCGCCTGCCTCGACTGGCTGCAGCAGCGCGGCCACACCAAACTCGGAATCGTGGGCACCAGTCTCGGCTCGTGCTACGCCTTCATCGCCGCGGCACATGACCCCCGCATCAGCGTCAACGTCTTCAATCACGCCTCCACCGCCTTCGGCGATGTGGTGTGGACCGGCCAGTCCACCCGGCACATCCGCCAGAGCGTAGAGAGCATGCTCACGCACGACGAGCTCCGCAACGTCTGGTTGTCCATCAGTCCCATCGTGTACTTCGACAAGTTTCAGCGCTGGCCCAAGAAGTCGCTGATGATTTACGGCCGCTACGACCTGACCTTCCTGCCCGAGTTTTCCACCCAGGCCGCGGGCGAGTTTTTGAAGCGCGGCCTCGACACCACGGTAAAGGCTTTGCCCTGCGGCCATTACTCGCTCGGTGAAACTCCCTACAAATATATGGACGCCTGGCACATCTCGCGCTTCCTGGCTAAGGCGTTCGCGGGGTAGGTGAAATTTGAACTTCTCCGGTCGTTGTCACAGACTTCTGTACTCCCTGCCGCGCAGAATGGGTGGAGCACCGCTTCAGCGGTGCAGTTAGCTTTTGATTGTTCCAGTCGGCTTTAGCCGCTGAGGTAAGTATGACCATCCCCCATCGCGGTTGGACCAGTGCCAGCACGTACTTCGTTACCGCCGGCACGTTTTGTAAGAAGAACGTTCTTCAATCAGATCGCAGGCCGAGCTGTTCTGCACGACAATGTTTCGTTATCGCGATGAAGGAAAGCTTCTCGTCCATGCCTTCGTCGTGATGCCAAACCACGTGCACTTGCTGCTTTCCGTTCCTGAGGGACTGATCTTGGAGCGAGTGATGCAGTTCGTAAAAGGCGGTTTTTCGCGCAAGGCAGGTATTCAGTTTGGAATACAGCCGCCAATCTGGCAGAAGAGCTTCGTGGACCGTCGGGTGCGCGATGCGGCGGAGTGCGCTAGATTCGCGGATTACATTCATCAGAATCCCGTGAAAGCAGCACTCGTGGAGACGGCTGCCAGATATCAGTATTCATCGCTCAACCCAACCTATTGGATGAACGAATTACCTCAGCGGCTAAAGCCGGACACTCAGCAAGCTCAGTCTGTGCACCGCTAAAGCAGTGCTCCACCCTGGGTATATGTTGAGGCGCTACAATGTTGGTTCTAGTAGCAGCATCGGGATGACCATGCGACACAAGGCAAACTCGACTGGGCGATGGCCGGACGCTGAAGCGCCTCCGGTCTTGCAGGCCGACTCAAAAGATCCGCTGCGCGAAGCTTTTCTTGGTCGTTGGAGCAATGTCCCCAAGCTTCAGAAAATAGGCGTGATTGTTTGCGTCTTTATTTGGGCAGTTTTGATTCTGGCGTTTTTAGTGTTGCCTATGTTTGGCGCTAGCGACACTTCGGCGATCTTGAGAACTGTGGCCGGTATTGCAGCCGTGACACTGCTGCTCACAGGCTTTTTTGATATTGTCGTGTGGAAAGTACGTTGAGTCAGAAAAAGAGGAACCCATCATGCCTACCAATCCCCGGGAACTGCCCATCGCTGACGTTGATCCCCAAATCGCAGAAGCTATTGCCAACGAAGAACGCCGCCAGCACGAAGGACTCGAGCTGATCGCCTCGGAGAACTTCGTCAGCGAGGCGGTGCTGGAAGCCGCTGGTTCGGTGTTTACCAACAAGTACGCGGAGGGCTATCCCGGCAAGCGCTACTACGGCGGCTGCGAGTTCACCGACGTCGTCGAAAGCTTGGCGCGCGACCGCGCCAAGCGGCTCTTCGGAGCCGATCACGCCAACGTGCAGCCACACTCCGGCTCGACCGCAAATATGTCGGCCTACGCGGCGCTCATCGCGCCCGGAGACACCGTCCTCGGCCTCAACCTCGCGCACGGCGGCCACCTCACCCACGGCCATCCCCTGAACTTCTCCGGCAAGACCTACAAGATCGTGCCTTACGGCGTGACCAAAGAGACCGAAACCATTGACTACGACGAGCTGGAGAAGACCGCCGAGCGCGAGCGGCCGAAGCTGATTATCGGCGGAGGCAGCGCCTACCCGCGCTTCATCGACTTCGTTCGCATGCGCCAGATCGCCGACAAAGTCGGCGCGTTCTACCTGGTGGACATGGCGCACTTCGCCGGACTGGTTGCCGGTGGCGTGCATCCGTCGCCCGTACCCCATTCCCACGTCGTGACCAGCACGACCCACAAGACCCTGCGTGGCCCGCGCGCCGGACTCATCCTCTCCCGGCAAGAGCATGCGGCAGCCATCGACAAAGTCGTTTTTCCCGGCATGCAGGGCGGTCCGCTGGTGCACATCATCGCAGCGAAAGCGGTGTGCTTCCACGAAGCATTGCAACCCGGCTTCAAGGACTACGCGCACCAGATCGTGGCCAACGCCAAAGTCCTGGCGCAGACCCTGGCCGACGAAGGCTTCCATATCATCTCCGGCGGCACCGACACACATCTCATGCTCGTGGATGTTTTCGCCAAGGGCATGCTGGGCAGCGAAGCCGAGAACGCGCTGCACGATGCCGGCATCACGGTGAACAAGAACGCCATCCCTTTCGACACCAATCCGCCGATGAAGCCCAGCGGCATTCGCATTGGTACACCGGCACTCACCACCCGCGGCATGAAGGAAGCCGAAATGAAGCAAATCGGGAAATGGATCTCCGAGGCGCTCCACAATCGCACCGACAAGGCGTTGCTGGAGCGCATACGCCGGCAGGTGCTGGAGTTGGCCGAGCAGTTCCCCTTGTACGCCTCGCGGCGAGCGAAACATCTGGAAGCGGTCAAGGCCTAGCCTCTGTCCCAGACTCGATTGCGGCCGGAACCCCAGGTTCCGGCCTTACCGATTGCGTCGAGTAACCCGCCGTGACGGAAACCCGCCGGCCCGCGGTTTACACTGAACTTGATGCGGATCGCCATCGACATTCGGCGCATCAACGAGTTCGGCGTGGGCACCTACACCCGCAACGCCATCCGCAGCCTCGCGCGTCTCGATCACGGTACCGAGTACTTTCTGCTCGGCATTCCCGGCAGGTTGGGCGAAATCGAGCCGCTGCCGCCCAACTTCATCACCGTTCCGACGCACCCTAATGATTTCTCGCTGAACAGCTATCTCGAGCTGCACCGCATCCTCAAGTCGCATCGCTGCGACCTGCTGCACGTGCCTCACCTGTTCTGGAAGCCGCAAGCGATACCGTGTCCTTACGTCGTTACCGTTCACGATCTTCTCGACCATCTGTACCGCGTCAATAGTGCTTCGTCGGTGCAGCGCTGGTTGCATTTTCGGTTCACCCGGCGCGTCCTGCACAGCGCGGCCCGCATCTTCGCCGTCTCGAATTTCTCCAAGCAGGACACGCAACGCGTCTTCAGGGTCCCCGGCGACAAGATCGAGGTCATCTATAATGCGCTCGACGATCGCTTCCGCCTGGGCCACGCCACCGACACCGACCGCAAGCTGATCGCCGAGCGCTATCAGGTCACATACCCTTTCCTGCTTTATGCGGGGCGCATCAGCCCGCACAAAAACGTGGTGCGAATAATCGAGGCGTTCTCGGCGCTCAAGGCCGAACTGAAAAAAGACGGCAGGTACCCCGACCTGAAGCTCATCATCATCGGCGACGAGTTGGCGAAGCATCCCGATCTGCGCCGCGCGGTGATCCGGAGCAGGGTACAGAACGATGTCCGTTTCCTGGGCTTCGTTCCCATCGGCGTGTTGCGCATCTTCTATGACCTTGCCAAGATCTTCGTCTTCCCGTCGCTCTACGAAGGCTTCGGTTTGCCGCCGCTGGAGGCCATGGCGCACGGCACGCCGGTCGTCACCAGCAACACCTCGTCGATTCCCGAAGTCGTCGGCGACGCCGCCGTTATGGTGAACCCGGAGAACGTCTTCGAGATCATGCACGCCCTGCATCGCGTCCTGCTGGACCAGACCGTGCGCGATAAGCTCAAGGCGCGCGGCGTGCTGCAGGCGCAGCGCTTTTCCTGGGACGACAGTGTGCGCCGCATGCTCACCGTGTACCACGAAGTGGTTCAGAGGTAGCAATTGGACAGCTCCCTGCAAGCCGATGTAGTATCGTGGGCGCCTTGGTGCCATTGCGTCTCGGGTCCCACGAAGTAGACTGAAGTCCCCCGGGGTCTTGCCCAGTTCTGGACGAGTGCAGCATTGTCCGATTCCGTGCCTCTTCACCTGTTGCCTGCTATCTCACCATAAGGAGCCGTTATGAACGAGATCGTAAAGTTGGTATCAGACAAGTTCCATCTCTCACCCGAAGTTTCGCAACAAATCGTGGATTTCGTCGTCGGTCAGGTGAAATCGAAACTGCCCGAAAATCTCTCGCAGCACATCGATACGCTGATTGCCGGAGGCGCAGAAGCGGAAGGCATCTTCGAGAAGGTGAAAGACCTGGCTTCAGGACTGTTACACCACAAGAAATAAGTCTTCCGATATGCACGGCGGATGCCCCACCCGGCCCGCATCGAGCCGGACCTGGAGGCGGAGCCTTCGCCGTCGTACTCAAAGGGCAATCACCCCAAATCTGTTCCCGAGGAGCGGCTATGCTTCACTATCTCTGGGTTGCGGTTATCGGACTGGTTGTGGGCGCGCTGGCCAAACTCATCATGCCGGGCAAGGACCCGGGCGGCATCATCGTCACCATGCTGCTGGGTATCGCGGGCTCGTTCGTCGGCACTTGGTGTGGGCAGATGCTGGGCTGGTATAAGGAAGGCCAATCGGCAGGCTTCATCATGTCGGTGATCGGCGCCCTGATCCTGCTGGCCATCTATCACTTCATCCGGCGGAAAACCGCCTCGTAGCCCGCCGAAGGAATCGCAAACCGGATCCCAGCCTCAATTGCCAGGCTACGTGAGGATAGAGAGATCATTCACCCTGCCGGGCCCTCCGTCGGCGTGAGGGGACCGGAGCTGATGCAGAAGTGGGGCGAGCAGTCGAGCCAGCGCGTTTCGCTCGAAAGCAATGCCGGTCGCGCGTACTTTTCTGGCGAAGTGAATCGCGAGCTGACGGTGCAGAACAATCCCGAGCACTACAAAGGAGTCGATGAACAGACGGGAACGAAATCGCGCACCATCATGTCGGTTCCGCGCATTGGCGACACCAGCATCGGCGTGCTGCAGGTGCTGAACAAGACCGACGCTTCGCGCCCGACGCCCAGCACGCCAGCAAGATCGTGGTCGCCATCTTCCTGCAGGAGAGCGACGAGGCGGATTACCTCGAGCGCTGGTTCTCTGAACAGGGCGACATGCGTGGCGATTCCGCGATTGAAGCCGGCATCGTGGCTTTCCTTGCCAAGCACGGGGTGCGTTCTGCCATCATGACGGACCGCATCATCGGCTGCCTGCACGAAGAAGGCATCGACTACCCCGAGGGCCAGAAGTGCCCGCAGTGCCCTTTCTCGGTCAGCCGCGACCGATTTACCCACGACACGATTCAGTAAAGGCAGCCGTTCCCACAGTTCCCAAAATCAGGGAATTCTGGGCCACCCGCGGTTGTCAGTTAAAGATTCTCAAAGCGGCGGGTCCGGCCCGAGCTGATGTCGAGTTTGGCATAGACGGAGCGACCGTGATTCCCGTTTTGGGAGTGTCGAAAATCTGTGAGCTGAATATCGCATCCCTCCCATTCGAAACGGCGGAGACTATGGTTAGTAGTCCTGCGTGAGAGCTTATCGCGAGCCGTAGTTCGGAAGACTCCTATGCCCGAGTTACTCGCGTCCGAAACCCGAAATAAGGAGAAGGTTAGGGAAAAGGGTGCAGGCCTCGCTACGTCAGACACTGGGCTGGCGCTGCCTCGCCGGCACGACAGTCTTCCCGAACTCGAGACAACGCTTCCTGTTGATCTAGCACCGCAGAAACCGTGGCGTCGCTTTCTGCCTCTCTGGCTGCGATCGCTGATTTGGGTCGATTCTGCCCCGAGATACGACGCATTTCTTTCGTATAGCTGGAAGGCGGACGAGAAAGTTGCGCCAGTCATCCAGTCAACACTCCAGCAATTCCTGTGTCCGTGGTATCGACGTCGAGCCAAGACAATTTTCCGAGATCTGTCCTGCATGCCCGCGGGTTCTAGTTTGCGACAGGAGTTGTGTGACCGTCTGGATCGCTCTAGCCATCTCATTGTGCTGGCCTCGCCCCAAGCAGCGCATAGCGACGGCATGGAGATGGAGGTCAATTATTGGTTCAGTCGGCCTCGGGATGGGCAGGTTTTAGTCATCGTGACGGATGGCGAGCATAGAAATTGGGAGGAGATACGCCAAAGACTGCTGCCGCCCTCAGTGGGCTCGAACCTCGCGGGCGAACCACTCTGGATTCCGTTGCAACATCGGCGTTCTGATCTGCTGAAAGATCCGAATAGCCAGCAACTCCGAGCACAATTGATCGAAGACCTCAAGCAAGTCTTTCTCCGCTTGTATGAGCCGCGGACTTGGGAGGAACTGCATGGTGAGGAGCGTGCGCAACGTCGCCGAGGATTACGAATTGTGGGGGCGTTTGCTTTGACATTCTTGGCACTCGCAGTCGCAGCGATCGGCTTTGGGGTTTATGCGCAAAACCAAAAGGCGCTGGCACAGGATCGCCAACGGCAGGCTGAAGAAGCCACACTACGTGAAGCGACTGCACGACAATCAGAAGCGAAGGCGCGAGAAGAAGCCGAGGAGAATGCAACCAAAGCAGTGCGACAGGAGCGAATCGCTAAGGAGAACGCTGCCACAGCAGAGCGAAATGCGCGCGAATCCAAGGCCAGGGAATTGGCCGTTTTGGCTAAAGACAGCCTCAACAAAGACCCTGAGCAGAGCGTACTTCTTGGTATCCAAGCCGTGAACGCTACGCTTCGCTTTAAGCAGCCCACGGTTCCTCTCGCGGAGGAGATTCTGCATCAGACGCTCCTGCTGTCGCAGGTACGCGTGACCCTGCGCGGCCATGGCAACTATGTTTACAGCGTGGCTTGGAGTCCGGACGGCAAGCGCCTGGCAACGGCAAGTTTTGACACCACGGCGAGCGTGTGGGACGCCGCCAGCGGCCACGAACTGCTGACGTTGCGCCGCGACACAGACGCTCTGAACCGAGGTGTCAACAGTGTCGCCTGGAGTCCAGACGGCAAGCGCCTGGCGACAGGAAGTGACGACCTTACAGCGAGAATCTGGGACGCGACCAACGGACAGGAACTGCTCACTCTGCACGGCCATACGATGGGTGTGTTAAGCGTGGCTTGGAGCCCGGACGGCAAGCAGTTGGCGACCGCGAGTTACGACGGTACCGCGAAAGTCTGGGACGCGGCCAGTGGCCAGGAACTGCTGACCTTCCGCGGCCACGCCGACGCCGCGAACAACACTGTGGACAGCGTGGCCTGGAGCCCGGACGGCAAGCGGTTGGCGACGGGGAGTTGGGACCGTACAGCGAGAGTGTGGGATGCGAACAGCGGGCAGCAATTGCTGATCTTGCGCGGCCACAAAAGCGATGTGACGAGCGTGGCCTGGAGCAAGGACGGCACGGCGCTGGCGACTGGAGATAAGTGGGGAGCGGCGAAGGTGTGGGATGCAATAAGCGGGAAAGAATTGCGTACCCTAAGCGGCCATGGTGGACATGTTTCCAGCGTCGCCTGGAGCCCGGACAACCGGTTGGCGATAGGGAATGGTGACAGCACGGCGACGGCATGGGATTTTATCAGCGATCAGGAAGTGCTGATCCTACGCGGCCACAGCAGCGATGTGCGGAGCGTGGCCTGGAGCCCGGACGGCAAGCGCCTGGCAACGGCGAGTGATGACACGACGGCAAAGGTGTGGGACACAGGCATCGGACAAGAGTTGCTCGCACTTCGTGGCCCCAATTCGTGGGATATCGTTAGCATGGCATGGAGTCCCGACGGCAAGCGGCTGGCGACTGCGACGGAATTCCACAATACGCCGAAAGTGTGGGACGCGGCCAGCGGGCAGGAGTTGCTCTCCCTGCGCGGCCACGAGCGGGATGTAGAGAGCGTGGCGTGGAGCCCGGACGGCAAGCGGTTGGCGACAGGGAGTGAGGATACGACAGCGAGGATATGGGACGCGGCCAGCGGGGAGCAATTACTTGTCTTGCGCGGACACGACGAACGAGTAGGGGGTGTGGCTTGGAGCCCAGACGGCAGGCGGCTGGCAACGGTAAGTAATGACAAGACGGCGAAGGTGTGGGACGCAGTAAGCGGCGCGGAAAAGCTTAGCTTGTTTGAAGCAAACGGTGATGTAGACAGTGTGGCCTGGAGCCCGGACGGCAAGCGGCTGGCGACGGGGAGTGTGTACGATACGGCAAAGGTGTGGGATGCGGCCAGAGGGAAAGGTCTGCTAACCCTGCATGGGCACGACGGCCCGGTGTACGATGTGGCGTGGAGCCCGGACGGGAAGCGGTTGGCGACAGCAAGCCGGGACACAACGACAAAACTGTGGGACGCGGCCAGCGGGAAGCAAGTGAAGACTTTCCACGGCCACGTCGGTTTCGTTGAGTGCGTGGCATGGAGCCCCGATGGCAAGCGACTTGCGACGGGAAGTGACGACAAGACGGCGAAAGTCTGGGACGTGGTCAGCGGGCAAGAACCTATGACCCTGCGCGGCTATAACGGCTCATGGGAGGGCCTGGCCTGGAGTCCGGACGGGAAGCGCCTAGCGGTAGCTGGTGTGAACGGGATCGTTCAGATCTACTCAATGGACATCCACGAACTCCTCAAACTTGCGCGCAGCCGCGTTACCCGTGACCTCACCCCTGACGAGTGCCAACGCTACTTCCAGTCCAAGACCTGTCCGCCGCTGCCATAGAGACTGTCTGATCCGCCGCAAAAAGGAACCGGCCATCCAGATTTCTCTGAATGGCCGTTATTTATGTTGAGCCGTTTTGTTGGGCGCGAGCCAAGCGGGAGCCCGCGGGCGAAATCCTGAGCGCAGCAAAGGATCTCTCACACCAAAAGGAAGAGGCCGCTTGCGATGAGCAAACGGCCTCTATTTATGTCGGCGACGACCCTTCGACTGTGCTCAGGGCAGGCCCTACTCTCCCACACACTTTCGCGCGCAGTACAACCGCGGTTCAGTGGCTCTTCTTGGCTGCATCGCGCAAAGCGGCGACATCCGCAATATCCTGAGGCCTGCCCGACGCCAGCTTGTTCGCGATCAAGTCCTCGCTGGAAATGAAAAGCGCCTTGAGGCCGCGCTGTTCGTCGACCACGACCTCAGCGCGGTTCTTCCATGCCGGCTCGAAATCGATGCCGTCGATTTCGGGAAGGATATCCACGGCATACGGCGCGCGCCCCATACGGAAGAATTTACCTCGTTCGGCGAAGTCCCCCGGCTTCAGTCCTGCGAGAGGCGCGCCGAATTCCTGTAGAGCAGCGAATACCCGCTCGGCGTTCTCCTCGTCCACTGCGATGAGGATGTCGATGTCCTGTGTGGTGCGGGGCTGCGCGTGCAAAGAGACAGCATAGCCGCCGACCACCAAGTACCTAACGCTTTTCGCGTTGAAGATGGACAAGAGTTCTTTGAATTCGGCGAGCATCTTGTGGGGGTTCTTCCTTCATTCCGTACGCGGCGAGCGTCATCTCGGCGACGGCGCGGAGGCGCTCGTGCGCGGGTAAGGCCTGCCATTCGCGAAGTTCGGCAGCCTTCATTTCCTCGAAGCTTGAGTAGATGGTGATGGCCTTGTCCATCGGAATGTTTGTAGCATCGGAAGTCCACTCAGTGCAACTGAGTTCGGCAGTGCTGGGAGAAGCAGATCGCTCGCGGGCTGAAGCCCGCTCGTGATGACAAAACAAAGAGAGAGCGCTGGCGGCGTGGCCGAAGCTGAAGCCACGCCCTGATACGAAGCCCAAGGCGATCCGTGTTTGTGGGTGGAAATCCGCCGCTGATGGTTGTTGTCGTCGGCAAAAGGAAACGGCCATCCAGACTTCTCTGAACGGCCGTTATTTATGTCGGCGACGACCTACTCTCCCATGCACTTTCGCGCACAGTACAATCGGCCCGGCGTGGCTTGACTTCCGTGTTCGGGATGGGAACGGGTATTTCCCACGCGGTAAAATCACCGGCTTCGTTGACGTGGGCCCGCTTGCGGCGGGCCGCTCGGTCCCTCAGTGTGAGTTGCACGCAGGACCTGTTACGTCGATCTTGAGGCGCTTTGCGGGCGTCCGAGCCCGCAGCCGAAATCCCGAGCGCTCTTTGCGAGGGATCTCAGGGGCTAAAGCCCGGCATCTATGAAAGGACGCTTGCGGCACGACTGAAGTCGTGCCCTGACGCGTATCATCCCCTTCAAAACAGCTGCGCCAGTTATCAAAGAACTTCGCCACTTTCTCCAGGGCTAAAGCCCTTTCGATTTGGCTGCGCGGACGCGGGCCTAAAGGCCCGCTCTACCGATCACCGTCATGCGGACGATCTCTCACAACTGAATAGCATCAGGATTTAGCAGCTTCCTTCCCACGGCTAAAGCCGTTGGAATTGGGAAACTGGCTAACGCGGACCTGAAGGTCCGCACTACCAACTACTAAGGCGTGGGTGCCGGTCTTTCGAACAACTGACACCCTGCACGCTCCTTTATCGCGGCCGGCAATTTCTCCGGCCTTGCCCAGGTTCCGCCGAGTTCTGCGGGTTATGGGAGGAGGTGACGCCAAGTAAATTTTATGGTCAAGCCGAACGGGCGATTAGTACTGGTAAGCTTCACGCATTGCTGCGCTTCCACATCCAGCCTATCAAACACGTAGTCTTCGTGTGCCCTTCTTTTCCCTTACGGGTTGGGAGATCTCATCTTGAGGAGTGCTTCACGCTTATATGCATTCAGCGTTTATCACAACCGAACTTCGCTACCCAGCCGTGCCACTGGCATGACAGCTGGAACACAAGAGGTTCGTCCATCCCGGTCCTCTCGTACTAAGGACAGGCCCTCTCAAATCTCCTACGCCCACATCAGATAGGGACCGAACTGTCTCGCGACGTTCTGAACCCAG
>Ga0335082_10008151_pt1 | contig 11379 bp, 11 predicted proteins | sample Lox_Sample_41_FD_206718 | JGI IMG/M metagenome (GOLD analysis project Ga0335082, IMG submission 206718) | Soil microbial communities from Loxahatchee National Wildlife Refuge, Florida, United States - Lox_Sample_4.1 | ecosystem: Environmental > Terrestrial > Soil > Wetlands | place: USA... | reverse complement strand
ACGGCGAACGGCACCGCGATCCCCTTGGCCCGCGCCGCGAGCGCGTCCTCCACGTGGCGGCGCATGGCGGACTCGTCCTGCGGTACCAGGACCCACTGGTAGAGCGACGGATCCTGGGCCGCCGCCCGCAGCAGCCCGGGCACGTGGTGCGGGCCGAGGGGCTCCAGCCGGACGTGCTGTCCTTCGAGCGGCTCCGTATTCCCGGGGGGACGAAACCCTGATCCCCCCGGGACCCCCCCGATCATGGGAGGGCTGTCCGCCCCCCCATACCCCCCTGGCCGTTCCATGTAGTTGTCCGGCGGCGGCCCGAAGCCGAACTGGCGGTACAGGCCGTACGCGTCCGAGGTATGCAGCATCCAGCGGAAAGCCGCGCCAGGGCCGTCCTCGACCATCATCGCGACGATAGCCTTGCCTAGGCCGCGGCCGCGGTGCGCGGCCAGCACGTACACGTCGGCCAGGTAGGCGGACCCGCCGTCGCTGATCGCGCGGGCGAGGCCGACCATCGCGCCCGCCGCGTCGTAGGCCCCGGTGACCCGCCAGGCCTCGGTAAGCTGGCGCCTGATGTCCGGTTCGGTGCGCCACCGGCCCCAGTAGGCCTCGGTGGTCAGGAACGCCGCCGCGGCCGCGGGATCGATCCGGGCCGGGTCGTCGTCGAGCTCGTAGTTCCCGACGGCACGTCGCGTCACAGCACCTCCAGGGCGTGGTCGATGTCGGTGATCAGGTCCGCGGCGGGTTCCACGCCGACCGACAGCCGGATCAGGCCGGCCGGGGCGGTCTCGGCCGGCCACCGGGCGCGCCGTTCCCAGGTCGACTCGACCCCGCCGAAGCTGGTCGCGGGCAGGATCAGCCGGGATGCCGCGACAACCTTGTCCGCGGCACCCGCGCTGTCCGGCGTGACCTCGAACGACAACAGCGGGCCGAACCCGTCCGGCATCTGCCGCCGGGCCAGCTCCGAAGCCGGCCTGTCGACACCGGGCCCATCGACACCGGGCCCATCGACACCGGGATAGTGCACGGCGGTCACCCGGGGATGGCCCGCCAGGTGCCCGGCGATGGCCAGCGCGCTGGCCGACTGGCGCGCGATGCGCAGCGGCAGCGTCTTCAGGCCGCGCAGCGCCAGCCAGGCCTCGAACGGCCCGGGGATGCCGCCGCCGCTTGACCGCCAGGCCTTGAGCTCCGCGAGCAGCCCGGCGTCCCGGCTGACCACGGCCCCGAGGATCACGTCGGAGTGGCCGGAGATCGCCTTGGTCAGCGAGTACAGCGAGGCTGTCGCGCCGGCGTCGAGCGGTCGCTGGAGCAGTCCGGTGGCGACGGTGTTGTCCACGATCATGGGTGCGCCCGCCGCGGTCGCCAGGGCGCCGAGGCGGCTCAGGTCGGCCACCCGGAGCAGCGGATTCGTCGGTGTCTCGGCCCACAGCAGGGACGGAGCGGCCGTCAGTTCGCGCTCGACCGCCGCCAGGTCGCGCAGGTCAACAGGGACCGGGCGGGTGCTGTGCGGCCGCAACCGGTCCGCCAGCACCCGGCCCCCGTAGTAGCCGTCCTCCGGCAGGACGATGCGCTCCCGGCCCGGGGTCAGCGCCAGCATCAGGGCCATCGAGGCCGCCTGGCCGGAGGCGAAGGCCACGGCCTCCGCGTCCTCCAGGTCGCCGAGCGCCTGCTCGAGCGCTTCCCAGCCGGGGTTGCCGTCGCGGCCGTAGCCACGTCCCGGGCCGGGGGTCCCGTGCGAGACGTAGATGCTCGCCGGGGCGAGCGGCGGCGTGGCGGGCCGGCCGGGCACCCGTTCGGTCCCCGCGTGAATCAGCCGGGATTCGGCGGAAAATGCGTCAGCCATCAGCGCCGAAGAATGTTACAGTACAATCTGTGAACATACTGGTACGATATCGCCTCGAAGGGCGGACCGCCAAGGAGATTTCGGCCAGCGTGGAGGCGGGCGTCCGCGGCGGGCAGCTCGCTCCCGGGGACCAGCTGCCCGCGGTCCGCGAGCTGGCCGCCCGGCTGGGCGTCAGCCCGACGACGGTGGCAGCCGCCTACGGCGACCTGCGCCGCCGGGGCCTCACCGCCGGGGCCGGCCGCGCGGGCACCCGCATCCGCGGCGCTCCCCCGGTCAGCTCGCGGGTGTACCTCAGCGCCCCGGCCGGCACCAGGGACCTGATCACCGGCGGTCCGGACCCGGACCTGCTCCCGCTGCTCCCGGCCTGGCCGGCCAGGCGGCCGGCCCGGATGTACGCCGAGGCGCCGGTCGCGCCGCGGCTGCGCCGGCTGGCGGCCGGACAGCTCGGCGCCGACGGCATCGGCACCGCCAGCCTGACCGTGACCGGCGGCGCACTGGACGCCATCGAGCGGGTCCTGGCCACCTGGCTCACCCCCGCGGACCGGGTGATCGTCGAGGATCCCGGCCACGCGGTCACCTACGACCTGATCGCGGCGATGGGCTTCACGATGGTGCCGGTTCCAGTCGACGACCTGGGCATCCGGCCCGACGGGCTGGCGGCCGCGCTGGCCCGGGGCGCAGGCGCGGTGATCGTCACGCCCCGGGCGCAGTCCGCCACCGGGGCGGCATGGGACGCCGACCGCGCCGCGGAGATCGGCGGGGTGCTGCGCCGCTACCCGTCGGCCGGGGTCATCGAGGACGATCACGCCGGACCGGTGGCCGGAGTGCCGGGCTTCACCTCGTGCACGGGGCTCGGGCGCTGGGTCACGCTACGCTCGGTGTCCAAGTCGCTCGGACCCGACCTGCGGCTCGCCGTGGTGGCCGGGGACGAGGCCACCATCACCCGGGTCGCGGGCCGGCAGGCGCTGGGCACCGGCTGGGTCAGCTACCAGCTGCAGGAGATGGTCGCGGACCTCTGGTCGGACGCCGCGGCGGCGCGGACCCTGGCCGAAGCGGCGCGGGCATACGCCGGCCGCGGCTCCGCCCTGCGATCCGCGCTGGCGGCGCACGGAATCACGGCCAGCGGCCGGTCCGGCTTCACCTGCTGGGTTTCCGTCGCCGACGAGGACGGGGTCGCGGCGGCGCTGGCCCAGGGCGTCGACCCCCGGATCTCCCGGATACCGGGGGGCGATCCCCCGGCATCCCCCCGCGCGGGCATGGCCGCCGCGGGCTGGGCGGTCGCCCCCGGCCGGCGGTTCCGCATCGCGGCGCCGCCCGGCATCCGGATCTCTTTCGCGCGGCTGGCGGAGCCCGACGCGCCGACGTTCGCGGCCGAGTTCGCCCGGGCACTGCGGCACCGGGCCTCACGCCTGGACTGAGCCCGGCCGTCATGAGCCCGCCCCGCCCTCCGCCCGCGGCCCGTTTATACGGCGTGGATGATCCGGTACCGGTGGTGCCAGAGCGACGGAAGTCCATCCGGATTCCTGCACTACGGCCCACGCGACCGACAAGCATGGACGGCTGATTTCAGCGGGCGCGAATCACCGGTCACGGGAGCCAGTTAGGGCGCAGGAGCCCGCGAGGCGGCACCCGGCTGCGGGTCGCGCTGCGGGCCGGGATCCAGCGGGATGGTGCTGAACGCGAAACCGCGCAGATCAGGACGGTCTTCCCCGGTAGGCTGGCGCCCGCCCGCCGCAGGCTCGATGGCCAGGATGGTCAGCGCCCCGTCGACCACCTCGTGCTCCGCGGCCCATCGGCGCAGCGCCTCGATGACGTCGGCGACGTGATACGCGCAGGCGTTTGCCCGTTGGTGAGCCTGCCGCGGCCGGGCGCCGTCCAGCTTGACCTGGAAGCACGGCACGTGCAGGCACTGAGTATCCGCGTCGCATGCCTCCGGCGACGCCCGGTAGTCCGGCGGAGTCATGCTTCACCCGGGTCGCCGGGAGCACCCCAATCGAACGATGCTGTCATCTAAGGCTTCTCCTCCTTGAAGAGCCTGACGCGAAGACGACCCTCCCGTTGCGACCAGGAAGGGCCGTCGCCGTCAATGCAATGACGGCCCACCCCCGCGGAATTGCGCGGCGGCCGCGGACCGTTCGAAGCAATAGTGTCCGCACCGGGATGCACCTGCCACCCCAATGGGAATATTCGCCTCAGTATTCACACAACTACGTAGTTGTATGAATACTCCCCGTACGCCCCCGAGGTGACTGCGGGTAGGTTCCGCCTCATCACCCCCGGACGCGCTCTAGCATAGACCACCTGTTCCTCATATTTCGCCCTATGTCTCAGAAATACGGAACCGCGCGGCTAGTTGATCTTTCTGCCGCCTGGGCGCCCCGATTGTTACCGCACAAATTACCCACGGGTACCGCAATGATCGTTTTGCCGGGACGGCTTGCTTTCGGGGAAGACAATTTCGGGCGGCATTCAGGCGCCGACCTCCGGCAGTCGATCACTCTCCGGCAGTCGATCTCCGGCAGCGCATGGCTGGCGCCAGGCCACGGCAGGCCCTGCCGGATCAGGTGTCTCAGCATGGAACGCACGGGCGAGGCTTGTCGCGGTACGCTCCGCGCAACAGTGTCCGGATCGAGCACGCGCTGATGTCAACGGGAGGGACTTCATGTCAGCAGAAGCCGACGGCACAGCGCCAGCCGCCCAGCCCGCCGGGCTTTCCGGGGTCTCCGGGTCCGCGTCAGCGCTGACGCGGGTGGAGAACTGGCATCACGACGTGGTCGCGCAGGTCGACGGCTGGGGCTGGATCCGCACGCTCAACGACCAGCTGACCGCCGTGCTCGCGCCATGGCGCGAACGGTACCAGGGCAACCCGGTCCTCGAGCTGATGCACGGCGGCCGGTGGCTCGGTCACCCGCTGCACCCAGCCCTGTCCGACCTGCCCATCGGGTTCTGGGCCGGATCTATGCTCCTGGACCTGACCAGCGGCGACCCGTCCCCCGACGGCGGCCTCGACCCGGCGGGCGTGTTCACCGCGGCCGGCATCGCGGCCGCGGTCGCGACCGCGGCCACCGGCGTGGTCGACTGGACCGTCAGCGACGACCAGGACCGCAGGGTCGGCCTGTTCCACGGGGTGCTCAACACGGCCGCCCTCGGGCTGCAGGGCATGTCGCTGGCGGCCCGGCTGGCCGGTCACCGGGGCACGGCCCGCGGGCTGGGCGCGGCCGGCCTGGCCGTCACCGGCGCCGCCGCCTACCTCGGCGGCCACCTGGTGTTCGCCAAGGCCGTGATGGTCAGCCGGGTGGCGGGGGCCGACGGGCCGCGGCGCTGGGTCCGGGTCATCGAGGAGCCGGAACTGCACGACGACGTGCCCACCGGGGTGCAGGCCGACGGGCGGCAGATCCTGCTGTACCGGCACGACGGAACCCTCTACGCACTCGACAACCTCTGCAGCCACGCGGCCGGCCTGCTCAGCCGCGGCGCCGTCGAGGGCCTGACCGTAACCTGCCCGCTGCACGGATCTCAGTACTGCCTGGCCGACGGCTCCGTCCGGCGCGGCCCGTCACATCAGCCGCAGCCCGTGATACGCACCCGAGTCCGCAACGGCTGGATCGAGGTGCGTGGTAACCAGCCCGCTCCCCGCCGGGCCGCCAACGGAAGGAAATAGTCATGGCCTTTGAAATCGTCGCCAACCTCGACGACCTGGAGCCGGGCGAAACCCTGCTCGTCGAGGGCCTGCGGGAGCCGATCTGCCTGGTGCGCCTGGACGATGACGACGTCCGCGCGGTCCACAACACCTGCACCCACCAGCAGCAGCCGCTGCACGAGGGCACCGTGCAGGACGACGACACCCTGGTCTGCGCGTCGCACAACTCCCGGTTCGACCTGACCACCGGCGAGTCGATCGGCATCCCCGTGGTGCCCCCGTTGCCCGTCTACGCCTGCCGGATCGACGGCGACGCGATCCTCGTCGACATCGATCAGCAGCTCAACGACGCCCCCATTCCGCACAAGCCGTACCACTGATGAGGCTTAATACCCGATCGGAAAAGTAGATAATACGGCTCCCGCCTCGCGGACACCTAGGCCGTACCTATAGCGTTATCCCATGGCGCAGCGTTCCGAGCAGATCAGCCTCCACCTCAACGCGTACCTCACCGCGCACAGCAGCCCGCCGGACGCGGTCCTGCGCGAGCTCGCGAACGAGACGGTGGAGCTGTTCCCGACCGAGATGGGCCTGGCCATCGCGCCCGAGCAGGGCACGCTCATGACGCTGCTGACCCAGCTGACCGGGGCCGTTTCAGCCATCGAGATCGGCACCTTCACCGGCTACTCCTCGATCTGCATCGCTCGTGGCCTAGCCGCCGGGGGACGCCTGCTCTGCTGCGACATCAGCGAGGAGTGGACCTCGGTGGCCAGGAAGTACTGGGAGAAGGCGGGCCTGTCCGACCGGATCGAGCTGAGGCTCGGGCCGGCCATTGACACGCTGCGCTCGCTGCCCGACGAGGAGATGTTCGACCTGGCCTTCATCGACGCCGACAAGGGCGGCTACCTCGGCTACTGGCGTGAGGTCGTGCCCCGGGTCCGGCCGGGTGGGCTGATCATGGTCGACAACACGTTCTCGCACGGCCGGGTGATCGACGCGGGCAACGACAATCCCCTGGTCATCGCGGTCAGGGACTTCAACGATCACGTCGCCGCCGACGACCGCGTGGACGTGGTGATGGTGCCTATCGGCGACGGGCTGACGCTGGCCCGCAAGCGCGACTAACCCGCGCCTACTGCCCCGCCCAGGTACAGCGCGCCGATCTCGGGGTTCTCCAGCACCTCGCGCCCGCTGCCGGACAGCCGAACACGGCCGCTCTCCATCACCACGCCGTGGCTGGACAGCCGCAGCCCGGCCCGGGCGTTCTGCTCGACCAGCAGAATCGTCGTTCCGGCCGCGTTCATCTGCCTGATCGCGGCGAACACGGTCCGCAGGATCTTCGGCGCCAAGCCCATCGACGGCTCGTCCAGGAGCAGCAGCCTGGGCTCCAGCATCAGCGCGCGGCCGAACTCCACCAGCCGCTGCTGCCCGCCGGACAGGCTGCCCGCCTTCTTCCCCGCCCAGTCGGCGAGGTCGGGGAACGCGTCGAACACCGCCGCCGCCCGGCGCGCGGTCAGCGCCCGGTCGCCGAGGATGTAGCCGCCCAGCTCGATGTTCTCCCGGACCGTCATGTCGCGGAACAGGCCGTGGTTCTGCGTCACCTGCACCACGCCGAGCCGCAGCACCTGGCGTGGCGACATCCCGGCGAGGTTCCGGCCGTCGAGCTCGATCGAGCCCAGGCGCGGCCGCAGCAGGCCGCTGATCGCTGCCATGAGCGTGGATTTCCCCGCTCCGTTCGGCCCTACTACGCAGGTGATGCCGCCCTCGGCAACTTCCAGGGACACCCCGCGCAGGACATCGCCACCGCCGTACCCGGCCACCAGGTCCGTGACCTTTAGTACCGAACGGGCCTGGGTGCCCGCCCCGGTCTCCGTCATTCGTCCTCCGCGGGTTCCAGGTCCTCGCCGAGGTAGGCGTCGAGCACCCGGCGGTCGGTCCTGATGATGCCGGGCGGGCCGCTGGCCACCACGGTGCCCGAGTCGAGCACCGTGACCCGGTCGCACAGGCCCATCACGAACTCCATGTTGTGCTCGACGATCAGGAACGTCGTGCCCGCCGCGTTCAGCTCGCGGATCCGGTCGGCGATGTGATTGACCAGCGATAGGTTGACGCCGCCGGCCGGCTCGTCGAGCAGGATGACGGCAGGGTCCGCCACCAGCACGTAGGCGAGCTCGAGGAGCTTGCGCTGACCGTAGGAGAGCGTGCCGGCCAGCTCGGCGTGGTGCCCGGCGATGCCGACGAAGTCCAGCTGCTCCATCGCGTGCCTGCGGGCCGCGGCACGCCCGTTCGGCGACGCCACGAGCATGTTCTCCAGCACGGTGAGGCTGGCGAAGATCCTGGTCAGCTGGAAGGTTCGGCCGATCCCGAGGGCGAAGACCTTGTCCGGGGAGATATTGGTGATCTTCCGGTCGGCCAGGTACACGTGCCCCGCGTCGGCCTTGGCGTACCCGGTGATGACGTTGAATAGCGTGGTCTTGCCCGACCCGTTCGGCCCGATCAGGCCGGCTACCGAACCCTCCTCGACCTCCACCGTGCAGGTATCGAGCGCGTGCACGCCGCCGTAGGCCTTGCGCACGCCCTCGGTGCGCAGCAGCACCGTCATGCCCGGGTCTCCGCCCGGGTCGACGTCTGGACCGGCGCCACCGCGGGACGGCCCCTGGTCCGCAGCCGCCTGAGCCACTCGCCGGCGGTCGGGACGATGCCCCGCGGCACGAAGATCACGATGAGCAGGAACAGCGCGCCGAGCAGGATCTCGCTGAGATAGCCGTTGGTAAACCTGATCGTCAGGTAGAGCTGCCCGGGTTCGATGAGGAGTGCGCCGATGATCGGCCCGCTGATCGTGCCGAGACCGCCCAGGAACGCCATCAGCACCAGCGACAGGTCGAACAGCGGGTCGAAGCCCGATTGCGGCAGGACCTGGGTCAGATACAGGAACCACACCCCGCCGACCAGACCAGTGATCGTCGCGGACAGCACGAACGCGGCCAGCTTGACCCGCATGGCACGCACGCCGAGCCCGCGCGCCCGGTCCTCGTCGTCCTTGATCGCCCGGAGCTGCAGGCCGAACCTGGACCGCCGGACCAGGACCGCGATGACAACCGCGGCCACGGCGCAGGCCAGCGTGATGTAGTAGAAGCGGTCGTTGAAGGCCGTCGGCGTCCAGGGCAGGAACGGCGCCGACATCCCTATGGTGCCGCCGGTAAAAGAGTTCAGGTTGAAGGCCATCAGCTGGAAGATGAAGAACACCGCGATCGTGACCACGATGAACGTATGCCTGCGCACCCGCAGCGCGATCAGCCCGAACGGCACCGCGATCACCGCTCCCACCGCCGCGGCCAGCGGCAGCAGCGCGAACACGCCGATGCCGTTGATATGCCAGGCCTTGGCCGCGATGCCCACGGCGTAGGCGCCGCTGCCGAAGAACACCGCGTGGCCGAGCGAGATGTAACCGGAGAAGCCGGAGAACATGTTCCAGGCGGTGACCACGGCGATGAAGATCAGCGCGTAGACCGCGTAGTTCGTGACCACCGGGCTGCCGAACACCAGCGGGAACGCGATGGCCGCCACGGCCAGGACGATCAGCGCCAGCCCGGTGGCCGCGCGCTGCCTGCTCATGGTGTCCATCACGGCGCTCATCACTGGGCCCGCACCGGCTGCCGCCCGAAGAATCCGGTCGGGCGGATCACCAGCACCACCACCAGGGCGGCGTAGAACACGACGATCGCCCATTCCGGGGACCAGATGGTGACCAGCGACTCCAGGGTGAGCATGAAGACCGATGCGGCCAGCGCGCCGCCGATGCTGCCCAGGCCGCCGAGGATGATGATCGCAAGCAGCCGTGAGATCAGGTCGTAGCCGCTGTTGGGGTTGAAGGCGTTGGTGGCGCCGAACATCATCCCGCCGGCCGCGGTCACCGCGACGCCGACGCCGAAGGTGAGCGCGGCGACGCGGTTCACGTCGATGCCGATGAGCCGCGCCGCCGTCAGGTCTTGCATGGTGGCTCGCACACTGCGCCCGAACCCGGTCCGGTAGAGCAGCGCGTAGATGGCCGCGATGAGCACCAGCGCCAGCGCGAAGCCGTACAGGTAGATGTAGGACAGGTAGAAGCCGAACACGTGCACGCTGGACTGCACGTACGAGGCGTTGAGCTGCTTGGGGTCGGGTCCGTAGATCTCGTAGAGAATCCCCTCGATGATCAGCGCGACCGCGTAGGTGACCAGCAGCGTCATCGACGTCCGCTCCCGGCCGCGCAGCCGCCGGATGAACGCCCACTGGATGGCGACGCCGAGTACGAACATGGCCGGCACGGTGATCAGCAGTCCGAGGAACAGGTCGAGGTGGATCCGCACCGACAGCGTGTAGCTGAGGTAAGCGCCCAGGATGACCAGGACACCCTGGGCGATGTTGATGATGTCGAGCACGCCGAAGATCAGCGTCAGGCCGACGGCCATCAGGGCGTAGACGCCGCCAACGAGGATGCCATCGACAATAGCCTGGTAGATCTGGCGTGCCATCGGGCTAGCTGGTCCAGTTCGGCTTGGGGTTGATGACTGCCACCGAGCCGACCGTGCTGACCGGGAGGATCTGCTTGTACGCGGTGCCCTGCTGCTGCCACTGGAAGGTGAACGCGGCGGCGCTGGAGTTCTTGCCGAAGTTGTCGAACCTCACCGGTCCCTGGACGCTGGTCAGCGTTACGCCGCTGTGCAGGTAGCTGATGATCTTCGCGTTGACGGTGCCCTTGGTGGCGATGACCGCCTGGGCCGCCACCTGGCCCACCGCATAGCCCTCGGCCACGTCGGCGTTGATGTCCGACGGGGACCCGCCGTACTTGGCCACGTAATCCTGCACCATCTTCTGGCTGGCTGCGTTCTGGTACCCGGGGTACCAGCCGTTGGGCACCATCATCCCGGTCGCGTTGCCCTTCCCCACCGCGGAGGTGAACGCGGCGCCCTGGTCCGGGCCCGCCGCGCAGATGAACATCTTGGGGTTGTAGTGCTGCTGCTCGAACGCCTGCATGAATGCGGCCACCGTGGGAACGTCGGTGGAGCCGAGGATCACGGCCTGCGCGCCGGTGGCGGCCACCTGGTCGGCGGCCGGCTTGTAGGAGGCGTTCTCGGCCGGGAAGATCTTCGAGTACACCGTCTTGACCCCGAGTGCCTTCAGCCGCTGCTGGGCGAGCTGCACCGGCGGGTCGGCGAACGGGTCGTCGGCCATCGGGTAGGCCGCCGTCTTCGGCCGCTGGCCGGGCGGCAGCGAGGCGACCCAGTTGACGAACGGGATCAGCTCGTCCTCGATCGGCAGGCTGACGTCGAATATGTTGTGCGCCGACTGGTTGGCCGGGCTGGCGAACACCGAAGGCGCCCCGCCCGCGCCCTCGATCATGGCGTAGCCGTACCGTGCCGCCACTGATGCCGACGGTGTGGTCAGCAGCGAGGAGAACGGCCCGAACGCGAGGTCTACCTTGTCCGAGGCGAACAGCGTCTGGTAGTTCGTCTGCGCCTGGGTGGGCGAGCTGTTGTCGTTGAGGATCTTGAGCTGGACATGACGGCCGAGCAGGCCGCCGTTCGCGTTCACGTCGGCGGCCCACAACTGGTAGCCCTTCTGGAAGGCCTGGCCGTCGTCGGAGAAGTCGCCGGTCAGCGACAACGACGCGCCGATCAGGATGGGCTCGGTGTTTGTCGGGCTATCGGTGTTTGTCGGGCTAGAGGTGTTCGTGGTTCCTGTACTGCTACTGCCGCTGCTGCTGCTGCATGCAGCCACGAGGCAGGCCGAAAGGATTGCTGCCACGCTCAGGGCGAGGTACTGCCTGGAGAGCCAGGCGGGGTGGGGTCTCATACCCGGGGGCTCCTTCCTCCTCGTTGGGGATGGTCACGGATCAGGTGTCGCTGGTGCCGAGCCCGTCGGACAC
>Ga0335082_10008150_pt1 | contig 11380 bp, 9 predicted proteins | sample Lox_Sample_41_FD_206718 | JGI IMG/M metagenome (GOLD analysis project Ga0335082, IMG submission 206718) | Soil microbial communities from Loxahatchee National Wildlife Refuge, Florida, United States - Lox_Sample_4.1 | ecosystem: Environmental > Terrestrial > Soil > Wetlands | place: USA: Florida... | reverse complement strand
GCTGAAGCAGCTCGCCTTCGACCATCATCTGGGTGAGCGAGATGAGCAGGTCGAGGATCTGGAAATTGCGCTCGCGCAGGGCGATCTGGAAGGCCTGCATGTAGAGCCAGTCGCCGGCGAGCACGCAGGTGTGGTTGCCCCACTTCACGTTGGTGGAGGGGCGGCCGCGGCGGGTTTGAGCGGCGTCGATGACGTCGTCGTGAACCAGCGTGGCGGCGTGGACCAGCTCGACCACTGCCCCCAGTTGCACCGCGGACGAGTTGCCGTTGCCGGCGAGCTTGCTGGAAAGGAGGAGCAGGGCGGGGCGCAGGCGTTTCCCACCGGCGGACTGCAGATACTGGCCGATGGCGGTGACGGCGTCGACGCCGGCCACCGATTCGGCGCTGATCTTCTTTTCGACCCGTTCCAGGTCTTCCTGAATCAGGTCGAAAATCTCGCGCGCTGAGAGGGCTTGACCCAGCTTGCTCAAATTCATTGTAAGTTAACCAGTTTAACCGTTCCTTGCGGCATGGGGCAAACACAGCGTCCGGAAGTTGCGGGTTGTTACGTCCGCGATGGATTCGACGGTCGTGCCGCGGACCTCGGCGAGTCGGCGGGCGGTCTCGACAACGAACGCCGGCTCGTTGCGTTTGCCGCGATACGGAACCGGCGCCAGATAGGGGCAATCGGTCTCGATGAGCAGGCGGTCTTCGGGTGTGATGCGAGCGGCTTCGCGAAGCGATTCGGCCTTGGGAAACGTGAGAACGCCGCCGAAAGAGAGGTGGAAACCCATATCGAGCGCCTGGCGGGCCTGGGTGGAATCGCCGGTAAAGCAGTGCATGATTCCCCCCCGGGGCAGGCCGGAAACCTGCTCCACCAGGGCCAGGGTGTCGTCCCAGGCTTCGCGGGTGTGAATCACGATGGGCTTTTCGAATTCGGCGGCGAGCTCGAGCTGAGACCGAAATATGCGCTGCTGCACGTCACGCGGAGAAAAATCGTAATGATAATCCAGGCCGATTTCGCCGATCGCGAGGACTTTCGGGTGCGCAGCGAAATCGCGGATGCGGGCCACGGTCTCCCCGGTGGCCTTGGCGGCCTCGTGCGGATGTATTCCCACGGTGGCGTACATGCAAAGGTAGCGCTCGGCCAGCTCGGGGGCGTCGATTTCCATCACGCACTCTACGCCTGCCCCGGCGGCGCGCTCGATCGTGGCATCGCGATCGGCGTTGAACTGCGGGTCGTTCAGGTGGCAGTGGGAATCGACCAGCTTCACTTCAAACGTGCTCCCGGCGGAATGTCTTCGTGGAAGCCGGCGAGCACGGGCATGCCGCCGTCCACCGACGCGGCCACGATCATCCCGTTTGATTCGATGCCCTTCAATTTTCGCGGTTGCAGATTTGCCACAATCACGACTTTGCGGCTGAGGAGCTGCTCGGGGGCGTAGGCCTCGGCTATGCCGGCGACGATGGTTCGCGGCTGGGGCTCGCCGATATCGACTTTCATATGCATCAGTTTGTCGCTGCCTTTGACGCGCTCGGCGGAGAGCACGAGGCCGACGCGCAGATCGACTTTGAGGAAGTCGTCGATAGGAATTTTGGGGGCCGCTTCCGCGGCGGGTGGCGGGACGGGTGTTTTCCCCATCAGGACATTCTGTTCGGCGGTGACTTTTTCTTCGAGCGCGCGCATGGCGGCGATGGACTGCACGGCGTCGAGGCGCGGGTAGACCGGAGCCACCTCGCCGATCTTCTGGCCGGGGGCGAGGCCGCCCCACTTCAGCGTGTCGAAGCGCACGGATCCGATCGGGTCGGACATGCCGAGCTGCGCCCAGATGGTCGCGGTGGAAGCCGGCAGGACGGGGGAGAGCAGCGCGGTGCAGATGCGCAGCGCTTCGGCGGCGGTGTACAGGGTTTCGTTGAGCGCCTGCTGCGAAGCCTCGTCGGTCTGGCGGAAGAGCTTCCAGGGAGCCTGTTTGACGATGAACTTGTCGACCGCGGAGATCAGTGCCCAGACCGATTCGAGGCCCTTCGAAAACTCGAAGCGGTCGAAGGCGTCGTGGACGGTATCGATGGTTTCCTTGGCGAGAGCGGCGATTTCGGGATCGCCGCCGTGCGGCACATGGCCGCCGCGATACTGGTGGATCATGGTCAGCGTGCGGCTGGCGAGGTTGCCGAGGCCGTTGGCGAGATCGGAGTTGTAGCGGCCCACCAGCGCGTCGTAGCTGAAGCTGCCATCCTGCCCGAAAACGACTTCGCGGAGCAGGAAGTACCGCAGGGCGTCGATGCCCATGACGTCTTTGATGGGCTCGGCGCGGACGATGTTGCCGCGCGACTTGCTCATCTTGCTTTCTTCGAAGAGCAGCCAGCCGTGGGCGAAGATGCGCTTGGGCAGCGGAAGTTCGGCCGCCATCAGGAAAGCCGGCCAGTAGATGGCGTGGAAGCGGACGATCTCTTTGCCGATCAGGTGGAGGTCGGCGGGCCAGAGCCCCTCGTCCTCGACCGCGGTTTTGTAGGCGGTGAGCGCGTCGAACCAGACGTAGAAGACGTGCGGCGATTCTCCGACGACGGGAATGCCCCATTTGATGTTCGTGCGGGTGATGGAAAGATCGGTCAGGCCTTGCCGGACAAACGAGAGGACTTCGTTGCGGCGCGTTTCGGGCTGGATGAAATCGGGCTGCTTTTCGTAAAGCTCGAGCAGGCGGCCGGTGAAAGCCGAAAGTTTGAAGAAGAAGTTCTCCTCGGTGATGGTCTCGGTGGGGCGGCCGCAATCGGGGCAGGGATCGCCGGGCCTGGCGTCGTTGACGTAGAGGTTGTCGAAGATGCAGTATTGGCCGGTGTAGGAGCCTTTGTAGATGCAGCCGTTCTTGCGGCAGCGATCGAACAGGTCCTGGACCACGCGGGCGTGTTTGGGATCGGTGGTGCGCTGGAAGTGATCGATGCCGAGGCCGAGGGACTGCCACTGGCGCTCGAATTCGCGGGCGACATCGTCGCAGAAGGCCTTGGGGGTGCGGCCGGCGCGCTCGGCGGCGCGCTCGACGTTGACGCCATGCTCGTCGGAGCCGGTGGTGAGCACGACGGGCTCGTGGCTCTGCATGCGCTTGAAGCGCTTGATGAGGTCGGCCACGATGGTGGTGTAGGCATGGCCGATGTGCGGCGCGGCGTTGACGTAGTAGATGGGAGTAGTCAGGTAGTATTTGTTCATCGGGTGAGTTTCAGGTACGCGTAGTTGGCTTCGGCGATGATCTGTTTCAGGGCCACGCCGGATTGCGCGGCGAGTTTGCGGCAGTCTTCGTACTCGGGCGCGTAGCTGCCCTCGCTGGAGACTTTGATTCTCACTTTGCCGTAGGGGGTCTCGACTTCGGTGAAGGAGCGCGCCTGCACGCGGCGCTCGGCGGGGTAGATGCGCAGGCCGAGAGTGGAAGTTTCGGCGAAGATGACCTGGGCGAGGGCCTCGCGGTGTTCGGGGCGCGCGACCACGCGGAGCAGATGTCCGCTGCGGCCCTTCTTCATGAAGATGGGCTGGAGCGAGACGTCGAGCGCGCCGAATTCGAGGAGGCGCTCGCTGGCGTAGGCGAGGACCTGCGGGTTTAGGTCGTCGATATTGGCCTCGATGACGTGGACGGTGAGCGCCTCGTCGGCGCCGGTGGGCTGGCCGGCGATCACGCGGAGGACGTTGGCGTGTTCGGAGAAATCGCGTGTGCCGGCGCCGTACCCGGTGTTGGAGATCTTGAGGGGTGGCATGGCGCCGAAGCGGGTGGAGAGCGCGGCGGCGACGGCGGCGCCGGTGGGGGTGGTGAGCTCGAGTTCGGGGCCGCGCGCGTAGACGGGCGCGCCGTTGAGCAGCAGCGCGGTGGCGGGCGCGGGCACGGGCAAGATGCCGTGCTCGGTTTTGACGGTGCCGCTGCCGACATTGACCGGCGAGCAGACGACGGTTTCGATATCGAGCAGGTCGAGCGCGACCGCGGTGCCGACGATATCCGCGATGGAATCGGCGGCGCCGACCTCGTGGAAGTGGACCTTCTCGATGGGGACGTTGTGGACGTGGGCTTCGGCTTCGCCGAGCTTGCGGAAGACCGCGATGGCGTTGCGGCGGGCGTGGTCGGTGAGGCGGGCCTTCTCGATCATCTTCACGATGTGGGAGAGGTGGCGGTGGGCCTTGGCCTCGGCCACGGCGACGTGATATTTCGTGGCCGCGATCCCGCAGCGTTTGACCTTTTCGAAGGAGACGGAGGCACCGGCATCGAGCGAGTGGACGGCATCGGCGATGGCGGCGGTGTCGGCGCCGGCGTCGGCGAGAGCGCCGACGAGCATGTCGCCACTGATGCCGGAGAAGGCGTCGAGGTAACAGGTGAGGGGCACTGAGACTATTGTAGCGGCCTAGGAAAAGAGCGTGCTCCACGCGCGGTCGAGATCGAGCCAGCGACGGGTGGTGTAGGTGGCGGTGATTTCGGGGACGTGGAGGAGGCCGTGCCCTTGGGCGCAGAAGAGCTCCGTGCCGTACCACTCCAGAAAGTTGTGGGAGAAGTGGCCGATGCTCGCCGACCCGGAAAGCCGGCGTAGACAGACGGGACAGCGGCGCTGCTGATCGTTCAGGGCCCAGCGAAAGGCAACGGCGTAACCAATCAGCGCGGCGTGAGGCTGCATGCCGGAGGCGCTGAGGAGTTTGGCCAGATCGAATGTTCCCCAGAAAACCAGTGGGATAAGGAGGACGAATTCGAGCGTGAGGAAGGCCCATCGGCGGAATCGGCAGGCGCGGGGATACTCGCCGAGGGACGTTGGGGCGATGGCCGAGACGATCAGAAATGCCAGGACAGGGAAGAGCAGGTGCGCGAGGATGACGGGCGGCTCGCGGCGGCAGGCGCTCAGGATCTCGTCATAAGGACCGGGCGTGCGGAAAAAGAAGGCCGCGGCGAGGGCGGCCAGAGCCAGGAGGAATGCCAGGCATTTCACGGGAGACTGCAAACGGGGAGCGACGGTGCCGTGACTCTGTCTCAGCCACAGGGCGTCGCGAAAAGATCCGAGGCAAAACCGGAGCGGGCGGCGCGAGACGTACCAGAGCTCCGAAGTCCACTCTGCCAGCCAATCGCGGCGGTGCTCGCGCGGCACCAGGAGGGCCGCGGTTTGCAGAACGAGGGAGTGCAGCGGACGGCGGGTCATTGGGGCACCACCTTGGCCAGCAGCGGGTATCGATTGCGGGAGGCTTCGAGTGCCGCTCTGCCGGCCGCCGTGAGCTTGTAGTATTTGCGCGGCGGCCGCTGGCCGGCGTCGGCGACGGACTGGCGTTCCCACTGGGAGCGGATGAGGCCGTCCTGCTCGAGGCGGCGGAGAGCCGGGTACACGGTTCCACTGGGCAGGCCGGTGGTTTCCATCACGCTGTAACCGTAGACGCAGCCGCAGTGGATCACCTGGAGGATCATGGCCGCGGTGTGAGAGAGCTTGGGCTCCATGGTGCGAGTGTACTATGTAGAATTCTACTTGACAAGCCAGGCAGTAGAATGCTACATAGCATCCATGCTGGAGCTGCGCGGAGTGTCGAAGCGATTCCGGGGGATCACGGCGGTGGAGGACGTCAGCTTTCTGGTGAGGGCGGGGGAAATCACGGGTTACCTGGGGCCGAACGGTTCGGGGAAATCGACCACGATGAAAATGATCACGGGGCTGATGGAGATGACTTCGGGGGAGATCCGGTTCCGCGGAGAGCCGATCGGCCGCGATCCTTCCGCGTACAAGCAGCGTTTCGGCTATGTCCCCGAAGATCCGCATCTTTACGGGCACCTGACAGGGCTGGAGTACCTGACCATGGTGGGACAGTTGCGGGACCTGCCAGGGAAGCCGACGGCGGAGCGGATCGACGGGTTATTGCAGGCGCTCTCGCTGCACGGCGACCGAAATGTGCCGATTGCTTCCTATTCGAAGGGAATGAGGCAGAAGGTGCTGCTGGCGGCCGCGCTGCTCCACAACCCGGAGCTGATCCTGCTGGACGAGCCGTTCTCGGGCCTGGACGTCGGCACGGCGCTGGTGTTGCGGAGCCTCTTGCAGGAGCTGGCGGCGCGCGGGAGGGCGATCCTGTTCAGTTCCCACGAGCTGGAGACGGTGGAGCGCGTGTGCTCGCGGGTGGTGATTCTGCATCGCGGCAGAGTGGTCGCGGACGATTCCATCGAGCGGCTGCGCTCCCTGATGGCGCTGCCGACTCTGGAAGAGATCTTTGCGCAGCTTGTGGTGGAACAGGATACGGTGGCACTCTCGCGGGAGATCGCGGATTTGATCTGCGTGCGAGGCTGAGCCATGAAGCGAGCGCAGTTCCGGATCTTGTACCGGCAGTTCCTGTTCCGCATGGTGGATTTCGAACTGCTTTCGCCGGATGCGCGCGGCGACCTGAGCAAACTGGCCGGGCAGTTCGCGGCGCTTCTGATTTTCCTCAGCCTGGGACTGGCAATGGTAGGATCGGGAGCGGGCGGAAGCCGGCTCCCGCGCTTCGCTCAATGGATACTCGAGTGGAGCGGAGTCCATTTCCTGATCGCCACCACGATGTTGACGGTGGCGATCTTCGCGGTGCTCTCCTGGGATACCACGTTTCCCGACGGACGGGAAGTGCAGATGCTTGGGCCGCTGCCGATCGCGATGCGGACTCTGTTTCTGGCGAGGGTGACAGCGGCGGGGACGGCATTGGCGATTGCGGTCGCGGCGCTGCACTCGGCCGCGGGGCTGGTATGGCCCCTGGCACTGAACCGGGGCGGCGTGGCCGGCCTTGTCCGGCTCTTGGCGGCCTACTGGGTGACGATGTTCGCGGCGGGCGCATTTGTCTTCTGCTGCGTGCTGGGCATCCAGGGACTGGCATCGCAATGCCTTCCGCGCCGTGTATTTCTGCGCATCTCGTCGTGGCTTCAATTGGCGGTGTTCGGGCTGGCGGTCTGCGCTTACTTTCTGGAACCGAAGCTGATCTCACCCTGGCAATTCGCGTCGCCGTGGCTGGCCTGGTCGCCGAGTTACTGGTTCCTGGGTCTTTTCGAAGAGTTGAATGGCTCCCGGCTTCTGGAGCCTCTGGCGCGGCGCGCGTGCATCGGGTTCGCGGCCGCGACGGGCGCCACCGTGCTGGCTTACACGCTGGCCTATGGGCGCACGCTGCGGAGGATCGTAGAGCAGCCCGATATCGCGCCTGCGGTGCGCGGCGGCAGCCGGCTGCCGCGCTTCGGAACTGCGTTCGAGACGGCGGTATGCCAATTCTGCATTCGAACCATTTTGCGCAGCCGGCAGCAGCGGCTGATCGCGGCGTTCTACCTGGGGATCGGCTTCGCGGCCACGATCCTATTTCCGCAGTGGCCGGCGATGCGTGAAGTGGTGTGGAAGGACGGAGTCAGCCCGGCGGTCCTGGGCTCGACGATTCTGGTGATGGCGGTTTGCGTAGCGGGTGCGCGGATCGCCTTCTCGCTGCCCACGGACCTGCGCGCCAACTGGGTTTTTCGGATCACGCCGAGTCCGCCGGGGCCCGAATGTATGGCGGCGAGGCGCCGCGCCTTGTATGCGGTGTCGATGGTTCCGGTTTGGGTTGGCTCTGCGGCGATATTGTCGCGCATCTGGCCGTGGCGAATCGCAGCGGCGCACCTGGTAATTCTCGGGCTTCTCGGGGTGATTGCCGCGGAAGCCGGATTGACGGGCATTCAGAAGATTCCTTTCACCTGTTCCTATCTGCCCGGAAAATCGAATGTCCATATGACTTTCCTGTTGTGTAGCTATGCTGTGTTCACCGTGATGGCCAAAGCGGCGCAACTCGAACGGCGCATGTTCGACGACGCGCGCGGCTTCGCGGCCACCGTGGGGATCTTGGGAGCCCTGTGGATTGGGTTGCGGTGGCGAAACAATGCGTTCGCGAGATCGCCGGAGGGCGAGATACAGTTCGAGGAGGCTGAGGACCCGGCGATCTTCGCGATGGATCTGCACAGGGACGGCGTGACGGTGTTGCCGAGCCCGCCCGGGTCATAAAGCCTGGGACGTGCACAAGCCGCAGAACTCTGGCAGCCTCCCTGGTGCTCTCATCATCCAATTAAATAAAAGATAAAAGAATCCTATTATTATTAATATCGTGAAAAAATGATAGAATTTTATCCAAATGCGCCCTTTTTCAATTTCAGTGGCCAGGTCGAGTTTGCTCCTCTTTCTCTTGACGCCGGCCTGCTGCCCAATCGTCTTCGCGGCGACCATCACCGATCTGGGCACGATCGGAGGCCACTCTGCTTACGCCACCGCGGTCAACAATGCAGGCCAGGTCGTGGGGGACTATCAGACCGCAGCGGGCGGTTTAACCGCATTTTATTATTCGGGCGGCATCATGACCGGGCTCGGGAATTTTGGGGGTTCTTTTACATATTTATATGGGATTAACGACGCTGGTAACGCAGTGGGCGATTCTTATACGCCGAACAACGCCAGTTTCCGGGCTTTTCTCTATTCGAACGGCACGATGACGGACCTCGGCACGCTCGGCGGGGCTTCAAGCGTTGCGAATGGGATCAATAACGCTGGTCAGGTGGTTGGCTACGCGGCGATCTCGAGCGGAACTAGTCACGCATATCTCTACTCCGGGGGCGTGATGACGGATTTGGGTACGCTTGGCGGCGCATACAGTTCCGCTACAGCGATTAACGATACCGACCAGATTGCCGGCTACTCGACGTCGTGGAACGGGGAAACGCATGCTTTTATCTACTCGGGAGGCCAGATGTTGGACATCGGCACGCTGGGCGGCAACCAGAGCGTAGCGTACAGTGTGAACGACGCGGGCCAGGTGGTTGGTTGGTCTTATCCAAAAGGCACCACCTCTCACACTCACGCTTTTCTCTACTCGGACGGCCAGATGAAGGATCTGGGCACGCTGGGCGGGTTTTCCGCCATCGCTGACGACATCAACAACGCAGGTCAGGTTGTGGGCGTGTCATGGTTGACAGGCAACAACACCTCTCACGCGTTCCTCTATTCGGGCGGCGTCATGAGCGACCTGAATTCATTTCTTCCTCTCAGCTCGGGATGGGAGCTGTATGAAGCCAAGGCGATCAACGACCAAGGCCAGATTGTGGGTTACGGGGACTTCGGCGGCCAGACGCATGCATTTCTGCTGGACATGGCTCCGGAGCCCTCGCCGGCTGCGCTGACCTGCCTTGGAACCGCGCTCCTGGCGGTTCTGCGACGGATGCGGAAGTGAGCGGTACCGCGGCGCCTACGTCCGGTCCGTCTTGGGCTTGTTGCTTCTGTTCAGCAATTGGTGCAGGGCAAAGGGGACTTCGTCCGGGTGCAAGGCGCACCAGGCGATGATGCGTTCGAGCTTGACCGCATCGTCGGCGATGGCGCTGATTTCCATCAGCTCGGTTTCGATGGTTTCCGGTTCGCGCATGGAAACTCCAGCATGGCATATCGCGCGGCGGTGGTAGTGACATACTAAGATTCAGCCGCCGCATGAAGGCCCTCACCGAACATCCACACTACGAGATCCTGGAGCGATGCGGCCAGGGCGGCATGGGCGTGGTTTACCGCGCGCGCGACCGGCGGCTCAACCGCATCGTGGCACTCAAATTCCTGATCGTGGACGAGCCTCGAGAGGGCGGGACTGGGGGCGTGCAACGCTTTCGCCGCGAGGCGGAGGCGATCGCGGCGCTCAACCATCCCGGGATCGCCACCATCTTCGAGAGCGGGGAATGGGATGGGGCGCCCTTTCTGGCGCTGGAATTCCTCTCCGGCGGAACGCTGCGCGACAAGCTCCGCGGCACCCGTCTCAGCGTGCCCGAGATTGTCGATTACGCTGCGCAATTGGGCTCGGGCCTGGCATTCGCGCACTCCAAGGGGATCCTGCACCGCGATATCAAGCCCAGCAATTGCATGTTCAGCGAGCACGGCGCCCTGAAGTTTGTGGACTTCGGGCTGGCCAAGCCGATCGACAGCGAAGCCATCACGCAGCCGGGCAGCGCGGTCGGCACCATCGCGTACATGGCGCCGGAGCTCCTGCGCGGCGAACCCGCGACCGTGCGGAGCGACCTGTATTCGCTGGGCGCAGTGGTATACGAAATGGCCGCGGGGCGCCCGCTTTACGGCGGCGGCGCGCTGGGAAACGTGGTGCAGCAGGTGCTCAGCGGGTCGGCCACGCCGCTTTCGCAGTGCCGAACTGATCTGCCGGCGGGATTCTCCGCGGCCGTGGACCGGGCCATCGCGCCGCGGGCCGAGGACCGGTTCGAAAGCGTGCAGGCCTTTCTGGATGCCGTCCGCGGCACGGGTTCGCACAAGACGGCGCCGTCGGACTTCACTCCCACCATCACCATCAGCACGCCGAGCACGACCGCGCGAGTGGCGCAACGCCCGTGGTGGCGATACGGGGTGGGCGCCCTGATCCTGTTCGCGGCACTCCTGGCGGCGGTGTACCCCGGCCTGCGCCGCATCACGGGGAGTGCCGTACCCGCGGAGACGCTGGTTGTGCTTCCGTTCGAGAACCTCGGCGGCGACCCGGCCAACCAGGTGTTGTGCGACGGGCTGCAGGAGACGGTGACCAGCGTGCTCTCCAGCGCAGAGGAATTGCGCAAGACGGTGATGATCGTGCCGTCCTCGGAGGTCCGGCGCAGCCAGATCCACACCATCGCGGAGGCCCGCAAGCAATTCAACGCCACGCTGGCGATCACGGGGAGCAGTCATAAGAGCGAAGACGGGCTGGATCTGACGCTGGACCTGACGGACGCGCGAGTTCTGCGGCAGAAGAACTCGCGCATTTTGAAGATACCCGCGGGAGCGGCCGGCGGACTGCAGCGGCAATTGGCGGACAACCTCGGGGCCATGCTGGGCACCGGGCCGCTGCTCAAGGGGCGGCAACCCGGCGAGACGACGGCGAACTCCGCGGCATACGCGCTGTTTCTGGAGGGACGCGGGGCGATGGAAAACCGCAAGTACGATGCCGCCGCGGAGTTCTTCAGGAAAGCGGTGGATGCCGACCCGGATTTCACGCTGGCCCGCGCCAAGCTGGCGGAGGCCTATCTTCGACTGAACCTGAGCACGCGGGACGCGAAATGGCTGGGACTGGCCGACGCCGAGGTGGCCAAAGCGGCGGCCGCGGGGCAGACGCCGGAGGTGCTGATGGCGCAGGCCCTCATCCGCAAGGCAACGGGTAACTGGCAGGAAGCCATCGGTTTCTTCGAACAGGTGCTGAAGGACGATCCCGCAAACGTGGAGGCCTACCGGCTCCTGGCGGACACGTGGGACAGCGCCGGTCACCCGAAAGAGGCCGAGGATACCTATCGCAAAGCCCTGGACCTGAGGCCCGGCTACTGGCCGCTGTACGAGAACCTGGGCGACTTCTATTCCCGCCATCAGCAATACGATCTCGCGGAGAAGGCGCTGACTACCGGAATAGCACTCAACTCGGAAGCGCCGTC
>Ga0335082_10008149_pt1 | contig 11382 bp, 13 predicted proteins | sample Lox_Sample_41_FD_206718 | JGI IMG/M metagenome (GOLD analysis project Ga0335082, IMG submission 206718) | Soil microbial communities from Loxahatchee National Wildlife Refuge, Florida, United States - Lox_Sample_4.1 | ecosystem: Environmental > Terrestrial > Soil > Wetlands | place: USA... | reverse complement strand
GGAGAGGCGGCCCGCGATGACGAGGTCGGGCACGGTCTGCCCCTCGTAGACCTGGGCGTCGAAGCGAGCGGGGCTAGTCACCGTGAGCGTGACGTTGGGCGCGCCTCCGCCCCCACCCCCACCGCACGCTATCAGCGCGACGATCGAGCACGGCAACGCGGCCTTGACGAGGCTCCTCATGATCCCCTCCTTGGGTGCGCGGATCGTTCCGAACGCGGCGCGGCTTTGCAAGGAGGATGTCACGGCACGGGCCGCTGACCCCCAGTTCAGGCGTCATCGAACCGGAACCCGAGTTGCCCCGTCAAGAGCTTGGCGGGCTCTCTGGTTCCCGGGGGTCGGCGCGCGGGTGTCCGCCGGCGCGGACCGAGAGGTCCACGCAACAATCATCCGCCCTCCGCCATCCGCGCCCTGATCAGCTTCCGGACGAGCGCCTTCGGCAGCGAGTGGGGCGGCTCGAATTGCAGCGCGCCCCTCGTCGCGGTGTAGCCCTCGAGCTCGTCGGCCAGGGTCCCCAGGGTGGATCCGCTGAACGGGTAGTACGAGCACCCCCTGGCGGTCGCGGCGAATCCGGCGACGACCTTTCCGTCGAGCCGGAACGCTGGAATCCCATAGCTGATGCACTCCTCCGCCTTCGGGGCGATCGATAGAATCGTCCTGCGGAGCGCGTCGAGTGCCGCGCGCTTCTCACCCTTCACCGCGGCGAGATACCCGTCGATGGTGGTCGGCTTCTTGGCCATGGACGATGCGCTCGCGCGCGGTCAGGGCTCCGGCGGCAACCCGAGCCGCTCGCGCAGCTCGCGTGCGGTGAGGAGCTTCGTGTACACCGGCGTCCCCACGTCGAACGTCCTCGCCTGGGCGAGGGATCCGACCACAACCGGCTCGAAGCCGGCGTCCTTCACGAGGCGCTTCGCGATCTCGAGCGCGCGGGCGTCGTCGGCCGCGAGCGGGATCGCCACCGCAGCCCCGGGGCGGTGAGCCTCGCTGCGGAGGCTCCGGTAGTTGATCGCGTTGAACGCGCGGACGAGCCGCACGCCCGGGAGGAACTCCGCGGACGCGACGCCGGTCCCCTTCCGCCGCGCCTCCACCGCCATCTCGCCGTCGCGCTCCGGGTACGGGTTCCCGGTGTCGAGCACCACCTTGCCCGCGAGCTCCTTCGCGAGATCGCGCCCGATCTGAGGGAGCGCGCCGTATGGCACCGAGACGAGGACAACGTCGCCGAAGACGGCGGCCTCGCGCGGTGTGCCGGCCCGGGCCTTCGGTCCGAGCGACTTCGCGAGCCCCTCGAGCTCGGCGGGGTGGCGCGACGACACGAGCACCTCGTGCCCCGCCTTCGCCCAGAGCTCCGCCAGTGTCCCGCCGATCTTGCCAGCGCCGATGATCCCGATCTTGAGCGGCGGGTCCGCCGCCTGGACCGGCGCCGCCGTGAGCGCCAGGGCGGCGGCCAGTACGCACCAGAGCTTGGTCATGGCCTCCCCATAGTCGGCCGCGGCGCACCGGGCAGCCGCTCGCATGCCGGCGACCCCTGGGCACATCATCCGGGCTCGAACATCTGAGCGCACCAGGCTGAAATGGCTGGCGGGCTCTCCGATCTTCGGCGCTCGTGACCTCGACGGGGCGGGGCGCCTGGGACTCCGGAGCCATATGTGGAGGCATCCGGGCCAGCTCGGCCGCGCCCACGCGGGTGGCCGTCCGCGCCCCTCGAAGCCGACGAGGAACTCGAGATGCAACCGCTCACTCCGTTCTTCCGCGAGGTCGGCGCCGGGCCGGCCGTGGTCTGCCTCCACGCGAACGCTAGCAGCTCGGGCCAGTGGCGTGCGCTGACGGAGCTCCTCGCTCCCAGGTACCGGGTGCTCGCCGCCGACTCCTACGGCGCGGGCAGGAGCCCGGCGTGGCCGGCCGATCGACCCGTCTTCCTTCGCGACGAGGCCGCGCTGCTGGAGCCGGTCTTCGCGCGCGCCGGCGACCCCTTCTTGCTCGTCGCGCATTCCTACGGTGCCGCGGTGGCGCTCGTCGCTGCCGTGGAGCGGCCCCAGCGGATCCGTGCGCTGGCAGTCTACGAGCCCGTGATGTTCTCCCTGCTCGACGCCGAGTCGCCTCCACCCAACGACGTCGACGGCATCCGCGCGGCCGTCGCGGGCTCCGTCGCGGCGCTCGAGGCCCACGATCCGGCGGGCGCGGCCAGGTGCTTCATCGACTACTGGATGGGCCCGGGCGCCTGGGATCGGATGCCGGAAGCGCGCCAGAGCCCCATCACCGCCTCCATCCTCAACGTCGGCGGCTGGGCGCACGCGCTGCTCGCCGAGCCCACGCCCCTCGAGGCGTTCTCCCGGCTGGACGTTCCGGTGCTGTTCATGGTCGGCAAGGACTCGCCGCCGTCATCGAGGAGCGTGGCGAGGCTGCTGACAGGGACGCTGCCACGCGTGGAGGTCGTTGAACTCGAGGGGCTGGGGCACATGGGGCCGGTCACGCATCCCGGGGTCGTCAACGAGGCCGTGTCCCGTTTCCTCGAACGGACGGCTCGTCCTGCCGAGGGCCTGCTCTCCGAGAACACGTTCGCACCGCGCTGACGGTCCAGCGCGCGGTCCTGCGGGTCCGATCCCAGGCTGCGCGCCCGCGACGCGACGGAGGGCGCGCATGGGCTGCAATGGTCGTTTAGCGCGGCCGCTGCTGTCACCCCGTCATCCGGGCGCCGCGAGCGCCGTCCCTCTTCCGGAACGCCTCCACGCGTACGTGCTCGCGGCCTCCGTAACAATGCCGCCCAAACTCAGGAAGGGAGACGTTCATGAGATCAGTCCCTCGGATGCTCGGGGTCGTTGCTTCGTGTGCAGTGGCCATCCTGCCATCGGGTCCCGCGAGTGCCGCGACGATCTACGGTTGCGTGTCGAAAGCGCTGGGCGTGCTGAGGGTCGTGGCGGGGCCGACCGCCTGCTCGCACCTCGAGAATCCGATCTCGTGGAACACGGACGGACCTCAGGGACCTCAGGGGCCGCAGGGAACTGCGGGACCCCAGGGGCCGGCGGGCGTGACCGCTGGCATCAGCGCCGCGCTGTTCGCGGAGATCGTCCTCGACTCCGACCCCACCGCTCCGGACCAGTGCTCGGTCGACTTCTTCAGGGGCGCCGAGACGGCCACGGGCACCCCGACCGGCAACACCGACGAGTGCATCCTGGACTTCACGCTGCCCGCCGGCCAGCCACCGTCGTGGGGGACCGCGTATGAGTGCTTCACGTCGGTTCCAGGTGGCTACGGCGCTCCGTTCGGCACCACCTGTCAAACCCAGGGTGGCTTCAACGCCAGCACGGGCAACAGCCCCCAAGTCTACATCCAGTGTCTCAGCCCCGCCGGCCAGGGGCTGACGCACTTCACCCGCGTCCAGTTGCTGTGCGTGAACTAAGCTCCTGCCGCTCGGCGAGAGCGTCTCGCGGTCGCGCGGCAAGCTGAACCGCGGCACGGGCCCGCCGGACCCAGGTCCGGTGGGCTCGGCCGTGTCCGGCCGCCGCGGGTGGCGTCTCACCATCCGTGCGCCGCGCCGAGACGGCTTCGTTCCTGCCGAAGCGTCCGCCACCGACGCCACGACGGGAAGCGGAATCCCCGCTCCGCCGTGCGGGACCGGACGTAGACTCCCGGTCGGCGATCGCGCCCGGACGGGTGCAGCCTACCGATCGAGGTCATGACCATGTCCTTCGTCGCCCTGCTCTGGCTCCCCATCCTCGCCTCCGCCGTCCTCGTCTTCGTCCTCTCCGCGGCGACGCACATGGTCCTGCCATGGCACAAGGACGAGTGGGGTCGCATCGCCGACCAGGAGAAGGTGCAGGCCGCGCTCGGCGGCCTCGCGCCCGGCCTCTACGCCTTCCCGGCCGCCCCCGACCAGCGCCAGCAGATGACGAAGGAATGGATGGACCGCTGGGCGAAGGGGCCCTCGGGCTGGCTCACGGTCGCCGCGCCCTCCCCGATCAGCATGGGTCGCAACCTGGGCCTCTCCTTCCTCGTGTTCCTCGGCGTGTCCTTCGTCGTCGCCTACGTCGCCGCGCACGCGCTCGGGCCGGCGCCGCACTACCGCGCCGTCTTCCGGATCGTCGGGACGGTCGGCGTCCTGAGCTACGCCGTCGGCCCCGTCTTCAACTCGATCTGGTACAGCCGGCCGTGGCGCGCGTACGCCGCCGATCTCCTCGACGCGCTGATCTACGGCCTCGCCATGGCGGGTGTCTTCGGCTGGCTCTGGCCGCGGTAGGCGTTCGCTCACCGCCCCGTCCGCGCGGGGTCGAGGTCCAGCTCCGGGTAGTGCCGGAAGATCCCGTGCTCGTTGAAGGGGATGCGCCGCTCGGACGCGAGATACGCCGCGATCCGCGGCAGCCCCGCGACGCGGTCGTGCAGCGCGACGAGCTGCGGCACGCGACGCTCGTGGCGCCGCATCGCGCTCGGGAATGCGTAGCGGAGGCCGGCGACCACCTGGAACGCGGACAGGTCCGGGTAGCTCGGTCCCCTCCCCACCAGCCATCGTCCGCGCCCCGCGCGGTTCGAGCCGAAGGCGCGCTCCAGGTACTCGAGGTACATCGGGATCCGCTCGCGCACGAACGCGGCGGAGCGGCGCGCGGCCTCCGGCCGCTGGTCCTCGTAGAAGAGGGAGACCGCGACGGGATGGTGCGTCTCGTGGACCTCGGCGACGAGGTCCGCGATGGTGAGCTGGAGCTGGTGGGCGCGGAGCCGGCTCCCCTCGTCGCGCGGGACGAGGCCGAGGCGCGGGCCGAGGTACTGGAGGATGGCGGCGGTCTGCGCCACGAGCACCTTCCCGTGGCGCAGCGCAGGCGGACCGAGCGGGGTGAGCCACTGGCCGCGCGAGCCGAGCAGGCGCGCCACCGCCTCGGCCCCGCCTCCCCGCGTCCGCGGCTGGCGCGCCACGTCCAGGTACGGGACGCCGGCGGCCTCGAACGCGAGACGGACGAACTCGCCGCGCCCCTGGATCCCGGGCCAGTAGTAGAGCTGGTAGGCAGGCGGCGAGCGCCTCCGCATGAGACCTCCCGGCGAAGGCGCTCCCATAACGGCCGATCGCGGGCCGGGCCGCCCGGCGTCAGGCCCGGCGGAGCGCGGCGGCGACCTCGGCGAGGTCGCCCCGGTCTCCCCCCTCGCCGAGGAGCTGCACCCCGCGGCCTCCCTCCGCGTAGCGCGGGAGCACGTGGACGTGCAGGTGGAACACGTGCTGCCCGGCGGCGCGGCCGTGGTTCCAGCCCACGTTCATGCCGGCCGGGCGGAGCGCCGCCACCACCTTGCCCATCACCTCCTTCACCGCCTGGAACAGCCCCGCGACGGCCGGGCCGTCGAGATCGAGCAGGCTCGCCGCGTGCACGCGCGGGATCACCATCGCGTGCCCGCGGGCGGCCGGGTGCGCGTCGAGGAACGCGACCGCGTCCGGGGTCTCGTGGACGATCTCGGCCTTCGCCGCGCCGGCCGCGATCCGGCAGAAGATGCAGTCGCTCATGCGCGCCTCCCTGGACGCGAACCATGCCCCGGAGGGACCCGCCGCGCAACGGAGGGCGATGGGCGCCGTACGGACTTCCGGTGGCGTACCCCCGGGCAGCGCCGTTAATCAGGTCGGACCCGACCCTTTCGACGGAGGCGAGCCATGTGCCGGAACATCCGGGTGCTCTACAACTTCGACCCGCCGACGACGCGCGACGAGATCCGGGCCGCCGCGGTCCAGTACGTGCGGAAGGTGAGCGGGCTCCAGCGGGCGCCGGCGGTGGACGCGCAGGCCTTCGAGGAGGCGATCGAGGCCGTGGCGGCGAGCACGGAGCGCCTGCTCGGCGCGCTCCACGCCCGGACGGCGGTGAGGACGCGCGAGCAGGAGCGCGAGAAGGCACGGGCGCGCTGGGTCGAGCGGCAGGCGCGGCTCCCGCGGTGAGGACCCGCGCGCGTGCCGCGCCGCCGACACACTTCGACACGATCGGCTGACGGCGCCGCAACGATCCGGTCGCACCGTGGCGGCGTGCTCCCGGCCAGGCTCGCGCCCGCCCTCGCCCTCGCGGTGGCCTGCGCCGCGCCTCGGACGCCGTCCCCTGCGCCGGTGGCCCCCATTCCGCCGCTTCCCCGCTCGTCGATCGCGGCGGTCCTCGCGCACGCGGGCGAGCTGGGGCTGGCGCCGGACGAGGTCGAGGCGCTCGAGCGGATCGACGCCGACCTGCAGCGCCGGCTCGACGCCATCGCAGCAGCGCGGCCGGCACAGGGCGAAGGCCGGCGGCACGTCCCGGCGGGTACGCCCGCGCAGGCTGGCGCCGGAGAGTCGGGCGCGCCGCCGTCGGACGCGCCGGCCCGTTCCCCCGCCCGCGAGGCGCTGCCGGAGGGAGCGGCGGGTCACGGCCACGGGGGAGGCGCGGGACACGCGCGCAGCGCTCGAGGCGAGCCGCAGGGCGAGCCGACGAGCGGCGCCGCACGGGTCGACGCGGAGGACACGCGCGCCTTCCTGGACGCGGAGCAGCGGCTGGCGCCGGCGCAGCGTGAGCGCGCCCGGGCCATCGCCGAAGCGTATCGCGAGGCGCGGTACGACGCCGCGCATACGGGGGAGAGCACCGCGCGATGAGGGTCGCGCGCCGGCGCGGCCGGCGTTACCTTGCGGGCGCCCTCCCAGGAGACCGAATGCCCACCGTCAAGGCCTACGCCGCCCCGTCCGCCCGCGCCCCGCTCGCACCCTTCGACGTCCGCCGCCGCGAGCCCGGCGACCACGACGTCGTCATCGACGTCGCCTTCTGCGGCGTCTGCCACTCGGACATCCACCAGGTGCGCGACGAATGGGGCGGCTCGATCTTCCCCATGGTGCCGGGTCACGAGATCGCCGGCCGAGTCGCGAAGGTGGGCGCGAAGGTGACGCGGTTCCGTCCCGGCGACCTCGCCGGCGTGGGCTGCATGGTGGACTCGTGCCGCGCCTGCGACCCCTGCCGCCGCGACCTCGAGCAGTTCTGCGAGCGCGGCGCGGCGATGACCTACAACGGCACCGAGATGGACCGGAAGACGCCGACCTACGGCGGCTACTCGAAGCAGGTGGTGGTGGACGAGCGCTTCACGCTGCGCGTGGCCCCGGGCGCCGACCTCTCCGCGGTCGCCCCCCTCCTCTGCGCCGGCATCACCACCTACTCGCCCCTCCGCCACTGGAAGGCGAAGCCGGGAGACCGGGTCGGGGTGGTGGGCCTGGGCGGGCTCGGCCACATGGCGGTGAAGCTCGCCGCCGCGATGGGGGCGGAGGTGGTCATGCTCAGCACCTCGCGCGCCAAGGAGGCCGACGCGCGCCGGCTCGGCGCGCAGGGCTTCGCCGTCACCAGCGACGAGGCCACCTTCACGAAGCTCCGGAGCCGCTTCGACCTCGTCATCGACACCATCTCCGCGCCGCACGACTACAACAAGTACCTGGGCATGGTGAAGGTCGACGGGGCGATGGTGCTCCTCGGCGTGCCGCCGACGCCCGCGCCGGTGCACGCCTTCTCGCTCATCGGCGGACGCAAGACGCTCGCCGGGTCGCTCATCGGCGGCATCGCCGAGACCCAGGAGATGCTGGACTTCTGCGCCGAGCGGCGCATCGGCGCCGACGTCGAGGTGATCCCGATGGCGAAGATCAACGGCGCCTACGAGCGGATGATGAAGGGCGACGTCCGGTACCGGTTCGTCATCGACCTCGCGACGCTGTAGCGACGGGAGCGCCGGAGGTCGCGGTCGTCCATCGGCCGCGCGCTCCCCGAGCGCCGGGTCCGGAAAGGCCGGACGCCCTCACCACCGCGCCCGGAGCTGCGCCGCGTAGTCCTCGGGGGCCTCGGTGTGCGCGTCGTCGCCCGCGAAGAGCGGCCCGAACCAGGTGTCGTAGCTCGCGTAGAGCGGCTTGAACGCCGGGCGCGCGCAGATCCTGGCCTGGAGCGCGAAGTGGCCGGACGCGGACGGCCACGGGCTCGAGAAGAACGCGAGGGTGAAGGCGTGGGAGCCCGCCTCCTCGTAGGAGGCCGCCACCTTCGCGATCCCCGCCGCGAAGGCCTCCGAGTCCGTGAAGGAGAGATCGGCGAGACTCGCCACCCCGTCGCGGATCCCCCAGATCTCCTTCTGGTGCGAGGGCGCCCAGGCCGCGATCCACTCGACCGCGTCGGTCGTGCCCACGTGGCGGACCGCCGCGTCGCGCTCCGCGGCGAGGAGCGACGTCCAGTAGCACCGGCCGGTGCGGGCGCGGTGCTCGGCCGAGAGCTTCTCGAGGCGCGCCACGCCGGAGTACGGCACGCTCCGCACGTGGACCTGGAGGTGCGGGTGCGGGACGCTCGATCCCCCCGGCTGCAGGAAGTTCATCCCGGCGAGGTGGTGCACGAGCGAAGGATCGCGGGCGCGGTTACGGCGCACCAGCTCGGCGGCGAGGCGCAGCGCCGAGGCGAGCGAGGCGGGCGCGAGCTTCGAGGGAAAGAGCGCGTGGCGCGCCCCGTCCACGACCACCACCGAGTCGGACGCGCACTTCGAGAAGAGGTTCGGGAAGGCGATCGAGGTCCCGTCGCGGAGCTGCCCCTGGGCCACCAGCTCCGGCGGGTACCGGGTGCCCTTCTCCTCCGCGGCGCAGAAGGGGCAGCCCGCGCGCGAGGAGGCCTCGAGCGCGCGGAGGGCCTCGGCGTCGCCGCCGCCCAGGAACGCGCGCGCCTTCTCGCCGAGCGCGCCGTTGAGCGAGGCGACGGTGCCGGTGAGCGGATCCGTGCGGTGCTCGATCACCTGCTCGGCGGGCCTTCCGGCGGAATCGACGACGACGGTGCGCTCGACGACGGGGATGAAGTCCATGCGCGCCTCCAGGATGCCCGCTCCGTGGACAGCATGCCGCGCGCTGCGGGGGAAGTCGCGGGGAGGGTGCGGCCCGTCGGGGGTCGTCCGGCGGCTGCGACGCCCTCCGATCCGGACGGCGCGGGCGGGCCGGGGCGGTTAGCATGGCCCGATGGCCTACCTCCTCCACATCGGCGAGAAGAACTACTCGTCCTGGTCGGCGCGGCCCTGGATCCTGATGCGCCAGGCCGGCATCCCGTTCCAGGAGCACCTGGTGTCGCTCCGCGAGGACACGGAGAAGGCGGCGCGCATGGCGCGCCTCCCCGCCGGCCGGGTGCCGGTGCTGGAGGACGACGGGCTCCTGGTGTGGGACTCGCTCTCGATCGCCGAGTACCTGGCCGAGCGCCACCCCGGGCTCTGGCCGTCGGATCCGAAGGCGCGGGCCTTCGCCCGCTCCATGTGCGCGGAGCTGCACGGCGGGTTCCAGGCGCTCCGCGGCGGGATGTCGATGGACGTCCGGGCGCGCCGCCCGCAGCGCAAGCGCACCCCGGAGCTGCAGGCGGACATCGCCCGGATCGAGGCGCTCTGGACGGAGGCGCGGCGGCGCTTCGGCCAGGGTCCCCGGACCGCCGGTCGCTCCGGGCCAGGCGCCTCACCCTCCGCTCACGACATGCTCTTCGGGAGCTTCACCATCGCCGACGCCTACTTCGCGCCGGTGGCCTTCCGCTTCCAGACCTACGGCGTCGAGCCGGCCGGCGAGGCGGGCACCTACTGGCGCGCGCTCCTCGCCCTGCCCGCGGTGCGCGCCTGGGAGGCGGAGGGCCGGAACGACGTGAAGCTCGCCGACCACGACCTCCACGTCCTCTACCCCGAGGACTGAGGGCCCTCGCGCAGGTCCACGACCCGGCGCGCCTTCCCCTGCGAGCGCTCCAGGGACCGCTTCCCCACCAGCTTCACCTCCACCGCGATGCCGAGCGTCTCGGCCAGCCGCCGCCGGATCTGATCCCGGAAGTCCACCTGCCGCTTCATCTGGTCGAAGAAGATCTGCTCCGAGATCTCCACCAGAACGGTCGCCTCGTCCACGCCGGCGCGCCGCTCCAGCACGATCTGGTAGTGAGGCTCCGTCCCCTCGACGTCGAAGAGCACCGCCTCGATCTCCGAGGGAAACGCCTTCACGCCCCCCACGAAGAGGAGGTCGTCGCTCCGCCCCTTCACCCGCGCCATGCGGCGCAGCGTGCGCCCGCACGGGCAGGCGCCGGGTGGGAGCGCGGTGAGATCGCGGGTCCGGTAGCGCACCACCGGGTTCGCCTCGCGGGTGAGCGTGGTGACGACCAGCTCGCCCACCTCGCCCGCCGGGACCGGCTCGAGGGTCTGCGGGTCGATCACCTCGACGAGGAAGTGATCCTCGGCGACGTGCAGGCCGTTCCGCTCCAGGCATTCGCCCGCCACCCCGGGCCCCATCACCTCGGAGAGGCCGTAGTTGTCGGTCGCCGTGATGGAGAGCTTCTCCTCGATCTCGCGGCGCATGGCGCCGGACCAGGGCTCGGCGCCGAAGAGACCGGTCCGCAAGGCCAGCGCGCTGCGCGGCACCCCCGACTCCAGGAGCGCGTCGGCGAGGTGGAGCGCATGCGAGGGCGTGCAGACGAGCGCGGTGGAGCGGTAGTCGCGCATGATCTGGAGCTGGCGCGACACGCTCGCGGTCGAGACCGGGATCACCGACGCGCCCACCCGCTCCGCGCCCGCGTGCAGGCCGAACGCGCCGGTGAAGAGGCCGTAGTCGAAGGCGACCTGGACGACGTCGTCCTTGGTCACGCCGCCCGCCACCAGCAGGCGCGCGACCAGGTCCGCCCAGGTGCGCATGTCGTTCCGGGTGTAGCCGACGGCGGTGGCGCGGCCGGTGGTCCCCGACGAGGAGTGGATGCGCACCACGTCGCGGAGCGGCACGGCGAAGAGGCCGTAGGGCTGGTGCTCGCGCAGGTCCTCCTTGGTGGTGAAGGGGACCTTGCGCAGGTCGGCGAGCGAGCGGAAGCCGTCCGGGTCGAAGCCGACCGCGTCGAACTTCTTCCGGTAGAAGGGCACGTGGAGGTAGGCGCGGGCCAGGGTCGCCTCCAGCCGCTCGAGCTGGAGCTGCTCCAGCTCCTCGCGCGCCATGCACTCGCTCTCCGGCTGCCACATCGGGGACTTCCCGCTCAGGGCCATGCCTTGTTCTCCGCGTCGACGTCGGCGCCCAGGTAGGCGCGCTGGACGTCGCGGTTCGAGAGCAGCTCCTCGGCGGTGCCGTGGAGCGTGATGCGCCCGTTCTCGAGGACGTAGCCGCGCGTCGCGATCCGCAGCGCGCTCCGCGCGTTCTGCTCCACCAGGAGGACGGTCGTCCCCTCCTCCCGCACGCGCCGCACGATGCCGAAGATCTCCTTCACCACCAGGGGTGCGAGCCCCATCGACGGCTCGTCGAGCATCATCAGCGCCGGGCGGGCCATGAGGGCGCGGGCGATGGCGAGCATCTGCTGCTCGCCGCCGGAGAGCGTCCCGGCCAGCTGGTCCGCGCGCCCCTCCAGCACCGGGAAGAGGCCGTAGACGCGCCGCAGGTCGGCCTCCACCTCGCGCCGTCGCCCGCGC
>Ga0335082_10008146_pt1 | contig 11385 bp, 7 predicted proteins | sample Lox_Sample_41_FD_206718 | JGI IMG/M metagenome (GOLD analysis project Ga0335082, IMG submission 206718) | Soil microbial communities from Loxahatchee National Wildlife Refuge, Florida, United States - Lox_Sample_4.1 | ecosystem: Environmental > Terrestrial > Soil > Wetlands | place: USA: Florida... | reverse complement strand
CGGATGACCGGTGAGCTCCAGCGCGCTCAGCGCCTCGACCAGGTCGACCGTGGTGTAGGGGGAGTTGGCCTTGACCGTCGCCCCGAGCCCTTCCCGGTGCAGCGCGGCGACGACCTTCGGCCCGCGGCAGATCGAGCCGCCTCGCTGCATGGCCTCGACCAGCTCCGGGGCTCGGCCGAGCGCCCGGGCCTCGTCGAAGAGCGCCCGCGTGCCCACCCCCGTGGAGAGAACGAACACCGGAGCGCCATCCCCGGTCCGCAGCATGTCCAGCAACGCCGCGAGCTCGTTCGCCACCGGCCGGCGGCGCTCGACGACGGCGGGGACGCAGACCGGGACACCTCCCCAGCGGCGAACCAGCTCCGCCAGCTCCTCCTCGAGCCGTGACTCGAACAGCGCGATCCGCTGGCCGAGCAGCCGCCGTCTCATCTGACCGCCGCGACCGGCGCCGGTTCCTCGACCGCCCGAACCGCCTGGACCCGCCGCTGGCCCTGCGCCACGAACCAGTAGGGCAGGGCGACCAGCAGCGCCCCACCGGCGACGTTCCCCAGCGTGACCAGGCCGAGGTTTCGGGCGAACCCGGTCCAGGAGACGAGGGCCGGGTCATGGGGGAGGAAGAGGCCGATCCCCAGCAGCGTCATGTTCGCCACGCTGTGCTCGAAGCCTGCGCCGATGAAGGCGAAGAGGCACCAGAAGATGAGCACCAGCCGGGCGGTCTCGTCCTTGGTTCGCATCCCCATCCACACCGCGAGGCAGACCAGCACGTTGCACAGGACGCCCCGGAGGAACAGCTCGCTCGCCGGTGCGGCCATCTTCGCCGCGGCCACGCCGAGCACGAACTCCTTCGCCGGCGCCTTGCCCAGCACGCCGGAGCTGGCGACCGCGAGTGCGAGGAGCAGCGACCCCAGGAGGTTGCCGGCGAAGCTGGCGATCCAGACACGGGTCAGCGCCGCGCCGTTCACCGTCCCGGACAGCGTCCCCAGGGTCATGATCAGGTTGTTCCCGGTGAACAGCTCCGACCCGGCGAAGATGACCAGGGTGAGCGCCACCCCGAAGGACGCGCCCATCACCGCCCGGGTCGCACCCGAGCCGGCGGCCTGCAGCGGCGCCCCGATGGCGAAGATGAGCACGATGCCCAGGCCCACGTACGCGCCCGCGAGCGCGGAGAGGACCAGGTACTGCAGCGGGCTGTGGCGCAGCAGTCCGGCCTTGGCCCGGGCTGCGGCCGCGGCGGTGGCGATCGTCTCATGATCCATCGTTGCCTCCGGAGCGCGGCTGGCGATGGACGAGGATCCGCCCGCGCTCGACGCGGACCTCGTAGGTGGGGACGGACACCCGTGGATCCTCCAGGCATCGCCCGGTCCGCAGGTCGAAGGTCTGCTTGTAGATGGGAGAGGCGATCTTCGGTTTCCCGTCCCTGTCGCCGACGATCCCTCGCGAGAGCACGAAGGCCTTGCTGAAGGGATCGAGGTTGCCCAGGGCGAAGACCTCGCCCGCGGTGCGGACCACCGCCACCTGCCGCCCCCCCACCAGGGCGCAGACGCCGGTCCAGGGGAGGATGTCCTCGAGGCCGCAGACCTCCTCCCACTCCGGGGACTCGAGCCGCAGCGCGACGGCGGTCATTCGACCTCCTGGGAGACGAGGTGCCGCTTCTCCTTCCAGGTCGCCGGGCGGTGCTGCGCCCGCTGGGGAACCCGGACCAGGCTCGGGTCTGGGTCGGAGGAGTTCACGAAGGTGCGGAAGCGGGCGAGCTTGGTGGGGTCCTCGATCGTCGCCTTCCACTCGCAGCGGTAGCTCTGGACGATGCGCGCCATGTCCGCCTCCAGCTCGGCGCAGATTCCGAGCGAGTCCTCGATCAGCACCTGGCGCAGGTACTCGATCCCGCCCTCGAGGGCGTTGAACCACGCCGCGGTGCGCTGGAGCCGCTCGGCGGTGCGCACGTAGAACATCAGGAAGCGATCGAGGTAGCGGATCAGCGTGTCTTCATCGAGATCGGTGGCGAAGAGCTGGGCGTGCTGCGGCTTCATGCCCCCGTTTCCGCAGAGGTAGAGGTTGTAGCCCTTCTCGGTCGCGATGACGCCGAAGTCCTTGCCCTGGGCCTCCGCGCACTCGCGGGCGCAGCCGGAGACGGCGGACTTCAGCTTGTGCGGGGCGCGCAGTCCCTTGTACCGGTTCTCCAGCCGGATGGCGAAGCTGACCGAGTCCTGCACCCCGAACCGGCACCAGGTGCTGCCCACGCAGGACTTCACGGTGCGGAGCGCCTTCCCGTAGGCGTGGCCGGACTCGAAGCCCGCGGCGACGAGGTCGCGCCAGATCTCCGGGAGCTGCTCGAGGCGGGCGCCGAACAGGTCCACCCGCTGGGCCCCGGTGATCTTCGAGTACAGCCCGAACTTCCGGGCCGTCCGCCCCAGAGCGATCAGCTGCTCGGGGCTGATCTCCCCTCCCGGCACGCGGGGGACCACCGAGTAGCTTCCGTCCCGCTGGATGTTGGCCAGGAATCGGTCGTTGGTGTCCTGCAGCCCGAGGTGCCGATCGTCGAGCACGTGCTCGTTCCAGGTCGAGGCGAGGATCGAGGCGACCGCGGGCTTGCAGATCTCGCACCCGCTGCCTCGGCCGTGCCTGGCGATCAGCTCGTCGAAGCTCCGGATCCCCTGGACGCGGACCAGGTCATGGAGCTGTTGCCGGGAGCGCGGGAAGTGCTCGCAGAGGTGGTTGGAGACGGCCTTCCCCGCTCGCCTCAGCTCCCGGGCCAGCAGCTCGCCGAGGAGCGGTACGCAGGAGCCGCAGCCCGTCCCCGCGGTGGTCGCGGTCTTGATCGCCGCCACCGACTCGAGCCGGCCCTCCCGGACCGCGCGGCAGATGGTGCGCTTGCTCACGTTCTGGCAGGTGCAGAGGGTGCTCGACTCGGGCAGCGCCTCCACCCCGCCGGCCGGGGCTCCGCCTGACGGGCGAGGGAGGATCAGCTGCTCGGGCTCTCCCGGCAGAGGAATCTGGTTCTGGGTCAGCGAGAGGAGGTGCCCGTAGCCGGAGGCCTCCCCCACCAGCACGCCGCCCAGGAGCCGCTGGCGGTCCGCGCTCACCACGAGCTTCTTGTAGATGCCGGCCACCGAGTCGGTGAAGGAGATGACCCGGCTTCCCGGCCTGGTCGCGTGCGCGTCGCCGAAGCTCCCCACGTCGACGCCGAGGAGCTTGAGCTTGGTGCTCATGTCGAACACGCCGAGGCGGTCCTCACCTCCGGCCAGCGTGGACACCGCGGTGCGCGCCATCTGGTAACCGGGCCCGACCAGACCGTAGGTGCGGCCGCGGTACTGGGCGCACTCGCCGATGGCCAGGATGTCCGGATCCGAGGTCCGGCAGCGATCGTCGATGACCACCCCGCCCCGCTCGCCGATGACCAGCCCGCACTCCCGCGCCAGCTCGTCGCGGGCGCTGATCCCGGCGGAGAAGACCACCATCTCCGTCGCCAGCACGCCCCCATCGGCGAAGCGCAGCTCGCTCACCCGGCCGCTCTCGGAGACGATCTGCGACGTGCTCTTCCCGGTGTGGACCGAGACGCCCAGGGCCTCGATCTTGGCCCGGAGGATCTCTCCCCCGCCCTCGTCGATCTGCATCGAGAGCAACCGGGGCGCGAACTCCACGACGTGGGTCTCCAGCCCCATCCGGGACAGCGCGCTGGCGGCCTCCAGCCCGAGCAGCCCGCCCCCGATCACCACCCCGGTCTGAACGCGCGAGGCCCAGGCGCGGATCGACTCCAGATCCTCGATGGTCCGGTAGACGAAGCAGCCCTCCGCCTCCCGTCCGGGGATGTCGGGGACGAACGGCGCCGAGCCGGTGGCGAGCACCAGCGCGTCGTAGGAGACGCTCGTCCCGCGCTCGGAGATCACCCGCCGGTCACGGCGGTCGATGGAGGCCGCGCGGTCACCGACGTGCACCGTCACGCCCGCGTCCTGGTACCGCCGAGGGGTGGCCAGCGAGAGCTCGGCCGCGGTCTTGCCGCCGAGGAAGCTGGTGAGGTTCACCCGGTCGTAAGCAAGGCGGGGCTCCTCGCAGAAGGTGGTGACGTTCCACCGGTCGCCCTGACCGCTCTCGAGGAGCAGCTCGAGGAACCGGTGCCCCACCATGCCGTTGCCGATCACGACGAGGTCCCTCTTCGTCATCGGCGCCGCCTTCCTCGCGTCCGCTCGGGCACGGAACGCCGGGGAGCAAGCGCGATGCCACCGCTGACGCATCGCGTTCTCCTCGGGAAGCGTCCGCCGGGCCGGGAAGCGGGACGACATTTCTGTCTGTTCGCTCAGCAAAGGCGACGTTCTCGTCACGAATCCCGAGGGGTCGTCCCCTCGGCCCGCGCCGGGGAGGGCCCGATGGCGCGCCGCCGTCCATCGGCCCCGAGAGCGCACCAGTCGACGATGATGTCGGAACCACGATGGAGACCGACAATTTCGTCACCCCCTCGGATCCCCCCCGCATCCGTCCGCGGCGCGCCCACCCTATCCGCGAGACCGCCGCGAGGGGCGGTGCGGTCCCTCGCGGGTCCCGGCGGATCGCGGTGCCACGGACGGCCTCCCTCCAGGGCGGCCGTGGAACAGGAATGTCTGGATCGGGGTGCGGGCCTACAAAATCGTCGAGAGACCTGGTAGACGCCTCCACGGCCCCGGACGGGCGAGGAGATGCCCAAGCGCGCAAACCACTCCCGCGATGACCTGCGCATCCTCGCCTCCCTTTCTGACATCGGGGCGGCGCTGGGGGGCTCGGCGGACCTGCGCTCGGCCATGGAGCGGATGCTGGAGCGGCTCGAGGCGGCGCGGGGCATCGTCCGCGGAGCGGTCTTCCTCCTCCACGAGGACACCGGCGAGCTCCACGTCGAGGCGGGGGTGGGAATCCCCAGCGAGGGAATGCGGGCCCGGTATCGACCCGGAGAGGGACTGGTCGGCCGGGTGGTCCAGAGCGGCCGGCCGGTGATCGTGCCCGCGACCGCCCGGGAGCCGCTCCTGCTGGACCGCGCCTTCCAGCGGAAGGCCTCCGGCTCGCCCGAGGCCAGCTTCGTCGCGGTGCCCATCGTCCTCGAGCGAAGGCCGGCCGGCGCCCTGGCGGTGGACTTCCCCTTCTCCCGGACCCGTGACTTCCAGATGGAGACGCACTTCCTCTCGGTCGTGGCGGCGATGGTCGCCCACGCGCTCCGGGCGCAGCGAGCCATCGAGGACGAGCGCAACCGGCTGCTGGCGGAGAACAAGAACCTCCGCTCCGAGCTGGAGGAACGCTACGACCTGTCCAACATCGTCGGCACCAGCGGGCCGATGCGCCAGGTCTACGAGCAGATCGCCCAGGTGGCGCAGACCAGCACCACCGTGCTGATCCGCGGCGAATCGGGGACGGGCAAGGAGCTGATCGCCCACGCCATCCACTACAACTCGCCTCGGGCGAAGCAGCCGTTCGTCAAGGTGAGCTGCGCGGCGCTTCCCGACACCCTGATCGAGTCCGAGCTCTTCGGCTACGAGCGCGGGGCCTTCACCGGGGCGCAGGCGCGCAAGCGCGGGCGCTTCGAGCTGGCCCACGGGGGGACTCTGTTCCTCGACGAGGTCGGCGAGCTGAACCTGGCCACCCAGGTCAAGCTGCTCCGCGTGCTGCAGGAGGGGGAGTTCGAGCGGCTGGGAGGGACCGAGACCCACAAGGCCGACGTGCGCCTCATCGCGGCCACCAACCGGGATCTGGAGACGGCGATGGCCGAGCGCCAGTTCCGGGAGGACCTCTACTACCGCCTGAACGTCTTCTCGATCTTCGTGCCGCCCCTGCGCGATCGGAAGCCGGACGTGATGCTCCTCGCCGATCACTTCCTCATCCAGTACGCGCGGCAGCACAACAAGCGCATCCGCCGCATCGCCACGCCGGCGATCGACATGCTCATGGGCTATCACTGGCCGGGCAACGTCCGGGAGCTGGAGAACACCATCGAGCGGGCGGTGCTCACCTGCGATGGCCAGGTCATCCACGCCCACCACCTCTCTCCCACGCTGCAGACTGCGGAGTCCTCGGGGACCACGGTCCAGGTCTCGCTCGCCGAGGCGGTCGGGGAATACGAGAAGGACCTCATCCTCGACGTGCTCAAGAGCGCGCGTGGCAACCGGGCGCGGGCGGCGCGCCTGCTCGGGACCACCGAACGCATCATCGGCTACAAGGTCCGGAAGTACGGCATCGAGGTCGGCCGGTTCCGTGGTCGAGCCACGCCGCCGCCGTCCCGCGGCAGGAGCACGGTCGCACCCCCGGGCCGCCGGGGCAGCACCTAGCGAGGCGCCGGGTTCACCAGACGCGCACGCGATCGCCCGGCGCCAGGTAGAGCGCCTGTCCCGGCTTCACGTCGAACGCGGGATACCAGGCATCCAGGTTCCGGACGGTCTCGGCGCGGAAGGAGTCCGGAGCATGGCCGTCGCTCACCACGATCTCCCGCAGCACCGGCTCCCGGTACTTGTTCCGCCAGGACTGGGCGTAGGCGAGGAAGAACTGCTGGTCGCCGCTCAGTCCCTGGACGACCGGCGCGGACTTCCTCCCCACCGAGGTCCGCCACCCGTCGTATGCCGCGGAGAGCCCCGCCAGGTCGGCGATGTTCTCGCTGAGCGTCTGCTTGCCGTTCACGTGGAGGCCGGGAAGGGGCTGGTAGGCGTCGAACTGCGCCGCGAGCTGGGCACCGGACTGCTCGAATCGAGCCAGGTCCTCCTTCGTCCACCAGTTCCGGAGCCTCCCGGTGGAATCGAAGAGCGAGCCCTGGTCGTCGAAGCTGTGGCTGATCTCGTGCCCGATGACCGACCCGGTCGACCCGTAGTTGAACGCCGCGGACGCGTCCGGGTCGTAGAAGGGGGGCTGGAGGATCCCCGCGGGGAAGCTCAGGGCGTTCCGCGCCGGCATGTTCACCGCGTCCACCACGTGGGGGAGCATGCACCACTCGGTCCGGTCGACCGGCCTGGAGAGAGCCGCCAGGCGCTGCTGGAGACGGTATCGCTCCGCTCGCTCGACGTTCCCCAGCAGGTCGCCCCGGTCGATCCTCAGCCCGGACCAGTCCTGCCAGTGCTCGGGGTAGCCGACGCCGACGTAGAGCGACTCGAGCTTCGCCATCGCCTGAGCCTTGGTCGAGGGCGCCATCCAGTCGAGCGCGTCGATCCGGTGGAGGAACGCCTCCTTGATCGACTTGACCATCACCTCGACCTGCTCCCTCGTCTTCGGCGTGAAGTGGCGCTCCACGTAGAGCCGGCCGACCGCCTCCCCCACGAGGAGGTCGAGCCAGCCCCGGGCTCGCTTCCACCGCGGCCCCTGCTCCGTGGCCCCGCGCAGCACCCGTCCATGAAAGGCGAACTCCTCGTCCTGGAAGGCCCTGGTCAGGTACGGCGCACGGCGATCGATCGCCTGGAACGTCGCCCAGTCCTTCCAGCGGGCGAGCGGCTCCCGGGCGACGAGGGCCGCGAGCCCGGCGATGGCCTTCGGATGCCACGCGGCGACGATGCGCTGCTGGTCGAGCCCTGCGGCCTTGAAGAACCGCGCCCAGTCGAGCCCCGGAGCCTGCCGCACCCACTCGGTCGGGGGCCAGGCCCTGGCCATCTTGACCTCGACGGACTCGCGCCGGGTGGCGTGGGCCCGGGCGATCTTCGTCTCCAGATCCAGCACGCCCTCGGCCCTGCGCGCGGTGTCCTGCAGGCCGGCGAGCCGGAGCACCGCTTCCACGTGCGCGCGGTACCTGGCGCGGGTGGCGGCCATCTCCGGCTCGTCGGACAGGTAGTACTCCCGGTCGGGGAGCCCGAGCCCGCCCTGGAGCAGGAAGGGGGTGTTCCGCGCCGGGGCCTCGAGATCGGGCGCGACCCACAGACCGAGGAGCCGGGTGGTGTGGAACTGGGTGCAGTCCATCGCGTCCACGTCGGCTCGAAGCTCCTCGCCGAGGTAGGTGGCGAGATCGGCGCGGCTCTTCACCGCCCCGACGCGCGCGAGCGCCGGCCGGAGCGGCGCGAGTCCCTTCGCCTCGACCGCAGCCTCGTCGACCGCCGAGGCGTAGAAGTCGCCCACCATCCGCTGGAGCGATCCGGGATCGGAGATCGAGCGGGCAGCGCCCTCGAGCAGCTCCCGGATCTGGGTCCAGAGGCGCTCCTCCAGCTCGCCGGTCACGCCCCAGGCGGAACGATCGGGCGGAATCTGGGTGGCCGCGATCCACTTCCCGTTGGCGTACTTGAAGAAGTCGTCGCCGGGGAGCGTCGACCGGTCGATCGCCTGGAGATCGATCGGCCCCTTCGTCTCGGCGGGCGCGGCGGCAGCGGGGGGCGCGGGGGCGGGTGGCAGGCTGGGCGCGGGCGGGGCGGACGCGCACGCCGCGAGGAGCCACCCCAGCGGCAGGAGGCGGGACGGGAAGGTCATGGAGGAGTGCGCTAGCCCCTCCCGGGGACCGCGGGCAAGACCGAATCTGCGACCTCGTTCCCGGGTGCGTCCGGCGGCACCTCCGGGCCGGCCCGCCCCGGCCGGGGGCGGCTTCACGGCAGCAGTGAACCGGGCTCCGGAGCACGCCCCCGGACACCGGGGCTCCACCGGCAGAGTGCGCGCTCCCGGCCGCAAGGGCGGCATCGATGGAGGAGACATGCACCGATCGTCCGTGGTCTCGCTGTGGTTCGTCCTGCTGGTTGCCTGTGGAGGAGCTCCGGAGCAGGCGCAGAGCTCCGCTGCGTCGACGTCGTCCAGCGACGCGAGTGCTCTCGCGGAGGCGAGGTCCGGGTCGAGCACGCCGCATGCCTTGCTCCGGGCCAGTCTCCTCGCTGCGGATCGGCTCCTCGCGCAGCAGCTGCTCCGCGCAGGGGTGGTGGAGGGATACCGGCACTTCCTCGACGAGGACGTGGCCTTCCTCGTTCCCCTGCAGAACATCGCCTTCGGCCGGCAGGCGGCGCTGGACGCGCTCCACGCCCTCTATCCCGACCCGTCGGTGGTGAAGCTCGAGCAGACGCAGTGGACCGGTGACGTCTCCGCGGACGGCCGGCTGGGATACACCTTCGGGTACGGCACCCAGACCACGACCAACTCCGACGGCACGCAGAGCACCCGGAACACCCGCTACGTCGGCGCCTGGCGGCGGGACGAGCACCACTGGAAGCTCGAGGCGTACCTGTGGAGCTTCACGGGCTTCGCGCCGTCCGACCCTCCGGCGGGATTCCCGCTCTTCACTCCGGGCGAGCACGGGACCCCGCACTGGAACTTCCCGCGTCGCAACGCCGCGGAGGTCTCCGCCGCCGACTCGGCCTTCGCGCACCTCTCGGTGACCCAGGGCTACAGCATCGCCTTCGCGGACTACGTCGCACCGGACGGCGTGCAGGTCGCAGGGCCGATGTACTGGGGAATCGACGCGGTGATCGCCGCCTGGGCGGGCTGGACTCCGGTGGAGACGGAAGACTGGTCTCCAGCGCGTGCCCGCTCGACCTTCAGCGGCGACCTTGGCTGGAGCGTGGGCCCGGCCAGCTACACCCTTCGCAACGACGACGGGACCATTGCCCTCCAGAGCTTCAGCAAGTACCTCACCGTGTGGGCCCGGCAGCCGGACGGGAGCTGGAAGTACATCCTCGACATCGGGAACGGCCGTCCCGCACCCTGATCCGGCCCGGCGTCACCGGGGAGTCATCCGTTCGCCGCCGGTCGAGTGGCTCCCTGCCGGCGTGAGGGAGCGTCCCGCGGCCCGGCCAGCCTGTTCCGGCGGCTAGAGTGCCCCCGTGCACCGGACGCCTCACCGGCTGAGGAGAACGCTGGGGTGGGGCGACGGCCTCGCGGTGGTGGTCGGGATCATGGTCGGCTCGGGGATCTTCCGGACCCCGGGCCTCGTCGCGAGCACGCTCGGACGTCCCGCCCTCACCTTCGCCGCCTGGGCTCTGGGCGGGGCGGTCGGCCTGCTGGGCGCGCTGGTGTTCGCCGAGCTCGCCACCCGGCATCCCCACGCCGGCGGGAAGTACGTCTACGCCCGGGAGAGCTTCGGGCGCCGGGCGGCGTTCGTCATCGGCTGGGTCGAGCTCGGCACCTACTGCGCGGCGATCGCCGCCATCGCCGTCGTGAGCGGCGACTACCTCGGACGGCTCCTCGCCTGGAATCCCCGCGCAGCGTCGGCCACGGGAGTGGTGCTCATCCTCGCCGCCACCGCGGTGCACCTGGTCGGCGTGCGGTTCGGGACGCTGGCGCAGAACCTGGTCACCGCGGCCAAGGTGCTGGCGCTGGTGGGCGTGCTCGTGGTCGCCGCCGTCGCAGGGAGCGGGGCCGGATGGACCGGGGCTCTGCCGGGCGCGCCGACCGGCTCCGCACTCTTCGGCGCCATGGCCGTCGCCTTCCAGTCCGTCATCTGGACGTATTACGGCTACCCGGACGCGGCGAAGATCGCCGAGGAGCTGAAGGATCCCGAGCGCTCGCTGCCCCGGGTGTTCCTCGGAGGCATCGCCTCGGTGACCGCGCTCTACCTCCTGCTGAACGCGGCCTTCGTGCACGTGCTTCCGTTCGATCGGATCGCCTCCTCGACGCTGGTCGCCGCCGACGCGGCCGGCGCGATGTTCGGGCCGCGCGCCGGTGCGGTGATGTCCGCGCTCGCGCTCCTGGTCGTGCTGGCCTCGCTCAACGGCAATGTCTTCGTCACCCCGCGCGTCGTCTTCGGTCTGTCGCGCGACGGCCTCGGCCCCCGGGTGCTGTCCCGGGTGAACGCGGGTGGCACGCCCTGGACCGCGCTGCTGCTGGTGGCTGGCGTCGCGGTGGTGCTCGCTGCGACCGGGACCTTCGAGCGGCTGCTCTCCCTGGCGATCACCTGGATCCTGGTGACCGACGGTTTCATGGTGCTGGTCCTGTTCAAGCTCCGGGCCGGAGCGAGCGCCGCGCCGTTCCGGGTCCCGCTCTATCCGCTCGTCCCGCTCCTCTTCCTGGGCACCTATGTCCTGCTGCTCGCCGGCGCGCTGATCCAGCAGCCGGGCATCACCCTGGCCGCCCTCGGAGCGCTCGCCCTGGTCGGCCTGGTGAGCTGGCTGCTCGTCGCGGAGGGCGGCACCGCGAGCGCCTCGGATCAGCCGACGGCGTAGTCGTCGCCGTAGTACTTGCTGGTGATCCGCGTGTGGAAGTGGATCGCCTTGATCGGCTCGTACTTCGGCGGCCCCAGCCCGGGCAGGACCTCCAGCACCTCCTCCTCCCAGAGATAGATCGCCATCGGGAAGGACACCCTCGGCCGTTGCCGCTCGGCGGCCAGCCGGGGTGGGCTCACCCGATGCGTCGTCGAGGGGAAGACGTCGTTGGAGATGCGCTGCACGTAGTCGCCGGTGTTGAGGACGATCGAGCCCCGTGGAGCAGCGAGACGGATCCACTTTCCGTTCGCGCGGTTCAGGATCTGCAGACCCTCGACCCGCGAGGCGG
>Ga0335082_10008145_pt1 | contig 11385 bp, 7 predicted proteins | sample Lox_Sample_41_FD_206718 | JGI IMG/M metagenome (GOLD analysis project Ga0335082, IMG submission 206718) | Soil microbial communities from Loxahatchee National Wildlife Refuge, Florida, United States - Lox_Sample_4.1 | ecosystem: Environmental > Terrestrial > Soil > Wetlands | place: USA: Florida... | reverse complement strand
GCCCTCCTCGAAGTAGTGGAAGTTGACGTCGGGCGGGTCGAGGGGATCCGGCGAGCGAAGAGTGACTTCTCCGCCGCGATTCAGCGTGTGCGCTTTAAGGATGGCCCATGTCATGTAGTTCAGATGCTCCGGAAAGAGCCTCGAATAGCCGGGGAAGTACCCGCGGAACAAACCGAGCAGAGCGAAGCAGAACAGGTCCGGCAGCGGCTGCGTTGCGATGGACCGCTTGATCACGGCAAGCACGGCGCCGTTGGTGGTGTAGACGCCTTCCTGGCGGCTGGCCCACTGCTGGTACTGCGGATCGCCTTTGGCGAACTTCGCGTCGGCCAGCACCTCCCAGTGTTCGCAGTTCATGCGGTTTACAACGCCCACTTCGTAGCGATCCTGGAGATTCCTGCCGACCGGAAGATCAAGGCGGACATCGATCCCTTTCTCGCGCAGGTGGTCCGCCGGTCCGATGCCGGATAGCATCAGCAACTGGGGTGTGTTAAAAGCTCCGCCGGCCAGAATCACTTCCCGCGAAGCCGTTACGCGCGACAGTTCGCCGCGCTGATCGGCGGGTGGAGCGAAGGCGCGATAGAGCCGCGGACCCTTCAGGTACTCCACGCCTGTCGCGCGTCTGCCGCTTTCATCGAAGAGGACCCGCGTCGCCAGTGCGTTCGTTTCAAGTTTGAGACCGTACTTCTGTTGCGCCTCCAGAACGCGCTCGCGCGTGCCAGTACGCTGGTGATTGCGTGTTGTCAGCGGCGGGTAACGCAGTCCGACGGCGTTTTCCTTCACCAGGCGCCAGTCGTTCGGGTCCAGTTGGCCCTCGAAGAGCCAGCGCGCCTGATCTTCCGGGTATCCAATCTGCTCGAATGCGTCCGCAACCGACTTTGTGATCGTGTCCACAAGGTTGGAATCGCCCAGTGCCGACGTCGGAATTGCCTTTTCTGTCTGCAGCCAGCCCTTCCAGCCGTGCCGCGTGCGATTGATGCCGATCATGCTCAGAAAACGATCAACGGGCCGGTGATGACAGTTCTCCAGGCGCTCGAAGTACTTCCGCATGTTGCCTGGATTCCACGAGCGATCCCCGGTCAGAGAAGCCACGTGCTCCCAGTCCGCATTGTGCGGATAGACCATGATCATGGCGTTGTGGGCGGTGCAGCCACCGAGTGTGCCAGCTCTCGGATACAGAACTCCATCGCGGTCGGGGACAAACTTGTCATCGCGCCGTTGTTGCGCGAGATCGGAATAGTGGCGCACGAAGAAGTCCCACTTCATTGCCGCGTTCTCGGTGGAGATCGCGTGGAAAACAGGCACCTGGTAATCTTCGGGCAGACGGTTGCCGGTCTGGAGCGCGTCGGCGCCGCCGAGACGAAGGGGGTCATCGCCCGCTTCCAGCAACACCACGCTCTTTCCGGCCTCCGCGAGCCGTGCGGCTATAGTACCGCCGCCAGCACCGGAACCCACGACGACATATTCGCAGTCGGCCGTCATATCTCGGGTTCTCCCTCGCACCTCAAAAGGTCTTGAGGAACTCGATCAGCGCCAGTTTGTCGGCATCGCTGAGCCCGGGCTCCTCGGCCAGGTAACTGGTGCCGAAGTAGTGGCCGCGGTTTACGATGAGATCCGGACACTTGCTGAGCGCGAGCAGCTTGTTGACAAGGTCGTGCTTCGGATTGGTGAACACCTTTGCGGCATCGTCATCGCTGGCATTGGCGGGCAGGGCCTTCAGATCTTTCTTAATGGTGACCAGCAGGTCCAGCACCTCTGCATCGTGGCGCACCTTCTTTGCCGGGTCGGTCTCCTCTCCGAGAAGATCCAGATTGGCCAGCAGATTGACTGGCGTTCCCTGCGGAATGGGCCCAATCTCGATTTCGCCGTTGTGCAGCAGGTACGGGAAGAGTCTGTCGAGCGGTCCCATCAGGCCCTGCAGGATGTCGGGCAGGTAGCCTCGCGGAACGCGCAGATAGCTCCTTGTAGTCGTCCGCGCGATTTCACTGGGCAGGGGCAGACCGTTTGCAGCCACCGGCATCAGGCTGCCAATCACCGGGTCGTGTGTGCGTTTTTCGGGCCAGAGCATCTGCGTGATGGAATCCTGGAAGGAACTCATTCGCGCCTGTACGGATGGTTGTTCCTCGAACTTCCCAACGCTGTTATTCAGCAGGAACGGCGCTGTCGACCAGAGACTGACCAGGGACGCGGGCCGCGTGAATCCGCGCCCGCCCCCGGGCATCGGAAACGTCTTCGGCGCGCCGGTCACCGGGTGGTACCAGGTAATGCTCCCAACCGAGGGAAGATTCTTGTAGGTCTCAGACGAAAAGTTGTCCCAGATGTTGTCCCGTATGGCATTGGTCGCCAGCGGGCTGCACGCGTTGGTGTCGAGCAGCGTCACCGGCACGCGGAATTCGCTGGCGAGGAAGTTGTCGACCAGAAAATCCTTGCGCAGGACGATATCGCGCATCTTCCTCTTGAACTCGTCGGTTTTGGTCCACTCCCAGAAGCGGTTCCAGCACGTCATGTAGTTCGCACCGGAGCAGGTGCCGGGGTCGCGATCCGCGGGAATCTCGGGCAGCTTGCTCGAGTGGCATCGCGCGCAGCGTTCGGCGAAGACTTCCTTCCCTCGCTGCAGCTTCGCTTCGTCGGGAAGATAAGGCTTGCCGTCGGGAGCGTCCGTCAGCTTGTGCGCATCGGTGCTTCTCAGAAAGAACAACGCCATGTCGACGGTCTGTTGTTCGGTGGCCAGCCAGTAAGTGGAGTTCTTCCGGGCGACCGCGATCTCGATGGGAGTCGTGCGCTTGCCGCCGATCAGAGCGTTGAAGTGCAACAGCCACTCCTCGCTGAACAACCCGATGTTGAGATACACGCGGTTCAGCGCGCCAAGACCACCCACTGAGTCGGAGCCGTCCTTCAGCACGCGTGGAGACCATACGGTATCCGGCGCATGAAAGAACTTGTCCAGCCACCCCAGTTGCGGGTCGTCCGGCTTGACGAATTCGTTGAACTGCTTGTTGTTCAGACCGCCACCGGCGAGCGTTTCTTTGCCGGCGAGCAGCGCGCGCTCTAGGCGAGGCCGCAACAGGTAGACCGCGTTCATGGTGCGCGGATTGTCGATGTTGTCGGTCGAAACCAGGGAAGTGTCCAGCGTGCCTGGCTTCGAGGCATGAAAGAGCTGGAAGATGAAGCTGCTCTGGTCGCCGTCCCAGTCGAAGATGCGGTCGATCCAGAAGTATTGCGCACCTACGTTCGAGCTGAGGTTCTCCCATTTGGGGTGCTCGGAGTCGGCCGGCGGATGCACCGGGTTCGGTCCGACGTGGCAGAACGCACAGGACATGCCCACGCGATATGGCTTCACCAGATCTTTCGATTGGTAGTAGCTGGGGTCCTTGTAATACTTCTCCGGGTCCCATTTTCGTGCCGCGTTCTCATCGAAAGCCGGATTCGGAAAGAGACGCAATCCGACGATGCCCGACGCCCAGCCGTAGTAGGAACCGGCAGGCATGTTCCCCCCGCGCGCTCCGATCTTCACTCCCGGATACTTCTGCTCGTTCTCGAACGGATCGGCGGGACAGCCGGGCCCGGTGACTCGCCGATCGAGCCACAGCCCAAAACGCTTCGGATCGGGCCCCGTGGCTTTCTCGAAGCAGGGTTCGTTGACCAGCCCGAGATATGTCCAGCGGTTGTCGCGACTCGCCTTGAGGTCCGGGTAGGAGGAGAGCGTCTTCAGGAAGTCGAGTGCGCCCACACTGTTCACAGAAATCTTGTCCCAGAATCTGTCGTTGCCGCCCGTCCACACGATCCACGTGTTGCGGCCCTTGACCTCGTCCGGCGTCAGCCTAACGCCGCCGTCCATGTCGTGGAAGTAGTCTTCATCCGCTGCTGGGAACGAATTGGCCTGCCGTCCGGCCTGCATGGCCTCATCCAGAACGTGCCCCGGCTGCTGCGGGGTCTCATTGTGGCAACAGGTCAGGACGACCAGACAAAGTGGCGCCAAAACGACGGCTGCATGCCTGCCGATCCGGGTCATGATTGTTCCTCCTGCGGCGCCCGCGTGAGCCGCCTCTGCTAGTGCGAAAAATATTAGCACAGAAACTGACCCAGGTCTCTTCAAATCTAAAAATCGGCTCCCAGGTAATAAATACGCTTGCATTGCTGGCAATGCCAGGTATTATCAGTTGAGCTTCGAGGTGACGTTGCGCCCGCCGATGCTAGTGCTGTGGATTACAGTTGTGTGCTCAGGGCAGACGGCGGTGTGGGAGTCTGCGACATCCGGCAGCTCCGCTCAACCTGTTTACAGCCAGTCCCCCGAACCCGGATGCGATGCCTACACGATGCAGGAGATTCCACGGCTCGAATTCAAACGAAAAGCGTGTGCCTATCGCGATCAGCTCCTCACCGGCTCGGCGCTCTTTGGCGCAGCATTTTTCGCGGGCATCGCACAGTTGCAAAACGATCCCTCCGAATGGCCGCAGGGCGCCGACGGGTTCGGGCGACGATTCGGTGTCCGCTATGCCCAGGGTATGGCCAAGAGCACTGGGTCGTTTCTCTTCGGCGCGCTTGACCACGAGGATCCACGGGCGCACCCGCCCGCGAATCTATTCTGCGCTTCTCACGACCACGGTCCAAAGACTGGTTTCTGGCCCAGAACCGGAAGCGCCTTGCTGCGCGTCGTCTGGGTTCATCGCGACAACTGCACCGACGGCATCGCTTTTTCCCACATTGCGGGTGCGCTAAGCAGCGGATTCATCGGCATGGCGTGGACACCTCCTCCGGGCAATACTATTGGGCAGGCATTCGCGCGCAGCGGTACGGCGTTCGGCGGGGACGTCGCCGCCAGCGTGTTCTCGGAGTTTCAGAGCGACATCTTCGGCGTGGTCAGCCGGCTGTTCGGTCGCGGAAAGGCGAAACAGTGAGCGCCATCGGACGATTCGCGCCCGCTTTGGCGTTGGTGCTGGCCGGCGCCCTGACATCGTGTATCTCGAACCGGCCTTACCGGGTTACCGCTCCGGTCCTTCACGAAACGCCTCCGTTATACTGTCCCGCCGGGGGCGCCCACTACACGCTCAGCTTCATCGAGTTCGACGACATGGGCGAGTTGTGGGACCCGGGCGAACTTCAGAGCGCAATTCAGACCATCCGGGATGCGCGCGATCAGGCCCCGCTGGTCGTGCTCTTCGTGCACGGGTGGAAGAATAACGCCTCGGATAAATCCGGTAATGTTTCGGGATTCCGCTGCGAACTCGGCTCGATCGCGGCGCGCTACCAAAGGAATGTGATCGGGGTTTACTTCGGCTGGCGAGGCGACATCACCAATGTCCAGTTCTTCAAGAACTTCACGTTCTGGAACCGGATCAACGCCGCCACTCGGATTCCCGGCGCCCACATGACCGATGCGATCGTTACCATCATGCGGGAGACCAAGGAGAATGATCGCGGCGGAGAGGCTTCCCTCATCCTCGTCGGCCATTCCTTTGGCGGACTGGTCCTTGAGCGTGCCGTGACGCAGGCGCTGGTGGAGCGCATTGAGGAGGCTGACACAGCCACTTCGACAGCTGCTGGCGAATTCCGGTTTCCCGCGGACCTCGTGGTCTTCCTCAACGAAGCTGGTCCGGCCCTGCAGGCGAAACAACTGCTCGACACCCTTTATCGCGAGGGGGCGGAATTCTCCACCGAAGCGGGCCAGCGCGACCCGCTGCTGTTGTCGCTGACATCGAAGGGCGATACTGCCACGCACCTCGCATTCCCGGGCGGCCAGGCGCTGTCGCTGTACAAAGTGAGCCTGCGCAAGTACCTCGCGACCGGATCGGATAAGGCGGCGCCGGACGAGTTCGGAATCGCCGACCAGCGCACTTACTATCTGCACACCGCGGCGAACACCGATGCTCTTCAGAGCCATGTGATAGGGCGTCAGGACGATCCGGCCGTGAAAGCCGCCCTTGCTGAGGGTAAGGCGATCTATGCCACGGCGGATCTCGGCGGCGGCAGGAAGTTCCTGATCGTTCCCAAAGCGGCCGCCAGAAACACCACGCCGTACTGGATCATGCAGATGCCTGTTGAATTCGTGCCCGATCACAGCACGATATTCAGGCCCGAGTTTGAAGCGCTGCTCATCGCGTTCCTCGATAAGAGGCCCGACATGATGTTGCGGTCAAAGGCAGCCTCGCCTCCGGGGCCCAGGCTGAGAAGGAAAGCAAGTCATTAGGCGTGACGCCAGATCGCAAATGATATGCCTTCGACAGGGTCTCTGCATGCGGCTGTGATTTCGCAAATCCAATCAGAAGGGGTGACCCATGGCTGACCACAACGATCCTAACGCGGTGAATTCCATCTTCTCCGACATCGACCATAGCCCGGCCGATCTGTACGACCTGTTTGGATTTCCGAGCAGCGATACCTCCGGCGGAGAAAAGGTAGTCATCGCTTTGACCTTCGCCTCTGTTCCGGACGCGAACGTGCTGGACAGCGACCTCCTCTATCGGATTCTGATCGCTGCCCACCCCCGGGTGAAGTGGCCGTCGCAAAAGGAATTCACTCTGGATGCTCTTGCCGGGTATTTCGACGCGGTGAAGAGCAAGTATCTCGGCGAGTTGAAGACGGCGGAGATCCGGGTCACCATCGACCCGGCGCAGCGTGCGACTGTGAAGTTCATCGGCTTCCCCTGCGGGTCCTTTTCCACCGTGGTGGAGATCGGCAAGGCGCTGACCATACAGACTCCGGACGGACACTCGATTCAGACCTTCATCGGCGGTCGCGACGATGCTTTTTTCAACGACCTGACCGGCTTCTTTCGCTCGATCAACTACGCGCCTCAGTTCTATCACGTGCCCCATACGATGACCGAGGCGCGCGAGCTGCCGATCCCGAAGACGCTTCTGGAGTTGGAGGGCAACGATCTGTTCAACTACGACCCCAACAATCCACTCCTCGGCCGCGGGGTTAAGAAAGACCTGCCGCCGGGTCCGTGGACGTGGAAAGGCGACAAGTTCAAAAAGGACGCAAATGGCAATTTTCGTTTCGTCTACAGCGGAGAGGATGCACAGGCAGGGAAGAACGTCAATGCCATCATTCTCGAGATTCCACTTGCCTTCATAACTTCATCGTCCACCGCCAACCGCGTGGTGAATACGTGGGGTGAGAGCTGGGTGAGAAAGGCGGCGCACAAGGTCGAGGCGATTCCCGACCATCCGGTGTGGCTGGAACATCCCTGGGCGCTGCTGGATGCGATCCACCTGGACGAAGAGTTGCAGAAGTACAAACTAGTCGACACCGACGGCCAGCCATTCGCTGACGCGGCCCTGAGCGAGCGTGAGGATAACCGGCAACTCGGCGCCAACAACTTCTGGCTGGGGCCGCACTTCGTCAGGCGGCTTGCCCACCTCGGCTGGGGCTTCGGACCATCTATCAGCGCGCTGGGGCTTGCGACGTCTTTCGACCACGACAACTCGCAGGTGTCGATTCACAGAACGTACTCGTCGGTTGTCGAGGCGTTTCCTCGCGTTCGCAAAACTCTGTTTCAGGGACTTCGCATGCCCGACGATTCGTGGAACCCGAGGGGTCTGGACATTCCACTGCGGAGGCCTTTCGAGATCTTCATCCCCAACGTGTGCGCTATCGACATGGACACCACAGGCACCTGGCCGTACGGGCGGCGGCTGGAAGATCAGGTGGCCACGCGGTTCCTCGCGATGTTTCTGGATATGGAGGCGACCTTCAACGGCAGGAAGTACCACATCGAGCTGCTGAACGACCAGTCCCTTTGGGATCATGCGCCGATCGTGCCAAAGACACCGCCGAATCCGCTCAGGAACGATGTCCCGTTTCTCGACCACTTCCCATACCTGGCGGAACCACATCGGCAATGAGCCAGCCGACGGACTACCAGATCGAGCTGGAGAGGACGGCGAAGGATATTTGTGAGTTGAAGGCGCGCGTGCGCGCGCAACCTGGCGACCCCGAGCCGGTCACGAAACTGGCTTATCGCCTCTACCACCGCGCTTCGCTCACGGCGAGCTTTCCGGATTACCAGGCTGCGGAAGCCGCCATCGACGCGGACATTCAGCATTTCGGGCCGAAGGAAGATCTCTGTCTGCTCAAGGCTACTGTAGACTCTCACTTCCATCGTGTGAGTGCGGCGCGGCGCGATCTGGGAATGGCCCCGGCCCTTTGCACCCGCCCGGAAGGCAGAGCGATGCTTGCCGATCTGGATCTTCAGGAAGGCAGGTACGAGAACGTCAGAACCTCGTACGAATCCCTGATCCGGGAGAATCGAACCTGGGACAACCTGGCCCGCCTCGCTCATTTCAAGGGCAGAACGGGTGACGTCGAAGAAGCCGATCGGCTGTACGTCGAGGCCGAGGATGAGTTGACGGCGAAGGAAATGCGCTCCTACGCGTGGGTCGAGCTCCAGCGCGGTGTCTTGCGCCTGGCCCGCGGGCGCCATGAAGAAGCTCTTGCGCATTACGCCCGCGCCGAAGCCGCATATACGGGACACTGGCTCACGGATGAGCACGTTGCCGAGGGGCTGGCGGCGCAGGAACGGTTCGACGAAGCCGTCAAACTCTATGAGAGCGTGATCGAGCGCGCGCCGAAACCCGAGTTGAAGCAGACGCTGGGAGAGTTGTTAGTGTTCATCGGGAGACAGGATCGCGCGGAATCGTGGTTCGAACAGGCGCTGGCCGGATACCTCGAATCCGCGGAGCGTGGCGACGTTCACTACTATCACCACCTGACCGACTTCTATGCGGACATCCGGGAGAACGGGCCGGAAGCGCTGAAGTGGGCGCGCATGGATCTGGAACTGCGCGAGAATCACGCGACTCTTGCGGCGCTCGCCTGGGCCCTGTTCAGAGACGGTCAACTCGATGCCGCGCAGGATGCCGTGAACCGGGCTCTGTCGTCGGGCGTGTGCGATTCCACGTTGTTCTCCCAGGCAGCCATCATTGAGCGCGAGACCGGGCGTATCAGCGACAGTGTCCGGCATCTGCAAATGGCGGAGGAGGTCAATCCACACTTCAGAGGCTTCCACGTGCATCGCTGAGATTTCCGGATTATTCCGAGGCGCCGAGAACGCCCGATAATCCTTGCATTCTGATTCGGGCTTGCTCATACTTTGATGAATTCCTGGAGGACGTCCCATCGTTATGCCTGACTCTGCCGTTGCCAACTGGTTTGGAGATCTTGTATCCCACCCGCAGGTGATCCTCGACGCCAACTCCGTTGATGACATTGTCGCGGTGATGAAAGATCCAGCGAAGTACCCGTCTCCGGTCCGGGCGGTCGGGTCGAACCACTCCACCACACCTTGCGGAACGGCGGACGGCGGCACCCTGATTCGCATGAAGATGAATCGGATTCTGAACATCGGGACGGACACGATGACCGTGCAGGCCGGTGCGGTTCACATCGACATGGCGAAGGAGCTGGAAAGCCGCAGGCTGCAGTTCTACGTGAATACCGAGATCGGCAGCCTTACCGCGGGGAGCGCGGCTTGTGCCGGAACCAAGGACGCGTCCATGCCCGGCGAGTACGGGCAGGTTGGTTCTTACGTCACCGGCGTGAAGATGGTGCTCCCGAGCGGCGATCTGCTGGAAGTAACCGAAGACGCGCAGCCCGACCTGATGCGCCTGGTACGCTCCAGCTATGGAACATTCGGCATCGTGTACGAAGTCACGTACCGCATCAGGCCATGGGTCGCCCTCGACGTGCATCACAAGACATACAGCATTGCCGACTTCATCGCCGCGCTGCCCGAGCTGAAGGCGCTGGGTTACTCGATCATGTACTATCTCTTTCCTTTCGAGGACCTCATCACCGTGGAATTCCGCAAATACAACCCGGCGGCGATGGGTGAACCGAATCGGACCGCCTGGGCGCTTCGCAACCACACCTGGGGGAATTCGGGTCCGAAGCTTGCTCACGATGTGGGTCAACACGTCCCGGTTGCTTCAATTCGCTATGGGATCATCGACCGGTTCAACGCCTTGTGGCGTTTCCAGCTCGAGAACTTCGTGGTCAGCGATAACACCAGTCCACCCGACCAGATCATCCGTTACCCACCGGTTTCCGGCGACAGTCGCTACACGTTCAGCCTTTTCGCCTTTCCGGAGGAGCAGTTTCCAGCAGCGCTGACGGATTTTGTTGCATTCTGCAAGGACTACTACAAGCAGACAGGCTATCGGTCGGACCTGTTGTATGTGGGCTACCGTATCGCCCAGGATGATAAGGCCCTGCTGTCGTACTCCAGCGCAGGCGCGGTTATGACCATCGATCCGGTCTCAACCGGGAACGCGGGATGGAAGGACTTCCTCGGCGTGTACAACCAGTTCTGCATCGACCGAAACGGATCGCCGCTCCTGAACCAGACGTTTGGCGTTACGCCGGCGATTGCCCGCAAGGCTTTCGGAGATCGCCTGCAGCAGTTTTCCGCGGCGCGAAGCAAGTACGATCCGAACGGCCGTCTCCTCAACGATTACTTCCGAGGACTGGTGGCGTAATCGCCGAGCTACGGTTTGGAGTTCCCGGGAGCGTCGGTCTTCTGCCCTTGCTCCTGGCTCGACGCCCATTTTGCGTGCTCCTGGGAAACCAGGGACTCAATCCGTTCGGCCAGGAGGGCATGGGGATCATTCGCCGCAGCGTACATACCTGCCTTCCCCAGATAAAGGAACTTCTCGTGCTTCAGAGCCTCGCACGTTGAACGGTACGCGATCCAGTTCGCATGATACTGGTTGAGCTGCTGCAGGCCTTCCAGAATCACAATGACGACACCCAGCCCGGCCGTGACCGCGGACAGCTCTTTGATTCCGGCAAGCACGGGGACGAGAGCTGCGGCAGTGATGGTGCAGATTTTCAAATACTTGAAGGCTTTCTGATTGATGCCACTTCTTCGGTCATACCACTCGATCTGATCCTGCAGGTGATCCAGGGTGACGTCCTGGCCCGGCGCATATCCGATCCGAACCGACTCGCTGGCGCCCATTTCAACCGATCATACCAGCCTGTCAAAGCCATCGCGCGGGCGTTGCGGTGCCGCTGCAATCCCAAATGCGGAGCCGTGGTTTGTGAAACACACAGGTCTGAAATTGACGCTGACTGGTCTCGAAGCAGTCGAATGCCTCTGTGTCGCGGGAGCCTACCCAACAACCTACCCAGAACGCGCCGAAGTGCCGCGAACAAGCGTTCAGAATGGCGATATCGGCCCAGAAACATCAACCGCATAGGCCAGCCTGCGGTTGGCTTCGAACCAACAGGCCGGGGGTTCGAGTCCCTCCGGGCGCGCCAACTTACAGATTGTCCGGACCGGACACATGGGTAACAGAACGTTCCTAAGACATAGGTAACACTTTTGGGCCGAAGGGGTTTTGGAGGGGCTGCAGAGTTTTCTCCTCCAGATCGATATAACCCAGA
>Ga0335082_10008143_pt1 | contig 11389 bp, 13 predicted proteins | sample Lox_Sample_41_FD_206718 | JGI IMG/M metagenome (GOLD analysis project Ga0335082, IMG submission 206718) | Soil microbial communities from Loxahatchee National Wildlife Refuge, Florida, United States - Lox_Sample_4.1 | ecosystem: Environmental > Terrestrial > Soil > Wetlands | place: USA... | reverse complement strand
AGATTCCGCTTTCCGCGAAATCCAAATCCAATTCCAGAAGAGTCGAACGAGCCGCGATTGATAATCCTGTGCTGTGTGCGGGCCCGTTCCAGTTTCTCAGCCCGCACGTACGCTAACTTCTGCGAGTAAACATCTTTGATCGACAGTTTGCGCCGGACGAGTTCAGAGTCGAGCACAACGCGTGCGTCGTCGGTGAGTTGGTCGCGCTCATTCGCGATCTGGAGGACTTCGTCGTCGGTGAGATGCTGGTAGTCGGGCATGCCGTATACGCACGAGTGCGCAGTTACGTGGACTGAAAAACTACACTCAAGACGCCCAATTCTGCACTTTCAACCCCCTGACCCGCTTGAACTCCTTCTCGTTGTTTGTGACGAGGGTTAATCCGGAGGCGAGTGCATGGGCTGCGATCCAGAGATCATTGCTGCCGATCATCTCGCCTCTGCCTTCCAGTTCGGCGCGAATTGCGCCGTAGGTCTCCGCCGCTTTCTCGGGTAGAGGGACGGCGGGAAGAGCCTCAGTCAATTCGCGCAGTCGCTCGAGGGCAACCTGGCGTTGCGAACTCTTCATCGCCCCGTAAATAAGCTCACCGTATGCGATCACCGAGATGCCTGCCTCGCCCGGCGCCAGCTTGCTGAAACGACGCAGCACGTCCTCCGGATGCTTCTTCCGAATGTAGATGACGATATTGGTATCGAGCAGATATCGCAGTTCCATCTACAGGCCCTCGCGTTCCTGCGGCGGACCATCTTCCGGAATTTCAAGATCATCTGGCAGACTCATGATCAGATGAAACGCCCTCGCCAGATTGGCCGGCTTTTCCCTGAGAACTACTTCGTCGCCCCTGCGAAGAATTTCCACTTCCTTTCCGTTGAAACGAAATTCTTTCGGCAGCCGTACCGCCTGGCTGTTGCCGGACCGGAATACTCGTGCGGTTCCCATTCTCTCCTCCGTATATACATAGAGTATATACATCCGCCGGGTTCGGTTTCAAGCTGCATTTCGCGTCCACTGTGATTCCGCGCATTGACCCTCCGCCGGGTTAAGACTATGGTGTTACCGAAAATGTCACCACCCAGAGGTGACGCCAATGCTGCTCTCGCTCATGATTGTCTGCGCTGTAGGAGCGGTCCTGCTGTTTGCTATGGGAGCCTTCAGCGATCTGCGTGACGTCTGGACACATCCCGAGCATAGGGAAGAGGACGACCGGCACCATCCCCATACCAGGTTGAGATAGGCCCCCCGTCCACTATCTTCGCAGCAGTCCGGCTTTGGTATATTGACTGCCTGCGAGCCAACCGCCGCATCCACACCCATGAAAGACGAGGAACTGTTTCGCCACGGAACCACTGCCGTGCGCCGCCTGACCTTGAATCCCGGCGAGGCCATGGCTTGGCACCGCGATCCCTATCACCGTGTCGCTGTCGTGCTCGAAGGAGATGCCCTCGAGGTCGAGTTTCGAAACTCTGACCAACGCCTTCGCGTCGAGGTACATGCCGGGCAGACCGACTGGGAAAAGCCAAGTTCGCGCGTCCACCGCGCCGTCAACGTTGGTCAGAGGACCTATCAGCAGATTACTATCTTCTTGCTCGATCGTCCGGATGCCACTCCCCAACCGAGCGAAGAGTAGCCTTGAAGAATACGAGAGACGTAAGGGACCTGCGCACTATGCCGATCGCAACCATTAATCCCGCTACAGGAGAACTGATCAAGACGTTCCAGCCGCTTTCCGACGCGGAGATCGAGAAAAAACTGCAACTTGCGGTTCGCGTGTTCAAGGCTGAGCGCGCCACGCCGTTTGCCGTCCGCGCGCAACGCATGCGAAAAGCGGCCGAGATTCTCGAGCGGGATCGAGAGAAATTCGGGCACCTGATGACTCTCGAGATGGGCAAGACCTACAAGTCTGCCGTCGCCGAGGCGGTGAAGTGCACGACGGCGTGTCGCTACTACGCCGACAACGCCGAGCGGTTTCTGGCCGATGAAGTGATCGAGACTGGTGCGAAGAAAAGCTTCATCCGCTACCTGCCCATTGGTCCGATTCTCGCCGTCATGCCGTGGAATTTTCCTTTCTGGCAGGTATTTCGCTTTGCCGCACCGGCGCTGATGGCGGGCAATGTCGGCTTGCTCAAACACGCTTCGAACGTTCCGCAGTGCGCGCTGGCAATTGAGAGCATTTTCCGCGAAGCGGGATTTCCTGAGGGATCGTTTCAGACCCTGCTGATCGGTTCGGGGCAAGTCGACGCGCTGCTCAACGACCCACGCGTGATGGCTGCCACTTTGACCGGAAGCGAGCAGGCTGGCATTCAAGTCGGAATGGGCGCGGCCAAGCGCATCAAGAAAGTTGTGCTGGAACTGGGAGGCAGCGATCCGTTCATCGTGATGCCGAGCGCCAATCTTGACGCCGCGGTTTCGACCGCGGTGACGGCTCGCGTGCAGAACAACGGACAGTCGTGCATTGCGGCGAAGCGCTTCATTGTGGCCGAGCCGATCGCTGACGAATTTGAGAAGAAGTTTGTCGCGAAGATGGCGGGGCTGAAGGTCGGCGACCCGTTCGATGAGAAAACGGAACTTGGACCACTGTCGACGCCGGATGCCGTGAAGGATCTCGACGCCGATGTGCAGAAGAGCGTGAAGGCGGGAGCGAGACTACTGACGGGCGGGCATCCGATCGAGGGTCCGGGGAATTTTTATGCGCCGACGGTGCTGACGGATATTCCGAAGGATTCGCCTGCATACGGGGAGGAATTCTTCGGGCCGGTGGCGTCGGTGTTTCGGGTGAAGGACGTCGACGAGGCGATCCGCTTGGCGAATGACGTCCGCTTCGGACTGGGATCGAGTATCTGGACGAATGATCCTGGCGAGCAAGAGCGCTTCACCAATGAGATCGAGGCGGGAATGGTGTTCTTCAACAAGATGGTGGCGTCGGACCCGCGCATTCCGTTTGGCGGAGTGAAGGCGTCGGGACATGGCAGGGAACTGGGGACGGTAGGGATTCGGGAATTTGTCAACGCGAAGACGGTGTGGGTGGAGTAGAGCAGTCGCCAGTTCGATTGCAGATGGATGCCAGCCGCTCTCCCTACCTACAAATCCGCTGACTCTTGATCGTGGAGCGCTCCTGGCTGCGGTTGGCGGTCGAGTTCATGCTCCCAGGGGCATTCATCGGCTTGCATGCGGTGAACGGCCACGAGCATCTTGTCGCCGTTTTCGTCGTAGCGCACCCAGACGACGCGGAAGCGGGCCTTCTTCTTGCCATAGAAAAGGCCGACAACGTCGCCCGAGCGGAGATCGGCATCGAGCCCTGAGAGCAGCGCTCCGCTCAAGCTGATTTCGCGAGCGCGGGCTTCCTGCAGAAAACGTTCGCCCTTAGTGTCCATGCCCCAGACCATCACAAGAAGGTCCGTGGGGGTGCGGGGCTCACGGCGTCGATCAAAATTACGCACAATGCCCATAGCAGTCTCTTCACGCTATCGCCGAGGCGACGGACGGTAAAGATTACGCGGCCGCTCGAAGGACACAAAAGACGCGGAGGAAATTCCGCTTTGGGAACGGACCAAAACGGGAAAGTCGAAGCGGACCACCTGGATACGCTGAGCTCTTGTGTCGCGAAAACCTGTCGGCGCGGTCGAACGATTTCCTCCTCTCCACGTCTAAGCAGCATCTCGATGAGGAGAATCCAACATGAACAGAATGATTCCGCTGCTGGTGGTTGTTTTGTTGAGCCTTAGTCTGCCTGTTCTTGGGGCGCCGCATCCCGAGGATGCCGTCGACCACACCGCCCCCAGTTATGACATGAAGGCGCAGGCCTTGCTGGACCTCGAAAGAGTGCAGAAGAAATTCGTCGACTTGGCAAACGCTGTGCCGGCGGACAAATTGACGTGGCGTCCGGCGCCCGACTCGCGGTCGTTTGCGGAAGTATTTCTGCACGTGGCCGGGGAGCGCTACGGCATCCTGAACCTGATGGGGGTGGAAACTCCGGCAGGCGTCGATCAAAAGCACCTGGAGAAATCCACCAGCGACCGGGCCCGCATCGTCGAGGAACTGAACAGGTCGTGGGAGTTTACGCAGAAGACGATCAAGGGCATGACGAACGCCGAGTTCGCGAAGCTGCTGCCGAAACTGGGCCCGCAGGCCAATGCCGGAGACGTGGTCTACATTCTGGTTGCCGACGCGCACGAGCACCTTGGGCAGTCTATCGCCTACGCGCGGGAGAACGGAGTCACTCCCCCGTGGACGATCGCAGCGCAAAAAGCCGCCGCCGAGAAGAAAGCAGAACAGAAGTAAACGAGATCGCGTCGTAGAGACGTAGCTTGGCTACGTCTCTGCCGGCCGGGCAGTGCCCATGTGTTATTTCTTCTTCGCCTTGGCCCGAACCCGAGCCGCTTTCATGGCATCCGCCGCGGCGTGAAAATCCGGACTGTCGTGCCTCAAGGTCGTGAAGTCCTGACCCGCATAGTCGAGTAGCAGTTCGGACTGAAGGTACGTGCGGCGCATGAGATTATCGTCTGAGTCTCCCCAGAACGGCCCCCGCGCTCGCTTTCTCTCCAGTACTCTCCATGTCTCCACCGCCTGGTTTGGATCGTATCCCGCAGCCAACATGTACTCCATTGCTACTCGATCCGACTGATTCCGCAGTCCACGGACGAACTTACTGGCGATCTTCTTGTCCACCAGATAGGTAAGCAGCGGCCATCCTGGGGCTGCACCGCTTGCGGCGAACGCCGCCAGTCCGACGGCAGTGATCTGCTTGCGTTCCGTCTCACGGTACTTCGAAGCCGTCCATTTCTGTTTCTCGACAACTCTCGCGATCTCATGCGACAGCACAAACGCCAATTGCGCCTCGTTGTCGAGCACGTCAAATACGTTTTCGCTGACCACGATCACGCCATTGGGATACGTATCCACTGCGAAATAGTGGCCATTGAAAGGGCTTTTCATCAGGAAGAAGCGAAACTTGACCTTTACCGGGCTCTTTTCTGGAAGATCTCTCTGGCTGGCGGGGATGAGACTATTGCCAAGCTTTTCCAGGTAGAGCGAGGCCTCGGGTGAGGGAAATAGCTCGTATTCCTTCTGTCCGACGTGCAGCGTGCCCACCTCATAGTGCGAAGCTTCGTAGGTGACCTTCGATTCCATGTAACTCAAATCTGACTCGACGCCCGCCCGGTCTTGCCGGAATTCGATCTTCTTGGCAAGGATGGCGTGATCCTTTTGCCGCACACCTTCGTAGTAGACAAATGTGTTCAGGTCAATATCGTCAGGAGAGAACGAGGAAATATCGCTCTCCAATCCCAAATCCTCGCGCTCTTTCTTCTCAGACCGACTGCGCTTCAGCAAAACCTGGGTCTCGCTTGTGACAACAAGAGTTTCCCCGCCTGCCTTGAGGTTCCCGGACCATGTCTGCGCCGTCTTCTGCAGGGACGCTTTGTCTTCCGCAAGTCCCATGCCCTCGACGGATTTGTCCGGGGCAGAATCATCCATGGCCGCCTTGATGGCCGTCGCTTTGACCTCGCCGGTCTTGCGGTCGTAATCCCCCTTCACCTCGACTTCCAGGCCGACGCGAAGAATCCCCGGCTTGAGTTGAGGGGGCCGATAGTCTCTGCCTTCCTCGCGGATTCGTTCACGCTCTTCTTCCGTGCGATCGAGAATTTTGTAACCGTCCAGGTCGAAGCTGCCCGGAGAATGCACCGCGGTGACGTAGCCGCGCAGAGTGACGTGCTTAGCGAGGCTGGCTTGAATGAGCCCGGACAATAACAATGCGGAAACAGCAAGCGAACGGTGCACCTTGGAACTCCCATCGGCGCCTTGAATTCAGCGCGACGCAACAATATGAGTGAGCGCGCCGAGGCGGTGCAATGATTGGGATCACGCCGACGGCTTGGGCGTCAGCGACTTCAGCACCGCCTGTTGTTTCGCGATCAACTCCTGCACACCCTTGCGCGCCAGCGCGAGCATTTTGGCGAGTTGCTGGTCATCGAATACCTGATGCTCGGCGGTGGCCTGCACTTCCACCATTTTCCCGCTGGCCATCATCACGAAGTTCATGTCCACGTCGGCGCGGGAATCTTCGTCGTAAGCCAGATCGAGCAGGATCTCTCCATCGACGATTCCCACGCTCACGGCAGCGACGAAATCTCTCAGGGGAACTGACTTCAACGTGCCCGCTTCGACCAGCTTCTCAATCGCTAGCCCCAAGGCTACAAAGGCTCCGGTGATCGATGCCGTGCGCGTGCCTCCGTCGGCCTGAATTACGTCGCAGTCGATCCAGAGGGTGCGCTCGCCGAGCTTTGCGAGATCTGCAACCGCCCGGAGCGATCGTCCGATGAGCCGCTGAATCTCATGCGTGCGCCCGCTCTGGCGGCCCTTCGAGACCTCGCGCGGCGTGCGGGTCAGGGTCGAACGAGGAAGCATGCTGTACTCGCTGGAAATCCATCCTTTGCCCGTATTGCGCAGGAAGGTCGGAACGGTCTCTTCGATCGACGCGGTGCAGATGACGCGCGTGTTGCCCACTTCGATGAGGACTGAGCCCTCCGCCGTGGTGATGAATTCGGGTGTGATCTTTACCGGGCGAAGCTGGTCGGGAGAACGATTGTCGGAGCGATAGAACATGACTGGCGATTGTAATTGAGTCCGGAGTCCCTGGTCGCGAAGCACTGCATTCCTTCCGTCGTAAGCCACTGATTTAAAGATTGAGATCTCGCCATTGACAACAGATATATCTATAGATATATTGTATATAAGATCTAACGAAATAAGGAGCGTTTTATGTACGGAAGATGTGGAACATGGTGGCGCGGTGCGATGGGTGCTCCCTTCATGGGAGGCGGCTTTCCCTTTGGACGCGGGGGGCGCTGGGGACGTTTTTTTGGCCCGGGCGAGATTCGCCTGGCGTTGCTTTCCATGCTGGAGAATGGCCCGAAGCACGGCTACGAATTGATGAAGGAACTGGAGACCCGGTCAGGCGGCATGTACAAAGCGAGCGCTGGTGCGATCTATCCGGCGCTCCAGCAGCTTGAGGACGAAGGTCTCGTCACCTCGGATCAGCCATCGGGAAAGAGGACGTACACGCTGACCGACGCCGGGAAGGCGGAACTGCAGCGCGAAGCGGAGACCGTGCGCGACATATGGATGCGGGCGCACGAGGCCGGCAGTTGGGTGATTGGCCCCGAGGGAGCGGAGATGGCGCGTCCGGCAGCGGCCGTGATGAAAGCGGCGATCAAGGCGGCGCGCCGCAATTGGAATGACTCGGCCAAGATCAACAAGATCCGGGAGATCCTGGAGCGCACGAAGACAGAAATCGAAGCCTTGGAAAAGGCGTAACTTCGGACCTCAGACCTTAGGCCTCGGGAGTCAGGCTTCAAATCCACCACCGTCAATTTGCGCGTGGAGTTGTGGCTGGGGTTGCCCTCCGTGGGCGCGAGCATGCTGACACACGCCGCCATGTGGTAACTGCTGGCCACCGTGACCCTGACACGCCTGGTTCAGATGGTACCGCACTGGCTGTATCGGGACGTGGTACCGGCGTCTTCTCCGTCGTCAGAGCGCGGACCTGTCCGGATGCGGTGCTGCTGCCGGGGCATCGTAAACGGTTCCGCTAGTCTGGCAGAGTTCCTAACCCACTTTGAGCGGCAGCTTGAGCACGCCCAGGCGTCCGCTGACCTTATCGTGCACGACGAATCGAACTTCGTAGTCTCCGGGTTCGAGTTCGATGGAGTTGTTCAGAGCGAAGCCTTTGTTGTGGATCTCGTCGAGCCTGGCTGGCGGCAGTTGGGCTTTGGCGCCGAAAGAGACGCCTTGCTTGTCGGTCCCGTTGGAAAAAGCGTGGACCATGACTTCTACATCCAGTTCGGCGGAGCCCTGGCCGGGAATTCCTGCCGATGGTCCGAAACTGACTACGAAGGCGATCTTCTTTTTCTGACCCGCATCTTCCGCGGGTTTCCAGTTCACGGTGAACGGAATTGTTTCGGGTCCCGGTGTCTGACTGGTCGAGGCTTGAGCGACGGCCGCTTTCGCTTGAGGAACGAGACTGGCCTGGCGAAAGAAGCCCTGAGGCGCCAGAACGTGTGCACCCGGGCGGTTCACGGTGATTCTCATCGGGCACCAGTCGGACTTGCAGTCCCAGTTGGCATCGGCCGCGATCGTAAGCTCGTAAGCGGCTCGGCTTTGTTCCGGCAAGTTCGCGAACTGGCCAAAGAAATCACCCACGGTGTGAACTTCCACTCCACCAGTCATGTGAGCCAGACTGGTCATGCTGTTGATGACCTCTGGAACTAACTGGACCGCAGCAGTGCGTCGTGTCTGGACGGGATAAAGGGCAAGTTCGGAGGACTGCGTACCGCCAATCGAGTCTTCCCAGACAACTTGAAGCTGCCTGACCTGATCCTGGGTCAGAAGGTTCGGATAGATCAGATCTCCGGCCGCCAGAGACCGGGTGGTGGGGCTCAGAATTTTGCCCTGCTTCTCTTCCACCGCAAACGGGAACGTGCTGCTGACCCAGATCAGCGATTTCCGTCCGGGAATGCGCGCGACGTATTGCGCCGCCATCTTGAATCCGCGAAGGATTGCACCCGGGTATTCTTCCAAAGCGCTTTGTGAAGGGAACGCGCCTTGCCCTTTGTAGAAATCCAGAAGGCGACTCGCCTCGGCGGCGACTTCGGGTGTGGCATTCTCAGCCGGTGGCTGATGCCGCATCTCGGCATCGGCTCGCTCCAATGCCGCCGCTAGCGTTGCGGAAGTGGTGGTGTATTCGTGGACCGGTACGAGCTTTCCCTCGCGGCTGAAGACCATCAACGATACGGGAACGTTCCGCTTCGCGCAGTCTGCCAGATATTTTCCGGCGCTTAGCCGAACATCTTTCTGTTCGCCCCACCGAGTGTGCATGGTGTCGATGACGACCACGACCAGTCCGCGTCCTTCGGTGGAGGTGCTTTCTGCAGGAGGGGTCGGAGCCTGAACCTGCAAGGCCTGAGGCTTGCCGAGGACCTGGAGCGTGAAGTCGTCGCTGCGCAAATCGCGGATGGGATTTCCGCTGGAATCGAGGACGACAGCAGCGAAGCGCAGTTCCCCCTGCGGACTTGAGGAAGTGGACGATTGCGAAAACATCAAAGAGGTTGAGAAGGCAATGACAGGAAGAAGCTGGAGGAGGGGACGGTGGCGTTTCATACTCGCCTCCAAGAACAGCCGAAGCATAGCACTCGCGGCTGGTTGCGGCAACATAAGGAACGTGTTTTGTCTTGCGGCCGAAATGCGCCGTTCAAGGCGGATCATTGCGGTTGCAGTTGCGTAGCCAGCTGGTTCACGGCCGATACGTCGTAGTAGGACGACAGATCCGCGTGGCCGGCGAGCGTCTCGCGCTCCTTGCCGTCTACGAGAATCTTCACTTTCAAAATTCCTTGCGAGTTGGCCGAGATGGTGTGGATCAGCGATGCGACCGTCAACTGCTCGACCAGCACGCCGGAGCGATGCGTATCTGCGAAAGCGGCGTTGACGTCGATGACGGCTACGCCGGGATCGACGAGGTAGACGCTGCGGATGTCCGACCCCGCGCCCAGAACGTGCGTCGACGACTTGTCGAGATATTGCGAAAGGAGAGTGCGCAGGAGTTCCTCGGCGCGCTGCTGGCGTCCGGAGGGCATAGGAATCTGCGCGGATTCAGGGCGCAGGCTTCCATCTTCATCGTGAGCGACGAAGAGCACGACGCGCTCGGTCGGGCCTGAGATAGGTGGCGCAAGTGGACGCGTGTCGACCGCCGCGGTTGGAACCGAGACCACAGTTTTGCGCATGTGCCAGGCATAGAGGCTGAGCCCGAGCGCTGCCACCAGCAAGACACCAATGGAGATGATGAAATGGCGGGGGATCATGGGGCGCTCCCTAGATGATCGCGCACGCTGGCGATTGCGGTTGCCATGGCTCCCGCGACCAGTTGCTGGTAGTCGGGCGCGGTTAGCTGAGAAAGATCCGAACCCTGGGGAGCGATCTCGACGGCGATGGCGGGCCCCGTCACGTTGTTCAGCGGACGCAGTGCCGCGGACAGGGCGCGCACCGGAACCTGGCGCTTCTGCAGTTCGGCGGCTATGGCGAAGGCGGTGCTCTGGCTGAGCGGCAGCGAGTCATGCTGCGCCGTGGTCCACGAGCGGAATGGGCCGCGATCGTCTTCACCGAACGGAAGCAGGGACGTGTAGACGCGTACGCCGTGGCCGCTCGAGGAGGCGTGGAGTGCAATGTAGATCGCGGCGTGGTCGGCATTGGCGAAGATGGCGCGTTGATCTACGGAGAGGTTGGCATCGGAATCGCGCAGCACGAGCGTCGTCATGCCGCGGCTTTCGAGTTCCTGGCGGAGGCTGTGGGCAAAGGCGATGGTCACATCTTTTTCAAGCAAGGCGGAGCCGAGTGTTTCGCCGTGATCGTCGCCGCCGTGGCTGGCATCGACGACGGCGAAGTAGCGCCGTGCCGGGGGAGTGATCGGGGCTGTCGTGATTGGCGTCTCGGGTTGCGTTTGAGTCTGAGCGTTGGACGTTGCCTCACCGCCATTTTGAGTTGCGTTTTGGGCAGCCGCCGCAGTGGGAGAGATCGCGATCGTCCTTCCTTCGTTGCCGAATGTTGCGATGACCGGAATTGTCGAATTTACGGTGACAACTGCCGAACCGTTGTTTTCGCTGTAGGTGGCGGAGGGAATCAGCTTGCTGCCGAAGGTGAGAGTTGGCGAGGCCGGTCCGACCAGAGGTTCGCGCGAGAAGGTCATGCGCAGCGTGCCGGGTTCGTTGGCGATGCTGGGATTCACCGGTGCGGAGAAATGGAAGATGAGGCGAGGAGGATTGTCGGCAGACAGGGACGCGGTGAAGTGCGTGGCCACGCTTCCGATGAAGAGCCGGCCGGAACTTTCGTGGAGCGTAACGGGGCCTCCGAGAAAACGGGGCAGGAGCGCGCTGAGAGATGCAACGGGAACCAGACCGCGCTTGTTTTCTAAAACCAGTTTGCCGCCGAAGTCGACTTCACGATTCTGAATGCGCGCATGGCTCTTTTCCGCCTGAAAGTCGCCCTCGACGTTGTTGTAGCGGATCCGCCAGCGGGAACCTTCGGTCTTGGCACTGACTCGTCCCAGCGGTTCGAGCAGCTCCAGCAGACCGACATAGTCGCGTCCTTCGCGCTGCACCAGGGGCAGGGAATAGTTGGCGGCGACCGAGTAGATGGAAAGGCGTTTTTCGGGTGCGGCAGCAGAGAGGATCAGGGCTGTCATGAGAAGGAGGACGGCGCCGTAGATCGGGACGGTGCAGGGGCGTGACGCCCCCGCGACAGCCGGCTGGGAGCCGGCGCTACGTTTGCCGATCCAGTTAATCCAGCGCATAGGCAGTGAGTCCGCTGAGCAGCTTGGGATAGAAATCGGTGGACTTCTGCGGCA
>Ga0335082_10008142_pt1 | contig 11389 bp, 10 predicted proteins | sample Lox_Sample_41_FD_206718 | JGI IMG/M metagenome (GOLD analysis project Ga0335082, IMG submission 206718) | Soil microbial communities from Loxahatchee National Wildlife Refuge, Florida, United States - Lox_Sample_4.1 | ecosystem: Environmental > Terrestrial > Soil > Wetlands | place: USA... | reverse complement strand
TTTGCCAGCGGAATGGGTGTCGATTTGGGTCGCAATACGCAATTGATAACATTGGCTGCCATAATCGCACCATGCTCCGTAAAGGCATATGGGAGATACTTGATATTTTGTCCTCGTTTCAAGATCACAGATTGTGATCTTGAACGGAAGATCTTCTCGGCTTCCTTGGGCGACAGTCGGAACACAAAATCGTCCGGGAACCTCTGGATGTTTCGACGCCCAACCGACAGCGCATTACGCTAACCAAAATTCCAGGTGGCTTCTTCCGCGCGCAGAGAAGCAGAGATTAAGACATTCGAGAATGGAAACTGGGATAGTGGAAAACCGGAGACTCTCGGTTCAGAAGACCACTTGCGCCAAAGATTTCGCAAAAGACGGTCAAAATCGAGGCTATTGGAGATTGGGCAAGGACTCCAGGATTGACCAACGCCTCCTCGGGGACCCATCAGGCGCTGATTTCCAGCTCCTCAATACGCGAGCGAACAGGCTGGATTCTCTTTATCCTGATGTATACGATCGGCTGCCCTTTTTCGGCTTGCCGTTTTGCGCCATCCCGGCTCCATCGATTAAATTCTTCGTCTCCTTCAACCAGCATGGCTACCAGCGCATTGTCCGGAATTCGTTCAGCGAATTCTGCGTGATCCCGAACATAACGATCAAATTCGGTGACGAGTTCGGCATTCTTTTTTTCAAAAACATTCATGGAAAATCCCCTCGTAGAAACCGCTCTTGATAGACATCCCAATTTTCGTTGATGTCCTTATCTGCCAAATCAAGTGACTCTGCGTAATTTAGCGCGATCTCTTGCTTGTCATACTCTCCCTTCAGATTGTAGCGATCACAATGAGCAAAGTTGTGCGCGCAATCGTAACGAATCACCGGCTTCCAGACTCCGTTCTCGGTTTCAACCTCAAATTGTACCATGAAACCAACGACCTCGCCTGTCTCAGTTTTATGATAATGCCGCTTGCGCGCGCGTTCTCCGAGACGAATAACATATTCTTTTTCAGCCAAATCGATCGCTTTCTTCGCTGGTCCTAATTATACCCTCTCCCTTCTGGACCTCAAACCGCCAGTGGCAGTTGACGGAGTCGGACTGGAGACCGAATTTCGGCTCTCCACTGCGTAGAAGCGCGACTGCGAGCCTGCTCGCGACGATTAGAGACTCGCCGGCAGCAAGCGTTTCCGGTCGCAGGGTCGGATTTAGTTAGGCAAGTCACTGATCCATGACGAAAGAAATGAAAATAGTCTCGGTAATCCTCTTAGCGAGCTGTTAGTAGTCACGAAACTCTTTGCCTTTGAGGTATGCTTTGGCGCGCCGCACCATTATGCGCAGCCGGTCGTTGACGACTACGATAAAAATTTTGCGGTACCGCCCTTGCGGGCAGCGGATTTCGCGCACGCCGTGCCAGGAGTTGCCCTGGCGATGGAAGAGTAGGCTATGATTGCCGAGGTTTTCGCTCGCGATAATTCGTTCGAATGCTTCAAAGTCGGGCGCGGACTTTTGGTTGAAGCGCCCGCCGTCGTCCAGGATCAAGGTTTCGCCGCCCCACGCCGGGTCCCAATCCTCGGCCGTGTTGAAATAGAAGATGTGGGAGCCGAGTTTTCGTTTGGCGTCGCAGTGGGGCGAGACGGAACAACCTTGCGGCGCGTAATGCCAGTGAAAGGCGAGCTGGATTCCGCCTCGGCCGAACAGGCGCCGCAGAAACCGGCCGTAACGCTCGCCCTTAAGTTCGGCGATGAACTCGCGCCAGCACGGCTGCAGGTCCAGCTTATCACGGTACTCAAGAACGTAGCGGTCGTGCGGCTGCTGGCCATGAGAGCGCTTGATGCCGAACATCGGCTCGAACAGGGAGATATCGGGCAGGTTCGCTAACAGGCGCTGGTAGCCGGTTTCTGTCAGCGTTCCGGCGGGGTTGAGCCATGGATAAGGTTTGGCTTGCTGGAACTGCGCCGGGTCGATGGTTTCGAGCTTTTCGTAATCGAGATAACTCATAAATCAGGGTCTGTTGACGGTGACAGGAACGTAAAAGGAATTTGCCCGCTCGCTCTCCGCTTCGCCTATGAGCCCACGTATTCTGGTGACAGTGCGCGCAAGATCGTCCGGCTTTGCGTGTTGCAGCGACCGCTCCTGACTGTGAGAGCACAGCAGTCCACGTTCCGTCAATTCGCGATGGAGCGCCTGAAAATCGCGTTTCGGTCTGATGATGCCCCAGTAGATTAAGGCCTCTTCAAGTCGTTGTGACCCAGGAAACGCCCGAAGCAGCCGCTTCGGTTGTCTGCGGGGCGTCCAATCGAACAACTCGACCGGACGACCGGTGGAGCAGGCTTCCGCGAGCATCGAAGCGCTATCGGCGGTGACGATGAAGCGGTCGGCAAGCGCGAGATAAGCCAGATACGCATTTTCGTCCTTATTCGTGGGCTGCCACCGGTAGACGTAGACAGGGCCTTGTACGGCCGCCAACAGCGCATCAGCGGCATCCGGCGGCGTGCGCGGGCTGGTGCTGATAAGAAGGCTCCCGCCGGTTTCACGCGCCGTGCGGCTGGCGAACTGGCCGAGCTGTCTCGCCGTGAACGCGTCCAGTCGGTAGCTGGAGCTATTGCCTCCTACCAGCACCGCGATCCAAGGTCGCGGCAGATGCTCCAGCCGCGCGCGCCATTGCGCCTCGGACGATTCCAGAACTTCCGGCGGGGCGGCGTTCAAGGGCAACAGGTTGTGCAATACGTTGGACCGCTCAGGCAGGCGGTATTGCGGCGTGGTCACCACCAGATCGAAATAATGCAATGGCGCCTGAGCGTGCAGCAGGTGCACCAACCGGCTGCGCCCGCCCGATTGCTTCTTGATCCAACGCGCCAGCGGCGCGGCGCGGCGCGAGGCGGCGATCACCAGGTCCGGCCACGGTGGCGCCAATGGATCAGAGCGCCGAGTATCCACGGTGAGCTTCGAGGCGCCCAGCAGCAGGTTCGGGCACCAGTCGAGCGGGTTGTAGCGAATGCGCTTCGCTTCGAACGGCCAGCATAGCGCCTCCGCGAGCCGCAATAGTTGCGCGTTGTCGCCGGCGCGGTGGCCGAGGAGCACCCAAACCCGCAGCCGCGGAAGGGATTCGCTCGGCTGACCGAGCGCGTCGCCAACGCTCACGGCAATATTCACTTCCTTCAGGCCTTCTTCAAGGTATGGTGAAGAACTTTTCTCTGGTAACAAACCATGAGGAAAAATACAATCGGGATTTTGAACGGCGCTCCAAGCCATGGTTAAAACAACGGCGTGCCTCGATCGGCCATTGCGTTACACCAGCAAATTTGCGCGGCTTGCGCAAAACTTCGGATGACGCACCGCAGAGGCGCAGAGGAAAGTTTTCATTAGAAATTTTTTCGAACTCTGCGTCCTCAGTGTCTCGGCGGTGAAATTTCCGTTCTTTCTTTGGTTGCGGCTCTGCCGCGCCATGTGAAGTAAAACCCTCACCGCCAGGCAAACTTGGGCTCATCCTCCAACTGGCCGGAGAGGAGATCCAAATCACGGCCATCGCGGACTAAGATAACCTCGCCGCTCTGTATCCGGTAAATCCTATCGGCGGATTCGACCACGGCGGGCTGGTGCGAGATGGCCAAGATGGTCAGCCCACCGCGAAGGCCTTGCAACGTTTGGCAAATTGCCGCCTCGGTCTGCGGGTCGAGCGAGCTTGTGACCTCATCGAGGATCAGCAGTTTGGGGCGGCGCGCCAAGGCCCTCGCGATAGCGATACGCTGTCGCTGGCCGCCTGAGAGCGCCGTACCACGCTCCGCGACCGAGCTGTGCATCTGCTGCGGCAGTTCGGCCACGAATTCCCATGCCCCGGCGGCGCGTAGCGCGGCCTCGGCGTCGGCCTCGTTTACCTCCGGATCGCCAAGGGTCACGTTCCACAGGACCGTTTCGTGCAACAGGAAAGATTCCTGCGGCACGTAGCCGATCATGCGGCGCCACTGCCTGAGGTCAACCTGCTCCAATGGCACATTGTCAATCAGAATTTCGCCTTGCTGTGGTCGGAGCAGGCCGATAATCAGATCGGCGATGGTGGTTTTACCTGCTCCCGACGGCCCCATGATGGCAGTGAATGAACCCGCCGGGACGGTCAGCGACGCATTCCGAAGCACCGATATTTTTCCATAGCCGAAACTAACATTGTTCAGGCGAACCGAGTTCTCAAGGCGGGGAGAGGTGCCTCCAGGATTCGTTTCGCGCGCTCGCCTGGCGTCTTCAATGATGGCCTGCAACGACCAGAAGGCGCTTTCAAAGGACTTCATCTTTTGATACTGCCGCTGGGTCTTTCCCAGAGATGCAAGCGAGCGCGTAAGGACCAGGATCATGACAAGCACCGCGTTGAACGGCAGCTTCCACTGAATCAGGGCGACGTACAAACCGGAGGTGATGATCAGCCCTATCATGAGATCCTGAGCCGCGCTCAGAGTCTCCGTGCTGATCACATCCTGACGCAGCGCGCGATTCAAGCGCCTATTATCTGATCCGAGAAGAGAGCCGACCGGTTCTTCACGGGCCATCGCTTTCAGAGGTTTGACCGATTGAAGGCTGTCGGTCAAACGGGTCAAGAGAGACTTGAGCAGTTGAGTCTGGCGCATGCCGGCATGATGCGTCATACGGACGAGCCGGCGCAGCCCATAGAGAACCATCCCTCCTCCCGCGAGGGATAGCAGGGCGCCCTTCCACGTAATAAAAAAGGCCGCGCCCGCGAAGACAATAGCTTCAATGAGAGCTACCAGAGTCCTCGCGGCTTGAAGATACGCCTGTGACGCCCGGAGCGCTTCAGTCCCGATGGCATTGGCCAGGCTGCCCACAGGTTGCCGCACGTAGAACTCCCACCGGGCAGCCAGGAGGGAGCGCAGCAGGGAGAGTTGCAAGTCGGTCGTGACATGGGCAACAGTGTAGCCAACCTGGGCGTTCGCCAGGAGCAAAAATACCGCCTTGAGTAAAAGACAGACGACAATGACGATCAGCAACGAGCCGACTGTCGGCGTTACGCCCATTGCCGAGAGCGCTTCCGTTAGCATGTGCCCCACCCCCGATAACCCATTGCCGGAATCGTGGGTGGTATCACTGGTCAGCAGGTTGAGCGATGGAAGCAGCAGGAGCAGGCTGAGCCCCTCTGCGACGCTGGCAAATAATAGCGAGACCAGCGTGAGCGCGCTCCGTCCCGGATACATCCGGGCAATGGTAATCAAAAACCGCATGCTTCTTTAATGTCCTGCCGTATGTCGTCCGAAGAGAACACCACAGATTCGGAACCCTGATGTCCGGTAAGTCATCATGGCCATCGCGCGCCTGGGTGGTCAGCTCAAGTTAATGCCCTGGCGGTAGCAAACGCTTTGCAGATTCGATCGATCTGGTCCGGCGTGTGCGCGGCAGTCGCGCTACACCGAAGCAGGCTGCCGCCGTCGGGGGCCGCCGGTGGCAAAATCATGTTGACATATACTCCTTGATCCAGGATGGCGTTCCACAAACCGATCGCTTCTTCGCGCTGTTCGAACCGGACCGCGACAATCGGACTAACCTCGGGACCCAGTCTGAATCCCATTTCCTGCAATGACTGGTACAATCGCCGGGCATTGTTCCACAGCAGGACACGGAGTTCAGGCTCGATTCGGAGCCTGTTTAAAGCGGCTCTGGTCGACGCGATGACCGCCGGGCAGGGAGATGCGGTGAAAATATACGGGCGGCTCCCATATCGGATCAGCTCCAGCTCGTGATGATCCGAGACACAAAATCCGCCGGTGGCTCCCAGGCTTTTGCTGAACGTGCCGACGATAAAATCGACGCTGCTTTCGACATCGCTCTCCTCCGAAAGTCCGCGGCCCCGTTCCCCCAGCACTCCAAGCGAATGGGCTTCGTCTACAAGCAAACAAGCGCCATGCTCCTGTTTTACCGCCGCGACTTCCGCCAGCGGCGCCCGATCTCCCAGCGTGCTATAGATGCCTTCCACGACGATCAGCGCGTTGGCACGACGCTCGCCAAAACGTCTCAGGCGCTTGTCGAGATCACCGACATCGTTGTGACGGAACCGAATGACTTCTGCCCCGCTCATCCGGCAGCCGTCATAAATGCTTGCATGGCAATCGGCATCGATAAGGATCGCATCTCCCGGCCCGGTGAGCGCCGAAATAAGGCCCAGATTGGCAATGTAACCGGTCGAGAACACGACACACCACCGGCGCCCAAAAAAGTCCGCCAGATCCTTCTCTAACGCAACGTGCCCGCTATAGCTGCCGTTAGCCATTCTGGATCCGGTAGTTCCCGTTCCTTCTTCTCGCACGGCTTGGACCGCCGCTTCTATACACTGAGCATCTAAGGTGAGACCAAGATAGTTGTTCGTTCCCGCGAGGATCATTGGACGGCCGTTTACAATAGCCTCCGTTGGCGACAGGATCCGTTCAATCGTCGCCCGGAAAGGGTCCTCGCCCAATCGTGCCAGCGCCTCACGGGCGTCGGCAATTTGCCGGAATTTGTCGAGGAGGGCCATTACCCTCGGTCAACGAGCTGCTGGACGCAGCGGGCAAAATGCCCGACGGTCCGCACGTCCGGGATGATGTTTAAGGGAATGGAAACGTCGAACCGTTCTTCGGTCTCGAGCAGGAGCTGCATGACCTTCATCGAATCGAGGCCTAGATCGGATATGAATTCCGTGTCTTCGGAAAGGCTGTGCCCGTCCGGCGTATACGGCCCTACAATCTCGTAGAGTTGGGAAAGTATCGACTCGTAATGGCTCATAGTGCAGGAGGCCGCGAAGGTGATCCGTTTATCCGCGGGCACTTGAGTTGTCTTATTTCCTCGGCGCCACCACCGCGTCACTTTGTATCACGGATGCGCTCGTTTCTATCACGAATGTAATCTTCTTGTAAAGCTTGCCGGCTGGTGACGCCACCTGCTATTAGGCCAAGAGTCGCCCGCAGCCCTTCTTCTAGACACACCGTGGGCTTCCAATGGGCCGCCTGGCAAAACATGGAGTTATCACACACCCAGTCGGGATGCCTGATCTCCCGCACTTTTCCCGGGGTAAACATCGGTGCATATCCTATTACCGATGCGGCGATTTGATTAAGCTTCGCGGCGACATTCATGGGCAGCTCGGACACGTGGAAGCGAAACGCCGGTTTTCCGCGAAGCCGCTCGAACGTTTCCGCGACCTCGCGCCAACTATATCCCCCTGGGTGTCCGTCATCCAACTCGAAGACGCGGCTCTCTCGGCTCTCGCAGACCAGCCATTTTATCACCGCCTCCGCCAGGTCTTCGACATAGAGCAGAGAGAACCTGGCGTCATTTCGGCCCAGCAACGGAGCGATCCCGTGCCCCATAAGGCGGAACAGTGGAAGCAGCGCACGGTCGCCTGGGCCATAGACAGCTGGCGGGCGAAGCACGGTCCACGCGAAAGCGCCGGCCATTTGGGATAGGGCGATCTCTCCCATCCGTTTGCTGGCCGCATAGGCCGACAAGTTTGGTTCGCGAGCCGCCAAAGATGAAATTAAAAGGAACCGGGGAGCGGGGCTCCTGAGCGCGGCAATTTGCGCCAGCCGTGACACCGCCTCAACATTCACAGGGTAAAAATCGGCGTCGGTGATACCACGCAGCGCCCCTGCGCAGTGGATCACGGCATCCGCATCGCCCACCAGGCTGTCGAGGTGCTCAAGTTCTTCGAGCGTGCCGTGAACCCACTGGATCGAGATTCCCTCGAGGCGCTCCCGCTGCAATGGCGCGCGGATGAGCGCGCGTACGTGCCACCCTTCTTTTACGAGTTTTCGAGCTATCGCGCTACCGATGAATCCGGTCGCCCCCGTCAACGCGATGACGCCGCGCATGGATTTGATTTTTCTGGCCGAGCCTCGTCGGACGCGCTTCGCTTCACCCATTTTCGTTGCAGAATAGCCGGACCATGCCGGCTCAGAAATTCTTCCCGTGCCTTTGAGCGGGAGAGCTTTCCGGAGGACGTACGCGGCAGGGTGTGCGGAGGAACGATCTCAATGAAACAGTCTATCCCGAAGCGCTCGCCGATCAGCCCCTGCAAGCGATGGGCAAATTCTCCTTGCCTGGTAGAATTCCCCTCGCGCCACTGCACGACCATGGCCGCCATCTCAATCCCATTGGGGTTCAGTACCGAAAACGCACACGCGTCGCTCGTTCTCACCTCGGGCAATTCCTCAGCGAGATGCTCCAAATCTTGAGCCCAGATTTTTCGGCCATTGATAATGATGACATCTTTCTTCCGGCCAATGATCACAACCCGACCTTCGGCGAGATAGCCAATGTCTTGGGTGTCAAACCATCCGTCTGCGGACAAGACCTCACGAGTTTTCTCGGGATTGTCGAAGTACCCGGACATAATATTGGCGCCGCGCAAAAAAATTACGCCGGCGTGGCGATCCGGCAGAACTCTGCCTTGCTCGTCACGAATTTCGACTTGAACTCCCGGGATAGGGACGCCGCAAATTACAAACGGCCTTGTATTCGATACTTCGCCTTCGGAGCCTGGGTGACGCCCCTTCAGGGCCAAAGCTATGCCACGCTCGGATAACGCAGCCGGGTCAACTCGATCAACGGTGATGCCTTGGTGGAGGGGTGCGAAACTTACGGCGAGGGAGGCCTCTGCCATTCCGTAGCAGGCCATAAATGCACTTGGCTTAAACCCGCTTGGCTCCAGAACTTCGGCAAACTCCGCCAAGGCGGCTGACTGGATCGTTTCGGCCCCTACTCCGGCGACCCGCCACGCGCCGAGATCGAAAGTGCTGGCGACATCCCGCCGGAGACGCTTCAGGCACAATTGATAACCGAAGGACGGGCCAAAGGAAATGGTGGCTTTGGTGCGTGTCATCAAGGACAACCACAACAGTGGTCGCATGGCAAACATCCAGGTTTTTAAATAATCCACGGAGACCTGCGACACCATCGGCCCGAGCACGAATCCCACAAGCCCCATATCGTGATAAAAAGGCAGCCAGGAGACGGCGCGGTCGCCGGGGCGGAGTTTGAGGCCATGAATTGTGATTTCATTCAGATTGGCGAGGACAGCCTTTTGGGTAATAATTACTCCCCGGGGAAATAGCGTGCTTCCGGAAGTGTATTGAAGATAGGCGACCTCATGCGGCTCCGACGGGCGCAGATTCTCTTGGGAGTCAGGCAGTCGCTCGAAGGCTTCCAACGTGCCGACATGGGGAATATTCAACTCCTCGACGGCCTCGGCCAAAAAGGGATAAAACTCAGACGGCGCCATCGCCACGGACGCCCGGCAACCGCGCAGAAGCGCCTTGAGTTGCGCGACATAAGCCTGTCGGCCACTCATGAAGGCCGATGCCGAAACCGGCACTGGCACGAGACCGGCGTACTGGCAAGCGAAAAACATGCGGTGGAAATTTGGATCCGTCTCGGCAATGATTGCTACTCGCGCGCCCCGTTCCAGTCTTAGGCTCAAAAGCTTTCGCGCCAAGGACAGTGCCTGCTCTCGAAGATCCGCATATGACAGGACGGCAGACAACTCGCCCCGACTCCCGTAGAAATTGCATCCCGTCTGTCCCAGGGCTGCGTAATCCAGAGCCTCGCATAGCGTGGAAAAATCAGCGGCTCGAAACGCTACGGTGTTCTCAGTCGGGGTGGATTTCAATTCAGTCCCGTGTTCACCATTTGTGCGCGATGTTATCTCCATCGGTTCGACCTTAAAGCGCGGAACATTAGTTAAGTTAGTTAGTCCTCAGCGAAACGTGAGAACGTTGTCGAGACGAGCCGTTGGCCTCGAACTCAATCAAACTGTTTACGCACTGGATGCGACCACCCATCGAATCTGTGCCGATCGCTTTTCCATTCGGGGCAGTTTCCCCGCAGAACATCAGCGGTCAAACTGCACACCCTGTTGGATCTCCGCGGCAGCCACTGTTGTGATCGTCACCGGCTGAGAGTCCATTAGCTGGTAGTAGTCCGCCAACTATCACTATCTTTAGCTTTAGCGAATCGAAGCTAAATCAACATTCTCCAAACGAAGGATTCCTTCGTCCGTTATAGTACTTTATGGCTAATGCCTAGACCTGTTAGGGCTACACGGTGAGATTGGTTATAATACTACACGATGGGATAAGTCAAAGAAAAAACCTTCATTTATAACAAAATTCCCAAGCTGGACGTCGCAGGTTCGATCCCCATCGCCCGCTTTAATCATTAAAAATTGACTACACAATCAACTACTACAATTACCCATGGCCGCGCTCTAACATGGCGAAATGTTCGATGGCAAGCGGCCTGATCGCGTGGTGATCTGGTTTACCAGAAAAAGGGATTCGGCGGGCTAGGCATCATTGGGGCAATCGGACACCACGCACCCGGGTGGTTGCAATCGGAGCTAAAGGCGCGGTGGATGAGTCAACTCTCGAAGCGATGTTCAATTACTCTGACGATGACTAGTGCCGGTCGTCGGACGAAATGGGAATTTTGTCGAGAAGAAAAGGGGACATTCTACTTTTCCTTTGCTAAATGAGAGTTGGTTGGGCAGAATCGTGCCGTGCCAAGAACCGCACGGGCGTCAGTTGGAGAGATCTGCTACCACGTCATTAATCGTGGCAACGCTCGTCAACAGGTGTTTCAAAAACAAGCGTTTGTTGAACTGATTGGGCTTGCGTGTGAGCACATTGCCATGCGGGTGTTCGCCTATCGCGTCATGCCTAATCACTTTCATCTTGGGCTCTGGCCATCTGGGCTTTCGCTGCATCGTTAGGGTGAATAAGGAGACGTACTTGGCGGGAGGAAAAGAGAAGAATCTGCGCGATCTGGTGGCGCCGCGCTTCGACCTCCTGAGGACATCTGAGGACCCGGTCGTGCGGGGCATCGTACTGCTTTTACTTTTGCGCTTCGTCTGGGCCGCAACGATCAATCTCTCTCCCCAAGAGGCCTACTACTGGAATTATTCGATTCACCCGGATTTGAGCTACCTGGATCATCCACCGATGGTGGCCTGGGTGGTTCGAGCAGGCACGCTGTTGTTGGGGAAATCCGAGATTGGGGTAAGAATCGGCGGCTTGTGGCTGGTTGTCGTTTCGACTTGGCTCATCAACGCTCTGGGGCGGTTGTGGTTTAGCCGTAGGGCGGGCCTTTGGGCGGCGCTCTTGTTTCAGGTGATTCCTCTCTATTTTACTTACGGCGCGATCATCACCCCGGACGTTCCACTGATCTGCTTCTGGCTTCTCACTATCTATTTGGTCTCGATCGCGGTCCTTAAGGACCGGCCATCCGCATGGTACTGCGCGGGCGCCGCTCTGGGCTTCGCTATGCTTTCGAAATATACGGCGCTGTTTCTCGTTCCCTCGGCGCTGCTCTTTCTTATGGCGGATCGCGCGCACCGCAAATGGCTTTTCAGGAAGGAGCCCT
>Ga0335082_10008141_pt1 | contig 11389 bp, 11 predicted proteins | sample Lox_Sample_41_FD_206718 | JGI IMG/M metagenome (GOLD analysis project Ga0335082, IMG submission 206718) | Soil microbial communities from Loxahatchee National Wildlife Refuge, Florida, United States - Lox_Sample_4.1 | ecosystem: Environmental > Terrestrial > Soil > Wetlands | place: USA... | reverse complement strand
CCCCGACCTCCCGGCTTGCCGGGAGGTTTTTCTCTCTCCAGGAACGGGGCAACGGACAGGCAAGGAACGGGAGGAATGATGACGATCCAGGAGATCCGGAGCGAGGCGACGGCGCTGGCGCGCCGCTGGGAATCCGATGCGCGGTGGCGCGGCGTGCACCGTCCGTACGGGCCCGAGGACGTCGTTCGGCTCCGCGGCCGGATCCGCGAAGACCGCGGGTTCGCCCGGGCGGCCGCCGAGCGGCTGTGGTCCCTCGTCACGACCGAGGACTTCGTGGCCGCCCTGGGGTGCATGACCGGCGGCCAGGCGGTCGAGTGCGCGAAGGCCGGCCTGCGCGCGGTCTACCTCTCGGGATGGCAGGTGGCCGCCGACGCGAACATCGCCCAGCACACGTATCCGGATCAGTCCCTGTACCCGGTGAGCTCCGTGCCGGCGGTCGTCCGCCGGGTGAACAACGCACTGCGGCGCGCCGACCAGATCGCCTGGTCGGAAGATCAGGACGCGGATTACCTGCTACCGGTCGTCGCCGACGCCGAAGCCGGGTTCGGCGGTCCGCTCAATGCCTTCGAGCTCATGACCGCGATGATCGAGGCCGGCGCCGCGGGCGTGCACTTCGAGGACCAGCTGTCGTCCGAGAAGAAGTGCGGGCACCTGGGCGGGAAGGTCCTGGTCCCCACCCAGCAATTCGTCCGGACCCTCGTCGCGGCGCGCCTGGCGGCCGACGTCCTGGACGTGCCGACCGTGCTCATCGCGCGCACGGACGCGCTGGGTGCGACGCTCCTCACATCGGACGTCGATCCGCGCGACCATGCGTTCGTCGACGGGGAACGCACCGACGAGGGGTTCTTCCGCGTCAGCGGCGGCTTGGACGCGGCCGTCGCGCGTGCGATGGCGTACGCGCCGTACTGCGATCTGCTGTGGTGCGAGACCTCGACGCCGGACCTGGACGACGCGCGTGCGTTCGCCGACGCCGTGCACGCGGCCTTCCCCGACAAACCGCTCGCCTACAACTGCTCGCCGTCGTTCAACTGGAGGCGGCACCTCGACGACGGCGCGATCGCGACGTTCCAGAAGGAGCTGGGCGCGATGGGCTATCGCTTCCAGTTCATCACGCTGGCCGGGTTCCACGCGTTGAACGCCGGCATGTTCGACCTCGCGAAGGGCTACGCCGATGAGGGCATGCCCGCATACGTGAAGCTCCAGGAGCGCGAGTTCGCGCTGGAAGGCGACGGCTACACCGCGGTGAAGCACCAGCGGGAGGTCGGCACCGGCTGGTTCGACCTGGTGTCGCGGGCCGTCGGAGGCTCGGCCACGCTCGCGCTCGAGGGCTCGACGGAGGCCGCGCAGTTCTGACGTAGGCTCCCCGGCATGTCGGGGAGGTTGCAGGGCGCCATCGCGGCCGCGGTCACGCCGCTGCGCGACGAGGGCCGATCCCTCGACGAGCCGGCGATCGAACGTCTGGTGGGTTTCCTGGCGGCCGGCGGCCTCGACGGCGCGCTGATCGGCGGCACCACCGGCGAGGGCGTCCTGCTCCACCTCGACGAACGCCGTCGCCTCGCCGACCGTTCCCTCGCCGCGCGACCTCCGGGCTTCGCGATCGCCGTGCACGCCGGGGCGCAAAGCACCCAGGACACCGTCGCGCTGGCGGCACACGCCCGCGACGCCAGCGCCGACGCCGTCGCCGTCATCGCTCCCCCGTACTTCCCGCTCGACCCGGACGAGTTGTTCGCCCACCTCCTCGCCGCGGCGCGAGCCGCGCGACCGCTGCCGTTCTACGTCTACGAGTTCGCCGGCCGCAGCGGCTACGCGATCCCCGTCCCGGTCATCGAACGGCTGCACGACGCCGCCGACAACCTCGCCGGGCTGAAGGTCTCCGACACGCCGTTCGACGCGGTGCGCCCGTACCTGCTCGAGGGACTCGACCTGTTCATCGGGTCAGAGCCGCTCGTGCTGGAAGGCCTCGAAGCCGGCGCCGTCGGCGCCGTCTCCGGCCTCGCGACCGCATGGCCGCAGATCGTCGCGTCGCTCGTGCACGACCGCAGCGCGGAGGCGGGACGGCGGGTGGCCGCCCTCCGTAGCGGCCTGACGGACATCCCCTTCCACGCCGCGTTGAAGCGGGTCCTGGTCGACGCCGGCGTGCTCGGGGTGCCCGATGTGCGCCCGCCCCTCCGTGGACTGACGGACGGCGAGCGCGTCGTCTTGCGCGACGTCGTCGCCCATCTCTAGGGTCAAGGTGTGACCGGCGCACCGATCGTCCTGGTTCCCGGGTTCTGGCTCGGCGCGTGGGCGTGGGACGACGTCGCCGCCGCCTTGCGCGCCGATGGACACGTCGTCACGGCCGTGACGTTGCCCGGCCTCGAGTCGGTCGACGCCGACCGGTCGAGCGTCACGTTATCGAACCATGTCGATGCGATCTGCGACGCGGTCATGGCCGCGGGGACCCCCGTCGTGCTCGCCGTGCACAGCGCTGCGGGGTACTCCGGCTACGCGGCGAGCGATCGCGTCCCCGGGTCGATCGCGGCGATGGTCTACGTCGACACCGGCCCGGGCAAGGGCGCGATGGATGCCGAGCTGGATTCCGTGGAGGTGCCCATGCCCTCACCGGAGGAGCTCAGGGAGAACGAGAACCTCGACGGTCTCACGGATGAGCAGCTCGAAACCTTCCGGCGTCACGCCGTGCCCGAGCCGGGTGGCGTGCTGCGTGAGGGGCTGGAGCTGACCAACGACGCGCGCCTCGACCTGCCGAGCACCGTCATCTGCACCGGATACACGTCTCAGCAGTACAAGGAGGCGGTCGAGGAGGGCCAGGAATGGCTCGCCGGTCTGGCCGAGCTGCACGACATCACGTGGATCGACCTGCCGACCAGCCACTGGCCGATGTGGTCGCGTCCTCGCGAGCTCGCCGGGATCATCGGCGACGTCGCGAAGGCCCACGCTTAGCCGGGCGGTGCGGGCAGCTCGACCTCGGTCGGTTCAACGTCGGTGCGCTCGCCGGCGTCGGCCTGGAGCGGGAGCCGGACCTCGAAGGTCGTGCCGGTCGCGTCCGGCTCGGGCGCCACGATGCGGACCGTGCCGCCGTGCGCCCGCACGATCGCGGCGACGATCGACAGACCGAGTCCGGCGCCGCCCGTCGAACTCGACCGGGATGGATCGCCTCGGAAGAACCGCTCGAAGACCTGGCTCGCGACCTCGGGATCGAGCCCCTCGCCCTCGTCGTGCACGGAGAGCACCCCATCGGGACCGTCTGCCCGCACGCGGACCTGGATGGGCGTCGTCGGCGGCGTGTGGACGCGCGCGTTCTCCAGCAGGTTGTCGATGATCTGCCGGATACGGAGTTCGTCCCCGCGGACCTCGACCTCGCCGTCGGCCTGCAGCTCCACCGGCCGGTCCGGATCGATCGCTCGCGCCGCGTCCACCGCCTCGCCGACGACCCGGGTCAGATCGACCGGGTCGCGCTCGAGCGGCCGGCCCTCGTCCAGTCGCGCGAGCAGGAGGAGGTCGTCGACCAGCACTCCCATCCGTGCCGCCTCGGCCTCGATGCGGGCCATCGACATCTCCAGATCTTCCGGTCGTGAGTCCGCTCCGCGACGGAAGAGCTCCGCGTAGCCGCGGATCGACGTGAGCGGTGTGCGGAGCTCGTGCGACGCATCCGCGATGAACGTCCGGAGCCGCTCCTCGGACCGACGTCGTTGATCGAAGGCCGCCTCGATCTGCGCGAGCATCGCGTTCAACGCCAGGCCGAGCCGTCCGACCTCCGTCCGCTGGTCGGCAGGCTCGACCCGGCGTGACAGGTCGCCCGCCGCGATGGCGCCGGCGGTCACGCCGATCCCCTCGAGCGGCCGCAGGCCGATGCGGACCAGCCACGACGCCAGCGCGGCGACGGTGAGCAGCACCACGAGGCTGACCAGCAGCTGGACGCCCAACAGCCGGTGCAGCGTCGCGAACGTCTCGCCGACCGGGATCGCGATGACGAGCGTCCCGGGCTCACGCGCCGTGCCGCGTGCCAGCACGCGGTACGTCGTGGCGCCGTCGGTCGAGGGCGCCGTGAAGATCGTCGTCGTTCCCGGCGACGAGGAGTTCGGGAGGCCGTCGGGGAGCGCCGGCGGCGAATAGCCGCTGCCGCCCAGGAAGCGGCCCGCGACGTTCCCCCCGTGGTCGTCACAGAAGCCGATGTAGGTGGACAGCGGGAGCTCGCCGGGACCTGGTCCGCCGCCGTCCCCAGGCGCGAACCGCACGGCGGCGGCCAGTTGCTGATCGACCCGCTGGAGGAGGAAGTCGCGGAGCTCGTGATAGACGGCGACGTTGGCGACGAACAGCCCCGCGCCCACGAGGGCGACGGTCACGATCAACAGGCGAGCGCGGAGGGACATCGTCAGCCTCGCGGCAGCCGGAGCGTGTACCCCACACCGCGCACGGTGTGGATCAGGTGCGGCTCGTTCGCGTCGACCTTCCGCCGGAGGTAGCTGATGTACGTCTCGACGATCGACGCGTCGCCCCCGAAGTCGTAGTGCCACACGTGATCGAGGATCTGGTCCTTCGAGAGCACGCGACGCGGGTTCAGCAGCAGGAACCGCAGCAGGTTGAACTCGGTGGGCGTGAGCTCGATCCGATCCTCGGCGCGCCAGACCTCGTGCGCGTCCTCGTCCATCTCCAGATCCTCGAAGCGCAGCCGCCCACCGCCGGCTTCACCCACCTGCGCCCGGCGCAGGATCGCCCGGATCCGCGCGATCAGCTCCTCCAGGCTGAACGGCTTCGTGACGTAGTCGTCCCCGCCGATCGACAGCCCGCGGACCTTGTCCTCGGTGGCGTCGCGCGCGGTCAGGAAGAGCACGGGAACGCGTCGCCCGCCGTCCCGGAGCCGGCGTTGCACCTCGAAGCCATCGACGTCGGGGAGCATCACGTCCAGCACGATCAGCTCCGGCCGGAACGACTCCACCAGCGGAGCGACGTCGTGGCCGGTGCCGGCGGTGGCGACCTCGAAGCCTTCGTACCGGAGCGCGGTACTCACGAGGTCGGCGATCGCCGGCTCGTCGTCCACGACCAGGACGCGCGGACCGCTCATGGGCGGTGCCGGCTCGGTCGGAGCGGCGGGCGGCGACATCGGTCCGTCCTCAGCCTTCGTCCGGCGGCGTCGAGGCGGGCGGCTCGGCCGCCGCCACCGGCGGCTCGGGTGCGACAACGGGCGGCGCGCCTCCGAGGTCGGTCGAGCGCCGGACGAACTCCTCGCGCTCGAGCTCGCCGCGCGCGTAGCGGATCCGGAGCTCCTCCATCGCCGGATCACGAGCCGGTGGTCCCGCCACGGCCGCGACCGGCGTCCCACGATGAGACGTGAGGTACAGGACCGCCCAGACGACGACACCGATCACGATCAGGAACAGCAACAACGGGACGGCGAAGTAGAAGACCGACCACCCGTGGTGCATGTGCTGCGCGGGCGGGAAGCCCGGACCGTAGTGACCCATCGCGCGCTACCTCCTTCGTCCAAGCCGATCCGATCAGTGCCGCAAGTGCAACACGGCAACCTGGGAGCCGGCTGAGAACCCTCTCTGCGTTCGGTCAGCATCAACCCTTCGTGAACAGGAGATGCATCTCCACCGTTCCGGTGTCCGCGATGGACAGCACGAGGAAACCGGTCGGCGGAGTGATCTGATAGTCCGCGAGCGCCACGTCGAGACTGGCGATCGCCTCGATCCGGTCGCCCGACCACTGGGCCGTGATCGGGACCTGGACACCCTTCGTCACGCCGTGCAGCGTCAGGTCGCCGGTGGCGGTGACGTGGATCTGTTGACCCTGGGTCGGCTTCGTCCCGACCTCGATCGGCTGCGTCAGCTTGAAGGTCGCGGTCGGGAACCGATCGGTCTCGAGGCCGCGGCTGCGGAGCTGGTTATCCCGGCGGTCGTCGTCGCTCTGGAGGCTCGTCATGTCGACGCTCACCGACAGATCGGTGATGGTCGTGCCGGCGATCGTCATCGAGCCGGTGACCTTCTGCGTCCGCCCGACCGCCGTGTTCGCTCCGATCCCGGACAGCTGCTCCTGGACGCGATAGCCCGCGAACGTCGAGGTGCCCTCGGCGAGCGATCCCGTCGAGTCGTCGATGATCCAGGTGCCGTCCAGGCTCGCGGGCGCGGCGCCGCTGGCCGAGCCCGCGGGCGACAGGCTCGGGCTGGAGAGGCTCGCCGCCTCCGGCGTGCTCCCGCCGAAGACCTGCCAGAGGAGGGATCCGCCGATCGCGAGCAGCACGACCACGGCCGCCGCGACCCCGACCCCGATCCGTCGCCTTCGACTCCATGCCATCCGACGCCCTCCGTTCCCTCAGCGAGCCGCGTTCGTGCACGGTATCGAACCGTCCGAACCTGGGAGCCGGCTGAGGATGGGCCGAGGATCCGTGGGGGAACCGTTCGCGCGTGCGCGGACCGCCCGGCTAGTTGGGCCAGCTCCGCGTGGACTGCGCCCTGCTCAGGCTCCGTCGCAGCATGGCGATGCCGATCGCGAACACGACGATGAGCGCGAGCGACGCGAGCTCCCACGCGGTCGCGCTCGGCACCACGCAGAAGGTGCTCGACCCGGAATGGCCGCCTCCTAGTGCCTGGTTCAGCTTCACGCCGACCTTCGCCAGCGAATCCGAGTTCTTGCAGTAGATGATGTCGCTCGGCCCGAGGATCGCCACACAGACGGCCGCGAACACCGCGGCGAGGAGCGCGCCCGTCCCCGCCAGGACGGTGAACGCGTATCGGCTCTGCTGCGCTGCCATGGCGAGAGTATGGACCGAGGCCCGTCGACCGAGAAGGGAGATCTCTCCCCGGCGGTCACGGCAGGAGCGGCAGGAGGTCCCGGAGGTCCGGCACCGTGGCGCCCCTCCAGTCCTCGGCCTCGGGGCGAAGCTGTTCGGACCGATCGACGTCCGGCTCGCGGATCTCGATCGCCGTCATCCCGACCCGCTCGGCGCCGGACAGCTCCCCGTAGGATCCGTCGCCGCAGTACAGGACGCGGTCCGGCGACACGCCGAGCCGGTCGCACGCGAGCAGGTAGATCGCCGCGTCGGGTTTGCGCAGCCCGGTCTCGCTGGAGAACACCTCGACGTCGACGAGCGGCGCGAGCGGACCGGCCCGCCACATCGCCGGCGTGTCGGGAGCGCACATCGAGATCAGGCCGATCGGGTAGTCGCGCCGCTTCAGCTCCTCGAGCGTCTCGAGCGCGCCGGCCCGAGGGTGGAACCGCCGCGCGTACATCGCGCGGCGGGCCGACAGCGCGGCAACGATCTCGCCCTCGGGCGGGTCGGCGCCGAGTCCCGCGGCGATCGCCCGCACGTTCTCGCTCAGCCCCCCGGGGTACGCGCCCGTCTGACGCCCGGAGGCGGTGTCCGACCAGCCCCGGAGGAACGCGTCGGGCTCGAGGTCGAGGTGCGCGGCGATCGCCCGGACCGTGCCCTCGAACTCGGCGCGCGAGATCTCCGGCACCAGCGTCCCGTACAGGTCGAAGACCGCGGCGTCGAAGCGCCGGGTCAACGGCGGGCGCGCCACTCGTCCTCGAGGATCCCGTAGAGCACCAGGTCGAGGTACCCGTCGTGCACGCGCGACCCGTGCCGGGCGAGACCTTCCTCGGTCATGCCGAGTCGGAGCGCGACGGCGCGGCTGCGATCGTTCTGAACCGCCGCGCAGAGCTCCATCCGATGCAGGCCGAGTTCGTCGAACCCGAAGTCGAAGAACCGCGCGCAGGCCCGCGTCACGAGGCCCCGTCCCTCGTACCCCGTCCCGAGCCAGTACCCGATCTCGCCGCTGTTCGCGTAGAGATCGACCGACAGACCGATCGAGCCGGCCAGCCGCCCGTCGACCCAGATCCCGTTCGCCTCACGGTCGGCCTCGGAGGCCAGTGACCGCTGGATGAAATCGCGCGCGTCCGCGGGGGTGCGCGTCGTCGGCTCCCAGATCATCCACGGGCGCAGCCGGTCGCGGTTCGCGTCGATCAACTCGAACAGCTCGACGTCTTCGTCCGGCACCAGCGTCCGGACGACCAGACCCTCCCCCAGATCCCAGCGGATCGGGTTCACGACGTCGACGGCGGCGCCGGCGCCGGTGCGGACGCCGCCTCGGCCGACACGCGCCGCTGCCGCTCCTCGTCGCTGAGGATCCGGCGCAGGACCTTGCCGACCATCGTCTCGGGCAGCGAATCCCGGAACTCCACCTGGTGCGGCACGCGGTAGCCGGTCAGGCCCTGGGCGGGGTCGCGGACCCACGCGATCAGCTCGTCCGCCGTGAGCGACTCGCCGTCCTTCAGAACGACGAACGCCTTCACGGCCTCGCCCGTGCGATCGTCCGGGATGCCGATCACAGCGGCCTTCGAGATCTTCGGGTGCATGTAGAGCACGTCCTCGACCTCGTTCGGGTACACGTTGAAGCCGGAGACGAGGATCATGTCTTTCAGCCGATCGACGATCTTGAAATAGCCCTCGGCATCGACCTGCGCGACGTCGCCGGTGTGCAGCCACCCGTTGCGGATCGACAGCGCGGTCTCCTCGGGGCGGTGCCAGTAGCCGAGCATCACCTGCGGCCCGCGGATGCAGAGCTCGCCCGGCTCTCCCGGCGGCATCTCGAGGTCCGGATCGTCGAGCGACATGATCCGGGCATCGGTGTCAGGGATCGGCAGCCCGATGTGGCCGGGCTTGCGCACGCCGTTGAAGGGGTTCGCGTGCGTCACCGGCGAGCACTCGGTCAGCCCGTACCCCTCGACCACCTGGCCGCCGTCGGTGACCCGCTCGAACTCCTTCGCGACGGCGACGGGGAGCGGGGCCGCGCCCGAGACGCAAGCCCTGATCGACTTCAGGTCGAACTCCGGCGTCTTCGGGTTCTCGTTGATCGCGATATACAGGCGCGGCACGCCGGGGAACAACGACGGCTTCTCCTTCTGGATCAGCTCCAGCAGCAGGTGGATGTCCCGTGGGTTCGGCACCGGGATCAGCTTCGCGGCGCTCAGCATCGTGAGGTTCATCGCGAGGAGGCCGTAGGAGTGGAAGAACGGCAGGGCCGCGAGCACGGCGTCCTCGCCATCGACGATCTGGCACCACGTCGCCCCCTGCCGAGCGTTGCACTGCAGGTTGTAGTGGGAGAGCATCGCGCCCTTCGCGATCCCGGTCGTGCCGCCCGTGTAGACCAGCACGGCCGGGTCCTCCTTCGGCCGCACCGTGGCGGCCGGCGGCATCGGGGCCGCCGTCCGCATCTCCTGGTGCCAGCGGAGCACCGGCGCGTCCTTCGCGACCGGTGGCCACGGCTTGCCGGCTGCCCGCTGCTGCCTGCGGAACACGGCGAGGGGCGCCAGCAGCTTCTTGACCGGGGGCATGTAATCGTTCAGCCGCGTCACCACGACGGTCGCGATACCGGCCGCCGCGAACACGTCGGCGAAGTCCGCGTAGAGCAGATCGGCGACGAGCACGGCTTTCGGCTCCGCGTCTCGAAGCTGGTGCTCCATCTCCCGCTTCGTGTACAGCGGGTTGTTCCCCACGACGATCGCGCCCAGCCGCTGGCACGCGTAGAACGCGATCACGTACGGCGGAGAGTTCGGCACGATCAGCGCGACGCGGTCGCCCTGCCGCACGCCCAGCCGCGCGAGCATCGCGCTGCAGCGCTCGACCTCCTGGAGCAGACCGGCGTAGCTCAGGTGCCTGCCGAACCACGCGATGGCCGGCCGGGCCGGGAACCGTCCCGCCGCGGACTCGACCAACGAGAAGAGCGACACCTCGGGGTACGGCTCGATCGTCGTCGGGACATCGGGCGGGTACGACGCGAACCAGGGTCGGTGGCCGGTCATCCGCGGCATCATAGGCGGCATGGCGGTGGTGACGCAGAGCGACGTGGCGCCCCAACGCGCCCTGTTCCGGCGCGGGATGCGCCTGGTGACGGCCTACGTCCGCATGCATCCACGGCCGTTCTTCATCTCGGTCGCCGGCTCATTCCTGTTCGCGGTCTCGTCGATCCTGCTCACGACGGCGCTCGGCAAGGCGACCGACCAGGTCCTCAAGCCGTCGTTCACGGCTCCCGTCCCGTCGCGGTCGGTATGGCTCGCCGTGCTCGCGCTGATGACCTTCGGCTGCGGGCGAGCGTTGGGGATCATGGTCCGCCGCTACTACAGCGGGGTGGCCGGCGAGCGCGTCATGGCCTCGCTCCGCAACCGCGTGGCCGACCGGTACCGCGATCTGCAGCTCCAGTACCACCGCGAGACCCCCACCGGCGAGCTGCTCGCGCACATGGAGGCCGACGTGAAGGCGGCGGTCGACGTGTTCTGGCCGGTGCCGTTCGCCACCGGCGTGATCGCGTTGACGGTCTTCGCGATGATCGACCTCGCGCGAGCCGATCCATGGCTCGCGCTGATCGGATTGATCCTGTTCCCGTCGCTGGCCCTGATGAACCAGAGCTTCGCGCGCCGGATGGAAGGGCCGGCGCAGGCCGCCCAGGAAGACATCGGGGAAGTCTCCGCGGTCGCGCACGAATCGATCGACGGGGCCTTGGTGGTCAAGACCCTGGGGCGCGAGGACCTCGAGACGGAGCGACTCGCGGAGAAGGCGGAGGCCCTCCGGCGCGACCGGGTGGCCGGCGGCTACATCCGGGCGACGTTCGAGGCGGGGCTCGACGCCCTGCCGACCCTTGCGACCGCGCTCCTCCTGGCCGTCGGATCGTGGCGGGTGTCCACCGGCGCGATCACCACCGGGCAGCTGATCGGCTTCGTCGCGCTGTTCGGGCTGTTGTCGTGGCCGATGCGGTTCATCGGTTGGATCCTGGCGGAACTGCCGCGCGCCGTCGTCGGTTACGCGCGCCTCGAGGATGTCTTCGCCCAACAGGTGATCGTCACCCCGCCGGCCGAGCCGGTGCCGCTCCCCAGCGGCCCGCTCGGCATCGAGGTCCGGGGGGTCCGCCACCTCTACGACGGGATCCCCGTGCTCGACGGCGTGTCGTTCGACGTGGCCCCGATGGAGTCGGTCGCCATCGTGGGCCCGACCGGCGTCGGCAAATCGACGTTGGCGCAGCTGCTGGTCCGCCTGGCCGACCCGGACGAGGGCCGCGTGCTGGTCGGCGGCGTCGACGTCCGCGACGCCGATCCGGTCGCGCTCCGCCGCGACGTCTCGATCGTGTTCCAAGAGAGCTTCCTGTTCGCGACGACGGTCCGCGAGAACATCGCGCTCGAGGCGGAGGCCTCGGAGGCCGAGGTGGTCCGCTCGGCCCTGATCGCTTCCGCCGATCGGTTCATCCGCGAGCTGCCGCTCGGCTACGACACCGTGGTCGGCGAGCGCGGCTATACGCTCAGCGGCGGCCAGCGCCAGCGCGTGGCGCTCGCACGGGCCCTCGCCCGCGCGCCCCGCGTGCTGATCCTGGACGACGCGACCTCCTCGGTCGACCCCACC
>Ga0335082_10008139_pt1 | contig 11390 bp, 13 predicted proteins | sample Lox_Sample_41_FD_206718 | JGI IMG/M metagenome (GOLD analysis project Ga0335082, IMG submission 206718) | Soil microbial communities from Loxahatchee National Wildlife Refuge, Florida, United States - Lox_Sample_4.1 | ecosystem: Environmental > Terrestrial > Soil > Wetlands | place: USA... | reverse complement strand
GTAGGCGGCTGCGCCCTGGGCGAACGCCCGCACCAGCAGCCCGGCGTCGCGGACGTAGGTAGCCGCGCAGCCAACCCCGGTGGCCAGCCATTTGTGCGGGTCCACGATCACCGAGTCGGCGTCAGCAACCGCCGCGAAGGCGGGGCGCAGCGTGGGCGACGCGGCGGCGATCAGCCCGTAGGCGCCGTCGACATGGAACCAGGCGCCGTGCTCGCGGGCGACCTCCGCCAGGTCGCCCAGCGGGTCAATCGCCCCGGTGTCGGTAGTGCCGGCGGTGCCCACCACCGCCACCGGGACCACGCCGTCGCGCTCATCGTCGGCGATCGCGGCCCGCAGCGCCGCCACATCGATCCGCTGCCGGGCGTCACACGCAATGTGCCGGGTCCCGGCACGGCCCAGCCCGAGCACGGCGGTAGCCCGCCGGATGGTGTGATGCGCCTGCTCGGATGCGTAGATCCGGGCCTGCGCTCCCGGGGGCAGGCCGTCCTGGGAGACATCCAGGCCGCGCCGCTCGAACGCCCACTGCCGGGCTGCTCCCAGCGCGACCAGGTTCGCTGTCGAGCCGCCACTGGAGAGCACCCCTTGGTGGGCCGCTGGGATGCCGCACAGCTGGGCCACCCAGTCCAGCGCCACCCGCTCAAGGGTGTTGAAGACCTGCACCGCGTACCGCTGGCTGCCGGCCGCCGCCGCCGCCAGCCAAGCCGCCACAGCAGAGGTGGTCGGCCCGGTCGTGATGAAGCCGCTCCAGCCCGGCTCACTGACTCGCGCCCCGTTCGGGATGACTACCTCGGCCAGGTCCGCGGCAACGGCCCCGATCCCGCCGCCGGCCTCAGGCAAGGGTACGTCCAGGCGGGCCAGCCAGCCAGGCCGCCGGCGTGCTGCGTCGTCACGGCCGTCGTACCGCCAGAACTTCTCGATCGCCGGCAGTATCCGCTCCACTGTTGCCGTCAGCTGCCCCAGCTCAGCGGGATCACCGCCTTGCAGCGCAGCTGTGGAGATCTTGGAATATGCGTTCATCACACCCCGCTCCTTGCGGCCTAGGGTGCCTTTGCCGTAGGCGGCTGGTCACTGAGCTGTTCGGCGACCGGGCGGATAGAAGGCATGAACAGTTCCGCTAGGCGCTCGGGCGCGGCGGCCAGCTCGCTGGCGGCGGCGCGCATGTCCTCGTCGGTCGCGCTGCCGAGCAGATCGGTCTCCTTCGCGGTGAACGGCGTGCCGTTCCGGTGCACCAGGCGCTGGCCGGAGCCGGTGCGCTGCAGGTCAAAGTCGGTCAAGAGCGCCACTACGTCGGGTCGCGCGGCCATGGTGGTGTCCTTTCAGCTGGGCAGCTCGGGGCAGATGGCTGATAACCGCCCGGCAAGGCGGCCGGTTGGCCCGTTCACCTGATGGTGGCCGCGCAGGCGGGGTGGCCATGCTTTTCGAGGTAGCGCTGGTGGTACTCCTCGGCCCGGTAGAACGCCGACGCGGGGGTGATCTGCGTGACGATCTGCCGTTTGCGCGATTGCTGCTGGGCGTCGCGCGATGCGATCGCGGCTTCTCGCTGGCCGGCGTCATGGTAGAAGATCGCCGAGCGGTACTGGCTGCCGAAATCCAGGCCCTGGCGGTTGCGGGTGGTCGGATTGTGGATCCGCCAGAACACCTCAAGCAGCTCCGCGTAGCTGACCTGGGTCGGGTCGAACCACACCTCGACCGCCTCGGCGTGGCCGGTGCGGTGCCGGCCGACCTGTCCGTAGCTGGGGTCGGGGACATGGCCGCCGGTGTAGCCGGCCGCGGTCTGCAGCACCCCGTGGACCTGGCGGAAGGCCGCCTCCACACCCCAGAAGCATCCCGCGGCGAATGTCGCACGCTCGGCCCCGTCCGGCCCGTGCCCCTCGAACGGCGGTGCCAGCGCCACGACGGCGTTGCGGTTCCTGAGCCTCATCACGTCATGACCTCCTCGAACACCAGTGCTAGCACCAAGCCAGCGCCAGGAATTCCCGCACACACGGGGCGATGCCGGCGGCAGCGCCGTTCCACGTACCCGGCTCGGTGCCAGGGCGTCAGCTCAGCGTCACGTGCCTGAGGTTTCCCGCCATGATGGGAGTGGGCCGATCTTGGCGCTGACATTTGTCCAAGACCGACAGCCGGCCGCCCCATATCGTCCCGTGCATGGGTGATTACGGCATTGAGCACGCGCACGGGATGCACGTGGTACGACGGCCCGCGGCAAGCGCCGCCGCTGTTGTTCATTCACGGATCGGGGGCTTCAGCCGCCTCTTGGGGCCCGGTGGTCGGGGCACTCGCCGGTCACCATCACGTCATCCGGGTCGACCTCCCGGGGTGCGGCCAATCCCCGCCCGCACCGTCGTACGACGTGCCTGAGCAGGCAGGCCGCGTAGCTGTGCTGCTCGACGGCCTCGGGCTGCGGCACATCATCCTGGCCGGGCACTCCAGCGGCGGCTACGTCGCCACCGCGCTCGCCGAACAGCGCCCCGACCTGGTGGGGTCGCTCGTGCTGATCAGCACCGGCCCGAGTCTCGATGCGCTCCTTCCGCAGCCGTTCATCCTCCGGGCCCTGCTGGCCCCGCCGCTGGGCCCGCTCCTCTGGCCGAGGCGGTCGGACGCGATGATCCGCAAGGGGATCAGCGCGACGACCGCTCGCCCGGTGGAGATCCCGGGCGACGCGGTCGCTGACCTGAAGAAGTGCCTCCAGATCCGGTTGTCGCCGGTCGTCGCGGCTGCGGTGCTCGGCGCATCGACCGAGCTCACCGGTACCGTGGCATCCCTGGAAGATGTCTGGGCCCGCGGCGCCGGGCAGGTCGAGGAGAGGCTGCGCGCCGCCACGTCGTGGGCGAACGGTTCACGATCGCGGCGGACGTCCTCGGCCGGCGTCTGGGCGCCCGCCCCTCGGTCGATCCCGGGGTCGCCTACACCTGGCGGCGGACGGTCACCAGCCGAGGGCGGGTACGGGTCGACGGCCTGGCGGACGAGATCGGCTGGAGCCGCAAGCGCCTGTGGTCCCGCTTCCGATCCCAGATCGGCCTCACACCCAAACGCGCCGCGCAGTTGGCGCGCTTCGACCACGCCGCTCACCTTCTCGCGGCGGGTCACGGCGCCGCGAGCGTTGCCGCCGGGAGCGGCTACGTCGACCAGTCCCACCTCCACCGCGAGGTCAAGGCGATCGCCGGAGTCACGCCCACCGCCGTGGCCACCTGGCACGCGCGACGATGGGCCCATCTTCGAGGCGTGGGCGCTGCTGGCCGCGATGGCGGTGGCCACCTCCCGGACGCGGGTTGGCTGCGCGGTCACCGGCAACGCCTACCGCCACCCCGCCGTGCTGGCCAAGGCCGCGGTCACGGTCGACCATCTGTCCGGCGGCAGGCTGGAGTTCGGGATCGGCGTGGGCTGGGCCGAGAACGAGCACACGATGCTGGGCCTGCCGTTTGGCACCGCAGGTGATCGTGCGGACTGGCTGGAGGAGGCCTGCCAGGTCATCCGGTCGCTGTGGACCCAGGAGCGGGCCAGTTTCGCCGGCCAGCATTACCAGCTCACCGGTGCCGTCGCCGAGCCTAAGCCGGTTCAGCAGCCGCATCCGCCGATCTGGATCGGCGGTGCCGGGCGCCGGCGCACGCTGCGCATTGCGGCGCAGCACGCCAGCGTGTGGAACGCCCCGGGTGGCTCACCGGAGGAGGTGGCTGACCTGTCCGGGGTGCTGGACCGGCACTGCGCCGAGATCGGCCGCGATCCCAGGGAGATCCGCCGGTCGGTCCAGGTCCGGATCCCAGCAACACCCGATGAGCTGCTCGCGCTCGCGGCAGCGTATGCCGCGGTGGGCGTCACCGACCTGCTGCTGATACTGCACGCCGCCGACCCGGTTGCCCAAGCCGAGCAGGCCGGGGAAACGCTCCCGCGCCTGCGCGCGGCGACGTGACGATTCAGCCGCTGATCGTCTTGGCTACCTGGGCCGCCGTGGCCAGGGCGGCCAGGTGGTCATCGACGGTGTTCAGGCCGGCGCCCATGGTGTTGACCGACAGGTGGGTGGCGCCCGCGTCCTGCCACTGCCGCATCGCCGCCGCCAGCTTGTCCCGGTCCTGCTGCCAGCGCAGGCGCCCTTCCATGCCGAGGCTGGCCGGGTCGCGGCCGGCCTCCACGGCCGCCTCCGTCACGATCTGGCGGGCCTGGTCGAACTGCGGGCCCGGAGCCATCTGCGGGAACCAGCCGTCGGCAAGCTGCCCGGCGCGGCGGTAGGCGCGCGGTGACTGGGCGCCGACCCACACCGGGATCGGCCGCTGCACCGGCATCGGCGCCAGGCCCGCCCCGGTGATCCGGTCGAAGGCCCCGCTGAACGTCACGGTCTGCTCGGTCCACAGCCGGCGCAGCAGCGTGATCTGCTCCTGCAGGCGCTTGCCGCGGGTGCTGAAGTCCTGGCCGAGGGCCTCATACTCGACGCGGTTCCAGCCGATGCCTACGCCCAGCCGGAACTTCCCACCGGTGAGCAGGTCTACCTCGGCCGCCTGCTTGGCGGCCAGCACCGTCTGCCGCTGCGGCAGGATGATGATCCCGGTGACCAGCTCCATGGAGGTCACCGCGGCCAGGTAGCCGTACAGGACCATCGGCTCGTGAAACGTGGAGTGCACGTTGTAGGGGCCGTCCCAGCCCGTGTGGACCGCGGGGTCCGCGCCCGCCACGTGGTCGTAGGCCAGCACATGGGTAAACCCGAGTTCATCGGCCCGCTGGGCCCAGGCGCGCACCGCGCCGGCGTCGCCGCCCAGTTCGGTCTGCGGGAAGACCACACCGATCCGCATGCCACCTCCGGTCCTGAAGATTATCCGGGACGGCGGGACTACCCGTGGCAGGTCAGGCCAATCGCGCCCGCCATCGCTCCGGGGAGCCCGGGCTTGAGATCGCAGGCCGGCATCTGGTCAAGCGAGCTGCCGATTCAGTGGTGTGACCACGCGATCTGGGCCGCGGTGCCGTCGAAGGTCTCGATCCCGAGGCCAATACGATTCTCTGCATGGCCAGGTACCCAGATATCGAGCCCTATGAGACCGGCCTGCTGGACTCGGGTGACGGGAACCTCGTGTACTGGGAGACCTGCGGGAACCCCGATGGCGTGCCAGCGCTGATCGTGCATGGCGGCCCGGGGTCGGGGTGCACGGCGGGAAACAGGCGGTCGTTCGACCCAGGGAAATTCCGGATCATCATCTTCGACCAGCGCAACTGCGGCCGCAGCCTGCCGCACGCGAGCGACCCCGCGGCTGACATGGGCCTAAACACGACTGAGCACCTGCTCACGGACATGGAGAAGCTGCGCGAGCACCTTGGCGTGGAGAAGTGGCTGCTGCGCGGCGGGTCGTGGGGAGTGACGCTCTCGCTGGCGTACGCGGAGCGGCATCCGGAGCGAGTCAGCGGGATGCTCATGCTCAGCGCGACCTCGACTAGGCGGCTGGAGCTTGACTGGCTGTACCGGGGCGTCGGCCGGTTCTTCCCCGAGGCCTGGGCCCGGTTCCGCGACTTCGCGGGCCTGGCCGATTCGTACCGGCTGCCGACCGACAGCACGCCGCCGATCTCGGGTCTGCTCCAGGCGTACTCGCGGATGATGGAGGACCCGGACATCCAGGTCCGGTCGAGGGCCGCGACCGAGTGGACGGCCTGGGAGGACGCGGTCATCTCGCAGGAGAGCAACGGGAGCCCCGGCGCTTACGGCGATCGGCCCGACGATGCGAAGCTGGCCTTCGTGCGCATCTGCTCGCACTACTTCGCGCACGACGGTTTCCTCGAGGACGGTGTGCTGATCCGCGAGGCCGGCAAGCTGGCCGGCATCCCGGGCGTCTTGATCCACGGCCGCAACGACCTCGGCGGCGGCGCCTGCACTCCGTGGGAACTCGCCCGCGCCTGGCCCGGTTCCGAGCTCATCATCATCGAAGACTCCGGCCATACCGGCAGCGCCACCATGACCGACGAGATGCACGCCGCCGCCGACCGCCTCTACGAGCAGATCACGAACCCCGCCTAGCTGCGGACCACCGTCACTTTATGTGACCGGTCCAGCTCCTGCCTCACACGCGCCGAGCCCGCCGAGTGTTCGGCGCGGCTACTGGCACGGATCGGGGTTTGGCTGCCGGGGGTGGGTTACCCGGTCCAGCCGAGTTCCTTCAGGGCCCAGCCAGCGTTCCAGATCTTGGTCATGTGGCTGATCTTGCCGTCCTCGAACTCCATCACATAGACGTAGTCGGTGCTGGTGCTCTTGCCAGTGGGGGGCACCGGGCCGCCCTCGCCGGTGTGGGTGCCTGAGAACACGGCGTAGGCGCAGACGTTGTTGCGCTCATGGTCGGCGGCGAAGGACCTGACTGCGTAGCTGCCGTCCGGGATGAGCGCGAACATTCCCTGCATCCAGTCGGCGTACTGCTGCAGCGTGTGCATGTCGGCGAGCGGTTCGGCCTGGGCCACGAAGCTCGCGTTCGGCTGGCAGTAGGCACTGCATGCGGCCCAGCCCTTGCCCGTCTCGCAGGCGTCGAAGAACTCCCGTGCCGTCTGGGTGATGGATTCGGTGGTGGTGGACATGGCTGACACCCTCCCCGTCTTGCTGAGTGTGGGCCCCCGGTGCGGAGCAAGAAGGTCAGGCCGATGAACTCGCTCCCCCCGAGCGTGAGTCGACCCTACGCCCCCGCCCAGATGGCACCGGCGCCGCCACCAGTCACCCCGCTGCCAACAGCAACGCGACCGCCCTGTCCCGCACGGTCAAGACCGCCACCATGCTCACCGGGCTACATCCACAGGCAGGCCGTTCGCGGTCGGCGCACGTTTGTTGCCGAGTATGGAGCGGCCGCGAGCGACTGTGATGCCGAACCGCCTCATCCGCATCGTCGCGATCCTGCCCAGATGTTTAGCCGCGATATGTGCGATGGCGTGGGCGGTATCGGGCGCGGGCTGAACGGGCATGATCAATATATGACGGTTGTGATGCACGCGGTGGTATCCGTCGATGGCTTCATCGCGGACTCAAACGATGAGGTCGGTCCGCTGTTCGACTGGTATTTCAATGGCGACGCCGAGATCGTGGACGGCGGGCCGTTCAAGGTTACTCAGATTTCACTCGGCTATGTGCGCCCGATGTGGGAACGCATCGGGACGACGGTGATGGGCCGGCATCTGTTCGACCTGACTAACGGCTGGGAAGGCAGCCCGCCGGCGGGCGAGCACATCGTTGTGGTGACACATCGGCCGAAACCGGACGGCTGGCACCCGGAGGCGTCTTGCCTGTTTGTCGCGGATTTGGGGGCGGCGATTGCGGCGGCAAAGGACCTCGCCGGCGACCGCGACGTGGCGGTCACGGCCGGCGACGTAGGCGGGCAGGCCTTCGCTCTCGGCCTCGTCGACGAGGTCGCGATGGACGTCGTGCCCGTCGTGTTCGGCTCCGGCAAACGCTATTTCGGGTCGGTCGACGCCCAATACCTCTTGGATGATCCCGAGACGGTGATCCAAGGGCGCCGGGTACTTCATCTGCGGTACCGCGTCCGCCATTGACGGGTGGCGCCAGCGTGCTGACATGCTTTCCGGTGCGGCCCGCTCACCAGTTGCTACGGATGAACCGGCTGGTCGTTTGGCGGTGGCAGGGTGCTGCCGTCGCGGAGCAGCACTGGCCCGACCGGGACGGAACTGCCGGCCGGCGGTGGCGGCACGGGCGCGGGCCTGGGCGCCGGGTGGGGAGGCGTCGGCTGGGTGATCGCGGTGCCGAACGCTGGCGGCGGTGGGTTGCTGGCCGAGACGTCGACCAGGTCGGCCAGGCTGGGGGCGTCGTCCAGGCGCGGCACGCCCAGCGGCGGGAGACCGAGCAGGTCGAGCAAGGTCTTGCCGATGGATACATGGGAGTTCCAGCGGGAGTCGATGCCGGCCTTGACCGGGCCGCCGAACATAAGCAGCGGAACGCGCGGCCCATAGGCAAGCTGGACGCCGTCTGGGGTGAACTCGAGGTTGGGAGTGACGACGTGATCATCCCACCCGCCCCAGTCGTCCCAGGTCAGCAGGAAGACAGTACGCTGCCACAGCTCCGCCGCCGCGATCGCGTCCACCGCCTGCCACACCTTGTTCTGGCCGAGGCGCACGTCGGCGACCGGGTGCTCGTCGTAAGGGGGGCTGTGCCAGACCATGGAGAGCGCCGGCAGTTCGCCCGCCTTGGCGTCGGCGACGATCTGATCGGAGCCGACGATATTCGCCGACCCCTTGAGCTGGGTATAGAAGCTGACTGGATAGCCGCTGCGGCCGGTGTAGACCTTCCAGGTCAGCCCGTGGTCTTGGGCGTGGCCTGGCAGTGACGGCATGTCCCATTCGGGATCGGGCTGGGAGCGGGGCGGGTTGCGCAGCGTGGGCGACTGGCCGCCGACGATAAGCAGGTGATTGGGGGTTGAGTTCGTGCCGAACCCGGAGCAGTGATTTTCCAGGAACGCGCCGGTGGCAGCCAGATAGGCGTAATACGGCAGCACTGCCTTGGTCCTGAACTGGGTGTGCAAAGCCGGCGTGGGGGTGCCGTGCTGCTGCGCATGCAGCCACTTGGCGTATGCGGCCCGGGTGTGGGGGTGATCGTGGGCAGGCGGGTTGGGCTGGACCGGCCAGCCGGTCGCCACGTTCGCCCCCCACGCCCGCATCGAGCGGAAGTAATTGTCGGTGGTGTGGTTCTCCTGGGTGAACACCACGACGTGATCGACAAGCTGAGCCATTCCCCCACCATGGCGTCAGTCTGCCTACCGCACAAGAGAACGCGGGGCAGGCAATAGCTGCATACCCGCCACAGCATCAGAACGACACGCTCGCCCAGCCATCCTAGAAAGCCGCCAGTCGGGCGTTCCGCGCGGACTGGCGGGCCTGCGTCGTTCTGCCTGAGATTTGTACCGGTGCGGCAGGTGCCGCGGTTGGCGGCCTACGATTCGGCGGTGAGCTCGTCGCTGGCTGTTCGCCCGGCTCGGGTCGGGGACGTCGCGCAGATGGCGCGCGTGATTGTGCGGTGCTGGCAGGAGACGTATCGGGGACTGTTGCCGGACGCGGTGCTCGACGACCCAGGCTTGCTGGCCGTTCGGGAGCGGTTTTGGACTGCCGCGCTGACCGACGAGCGCTATCTCGACCATCGCGTGGCTGTCGCCGAACGGGACGGCGAGCTGATCGGGATCGCCATGTCAGGCCCGCCCCTGGATGCCGGAGCGGCGTGGGCGAGGCTGCCGTCGGCACCGTCCGGGGCGCGCGCCGTTGATGCCCTTACAGGGCAAGCAGGCCGATGATGGCCGCTCCGTGAGCTCCCAGCCAGCCAGGGTCTGCAGCGGGCCGATCAGGGCTGCGCCTGCGGTAGCCAGCGATCCGGCCTCGGCGAGCAGCTTGACGAGCCGTTTGAGCGGGCCGGCCGCCCGTTCCTTGTCTGGCTCGGGTGCGTGCACTTCTGCTCGATCTCCGCGACCCGGGCGCGCGCCTCGGCCGCTGTGGCATCGTCGAGGGCGGCGCCGGCCAGTGCGTGCCGCAGGTCGTGTACCGCGCGCCGTGCGTCCTGGCTGGTGACCACGGTCCCGTACTGCCCGCCGGCGAAGGTCAGCACATCGCCCGGGCGAAGCTCACGGGCGGCGGTCGCGGCCACCCCGTTAACGAACGTGCCCGCGGAGGAGCCGAGGTCTTTCACCTACACCGTGTTCCCGTGCCGCTGCAACGCGGCGTGGGTCCGGCTGACGCTCGGGTCGTCAAACCGCACGTCACAGGTGTGTTCACGCCCTACGACCAGGTAATCCCTATCCAGCGGGATCCGGCGGCCGCGGTCCGAGCCCGGCCGCAGCACGACCAGGTGCGACATGCCGCCGCTGTCTCGGCGCATCACGCCCCCTCCTCGCGCGATAGGCGGCTGGCAAGTGACGATACCGAGACAATCCAGCACACGAACTGCAGCAGCCCCCACCGAGGCAGAGCACCAGATACCGCCGCTGATACATACCGGCGGTCCGCAATCACCGCGGCATCGTGGTCCATCAGAAGCCAGCCAGATGCCAGTGATGGCAGACGCTCGGCCGCAGCTCGGTCATGCGTGTGCATTCTCCGCTCCGCTCTCGGCAGGCCGGCCCTGTTATCTGGCTCTACCGGGACATTGACCTGAAGATGGTTCCGGGTGACACTTGAAACTTCAAGGCTGCGCATCAGGCCGGGTGGCACCGCGGTTCGGTGGGTTCCCTGGCCGCTGGGGAGGAGGTGCGCTTTCAGGTGGCCGAGCATTTATTGGCGGCCGCCGGGAGCCACCGCTGGGGGGCTGGTACTTATGCCGGAACATGGAGTGCTGCCTGCTGCAATGCAAAATCCCACAAATAAGGCTTGCCTGGCATTGTGCCGCGAGACTGCATCTCGCAGTGGGCGCCTGGGCTCCATCCGGAACTCTATCAATATCACCTCTTAGGACATGGGCGCATGGCAACCCGGCCTGCTCGCCCCGCCAGAAAATGAGGATCAGCTCCCTTTACGGTGAACCGGGACGATAAGCCATTCGACCGGAAGGTGGACCATATGGGGCCAGGATCATCCGGGCCAGGTCCGGCGCCGACGGCTGGTGCAGGTGATGGCGAGCCTACCCAGACCTTCGTGGGCCGTGATGCGGCCGGCCGGCCCAAGCTGGCTGACCCCGCGAAGCTGCCGTCCCATCCGCCGACGGAGGCCGTGCTGCCCGGTCCCCCGGCGCCAGCCGTGCCGCCCGGGCCACCGATGGGGGTGGTGCGGTACGGACCTGGGGTTCCGGCCGGCTTGCCGGCCGCTCAGGCTGGGCGGACGGCCGAGCGGGCATGGCGCACCGGCCAGACAGGCACACCAGCCCGGCGCCCGCGCAGGCTGCGCCGGCTGCTCGGCTCGGTGCTCACGGTGATTTTGCTAGTGGCGAGCGGCGTGGTGCTGTATCTGCGCTTCTACCATCCGCCGTTTCGCGTGACCGGCGTGGTGATCGCGCAGAGGACACAGACCGCGTGCGGGGTGGACCTGACCGGGCGGATCGGCACCAATGGTGCTGCCGGGACGGTTTCCTATCAGTGGGTGTTCACACCAAGCCGGCAGCCACCCCGGCCGCTGAGCCAGTCGGTCACCGCCGGGCAGCATGACGTGTACGTGACCGCCGCCGTCGAGGGCAGCGGCCACGGCAGCGCGTCGCAGACAGCCACTTTGCAGGTCCTGGGCCCGGACCCAAGGGCCGCTTCCACCACCGTCGTAGTCAGGTGCTGATGAACGCCTGGTACCGGACGGCCCGCTTCATCCCTGCATCCGCGGGGCGGGACGCCCGGTCCCGCAGGGCGGGGTGCCGCCGCGAAGGGGGGAGGACGTTATGCCGCAGTGGAAGGTTCCCGGATACACCGAGCTGACGGCACTGGGCTCGGGCGGGTTCGGCGACGTCATGCTGGCCAGGC
>Ga0335082_10008137_pt1 | contig 11391 bp, 8 predicted proteins | sample Lox_Sample_41_FD_206718 | JGI IMG/M metagenome (GOLD analysis project Ga0335082, IMG submission 206718) | Soil microbial communities from Loxahatchee National Wildlife Refuge, Florida, United States - Lox_Sample_4.1 | ecosystem: Environmental > Terrestrial > Soil > Wetlands | place: USA: Florida... | reverse complement strand
GAGTGCGAAGGGATTCTCGTCGCCGTCCATCGCGACGATCTTCTCGTACTTCGCCTCTTCTCTCTGGCGCGCCTTGTCGAAGAGGCTGCGCGGCAAGTCCGACGCGCTCTTGCCGAGGCTCTTCCGGTACGAAGCGATCGCCGGTCCGCCCACCATGCCCGCGTAGATGCACGAGAGGAGCGAGTTCGCGCCGAGCCGGTTGGCGCCGTGGTACTGGTAGTCGCACTCGCCGACCGCGTAGAGCCCGGGGATGCTCGTCGCCTGGTTTCGCGGCGAGTCCTTCACGAGCGAGCCGCTGGCCGCGCGCTCGAAGTCGACCCAAAGGCCGCCCATCGAGTAGTGCACGGCGGGGAAGACGCGCATCGGGTTCTCGTACGGGTCTTCGAGCGCGAACTTCGCGTAGATCTCGAGCACGCCGGCGAGCTTCTTCTCGAGCTGCTCGCGCGGCAGGTGCGTCACGTCGAGGTAGACCTCGAGCTCGTTCTTCTGCGTCTTCGGGTTGTAGACGCCGCGCCCGTCGTGGAAGCACTTGCGGAAGAGCGCCCTGCTAGCAATGTCCCTTGGTACCAAGTTACCGTAGCCGGGGTACGTCGTCTCGAGGAAGTAGTCGCGCTCGCTCTCCGGCACGTCGCGGCCGGGGCGCTTCTCCTTCGCATCCTTGGGCACCCAGACGCGCCCGCCCTCGCCGCGCACGCTCTCGGAGATGAGGCGGAGCTTGTCGGCGCCGGGGATCGCGGTCGGGTGGACCTGGATGAACTCGCCGTTCGCCCACACCGCGCCCTGCTGGTGCGCCGTGCTCGACGGGCTCGCCGTGCAGATCATCGAGTTGGTCGAGCGGCCGAACACGAGCCCGCCGCCGCCGGTCGCGAGGCACACCGCGTCGCCCGCGAACGACTCGATGCGCATCGACTTGAGGTCCTGCGCGACGATGCCGCGCGCGCGCCCCTCGTCGTCGAGCACGAGCGCGAGGAAATCCCAGATCTCGAACTTGCGGACCATGCGCTCGCCGGGAATCGTCGAGCCGGTTTCGTCCTCGCAGTCGATCGTCTCCCAGCGGCGCACCTGCTCGTCGAGCGCGTAGAGGAGCTGCTGGCCGGTGGTCGCGCCGGCGAACGCGGTGCGATGAAAGAGCGTGCCGCCGAAGCGGCGAAAGTCGAGCAGCCCTTCGCCGGTGCGATTGAACGGCACGCCCATGCGGTCGAGCATGAAGACGATGCCCGGCGCCGCCTCGGCCATTCCTTTGACCGGCGGTTGGTTCGCGAGAAAATCTCCGCCGTAGACGGTCTCTTCGAGGTGAATCTGCGGCGAGTCGCCCTCGCCCTTGGTGTTCACGCTCGCGTTGATGCCGCCCTGCGCGCACACCGAGTGCGACCGCTTCACCGGCACGAGCGAGAAGAGGTCGACCGGCACGCCCGCCTCGCAGAGCTTCATGGTCGTGGTGAGCCCGGCGAGCCCGCCCCCGACGACGATCACGCGGCGTACTTTGGTGCCCCCGTCGGACTTTTTGGAAGCCATGCGGACCGGGATGTTTGTAGGGCCCGGGCTGGGGCGGGTGGAAGGGAAATCGGAGACGGAGGCGGAGGCGGAGGCGGAGGCGGAGAACGGTGGGCGCTCGCTCGGGAGTTGCGAGCGTAGCGCCGTGCTCGGGCCGTTCAAGGACGAGGCCTTCGGCCTCGCCGGCTTCGCCGGCTGCTTCGCAGTCCTTGAGCTCGGAAGGCGCTCACGAGCGTGTCGCTCAACATCGCCGAAGGAAGCTACGCTCGGCTCGGCGAAAGAGACGAGAGCCCGCCTCGCGCGCGGGCTCTCGCCGTGGGTTCGTCACGTCGCGAGCCGGTAGAGCGTCGCGACGATGCGCTCGAGTCGATCGCGCAGATCGGCGTCGACCCTGTCGACGTACCCGAGCGCCTCGGCGACATCGAGACACGCTTTCACCTCGTGCGCCGACCCGAGCGCGTTACGAAAGCGCAGCCGCTGATTGCCTCCGCTGGACCCGTAGCCCTCCGCGGTGTTGAGCGCGACGCTACTCGCAGCCCGCCGCGCCTGCCGCGCGAGATCCGGATCGTGTCGCCCGATCTCGTGCAGCAATCCGACGAGCAGCTTCAACGTTTCGATGATGAACGAGTAGATACGAAGCATGGGAGGTTCTCCTTTTCGTTCTCGCTCTTCGAGAACCCCACCCCAGCAGCGGCGCGCGCAGGGCCGCTCAAGGATGCCGAAGGCACCGGCGAAGCCGGCGAGGCCGAAGGCCTCGTCCTTGAACGGCCCGAGCACGCCGCTACGCTGAAAAATCCCGAGCGAGCGACCCCCCGTCCGTTCCCGTTCCCGTTCCCGTTCCCGTTCCCGTTCTCGTTCTCGTTCGCGTTCCCGTTCTCACTTCTTCGGCGCGCACGGCTCACTCGCCTCCGGCGCGTGCGAAAAGTGGAGCCCGGTCGCGAGCGAAATCACCGTGGCCGACGACGCGAGAAACAAAACCGTGCCGAGCGCGGCCGCTCCCCACGCGGCGCGGCGCTTCTGCGAGCGCGTCGCGAAGAGCCCCGACGAGACGCCGTACGACCACGCGCCGAACGAGAAGTGGAACACCGTCGCCGTCACGCCGAAGAGGTACGCGACCGCGCGCGCGGGGAAGCCGTGCCACGTCGTCGAGAGGTGCCAGACGAGCGTCGCGTAGAACGCCTCGGGCGCGAGTCCGCCGCGCCACGCGCGGACGCGCAGCTCGAAGACGTGCCACACGATGAACGCGAGCGCGATCACGGCGGCGACGCGATCGGTGACCGCGAGGCGGCGGCCGTGCGGCGGAGACGCGCCGACGCCGGCGCGCATGAGCCACGCGCCGTAGCCCGCGTGGTAGAGGAGCGGCAGGAAGACGAGGACGATCTCCACGACGACGAGGAGCGGCACGTGGAGCAGCGACTCGACCGTCGCGACGTACGCCCCCTGACCGCGCAGCGCGGACACGTTCGCCCACGTGTGGGCGAGGAGGAAGAATCCGAGCGGCACGACGCCCGAGAGCGAAAAGAGACGCCTGGCCACCAATCGTGCTTTTACTATGACGCGATGGCTCGCGCCTCGTTCTTTGCGCTGCTCCTCGTCGCCTGCGGGTCTCCGCCTCCGGCCGAGCGCGTCGAGATCGCGCAGCTTCCGACGCCGACGGTCACCGCGGAGCCGGCGCCGCCTCCACCGCCGTCGCACGCCACGGATGAGGACGACGTCCGCGATCCGCGAGCGCTCCGCGTCGTGTCGAAGGCGATCCTCGATCGCGAGGCGCCGCTGCTCGAGCAGCTCGCGTCGACCACGGCGAAGAGCGACCCGAATCGGCCGGCGCTCCTCCTCCGGCTCGCGGAGACGTACGTGCTCTTGCGCAAGGCGGGCGACGCGAGCGCGTCGCAGAAGGCGGTGCACTGGTACGACGAGCTCACCCTCGGCTACCCGAGCTTCGCGCAGGCCGACCGCGCGTGGTTCGGCGTCGCGCTCGAGTACGAAGCGGCCGGCGACTGGAGCCGCGCGCGCCGCGCGTACTACGAGCTCATCAAGACGCAGCCCTCCTCGAAGTACGCGCCCTACGCGTACTACGCGTTCGCCGAGCTCTTTCGCAAAGAGGCGAAGTCGGACCCGTCGAAGTGGCCGCTCGCGCAGCAGGCGTACTTCGAGGTCACGAAGTACACGACGTCGCCCATCGCGGGCCAGGCGCTCTGCCGGCTCGGCGAGGTCTACGACGCGCAGGGCGACACGGCGCGCGCGCAGACCGTCCGCGACACGGTCGCGCGCGACTATCCGTCGACGCGCTGCGGAGGGCCGTGAGGCTCGCCGCGCTCTTCACCGTGCTCGCGCTCGCGTGCGGCGCGTCGTCCGAGGTCGCCGTTCCGACCCTCTCGACCTCGCCCGCGGCCGGGCACGCGCTCGCCGAGCTCCGCGCGTCGTTCGAGCACGAGCCGCACGACGCGAAGCTCGCGAAGCGCCTCCGCGATTTCATCGCGCGTTTTCCCGCCGATCGCACCGCCGGCCTCGCGCACCTCTACCTCGGGCACGTGCTCCTCGACATGAAGGACGTCGCGGGCGCGCGCCGCGAGCTCGCGAGCGTGCCGGAGCCGCGTCCCGGCAACGAGCACGACTTCTGGCTCGCGCTCCGCGCGCGGCTGCTTCGCGCGGACAAGCAGTCCGACGCGGCGCTCGCGATCTTGCAGCCGCTCGTCGGGACGGTCGTGGATCTGCCGCTCCGCACCATCCTGCTCGAGGAAGTCGCGGTCGCGTCCATCGACGCCCGGCGTTCGCTCGAGGCCGTCGCGTACCTCGACGGGTGGCTTCGCTCGGTGCCGCCGCACGCGCACCGCGACGCGCACGACCGCGTGCGCGCCGAGCTCGGACGCATCGACCCGACCGTGCTCGCGCAGACGCTCGAAGCGATGCAAGGCGAAGGGAGCGGCGGCTACTCGGCGGAGCTGCAACGACTCGTCGCCGAGGCGCTCGCGAAGCACGCGCTCGACGCGCAGGACACGCAGCTCGCGCAGCGGCTCATCGCGTCGTCGCTCGGGAAGTACCTCACGGGGTCCACCGTCGGACAGGACCTGCGCGATCTCGCGACGAGCCTCCGCGGGGCGCACGCGGTCGTCGCTCACACGATCGGGCTCGTGCTCCCGATCGACAGCGCCGAGCTCCGCGACGTCGCGGCGGACGCGGCGCGCGGCGCGGCCTTCGCGCTCGGCCTCCCGCGCGCGCGTCCCGACGACGACGGCACGCGCCTCGTCACCCGCGCCGACTCCACGTCCAAGATCGAGGCCTCGCTCGAAGAGGTCGCGGGCGGCGGCGCGGCGATCGTCGTCGCGGGGTTCGACGAAGCGTCCGCCGAGCGCGCGTGCCGCTGGGCCGAGCGAAACGAGCTGCCGGTGATCACGCTCGCGACGCCGCCGACGCCAGGCGAGCGGTACTGCTTCGTCGCGGGCGAGGCGCGGCAGGCGAGCGTCGCGTTGCTCGTCGCCGAGCTCGAGAAGCGCGCGCGCAAGCACGCGAAGGTCGCCGTCGTCGCCGGCACGCTGGCCGCGCCCGGCATGACCCACGCGACGTCGGCGTCGCTCGACTTTCTCGCGCCGTTCGTGTGCGAGCCTCCGTTCTCGCGCTCGCGCCTGCCGCTCGACGACTGGACGAAGAAGAGCGTCCGCGACTTCCTCGTGTCCGCGCCGGCCGGCTGCGTGCGCACGCTCTTGCCCGCGCTTCCGCGAGGCGCCGACGTCGGGATGGTGCTCGAGTCGACGTTCGACGCGGACGACGCGCGCGTCGCGGGGGGCCTGCACGTGCTCGCCGTCGAGCCGGCCGTGACCCCCGACGTCGGCGACTACACGAAGGCGTTCGGCGCGGCTCCGACCTACTGGACGTCGCTCGGACGCGACGCGGTGCTCCTCGCGCACACCGCCGAAGCGAAGCTGCCGCTCGACCGCACGACCTCCGGGTCCGAGATCACGCGGCGCCGCGACGCGGCGCGCGACGCGCTCGGCGTGGCCAAAGCGACACTGTGGACCAGCGACGCCACGGGGTTCGCCGGGACGCACCAGCTCTCGCGCGCGCTCCGCGTGGTGGATCGCCATTAATTGGCCATCCGCGAGCGGCGCCGTAGATTTCAATCGTGCGCTTCGCCTTGCTCTTCGGTCTCGCCTGCACCCTCGCCTGCTTGGCCGAGAAGAACCCGCCGCTGCTCGGCGACAGCGACAGCTCCGCGCCTCCCGCCCCCGGCAGCGGCGGCGGCCCCATCCCCGGGGGAGACGGCGGCGCGAGCGACGGCGGCACCACGCTCGCCGCCGCGTCGAGCCCGCTCGATCTCGCGGTCGCCGGCGGATTCGTGTATTATACAAACTTCGGCGAGGGCACGGTGTCGGTGGTCTCCACGAGCGGGGGCTCGGCGAGCGATCTCGCGACCGGGCTCGACGGGCCGACCGCGCTCGTCGTCACCGGCGGCACGGTCTACTTCACGCTCGCGCCCACCGCCGGCACGGGCGGCGTCTCGTCGGTCCCGATCACCGGCGGCTCGCCGGCGAGCGTGCAGACGAACGTGACCGGCGCCGCCGGCATCGCGACCGACGGCGTGAACCTCTATTGGACCAACGATAGCGGCGGCGTGCTGATCGAGCAGGTCGCCGTCGGCGGGGGCACGCCGAAGCAGCTCCAGTCCTTCGGCGGCGACGTGCTCCCGACGCGCCTCGCGCTCTCGGGATCGGATCTCTACGTCCCGACGAGCGGCACGCAGGCCGCGGTGCTCTGGGGCACGACGAGCGGCGCGTCGATCCAACCGCTCGACACGCAATCGACGTACACGTACGCCGACGTCGCGGTCGGCGACACGGTGGTCTACGCGAGCATCGACGACGTCGCGCCCGCGGGGGCGATCGTCTCGTTCCCGCGGCACGGCGGCGTCGCGACCACGGTCGCGCCCGGCCTGAACCACCCGCAGAGGCTCGCGCTCGACGGCTCGAACCTCTACTTCACCGATCCGGCCGGCGGAAACGTCTGGGTGAAGAACGTCACCACGTCGGACGCGCCCGTGCTCTTCGCGAGCGGCCTGAACGCGCCGCTCCCGATCGCGGTCGCCGACGCGGTGTACGTCGGCGACGTCGACGCGATCGTGCGCATCCCCAAGCTCTAGGTCACTTGCCGATCGTGATCCTGCGCGGCCTGGCCTTCGGCTGCTTCGGGATTCGAATCGTCAGCACGCCGTCCTCGAGCTTGGCCGACAGCGCGCCTTCGTCGAGCGAATCCGGCAGCGCGAAGACGCGCTTGAACGTGCCGTAGGCGCGCCCGACGAGGACGCGATCCTCGGCGCTGCCTTCGTATTTGCGGGCGCCCTGAATCGTGAGCTCGTGGTTCTCGAGCGTGATCTCGAGGTCCTGCTCTTTCAATCCGGGGACGTCGCACACGAAGAGGACGGCCTCTTCGTTCGCGCGCACGTCGATGGCGGGTTCGAAACTCTTCGTATTCGTAGCCGTGCCCGAGAAGGAGCGCACGACGTCGTCGAACATGCGATCCAAACCGGGGACGGTGCTCCATGCGGTCAACATCGAGTACCTCCTGTCCTGGCACGCCAATCCGTAATCACCCTGGATTTCGCGTCAAGGAGGTGGTCTCGTTTCGGCGTGCCGAGTCGATTCAAAAAAGTCCTCGTCGCCAACCGCGGCGAGATCGCGGTGCGCATCACGCGCACGCTCCACGAGATGGGAATCGCCGCCGTCGCCGTGTACTCCGACGTGGATCGCGCCGCGCTCCACGTGCGCCGCGCGGACGAGGCGTACCCCGTCGGTCCCGCGCCCGCGGCCGAGAGCTACCTCCGCGTCGACAAAATCGTGGACGTCGCGAAGAAGAGCGGCTGCGACGCGATTGCGCCCGGCTACGGCTTCTTGAGCGAAAACCCGGCGCTGCCCGAAGCGTGCGAGCGCGCGGGCGTCGTCTTCATCGGCCCGCCCGCGAGCGCGATGCGCGCGATGGGCAGCAAGACTGCCGCGCGCAAACGAATGGCCGAGGCGGGCGTCCCGATCACGCCGGGCGTCAACGACTGCGGCTCGACCGAAGAAGCGATCGCCGCGGCCAAGAAAATCGGCTTCCCCGTGATGCTCAAGGCCGCGTCCGGCGGCGGCGGCAAGGGCATGCGCCTCGTCGGGAACGAAGGCGAGATGGCGAGCGCGTGGGAGCGCGCGCGGAGCGAGGCGAAGAAGTCCTTCGGCGACGACACGGTCTACCTCGAGAAGGCGATCGAGCGCCCGCGCCACGTCGAGATCCAGGTGCTCGGCGATCGCGAGGGCAACTGCGTGCACGTCTTCGAGCGCGACTGCTCGATCCAGCGGCGGAACCAAAAAGTCGTCGAGGAGACGCCCTCGCCCGCGGCGCCGCCCGAGCTCGTCGCGGAGATGGGCGCCATCGCCGTGCAGGGCGCGAAGGCCGTGGGGTACTTCAGCGCGGGGACGTTCGAGTTCCTCCTCGCGCCGGACGGGAACTTCTACTTCCTCGAGATGAACACGCGCCTCCAGGTCGAGCACCCGATCACCGAGCTCGTCAGCGGGCTCGACCTCGTGCGCGAGATGGTGCTCGTGGCGCAGGGCGAAAAGTTGCAGTTCCAACAATCTGAGCTCGTGCGGCGCGGCGCGGCCATCGAGTGCCGCGTCTACGCGGAGGACCCGGCGAGCGGCTTCCTCCCGTCACCCGGCACGATCCGCGAGCTCGAGGTCCCGGCCGGGCCGGGCATCCGCGACGACGGCGGCGCGTACGCGGGGTGCACCATCTCGAGCTTCTACGATCCGCTGATCTCGAAATTGTGCGCGTGGGCGCCGACGCGCGAGCGCGCCCTCGCCCGCATGCGCCGCGCGCTCTCGGAGTACGTCGTCACGGGCATCCGCACGAACCTCGCGTTCCACCAGAAGCTCCTCGCGCACCCCGACTTCGAGGCCGGCCGCTACGACACGGGCTTCCTCGAGCGGCACAAGGACGAGCTCCTCGGCTACGCCGAGGTCGCGCCGGACGAGAAGACGCGCCTCGCCGTCGCCGTCGCGATCGCGGCCGCGCGCCTCGAGCGGGCGACGGGCGTGCGCACGGCCGAGCAGAGCGAGGCGCACACGCACCTCTCGCCGTGGGTGGCCGCGGCGCGCGCGCGCTTGCGTCGCAGCTGAATCAGCCGCCGTCGTCCGAAGCGTCGCTCGGCGCGTCGGTCGCGGCGTCGGTTCCGCCGTCGCCGTTCGGCACGCAGATGTTCAAGCACTGCCCGTAGGCGCAGGCGACGAGGTTCGTCAGGTTTTTGTCGCTGCTCGTCACCGCGTCGAGGAAGCAGCCCTGGAGATCGCCGCCGCCGCCGATGCACGTGACCAGATCGATCACGCCCTGACGACAGTCGCAGTCGCTGTTGCACGCGTTGATGTCGGTCCCGCAGTTGTCCTTCAAGCAGCCCGTGCAGACGGCGATGTCGAGACCGCCGGCGTCCACGTCGATCGACGCGTCGGCGCTCGGGAGATATTGCGTGAGGTCGACGTCGTTCGCGCAGCCGGCGTCGAGCACGTCGGGGCCGGTCTCCGGCAGCTTCGCGATGTCGGGCTGGACGTCGGTCGTGGCGTCGCTGCCGCCGTCGGTCGGGTTGTCCTCGCCGCCGCCGCACGCGGCGACCGCGGTCATCCCCGCGACCGGGACACAAAGGAATACGTACGCCACCCAAGGAAGACGCCTGCGCATGCGCGAAGCGTACGCCAACCTCGCGCGCCTGAGCTAGATGTTTCGTCATGTCGCTTCTTCGTCGCTCCGTCTTCTTGCTCTTCTTCGCTTGCAGCAGCACCCCGCCCGCGCCCGCGACGCAGGCTCCGACCGTGCGCTTCGTCACGAGCGCCGCCGTGCCGAATTTCATGGACGTTCCGTTCCCGTCGGACGCGTACCTCCAGAACGGAAAAATCGGGACCATCCCCGGGCTCGACGCGATCATCACCGAGAACGCGTCGATGCTCCAGCACGCGCTCTCCGTTCACGACGGCTTCTCGCGCGCGGCGTTCACGCTCTTCTACGTCGATGATCCGTCGGCGCCGGCGAACGACGACGGCTCGGTCGCCGCCGCGCAGATCGACACGAGCACGCTCCCGAAGGACGAAGCGTCGTGCGCGACGCCCACGAGCTCGGTCTTCCTCGTCGACCTCGCCGCCGGAAAGCTCCTCCCGTGCCGCGCGCGCTACCACGTCGCGCCGACGGGCCACACGCGACCCACGCTCGGCATCGCGCCGGCCCGGGGCCTCCCGCTCGACGGCGGCAAGCAGTACGCGGCGGTGATCACGAGCCGCGTGAAGGACAAGAACGGCGCAAGCCTCGCCGCGAGCGCCGATTTCGCCAAGATCGCGTCGGGTGATCGCAGCGCCGGCGTCGGGCCGCTGTACGGCGCCGCGTACGATCAAGTGTCTTCGGCGGTCGGCGCGCTCGGGAGCGACGCGATCGTCGGCATGGCCGTCTTCACGGCGAACAAGATGGAAGAGGAGCTCTACGGTCTGCGCGATCAGCTCGAGAGCGCGCCCGCGGCGACGCTCGCGTGGGACCAGGCCTCCATGGCGCCGATGGGCGCCACGAAGTTCGCGAGCGACTCGCCGCTCCCGAGCGGGTTCACCGCGAGCCTCGACGCGTGGCTCGGCGTGCCGACCGCTCCCAAGCTCCCCGACGGCACCGACGACCCGGATCGCCTGCTCCCCGTTCGCGCGCACGACGCGATCGACGCGATCGGCACCGCGGTGTTCGACGCGATCAACTACTTGAGCGTGCGCCCGAACGGCTACGTCGATCCCGACCACGCCAACTTCGCGCGCGACGCGAACGGAAACATCGTGCCGGCGCCCGAGCAGCCCAGGGCGAAGATCTGGGTCACGTTCTTCGTGCCGAAGACGACGATGCCCGCCGGCGGTTACCCGATCGTGATCGTCCAGCACGGTCTCTCGAGCTCGCGCGACTACGCGTTCGATCTCGCCAACACGTTCTGCAAAAACGGTTGGATGGTGGCGGCGATCGACAGCGTCACCTTCGGCGCGCGCGCGCCCGAAGCGCAATTCCAGATGGATCAGCACAGCATGTGGGCGAGCGCGCCCGGGGCGACCTACGACGGGCCCGACGGGCTCGCCGATCCGGTCAACGGCTCGTTCAACGGCCCGAGCGACGCGTTCGGGAGCTTGCTCAACATCGGCGCGTTCCGCGATCAGCTCCGCCAGGCCGAGTTCGACACGACGCAGCTCGCGAAGGTCCTCCGCTCGAACCCGGACCTCTCGCCGCTCCAGACCGGCGCGACGGCGCCGAAGATCGATCCCGCGCACGTCGCCTACGTCGGGGACTCGTACGGCGGCATCGAAGGCGCGGTCGCGGCGTCCATCGAGCCCGACCTCGACGCGTGGGTGCTCAACGTCGCCGGCGGCGGCATCATCTTCGAAGACGCGGTGCGCGCGCCGGTCATCGGCCCGTACCTCAACGCCGGCACGCTCAACTTCGGCGACGCGGGCGACCAGCTCACCGACTCGCATCTGCTCGTGACGCTCATCCAGACCATCGCCGAGCCCGCCGACCCGCTTCTCTACGCGAATCACCTCGTCACGTCGCCGCACACGCTCGCCGGCAACCCGACGAAGCCGCGCAACGTCCTCCAGATCGAAGTGATGTTCGACGAGCTCGTGACCAACGAGGCGGACGAAGCGCTTGCGCGCGCCGCGGGATTTTCACTCGCCGGGCCGAACGTCGGATCGAACGCGGAGCTCGCCGACCTCGCTCACCCCGATCAGAACCCGTGGGCCATCCCCTTCGCCACCGTCAGCCCGGACGCGAGCGGGATCCACGACACGCCCGTACAAGGCACGACAGCCGTCGTCGTCCAGGCGGGACCGGCGACCCACGGCGACGACTTGGTCCAGTCCAAAG